>ODAK010008741.1_pt1 | contig 10106 bp, 3 predicted proteins | sample 1539591 | NCBI WGS metagenome assembly ODAK01 (sample SAMEA3539303, study PRJEB22396) | soil metagenome | biome: tundra; feature: field; material: soil | place: USA | collected 2010-05 | depth 0.15 m | reverse complement strand
GATACTCAGGCGTGACATGCTGGCGGACCGAAAGCAAGCGGCTTACCTACCGCCCCTTATTCTTTGTCCGCACGGAATACAATCCATGCCGCGCGGCGATGAAGAGGGTTTGGCCGTCCTTGCCGCCGAACATCAGATTAGTCGGGCGCTCGGGTACTTCGATGGTATCGATCTCGTTGCCGGCCGAATTGTAGACGAAGATCTGGCCGGCCGCCACGTAGATATTGCCCGCTGCGTCCACGGCCTGCCCGACTTCTGCTTCCTCCGCCACCACCTTCGGATCCGTCAGCGTTCCGTCCGGGTTCACGGTGAACGCGATCGTGCGCTGGTTGAACTCGTCGGCCATGTAGTAAGGTTTGCCGGGAACCGCCGGCGCCACACCGAAACCGCGCATCAGGTCGCTGGTCCCATTTCCCCGTACGGGGATGAAGACCGACTGGTCCGGCGAAATGTAATTTGCCGTGTAGGGCCGGGCGTTGAAGTCGTTAAAATCGTGGCCGTCGCGCCAGCGGCCCACGGCGAGAATCGGGGTCATGCCGGGACGCGGCGCGGCGATCTCGGGCTTCAGGAACGTGATCTCGTCGTCCTTGCCCTCCGGACGAATCGCGTACACGCCGGCGGTCCGCGAGATCACCAGCAGATTGCCGGATTTATCAAACGCCAGCGCCGCCGGATCGAGTGGCGCGTCGCGTACCAGCGTCAGGCCGGGCTTCTCCACGCCGTAGCGCCAGATGCGGTGGAACCGCGAGTCCACGAAGTAGTAGTTACCGGCGGCATCCACGGCGCCGCCATCGATGCTGTTGAAGATGCCGGCCAGCTTTTGCACCTTGGCGCCGGCCGCCAGCACCGGCGACACGTGCGCGGCCTTGGGGGCCGGAGCGTGGCCCGAGAGCGTCATGTAGGCGATCTCGCGCGTCCGGATGGTCGCGTTATGCGTGGTATCGAGGAACGTGTCGTCGTAGTTGTACTTGCTCGGACCGTACAGGTGCACGTTGCGGAACTTCAGGTTGGTGGAGTTGTCGATCCGTACGGCATAGGCCACCGGATTGACGCCGCCTACGCGGAACAGGTACAGGTTCGCGAACAGCAGGTCCTGGCTGTGCTCGATCTCGACGGCATACGCGTCCGGACCCTCGCCGCGCTCCTCTTCAAACTGCATGGCGTAGAACTTCCAGTTGGCGATGTGGCGAACCTTCATTTCGTTGCGGACGTGATGCTCGCTCGAAAGCTCGTAGACTCGGCCTTCGGTCGTGGTGTCGGAAACGAAAATGCCGGCCTGCGCAAAGGTGTCGGGAGTCCAGATATCGAAGAACGTCCCGCCGCCGCCGTCGGTGATCCACAGGCTGGAATACTGCGAGTCCCAGCGCCGTAGCGGGTTCCCATCGCCGGTGCGGTTCGCGTTATAGTTCTGCACCCGCTCGCCGTTCGGCCCCATGGTGCCGTGACCGCCCAGGAAGCGGACGTCGTTCATCAGCGAATTCGCGCCGGCCATCCACTTTACGCCCACCGCGCGCGGGTTTATGCCGCCGGCGTCGATGCCGATCCCCATCATGATGTTAGTGCCGCCCTTCGGCGCCTCGACCAGAGGCTTGGGCAGGCCCACGCCTTGGAACGCCGGGGTGGAATCCGGCAGGATGAACTGCGTGGCGATCGGGTTCAAGCCAATCAGCACCGTGTCGGGCCGCAGCGTGATGGTGTCGGTGATCTTATAACCGCCCGAGGGGAAGTAAAGGGTGCGGTTCTTGGCGATCGCGTCGCGGATCGCAGCGGTGTCGTCGCTAGTGGCATCTCCCTTGACCCCGAGGGTCTTCACGTTCGCCCAGGTATCCGCCGGAGGAAGCGGCGGCAGGTCGGATTTCGGCAGCGGCGGCAGCGCGGAAAGCGGCGCGGTCTCGACCGTGGTCTTCACCACCGGGGTGGCGCCGATATCGGCGATGTGCACCCCAAACGCGAATACTTTGACGCTGTATGTCGCGCCCGTGCCGGCAATCTGCTTGCCGCTGTCGCGCATCTTCGCCAGCACCGGGACGTTCCGGCACGAAACGTTCTGCAGGTTGATCTCCGGCCGCGTGCTGGTCTCGTCGCTGATGATGAGCGCCGGACCGGAGATATCTTCCATCAGGGAATCTTCCATCCACAGTTGCTCGGCGCGGCTGGGATTGATTTCGATGACCGTCGGCGCCTGTTTGAAGTGGTTGCGGATGAGCGTCAATCCACCTTCCTCGGTGCGGATCGCGGCCAACCGCTGGCCCTCGAAATAGGCGTCGAGCAATGCGAACGGCCAACTCGGCGACGGCTTGGTGGTGATGATGCCGTAATCGCCGCCGTAGAATTTCAGGTCTTCGGCCGCGTTGCCGACCTCTTCGATCCCGGCGCGGCCCTGCCCGATACGGAAGTCCATATGGGCCAGGAAGCAGTGCTGCGCGTAATGGGAGCGCACACCGATGGCGACCGGGTTGCCGGGCTGGATCTCGATATCGATATTGCTCACGCCCGAGTAGAATGTGCCCGGGTTGGCATCGCGAACGCCTTCGGGAAGACCGCTAGCGGCCTGTCCGCCGCGGCCCGCCTGCGCGGCCGCACCCCCCGGGGCGCCGCGACCACCGCGACCGCCCGTGGCAGCGCCGCCGCCGCGACCACCCGTGAGAGCGCCGCCGCCGAAACCACCGCGGTCGCTCACAAAATGCACCATGTATTTCGGCGCGCCTTCCTGGTAGCCAGGCGTGTTTTCCCCGAGCACAAAGACGGGCCGCCTGGCGCCGTACCCGATGAGGCGCACGCCGGCATAGACATATATAGTCTTGCTGATCCGGTAGTGTCCTTCCGGAACGAAGATCACGCCCTTGCGCAACGGCGTTTCGCTCAATTTGTCGATGGCCTTCTGAATGCCCTCGGTGTCGTCGGCAACGCCATCGCCTTTGACTCCGAACTGGTCGGGCGTCAAGTAGAGCGCCCTGTCATCCTGCAGGCGTTGTGTATAGTAGGAGGCTCCCGACAATACCGTTGCGGCGGGGATTGTGAGCAGAATCGCAAAAGCGCGTTTCAACATGGCTCGGTCTCCAGTCCCAGGTGTGGAAACGATCAGGATACACCACGGCGTCAACGCCCGGGCGGGGCGCCCAGCCTCGACTGGGTTGCGTCGTCACCGGAAACGCCGGGCTTAAATCGACCGTGCCGCTCCCGGAATTCGGGGGGCCGCCACGGCTACTGCCACACGTAGGTTGCTACCGACCCGGGATTCAACGTCGCCGAGGCCATCTTGCCCCTGTAGCCGATGTTGAACGTCTGCGGTGTGGTAGCGCTGTTGTGGACAATCAGGACCTTCTTGCCGTCGGGCGTCTTGAAGGCCACGTTGGCCAGCGTATCGAGGTTGTTGGAGCCGATGCGGACCGAACCGGGCCGCACGAACTTGGAGGCGTGCGCCACCACGTAGTACGCCAGATTCCGAATGTATTTGCTGCCATCGATGGTGATCGCGCCCTGGCACGTGCCGCATCCGCCGTCATTGGTATGGGGGTTATTCTCGGGATCGGCCGCCAGGTTCCACAGAATCACGTTGCGGCTCCAGTTGCGGGTGGCGCCGATGATCAGGCGGCGAACCTGGGCCGTATTGAGCGGCCGGGGGGCATCTACCGATCCGGTCACCATCTGTTCGGTGAAATACAGGTTCTTCTTGGGGAATGCATCGTGCACCTGGCTCATGGCTCCGATCTCTCCGCGGTACAGATGGAAACCCGAGCCAGTCACATACTTCGCGGCTTCGGGATCTTTCAGGATGGTGATGGGATAGTCCGGGTGGTCGCAGTTGTGATCGTACAGAACGATCTTGGTATCGAGGCCGGCTGCCTTGAAGGCGGGTCCCAGATGCTCTTTGACGAATACCAACTGATCCTCGGCCACCATCAGCAGGCTGGGGGTATTCCCTTCGTTGAGAGGCTCGTTCTGCGGCGTGATGGCGTCGATGCGGATGCCCTCCGCCTTCATGCCCTGGATGTACTTCACAAAGTACTTCGCATAGGCGGTGTAATACTCCGGCTTCAGCTTTCCGCCCTTCACCTTCCCACTGGTCTTCATCCAGGCGGGGGGCGACCACGGAGATCCCAGGATCAGGATCTTGGGATTGACGGCCAGGATTTCCTTCATCACCGGAATCACGTCTTTTTCGTCGTCGGCCAGAGTAAACCTGGCCATCTCGACATCGGTCTCGCCCGGTGGGAGGTCGTCGTACGAGAAGACATGGTCGTTGAGGTCCGACGCGCCGATACTGAGCCGGATGTAGCTGACCCCGATGTTGTTGCCGTCAGTGGCAAACAACTCTTTGATCAGTGCCGAGCGCTGGGAGGGTTCCATCCGGATCATGTGTTGCGCGCTGCCGCCGGTGAGTGCGAACCCGAAGCCATCGATCGCCTGGAAGGTCTGTTTCTCGTCGACCGTAATGGTGGGATTCCGATTGGTCCCCTTGGCGAACTTCAGGGGCGTAGTCTGCTGGGCGAAGAGGGCCGTTTTATCGGTATTGGTCAGCCAGTTGGCCACCTCTCCCTTTTTCTGAGCTTGCAGGGAAAACGACGTGAGCGCCGCCACGGCGATCAACGAACTGCACGGGAATCTCGATTTCATAGGGTCTCCAGGAGTGCACAGTGAGTCTGCCGCGACCGCCGTACGGGCCAATCGTAGGAAACTGCGCCCTCAAAGTCAATCCGGCCGGTGGCATCGGAAATCCGCCGCTTCACCGGCGGTCAGAGATTCTCGTCTTCGACTTCGATTGCGAACAGGATGGCGTAATCCAGGACGGGAACAAAAGAAAGCACCAGCTTGTTTTGGGCGTTGGGTTTCAAACCCCGGTAGCTCAATTCCAAGGCTCGGTTCTCACCACCCGCGTCCCTGTAAATATCGAGTCTGTTCACCAGGGCCTTGCCGTTGCAGTATACATCGAACAGCCGGCCGTGGTCCCCGGCCGAGGCGCTCGATCGCCAGTAAGTCTCGGCGAATCTCAAGGTGAGCCGGGAGGTGCCGTCGGCCACTGGAATGGCGTACGTAAAATGACCCCAGCGATTGTGGCTGTAGAGGCCCGGGTCTTCCGCTCCGCGCACCGGACCGACCCCCTCGTCCTGGCGCCCTCCGGAGAAGTACCGGTCTGCCCTCCACAACCGCCCCTTGTGGTCGTAGTAGGCACGAGGTCCGCAGACGATCCGGATCGGCAAGGCTTTGCCTGGAATCCCGGGCAGTACTTCGACCCCGTTCAGGCTTGCCCCGTTTCTCTTCGTCGAGAAAGCCAGGTGAAGGAAACCGTCCTGGGCTGGGGAGACGTCCTTGAAGATCTTCTCATCGGCCGTGCTCGAGCCCCCGGCGTCATTGGTGATATCAAAACCCGATAGGAGTGGCGCGCCGTTGATCGAGACGTCGAACATGCGCAGTTTCTCCGCGCCGATGGTCCGAATCTGTCCGTAGGAGGTCTCGGCGAAATGGAGGTGCAATTCATAGACTCCACGATTCAACGGGATCGCGTAGCTGAAGTCCCCTTCCCGGCCGGTCTGATAGAGGGACTGATCGAAGGTCCGGTCAATCTCTCTGTCGGGACGGTTGAATACCGTTCCGCCGCTGGAATAGGAGTCATTGAGCCACGACTCTCCCGAGGTGTCGAGGAACCGGGAGACGGAAGAACCGGCGTGGATCCGGATCTCCCGCAATTCGCCGGAAGCGGGCGGGACGCGCGAAGGCTGGACTCGGGAAGCCGAAACCGGCCGGGTCCGGAGGTAGGCGCCGGCGAGAAGGCCGATTCCGAGGATTCCCGCTATCGCCAGAGCCACCGCCACCGCCATTCGCGAATGCCGGCGTGGAACTTCTGCCTGGTTTTGCGCTTCGTCGCCTGCGGTGGCGCAGACGGGCTCGGATTCGAGCGCGGCATCCGGGAGCGCGGGGACGTCCAGCGCTTCCTGCGGGGCGGCCGTGACGAACCGGGGCGCGTATCCCACATCGGCAACCCGCAGCCGCAGTGTGCTTCCGGCGCCTTCCGTCGCATAGTACCGCTCGAGATGCTTTCGCAGGCGGGCGGCCTCGACCCTGACGATGCTGTCGCCCCCTAAGTCGAAGTCCGGGCCGCGGCCCAATGCCTCCACTGCAATGTTATATTCCTTGATGCGATCCGCCTGGCCGGCAAAGTACATCTCGCAGATATAGGCGAGCATCTTGGATAAGGTTGGGGCGCGCAAGAACTGGCGTGACGCAAGGATCCGCCCGAGTTCGGCCTTCTCCAGATCATGGGCGTAGAGCATCGATACCCTGCGCATAAACCAACCCCCTTATCACCCGGGGAATCACTAGTGACATTATCCGCGCCAGCCGGGGCGGCGTCAAGGGAAACCAGCGGAAACGGCAGCTACACCGGCCCGTCGCAGACGCCGTCGGGAAGGTTCGGCGAAGATCTTTAACCGTAACTCCTTTAACCGTTACCGCTGAGCAAATGTTTTAATAACAGTGGTTTACGGTAAATCGACCCGAGATGAAGACTAACGGCTTTTACCTATGCGCCATGCCTTGGCCCCGCTAGCATATTCCTGAGCCAGTGGGTCGGCCGCCAAACCCACAACCAACCAGGTGTGAAAGGCGGTATTAGAGGACGAGATTTCTGGAAAGCGATCCCTGTCTCAGGCTCAGTTCCCCGTGAAGGTGGAGGTTGCGCGGGCCGGCGTCCGATCCTGCCCGTGCAGGTGGCTTCGGGTGTAGTCCCGAGCCGGGTTGCCATGTCGCGAGTCTCAACAGGGTCGTGACGAGGTCAAAGACGATGCCTATTAGAAAAGCCATTCAGTTTGTGTGTTTTTTCGCGCTGCTCTGCGCGATGGCGTTTGGCCAGAACACTACCGGTTCCCTGATGGGAACTGTGGCTGATCCTGCGAGCGCCGCAATTCCTGGCGTGCAGGTTCAACTCACCAGCCAGGGAACTGGCGCAACCCGTGCCGATACTACCGACAACGTTGGCTTGTTCCGGTTTCTGAATCTCCCGCCGGGTCTTTACACAATCGCTGTCAAAGCGAGCGGTTTCAAGGCGTGGTCTTCGGTAAATATTGACCTGTCCGCCGGGGAAAGCCGCGATATGGGTAGGATCGCTTTAGAAATTGGCAGTATGTCGGAGCGGGTCGAAGTCACTGCGGCGGCTACAGCGGTGCAGGTTGCCAGCAGCGAGAAGTCCGCTCTCGTCGATGGCCACCAACTCAACAGCCTCGGTCTCAAAGGCCGCGATGCGTTCACCTTCATGGGACTGCTTCCCGGCGTGCTCGACACGTCCAACCGGGATATGATCACGACCAGCGGGGACGGCAGCATCTCGGTCAACGGCAACACCACCAGCATGACCAACATGATCGACGGCATCACGGACAGGGATGTCGGCGCGGCTTCCGGCGTTCACTTTGTGCCCAACATGGACGCCCTCTCGGAGGTCAGGCTCCTGGCTGCCAACTACCAGGCGGAATACGGCCGCAACGCGGGCGGCGTCGTGACCATGGTAACCAAGAGCGGCGGCCGGGACTTCCACGGTTCGGGGTGGTGGGTACACCGGCATGAGGGCCTCAACGCCAACGGGTATTTCAATAACCTGGCCGGCAAGGCCATTCCGCCGTACCGGTATAACGTGGAAGGCTGGAGCGTCGGCGGTCCCATTTACATTCCGGGTAAGGTCAATCGGAACAGGAACAAGCTCTTCTTCTTCGCGTCGCAGGAATTCGTCAGGCTGTTCGTCCCCGTGACCATACAAAAGAAGACCATGCCGACAGCGGCGGAGCGCAACGGCGATTTTTCGAACAGCCTCGCCGCCACGGGCGCCCTGATCGTCATCAAGGATCCCAGCACCGGGAACCCGTTCCCGGGCAACAAGATCGCGGCATCGCAGATCAACGCCGTCGGCCAGAAGATCCTCAACTTCATGCCGACGCCCAATTATTCGCCGTCCCCCGGGAGTCCCGACTACCTCAACTTCAACTTCACCGACAACGGCAGTGCCCCGCGCCCCATCTCCGACACCGTGGCCCGTGGCGATGTGTATATAACGTCCAAGTTATCGGGCTATTTCCGGCTTGTCAGCAACACCGATACCAGCGAAGCTCTCTACCAGGGCATCTCGTGGTCCAAATCGACCACGCAATCGGGAGTGCCCATGACCCAGAAGCATACCAACCCGGGATCGGGCCAAGCCGCGTCGGCTACCTACATCTTTACGCCGACGATGGTCAACCAATTCACGTATGGACATAGCCACAACAATTGGACTTACGTAATCGACGACCCCGCGCTGCAAGACCGCTCGCTCTTTGGCAACATGCCTTGGTTGTACCCGAGCAAGGCGATGGTGCCGGATACCACGGCCGATCTCGTGGCCATCAATCAGATGCACAACTTCTATCCGAGTGTGAATTTCGGCGGCGGCACTGTTCCCAATCCGGGCACCATCGGCCTGGGCAGTTACTGGGGCGCCTACTATAACTGGAACGATGTCTATGTGTTCCAGGACAATTTCAGCAAGATCGTGGGCAAGCATAGTTTCAAGGCGGGCGTCTACGCAGAAAAGAGCATCAAGACTCAGCCCGTCAACAACAACTGGAGCGGCGCCCTTGACTTCTCGGTGGACGCCAACAACCCCCTGAACTCCGGCGACACCTTTGCGAACGCCCTGTTGGGGAACTTCACGAGCTACAACGAGGCCAATTTCCGGCCGCTCCTCAACTCGGTGTTTTGGGATTTGGATTTCTACGTTCAGGACAGTTGGCGTGTTACCCCCAAGCTGACCCTCGAACTGGGCGTGCGCCTGGTGCACCAGATGACCCCGTACGACAAGCTCCAGACGTTCACGGTGTTCAACCAGTCGCTTTATTCCGCCGCGGCCATGCCGCGAATGTATGTGCCTTACTGCAACGTCGCGTTTAGCGGGACCTGTCCGGGCGCCAACCGTTTTGCGCGGGACACGGTCACCGGCAACCTGGCGCCAGCCAGCGCGATTGGCCTGTTTGTTCCCGGAACCGGCAACCCGGCCACTGGCATGCAGGTGCTGGGCCAAAACGGCTTGTCGAAGTACGCCTACACGATGAAAACCATCGCTCCCGGTCCGCGAGTCGGCTTTGCCTGGGACGTGTTCGGCGACGGCAAGATGGCCGTCCGGGGCGGTTTCGGCGTGGTGTACGACCGGCTTGAGGGCAACCAGGTGTACAACATGTCCGGCGTCCCGCCGCTCACCTACATTCCGTACGTGTATTACAGCAACATCAACTCGCTCGCCGGCAGCGCGTCGAGTGCCCTGGTCGGCCCCACCAGCATCAACCCCGCCCTCTACGGAAATGTTCCGTTCACGCGCGTGCAGAACGCGAGTTTGTCGGTTCAGCGCTCCCTCCCAGGTAGCATGGTTGCGGAAGTGGGCTACGTCGGCAACTGGGGCTACAACCTGAATATGGGAGGAGGCACTAACCTCAACCCGATCCCGCTGGGAGCGAGGTTCAACAATATCGATCCCACTACCGGCAAAGCGCTGACCGACAATTTGCTGCGCGTGAACCAACCCGGGTATGGCAACAACTATCGGGATATCCTCCAGGGCTTTAGCAACTACAATGGCCTTCAGATGTCGCTGCAACGCCGGTTTTCGAATGGCCTCATGTTCGGGGCGTCGTACACCTTCTCGAAGTCCTTGGGTGTCACCGCCTTCAACGATTTGGTTCCGAACAACACCTCGTTTTTCTACGGGCCGAACAGCAACTACCGCAAGAACCTTCTCGCGATCAGCTACTCGTACGACCTTCCGAACCTCGGAAAGCGGTTCAACAGCAAGCTGCTCGGCATTATCACGGACCACTATACGCTGTCCGGAATCACGATGGCCCAGAGCGGGCCGCCGATCACTCCCTCCTGCAGCAGTTCGACGGGCGCGGAGATCACCGGCTCGCCCAACCTCGCGCCGGTGACGGCCAACCCATCCACAGGCAACGGCCTCCGCTGCCTCGTGATGGGCGATCCCATGGCCAATATCCCAGCGGGGCGGGGACGGATCATCAACCCGGCGGCCTTCGCGCTGCCCATGCCGGGCAACATTGGGAATATGGGCAACTACCCCATCAGGGGCACGG
>ODAK010008740.1_pt1 | contig 10106 bp, 11 predicted proteins | sample 1539591 | NCBI WGS metagenome assembly ODAK01 (sample SAMEA3539303, study PRJEB22396) | soil metagenome | biome: tundra; feature: field; material: soil | place: USA | collected 2010-05 | depth 0.15 m | reverse complement strand
AGCCTGTACCCGGCTCCGACGCAGCCGCCCGCGGTCCACGAGACGATCGTGATCACCGATCCCGCGCGCTTCGCGCCGGCCAGTGCGGCGTCGGGAACGCCGGCACCCACCCCGGAGTCGACGGCTACGCCCGAGCCGACCGCAAGCCCCTCCCCGACCACGACGCCGTGCCACGACGACGACTGCGGCGGCGGCGGAGATCACTGACGTGGGGCGGTATCAACCCGAGGACCGAGACAAGGCGCTTCGCAGGGTCGGCTCGTGGACGATCGGCGGCGTTTCGGGCGTCGTCGCGGTGACCGGAGCGCTTTCAGCGGTCAGCGCAGCGGGCTTCGCCGCTGCGACGGCGGCGAGCAGCCCGGTCCAGCCTGTCCCACCGATCCCTGCCGAGACCGCCCCGGTGCAGTCGGCTCGTCCGACGCCGGCGGTCATCGTCAAGGTCGTCCACGTTCCAGCGTCTTCGGCTGGCACGGCATATCGCGGCTCGAGCGGGATCTCGCCTCCTCGCAAGGCGCCAACCGGGTCGTCACCGGGGTCGTCGGCCCCGCCACCGCCTCCGCCGCCACCACCGCCGCCCGCATGCCACTCGACACCCACGCACCCGTGCTGAGATCCGCGTCATTTCGCGCGATGGGCACGACAACCGTCGTGGCCGTCGACGACCCAGCAGTGCTCGAGACGGCGACCGCTGCTGCACAGGGCGTGATCCACGCGGTCGATGCCACGTGCTCCCGTTTTCGCGAGGACTCCGAGATCTCGAGGCTCAACCGTGCGGCCGGGCAGGGTCCGTTTCACATCTCTGCACTGCTCGACGAGGTGATCGGCGCCGTCCTCGACGCCGCAGCCGCCACCGACGGGCTGGTCGATCCGACGATCGGCGGCCTCATGGAACGTATCGGCTACACCGTGACCTTTATCGATCTCCCGTCGGACGGGCCGGCGATCGAGCTCGAGACGCGCTCGGCGCCGGGTTGGGCGACCGTCGAGCACGATCGCAGCAACCGGACCGTATCGCTGCCCGAGGGAGCGTCGATCGACGTCGGGGCCGTCGGCAAGGGCTGGGCGGCCGACCGGGCCGCCGAAGCCGCCGCCCGGGAGGTTGGCATGGGTGTGCTCGTGGCATGCGGTGGCGACGTCGCCGTGTCGGGGTCGAGCCCCCAGGTCGGGTGGCGGGTCAGGGTCGCCGAGGCGACCGACGCCACCACCTGGCAGGACATCCACATGTTCGACGGCGGCGTCGCCACGTCGGGGACCGGGAGCAGGACCTGGCGTCGCGGCGGAGAGATCCTCCACCACATCGTCGACCCGGCGACCGGGCTGCCGGCGGACTCCCCCTGGGTCATGGCCAGCGTCGCGGCAGCTTCGTGCGCGGCGGCCAACGCGGCCGCGACCGCGGCTATCGTCCTCGGAGACGGCGCTCCCTCGTGGCTCGATTCGTTCGGCGTTCCCGCACGCCTGGTCAGGCGTGACGGGTCGGTGGTACTGGTGGGCCCGTGGCCGTCATGAGGCCGGGTCCGGCTCGATGATCGCGGCCACCACCTCCGGCCCCAGCCCACTCTGGTTCGCAACTCGCGGCGCGGGAGTCATGACCCTGGTCTGCCTGACCGTCGTGGTGATCCTTGGGATCTCGACATCGCTCCGTGTCACCGGGCAGCGGTCACCGCGTTTCGTCATCGCGGCGCTCCATCGCAACTTCGCGCTCTTCACGATCATCCTGCTGCTGGCGCACATCGCGACCTCGGTGCTCGATCCCTTCGCGGGGATCCGGCCGATCGACGCCGTGATCCCGTTCGCGGGCGCATACCGAACCTTCTGGCTCGGCCTCGGAGTCCTCGCTGCGGAGGTGCTGTTCGCGGTCACCATCACGAGCCTGCTCCGCGGAAGAATCGGTCCCCGAGTGTGGCGGTTCGTCCATTGGGGCGCCTACGCGTCGTGGCCGATCGCGGTGGTCCACGGACTCGGCACCGGATCAGACTCGCAGGAACCCTGGATGCTCGGGCTCACCGCCGCCTGCATGGCCGCGGTGCTTGCCAGCCTCGCCCAGCGCCTGCTCGCCGGCCGGTTGCGCACGGCGCCGGTTCGCCTCGCCGGTGCCGCGGTCGTCCTTGTGGCCACGTACGCGATCTGCGCCTGGAGCGTCGCCGGGCCGCTGCGCCCGGGCTGGGCTGTGGCCGCTGGGACCCCGACGTCGATCCTGACCTCGAAGCCGAGTGCGCCGCCCCTTCGCTCGGCTGCGCACGGATTCTCCGACGGACTCATCGGCACCATGACCAGGACGTCGGGTGGCGTCGACATCGCGCTCCGCGACACCGTGGACACCGCGCTCACGGTGGTGATCACTCCCCCGGGACCGACGGAGACGCTGCCGCTGCTGACGGTCGCGCGCAACGGCGTGACGGTCTGCGCCGACGTTCCCGCTCGCGTCGGAGTTTCGGTCTATGCTGTCTGCAACCGCACGCGCCTCGTGATCACGCTGTTCGGCAGCGGACCATCGACGACGGGGCGGCTGGTCACGTCGGGGCCGTTGGGATGACTGCCACCGCCGTCGTCGCTCCATCCGAGCCGCCGCCGCTGCGCGTCGAGCGCGCAGGCGGCGCGCGTCTGCTCGCCGGCCCCTCGTTCGACCTCGGCGCCGAGCCGATTGCCGAGCACCGGCGTCGCCTCGGACGGCGCCCGGTCGGTGGTGAGTGGCTCCTCGACGTCGTCGAGCGCAGCGGCCTTCGCGGCCACGGCGGGGCGTGGTTCCCGACCCACCGGAAGTGGCGTGGTGTCCGCCGTCTCGCCCTCGAGCGAGGCCCGTCGGTGGTGGTGGTCAACGCATCCGAAGGCGAGCCCCTCTCCGCCAAGGATCGATTCCTCGCCGAGCATCGACCCCACCTGCTCATCGACGGTGCGCTGATCGCCGCCGAGTCGGTGGGCGCGGATGACGTCGTGATCTACCTCTCGCGAGCCTCGCGGCGCGCGAACCGCGCGTTGCGCAGTGCGCTCGCCGAGCGCGGGCGTGAGGATCGCAGGTCGACCCATGTCCGCATCGTCCACACGCAGCATCGATACGTCGCGGGCGAGTCGTCGGCGGTGGTGCGGCGTATCAACGGCGGGCCGGCAAAGCCGTCGTACAGCCCTCCGCATCCTTCGGAGCGTGGCGTTCTGGGCCGGCCGACCCTCGTGCAGAACGCCGAGACGATCGCGCACATCGCCCTGATCGCTCGCCACGGAGACGAGTGGTTCCGTGAACGGGGCACGTCCGCCGCGCCCGGGACAGGGTTGTTGACCTTGACCGGCAACGTGGCGAGGCCAGGTGTCTACGAGGTCAACCTCGGCACCTCGCTCGTGAGCGTTGTCGGCGCCGCAGGCGGCGTGCTCTCGGCCCCAGCCGGGCTTCTCATCGGAGGGTACTTCGGCACCTGGCTCGATGCCGAGCGTGGCGCCGCCGCAACGGTTTCTCCGGAGGACGTGTCGCTCGGCTGCGGGGTGATCGGCATGCTGGGCAACGACGGATGCGGCGTCGGCGAGTCGGCGAGGATCGTGAGTTACCTGGCTCGAGAGAGCGCCGGACAGTGTGGGCCGTGCGTGTACGGGCTTCGCGCGGTCGGCGAGGCGATGGCGCGTCTGGCGGCCGGCGACGCCGACCGCGGAGACCTTGCTCGCATCCGCCGCTGGTCGGACCAGATCGTTGGTCGCGGCGCCTGCAATCACCCCGACGGCGCGGTCCACAATCTCCGCACCGCTCTGGAGACCTTTGCCGCGGACGTCGAACGCCATATCAGCGGACATGCCTGCGCCGGGCTGGGTACCTCCCCGCTGCCGGCGCCGCCGCGGTCTCCCTTCGGGTGGCGATGAGCGACTCGAGACCCCGGCTTCGGGTCAATCCGATCCGGTGCGATGGAGCCCGATACTGCGCCGAGATCGTCCCGGAACTCGTTGGACTGGACGAGTGGGGCTACCCGATCGTGTCGTCCGCGCCGATTGACGACCCGCGGCTCCTCCGTATGGCGGAGCGGGCGGTGAGCGAGTGCCCGCGAGTGGCGCTACAGCTCGCCCGGGTCCGCGACCGGGACAGCTGACCGTCAGTCATCGGGTGGCGGGCTCTGCCCAGGGCTGTGCGAGGGTCCGCTCCCTCCGTCGTCCCCACCACCACCGCCACCGTCGTCCCCTCCTCCGCCGCCGTATGACGGTGACGGGCTGCCGTGACCTGTGGTCGGGCTCGCAGACTCCTCGCCGCCACCGCCGCCCTGCGCCGGCCTCGTGCCCGCCGGCGTCTGGTCCTCCTCGGTCGGCTCCGGGGGAGCGCTCGTCGGAGCCGGGGTCGGGCTCTCCGTCTCGAACTCGGACTCCTCGCTGAGGAGGGTCGCCTCGTCGAGGTGGTAGCGAGCCCAGAGTGGTGTCGTCTGATCGGAGGGGAGTTCGCTGAAGGCGCCGGCGAGCTCGGCGCTCGCGTCCCTGAGGCTCTGCGCTGGGTTGATGCGCTCTCGAGCGTCCGCCATGCTCTGCTCCGCGAACTCGAGGTGCAGGGTTGCGTCATTCGAGCCGGGGAGCTTGAGCATCACGCCCTGCCGGGCTGCCCGCACGACGAAGAGCGCCGATCCGGGCGGTGCGTTCCAGCCGGCGGCCGCCACGCTTGCGGCCGCCACAATCGTCGCCGTCGACGCGATCAGGCCCGCGTGACCGAAGCGCGGCCGGAGGCTGAAGAAGCTGCGCGCGGGCCCGCGCCGGGACGCGGCGACCATGGCTTCGAGCATCGCGTCGTGAGCCCGCTCGCGGGCGTGACGGCGAGGCCCGCGGCGGCTGCTCTGCCGCCAGGCGTCGAGCGACGCCGAGAGCTGCGGGCCGATCATCCAGTCGGTCATGCCGCCCGCTTCGGTGTGAGCGCCCGGCGCAGCGATTCGAGAGCCCGATGTTGCATGGACTTCACGGCGCCGACGCTCCGCCGGGTCGTCGCGGCAACGTCCTCGAGTGATTGGTCCAGCACGAAGCGGCGGACGAGGATGTCGCGCTGATCCTCGGTGAGCTCCACCATCGCGGCCCGAACACGGTCTGCCTCCAGGTTCATCTCCGCGATGGCACCGGGGTCTCCCACCGGTGGTTGGGCTTCGAGACCCAGGCCACGCTGACGGCTGCCCCGGCGGATGTGATCGACGACCTTGTAGCGGCAGATGTGGAGGAACCACGCCTGCACGGCCGGCTCCCTCCGGTCCCGAAGCGTCTTGATCGAGGTCACTGCGGCCACAAACACGTCCTGCGTCACATCTTCAGCTGCTGTCACGTCACCAAGGCGAGCGAGCGCATACGCATGCACATCCGGGTAGAACCGCTCGAACAGAGTGCTCCACCCCTGTGCCTCGCCACGCTGTGCGGCCTCTACCGCCTGGGTGAGGCGGTTGGTGTCTGCCAGGTTCGCGCCGCCCCTGTGGGTTTCATCGAATATCAAGTCGGCTGCGATGGCCTCCGGGATACGGGTGGCGGCGTTCGGGACCAGATTGATGCGCTGCGTAATGCGGTGCGCCCGGCGCCCGTCCAGGTCCCCACTGGGACCGTGGGGTCGCCTACGGAATCAGGTACCGCATGTCGCGTCGCCGCTGATGGTGATGGTGCCGGCGCCGCCGCTGGGGCTGGTTTGTGTGAGCACTGCGTTGTTCCAGATGGCGTGTCCGTTGCCGAGCGTGTAGAGACCCTTGGCCGACGAAGTGAAGAAGTAGCTCACCGACGCCGTCGAGATCGATGCGAAATACGGCCCCCCGCCCCCTCCGCCGATCTCGACGGCGGCAGGGGTCGACCCGACCGGGGTGAGCCCGTTGATGATCGAGAAGGCCGCACCGGCCGGGCACTTCACCAGCATCGAGGTCAGCGCTCCGCTGATCGAGCCGCCGCTACTATCACCGCTGATGGTGATCGTGCCGCCGCCCGGGGTCTTGGTCCCACACGACACCGAGCCGGAGACAGCGGTGACCGTCCCGACGGTGCCCTTGTTCTGGCCGGATGGTGTGTCGTCTGTCAGCTGCGCGTTGAACTGCGCCCCCTTGGTGGCGTCGAAGTTGGTGACACCCGCGCCCGAGAAGTTGCGCTGGGTGTAGGTTGCCCCTGACCCGGCGCCGATGCGGACGAAGACCGTGTTCGCGGTGAGGGTGATGTAGCCGCCCTCGGTCCCATCGATGGAGGCGACCTGCATCAGGATCTCCGGGCCGTTGAGCGAGGGGAACGAGCAGGTCACGCCGGTCGGCGCGACGGTGGTGACGAGCTTGACCGCTCCCGTTTCCGTGAACTGCCCGCCGGCAGGCGGAATCGGAGCCGGCGAAGGGGTCGGAGTCGGCGCGGCACTCGATGTGCCCGCCCCGCCGCCACCACATGCGGTCAGTGCGAGTGCGGCGGCGGTGAGGATCGCTGCTCCCAGGCCCCTCAGGGGGTGAAGGCTAGGCCTGCCGTGGAAGGGGTCCATGGCCGGGCATCATCCTCTGTCCAGCCTTTGGCAAGCCCGACCGTCGATGAACGTTCGCAGCCATGTCACATTGCCACCGGGCGTCGGGCGGCCTCGCGGCGCTAGGCGATCCCGATGGCGACCGGCGGTGCATCCGCAGCGACCGACACGCAGTTGCGCCCCAGTGACTTGGCTGCGTACAGGGCTTTGTCGACCCTGCGCAGGAGCGAGTCTGCGTCATCTCCAGGAACCGAGACCGCGACGCCGATGCTGACGGTGGTGAGGATGTCGGCGGCATGCGCCAGGACGTCGATGCGCAGGCGCTCGGCGACGAACGCGCCACCCGCCTCATCCGTCTCGGGGAGGATCACCGCGAACTCTTCGCCGCCGACCCGGGATGCGACGTCGATCCCCGATCGCCGCATGCGAGACAGGAGCAATTCGCCCATGGTGGCGAGCACGACATCGCCGGCACCGTGGCCGAAGGTATCGTTGACGCGCTTGAAGTGGTCGAGGTCCAGCATGAGGAGACAGATCGGCCGCTGCGTGCGGTTGCTGCGGGTCAGCTCACTCGAGAGTGTCGTGCGGAAGGAGCGGCGGTTGGCCAGGCCGGTCAGGTCGTCGGTCACCGCGAGCCGGCGTAACTCCCCACGGAGGCGGGAGTCCTCGCGCCCTCGCAGGGCGATGAGCCAGAGAAGGAGGAGGAATGTCGCCCAGGTGAAGATCCACTGCGCGGCGTCGCTCCCGGTGTTCATGATTCGCGCCTGATCCCACGCGGCGAGTGCCAGGGCGGGGGGCGCGGCTGCGCAGAACCAGGCAAAGCCGGAGAGATCGAAGAGCATCACGGCCTCGACGCCGATGAGGAGCAGACCGATGCTCTCCGCCGGGCCCGCGCCGGACCCGACGCTGAGGATGCTCAGCATCGCGACCAGACAGCCCACGAAATCGGCGCAGAGGAGCGCGATACGAGTGCGCCGGTCGACACCCCCGCGGCGTTGCAACTCCGTCGCCGCAAGGTTGTAGCCACCCGCCACGACGGCGACCGCGATGCTGCCGGGGAGCCAAACGGGAAGCGGGGTGGTCAATGCCGAGATGAGCAGCAGAGCGATGCCGAGCCAGCGAAGGGCGATGACTCCCCGATAGCCCGAGACGAGCGTGGAGCGATCGCCGGCTGGCACGACAAAGCGGAGCGTCACCGCGGGGTCAGCCTCCGGTCCGTGACGGCAGCGGGCCGAGTTCGTCGCGCGACGAAGTGCCACCCACGCGGAGGCTCATCGACTGAGCGTGTGCCTCAGGCGCTCTTGGGTTGGCCGAAAGGCCCGATCGTTACGGCGTTGTCGCTCCCGGACGGAACTCGGAACACGCCAGTCCCTGGGCCGTGGTCGCGCCGCCACTCGGTCCGCCCTCCCAGCGAGGTTGAGCAGGCCGGGTCGGAGGGAGATCTACGGAGCTGCGCCGATCTGCCCCGGCAAGCCGTGCACCGGCAGCTCGATGACGCCCATTCGCACCGACTCAGCTCCGAGGCCGGTGAGCGGGACGACCACGACGCCCTGTGGGAGTGACTCGTCGGGACCCGCGAACGGCAGCCTCGGCGCGATGGTGACCGCGTGCTGCGGCGCGACCGCCGGTGGCGGGGCTGGTCGGAGCAGTGCAACAGCACCCGTCAGCGCCACACAGGCGCCGACGATCGCGTAGAGCAGGCGACGTGCGGCAGTGGGAGTCAGGCTCCCATTATGGAGCGCGATCGGGACGCGTACCTCGGCGTGCCTGGGCCCGAGGTCGAGAAGATCCCAGGCTTGCGGCGGTGAAAACTGCGCGATATCAATCCCTAACCGATCGCCGGAAGGCGACTGTTGTCATTGCGGTATGGCCGCGCCTGTGTCGATAGGAAGCCAGGGGGCTCGATCATGCACGGGACCGGACGACGACGGTTCGCATTGTCAGTGACGGCCAACGGGTCTCGGCACCCCCCACGCTAACGGCCTGGTGAGCGAGCTCGCGGATCTGTAGCTCCAGCGCAGCACCCAGCACCGACTGATCGGCGCTGGCCCAGGGCAATCCGATGTCGGGGCGGGAGCGGCGTCCACCCCCTGACCCCGAGTCATCAGGGTTGGGCGAAAACGATCTCGCCGTCGTGCCACTCAGGATCGCCATCCATCAGCGCTCGAAGGCGTCGGTAGGTCGCATCCGTCCCTGGCGCGTTGCTGTTGGCCGTGTAAGCGTCCTTGCTGTCCCACCTACCCGCGATCCAGTATTCCTGCGGATCGGTGTCCGATCGATAGACGCACACCCCGCGCGACCCGGGCGGCATCTCGCCCGGTGCCGGGGGCCCGGGCACCGACGCAGGACAGGCGGCGTTCGAGCATGCGCTGGTCAAGATCTTCGATGCGACATACTCGAGCGCGGGGAGCTTCTGGACCGCCGCGCCGTCGAACCCGACATCGTTCGGCCTGTTTGACGGCGATGCCACGTACAGCCGGCCGGGCATCGCCTACATCGCGCTGCGCCAGATCCTGGGTCCGACCAGCTTCACGCAGGCCATGTATCAGCTCCAGCGGGAGTACGGCGGCAGCAGCATCACTGAGCCCCAGTTGGAGGCGGCGTTCCATGAGTGGATGCCGAACCGGAGCCCGGCGTGCAGCGCCCGGCTGACCCAGTTCTTCCACGAGTGGTTCGACACCGCCTATGCCGCAGGTGGCGGTGCGAACCGGCCTCAGATCACCGGCCCGGGACTGTCGGGCCCAGGCTTCTACAACGCCGGCGGTGGCTGCGCCTGACCTGACGGCGGTCGGCGCCCGCCGGCCCTGACCTGTCCGCTCTTGCGAGCGCGCTGCTACCCAGCCCAATGGGTTATCTACTCAAGTTCGAATCGAACAGATCGGACGGCGGGAGACAAAAGAAAGATACCCGGCAAGCATCCGGGACGATGCGCCGTGCTATCGCGGCTTCGCGATCTTGTGGGGCCCGAGCGTATCAGCCTGAATTATCTACTGTGTTTCGATCTGTCTCCGGACTTTCTGGCCTTAGCAGTGGCGCCGCGTTACCGGCTGCATCGCTCCCTTGAATGGACCGACATCGGTGCCGTTCGTCCCCACGCAAGGTGACTTTGGCCTCTGCCGCGTCCCCAGAGCCAGCGCCGCCCGCGCCGCTCGCTCTGCGTCACTCTCGATGAGGAAGCGTGGCCCCGAGGACTTCGCGAACTGGCGTGAGGGCCTCGTGCGCCGAAGCACGCTTTAGGTGCTGGGATGATGTCGGCCACGACCTCCCCGTCACGGACCGACCCCTCTGGGTGTAAGGATGACGAACACGGCGATTGCGACAACGAGGGGACGCGATCATGATGACCCAGCCGACCCAAAATTGGGGGCGGATCGCTCCGAAGATCGCCGGGTTGACCGTGACCGTCGTCCCGAGGATGAGGAGTCCGAACGCTGGGCAGATCGTGAGCCAACCGAGCCATGGGCCCACCGCCGCAGCCGACCCAAGCAGCCGCTCCGTCTCGGCGTGATTGTGGATAACACCGGCGACGTTGTCGAAGCGGCGCCGCCTTCGATACCGATGGATGAACGGTGGCGGGGGATTCTTCGCGGCGAGACTCCCATGGCCATGATGCCGCGCCTCGGCCGAAGGCTCTTTGCTCTCGTCCCCAGCCCCTGGCGCTGCAAGTTCTGCAACGCTCCATTCCGCGGACCCT
>ODAK010008739.1_pt1 | contig 10106 bp, 5 predicted proteins | sample 1539591 | NCBI WGS metagenome assembly ODAK01 (sample SAMEA3539303, study PRJEB22396) | soil metagenome | biome: tundra; feature: field; material: soil | place: USA | collected 2010-05 | depth 0.15 m | reverse complement strand
TGAGAGTGCACCGGCAGTTTGTCGCCCGGGGAGTATTTCACGCGCGAGATCCGGACCGATTCGTTTTCGAATGCCAGCGTGTAGTTTTGTGGCAGTGTGAAGTAGGGTTGCTGAGCGCACGCCATGATGGCGACCGCGAGCAGAGTGATCAGGCGTGACATTCCTGGAGTATACCGAACAGGGCGACGCCGACCTTATGCCACGGCCACAAACTTTTCTTTGCGCGTGCCGCAGATGGGGCAAGTATCGGGCGGCGTGCCGAACTCGATATTTCCGCAGACCGGACACAGGTAGAAGCCCGCTTCGGCCAGGTCTTTGCCTTGCTCCACGGCCTCTAACGCGCGTTTGTACAACTCGGCGTGCACGGCCTCGGCTTTCATCGCGTACCCGAACATGAACCTCGCCCGGTGTCCTTCGGACTCCGCCTCGGCGAGCATGGGGGGATACATGGTGGTGAACTCGTAAGTCTCGCCCGCGATCGCCGCCTTCAGGTTGTCGAGCGTCGAAGCCACGCCGTCCATGGATCTGAAGTGGCCCTGCGCGTGAACCACCTCCGCCTCGGCGGCGGTACGAAACAGACGGGCGACATTCGGCAGACCGTCCTGCTCCGCCTTGCGGGCAAACGCCCGGTATTTCTGGCTGGCCTGGCTCTCGCCGGCGAATGCTTCATTAAGATTCGTGCTGGTGCTCATACTTATTCAGTGTATCAGCCCTGGATATCTGAAATCTTTCCCTGGCCGCCCCCGTGGTCGTCGCGCCACCACCTTCATCTGGTCCCGCCCCGACCGGGGTGCCGACCTTGTCGGAGTGGGGAATGATCCTGCTGGCCGGCGGGTTGGTCCTCGTGGCGGCGCACAAGTTGCGGATTCCCGCGGCCGCCAGGACCGAGTAAGGCGCCGCCCACTATCTTTGAGTCCGGGCCGGGATCAGTCATACTAGACTGCATCGACCCATGAGACCTTGGATCCTTCGCCTCGCGCTGGCGTCCGCCGTCGCCTCCGCCGTGCTCTTTGCCCAAGCTCCCGGCCGCCAGAAGCGCACCGTCTCCGATGCCGAAGTGGCCCACGTCCACAAGAACTCCCAGATCATCGACACGCACAACGACGTCACCGGCGCCACCGTCGCCGGCATGGACATCGGCACCGAACGTCACTTTCTGCAATTGCGAGCGGAGTTCTTCAACGCTACCAACACGCCGACATTCTTCCTGCCGGCGGCCAGCAACTCCGCTTTAACCTGCATTGGGCCGGCAGGAAAAGCGTGTAACGCCGGAAATCCAAATTTCGGAAAACTGTCGACCGGAACCGCTACCGGTCGGCAGATTCAGTTCGGCTTGAAGTACTACTTTTAGCGAAAATGTTTGGAGGGTCTCAGCCGCCATGAAACGAATCCAATTGGCCTGCGCCGCCACGTTGTGCGCCGCCCTGGCGCTGACGCTGGGCGTCGAAGCGCAAGACAATCCTCTACCGAATCCGGTGTTCCCGTTCGGCGCGGTGTACTTCCGCAAATCGAACCCGCCGGAACAGGATTGGGAGCGCGACCACAAGACCGCGGCCCAGATGGGGGTCAACATTTTCCGCCACTGGTTCATGTGGGCGTCGATCGAGAACTCGCCGGGCCGGTACGACTGGCGCGACTATGACCGGATGGTGGAACTCGAAGGGCAGAATCGCATCAAGGTGGTCATCGCCGAAATCATCAATGGCGCACCGGAGTGGATGTGGGACAAATACCCCCATGCGCGGCTCATCAACAGCGACGGTTCCGAGAGCTTTCCTTCGGTTGGCGCCAGTAGCGCAACCAGCAGCGCGCCGCTGTGCCTGGATAATGATGATGTCCTGGGTGAGGCCGGGAAGTTCCTGACCGCGCTGGTGGAGCGCTATCGCGATAAGTCCGCCACGTTGGGCTACGACGTATGGAACGAGGGTGGAATACAGGAATGCTATTGCCGAGCCACGCAAGCCAAGTTCCGCGAGTGGCTGAAAGCGAAGTACGGCACCATCGAAGCCTTAGGCCGCGCCTGGCACCGGTACAGTTTTGGCGACTGGGAGTCGGTGCACCCGCCACATGGCACGGGCGGCTACCCAGACTCGCTCGACTGGATGGCGTTCCGCCGGGACGACGCTATCCGTCTTCTGCACTGGCGCACGGAGCTCATTCGCCGGCTCGACAAGAGAAACAAGATCACGGCGCACAGCACGGGCCTCCTCACCGAGATTGAATGGCGGACGGCGGCCGACGTGGATTCGTACGGCTACACGTGGGTGGCTTCGCGTCATGGCAACGACCCCTGGATGCAGTTTCAGGCGGTCGATGTGGTGCGCGCCGGCTCGCGCGCGAAGCCCTTCTGGCACGCGGAAGCCACGGGTGGGCCGCTTTGGATGCAGCCGCAGGTGATCAACCGTCCGCTGGAAGATGGGCGCAGCTCGGACGATAAGGACGTCCGCGTGTGGAGCCTGATCGATATGGCCGCCGGCGCCACCGGCATCCTCTTTACCCGCTGGCGCCCCCTGCTGGACGGCCCGTTGTTCGGTGCGTTCGGCCCCATGGGGATGGACGGCTCGGTCACGCCGCAGGCGGAGATGGCCGCCAAGCTGGCACGCTGGACGAGCGCACACGCGGACATTTGGAAGTCCCGGCCGGTAAAGGGCGACGTGGGAATCGTCTTCGTGCAGGAGTCCGACGATTTTAGCGTCGTCCAGGGCGGAGGAGGCGCCGGGCCAGGAGGCGGCGGAAGGGGCGCGGGGGGTGGGGGCGCTGCCAATTACGTCCAATCGGTGCAAGGGGCTTACCAAGCTTTCTTCGACTCGAATATTCAAGCGGATTTCGTGGGTATCGACGATATAGGGGAATACCCTATGATCTATCTCCCCTATCCTGTGATGCTTCGGAAATCCACGGCGGATAAGCTGCGCGACTATGTGGCGAAAGGCGGGAAGTTAGTCAGTGAAGGTTGCCCCGGGTATTTTGGGGACGGCGGCACGGTTGGCGTGGTTCAGCCTAACCTCGGCATGGACCAGTTATTCGGAGCCCGGGAGACTTATGTCCAGTTCACTCCCGACCTGCTGGGGAAACTCACACTGACCGTGAGGGACAAGCAGATCGGCGGCCAGTATTTCTTACAGGAATACAGGCTGACAGGGGGCCAGGCGGTAGGCCAGTACGCCAACGGCCACATCGCCGCCGTCGAGCACAGTGCCGGCAGCGGGAAGACGCTGTTAATCGGCACTTTCCCGGGTGGGAGCTACTTCCGGAACCACACGGAAGGAACGCGTGAATTCTTCGCCGGCCTGCTCGCGTGGGGCGGCATTCGACAGCAGGTGCAGTCCAGCGACGCGGCGGTGAAAGCACGGTTGCATAAAGGGGCCGGCGGCGCCTATGTCTGGGTGGTCAATCCCACGCGAACGGCACGGAGCGTCAAGATCTCACTGCCGTCCCCGTTTCAACGGGCGGTTGAACTCTGGCAGGAATCCAGCCGCCCGACCATTAGCGGCAACACGCTGGCGGTTACGGTTGAGGATCGGAACGTGGCCGTGATTCGCCTGGAATAGCTGGCGGCGCCCAAGTGCCAGGCGGCTGGAAGCAGCCCGCTTCCTTACTCGCCGCGGCGCTACAAGCGCGCAGGAAAAGTCATAGAATCGAACCGCGGGGAGATTTATGGTGACCAGACGAGAAGTCCTGCGGGGAACCGTGGCAGCCGCGGCCAGCTCGGCATTCAGCGCTTCGGCGCAGCTCGCGGCCGAGCCCGGATGGTTCGACAAGCCGATGCGCTGGGCACAGCTTAACAGCACCGAAGACGATGCCGCCGGGATGGACATCCCCTTCTGGCTGGATTATTTCACTCGCATCCACGCGGACGCGCTCTGCATCACGGCCGGCGGCGTGGTTGCGTTCTACCCGACGAAGATCGAATACCACCGTCCGAGCCGGTGGCTCCAACGCCGCCCCGATTACTTCCGCCAGGTGGTGGAAGGCTGCCGCAAGCTCGGCATGGCCGTAGTCGCCCGAACCGACCCGCACGCCACCTACGATGACGTGTACCGCGACCATCCGGATTGGATCGCCGTGGACGCCGAGGGTCGCAAGCGCCGGCACTGGGAAATGCCGGACATGTGGGTGACCTGCGCGCTCGGACCCTACAACTTCGAGTTCATGACCGAGGTCACCAAAGAGATCGTCGCCACTTTCCCTGAGGTGGGTGGTATCTTCAGCAACCGCTGGGAAGGCTCGGGCATGTGCTACTGCGAGCACTGCGCCCGGAATTTCCGGAACTACTGCGGCATGGACCTTCCACGCACCGACAATTCACGCGATCCGGCGCGGCGGAACTATATTATCTGGCGCGAGGCGCGCCTCTTCGATCTCTGGCGGTTGTGGGACAGCGAGATCCGCAAGATCAATCCCGCTGCCCGGTACATCGCGAACTCCGGAGGCGCGAACGGGGGTCTCGACATGCGCGTGGTCGGCGAACTTGCGCCCACGCTGTTCGCGGACCGCCAGGGCCGGAGCGGCGTAATGGCTCCGTGGGCCAACGGCAAGAATGGCAAGGAGTACCGCTCCACGATGGGCCGCAAACCGATCGGCGGGATCTTCCATATGGGCGTGGTGACGCCGCATCGCTGGCCCGATTCCGTCCAGAACGGTAACGAGACGCGCATCTGGGTGCTCGACGGCGTGGCCAACGGGCTGCGGCCCTGGTTCAACAAAGTCGGGGCCAGCGTGCATGACCACCGGTGGCTCAAGGTGGTCGAGGATCTGTACGTCTGGCATTGGAAGCACGAGCGCTACCTGCGGAACGAAGAGCCGGTCGCGCGTGTCGCTCTGCTCTACTCGCAGCAGACCACCACGTGGTACGGAGGTCCGCGGGCGCGGCAAAGAGTCGAGGACTTCTCGCTCGGCATGTACCACGCGCTGATCGAGGCGCGCATGCCCTTCGAGATGCTCCACGACCGCATGCTCGATACGGCGGGACGATTCAAACTCCTGCTGCTGCCCAACATCGCCGCGCTCTCAAACCAACAGTGCGCCCAGATCCGCCGCTTTGTCGAGAGTGGAGGCAGCGTCCTGGCGACTTATGAGACCTCGCTCTACGATGAAAACGGTGAGCCGCGCCCCGACTTCGGACTGGCTGACGTTTTCGGGGTTTCCTGGCGCAAGACACTGGAGGGCCCCATTCAGAACTCCTATCTTCGAGTGGAGGGCAACGCGCGCCGCCATCCGGTGATGAAGGGCCTGGAGGACGCTGAACTGCTCATCAACGGGACGTACCAATTGGAGGTCGAGCCGACCGCCCGGTTCGATCCGCCGTTGTTGACCGCGATACCGCAGTACCCCAGCCTGCCGATGGAGAAGAACATCTGGGGAGTCACGAAGACCGACAAGCCAGGGATCTTCTTGCGCCGCTTCGGCAAGGGACGCGTGGTCTACTTTCCCTGGGATATCGACCGCGTCTACTGGGAGGTGATGGTGGACGATCACGGACGGCTGCTGCGTAATGCGATCGACTGGGCCCTCGATGAGGAGCGGCCAGTCACCGTGATCGGGCCGGGCGTGCTCGACGTGACGGTGTGGAAGCAGAAGAACTCGATGACTGTCCACATGGTGAACCTCACCAACCCAATGATGATGCGCCCGAGTTTTCGCGAGACGATTGCGTCTCCGCCCCAGCAGGTCCGCCTCCGGCTGCCCGCAGGCAGGCGCGTCTCGAAAGTCCATCTTCTGGTCGCCGGGACTGCTCCGCCAGTACACACTGCCGGCGGGGTGATGACCGTCAATGTTCCGTCGATTCGGGATCACGAGGTGATCGCGATCGACTTCGAGTGATGCCGGTAGAGCGATAACGGAGGTAACAGGGGCGTGCGGCGCTCTTCCCCTTCGGCAATCGCTGTCCACGATAATGAGATAAACGGCTCAATTGGACCCGTTATGCCTACAATTACGAAGATCCCGGTGCCAGGAAAGGAAAGGACTGAATATGCGTTTTATCCCTGCTGTTTTCTTGATCTCGGTGTGCCTCCAGGCCCAGACGGGATCCGCTCCGGCAAGGCCGCCAGTTCCGTTGCCGCAAATCAGACAGAATGGCGGCGTGAAGCAGATGTTCGTGGACGGCAAGCCGTTTATCATGCTCGCCGGGGAACTGCACAACTCGAGCGCCTCCGGGCTCGAGTCGATGACCATTCCGTCGGGTGCCTATCGCTTGCCTACCACACGTGAACAGCTATTGGGTTCGGCACTCCCCGATTGTTGTTCACCACCTTGGTTTCAACCACAATTTCGACGTTCTTTCGCTCCCAACCTTTCGGCGCGCCGCTGACGGCGGTTTCCATGTACTTCGGTGTGCTGAGGACGTCCGCTGCCGCCGCCAAGTCGCCGACGCGGCAGACGGTGCGAACTTCTCAGCTCCGGTTAGCCGCTTCCACGGTTAGCCGCTTCCACCGAGAATGGAGTGCAATCGCGTTATGATCTCAGGCATAAGGTGGGAACCCTGAAGGAGCCACGTATGCGCCGTTCGCTTGTAATCAAACTCGTTACGTTTTTTGCCGCCGCAACACTGACATGTTGGGGCCAGGATCGCGGAACCATTCTGGGCCGCGTCACCGATCCCAGCAGTGCCGTCATCGCCGGAGCCACCGTCACGGTGACGAATCTGGATACCGGCACCAAGACCACCACCAATTCCAATGAAGCCGGCAACTACGTGGTCCGTGGACTGGCCTTCGGCCGCTACGAGGTTGCCTGCGAGGCCAAAGGATTTCGAAAGTACATCGGCAAGGACAACAATGTGAATGTTGCCCAGACCCTGACACTCGATATCGCGCTCCAGTTGGGCGCGGTGGAGCAGACCGTCGAGGTTTCGGGCGCCGCGCCGTTGGTCGAAAGCAGCACTTCGGACCTCGGCACCGTCGTCGATTCGAAACAGGTCGCGGACCTTCCTCTGTCGGTCAGCGGCAACGTGCGAAATCCCGAATCCTTCGTTTTCCTTTCCCCGGGAGTGACCGGCGACACGGCAAATACCGAGGTCAACGGCTCGCAGGACCGCGCCAAGGAGGTGCTGGTCGATGGAATCCAGTCCACCGGGCCGGAGAGCGGAGGAACGGTTGGAACCTACCCGCCCGTCGAAGCCATCGGCGAATTCAAGCTGCTGGCGTCGAATTTCAGCGCCGAATACGGAAAGACAGGCGGAGGCTTTGAGATCTTCACCACCAAGAGCGGCACCAATCAATTCCACGGCTCCGTCTTCGAATATCTGCGCAACGACAAGCTCGACGCCCGCGGCTTTATCTCGCCGATCACACCGGTGAACCGCCAAAACGAATTCGGCGGAAACCTCGGCGGCCCGGTGATCGTGCCCAAGTACAACGGCAGGAATCGCACCTTCTTCTACTTCGTCTACGACGGCTTCCGCTACCGAGCCGGCGCCACCAATCAGTTACTGACGTTGCCCAACGCCGCGCAACGCAGCGGCGACTTTTCAGGCCTCACTAAGGGTGGAGTGCCGCTCGCAATCTACGATCCGTACTCGTCGCGCTCCGATGGCGCGGGCGGGTTTACCCGCGATATCTTCCCGGGCGCGCGCATTCCGGCCAACCACATCAGCAAAGTTTCCGCCGCGACGCTGCAACTGCTGCCGGCGGCCAACACCAATGCGACAACCGCCAACTACACCGCCGTGGGAGCGACCACCTTTACCCGCAACGTCTTCACCATCAAGGGCGATCATTCCTTCTCGGACCGGAACCGCCTCAGCGTCTTTGTCTACATCAGTAACGAGGCGAACGTCGCAGCTTCCCTGATTGATGGCGGGTTGAGCCCCGCCCTCAATAATCAGCGTCCGGCGCGTTGGGCCCGATTGAATCACGATTACCAGTTCACCCCAACCACCCTCAACAACTTCCGCGTCGGCTACACTCGCGAGCCCCAACTCTGGTTCCGCACCACGTCGGATCAGGGCTACCTGCAGAAGACCGGCCTGACCGGCGTCAATCCTCCCGGCGACATCGCGCCCCGCGTACAGTTTGCCGATACTTATCAGAACTGGAGCGACGAGACCAAGAACAAGGGCGTCCAGGTGAACAGCACCCTTCAATTCGGCGACACCGTCTCCGTTTTCAAGGGCAATCACAACATGAAATTCGGCGCGGACATGCGGTGGCAGCAGACCAACGGCCCCGATAGCGCCGGCCAGCAGGGGCTGTTCTCGTTCAACTCCAATGAGACCGCGCTCCCCACGGCCGCGGGACGCTCCACCAGCGGCAATGCGTTCGCCAGTTTCCTGCTCGGCGCCGTGGATAACGCCAGCTACAACGGGCTGTACGTGGTGCCCGGCCTGCGCTATCAGTACAAGGCGCTATTCGCTCAGGACGATTGGAAAATCAGCCGCAAGCTGACGCTCAACCTCGGCCTGCGCTGGGATCTCTTCATGCCGCGCCGCGAACACAACACCAACATTTCCGGGTTCGACCCGAGCCTGCCCAATCCGGGCGCCGGCAACCTCCTCGGCGCCATCGGCTTCCTGGGCAACGGCACGGGACGCGACAATACCCGCTCCAGCTTCGCCGATACCTACTACAAGGCCTTCGGGCCGCGCGCCGGCTTCGCTTATCAGGTGGGCCCCAAGACGGTAATCCGCGGCGGATACGGCCTCTCCTACGGCCAGGGCAATGCCAACGCGGGCTTGCGCGACTCGCAGAAATTCATCTACGGTTTCAACGCCGCGCCCAGCTATGCCTCTACCGACGCCGGCGTGACGCCCGCTTTCAACTGGGATGGCGGCTTCCCCACCAACTGGCCGCACCCGCCGTTCATCAACCCCACCGTCCAGAACGGAACCAACGTCACCATGGTCGGCAAGGGCGACGGGCGTCCGCCCGATTTTCAGAACTTCCAGATCAGCGTTCAGCAGGAACTGGCAGCCAAGTCCTCGCTCGAAGTGGCGTATGTCGGCGTCAAAGGAACCCATCTCGGCAATGGTCTGATGAACATCAACCAGCTCGACCCGAAGTACCTCTCGCTCGGCAGCCTGCTGACGCAGAGCGTGACGTCTGCCGCGGCGGTGGCCGCGAAGATCCCGATCCCCTACGCGGGTTTTACGGGGTCCGTGGCCCAAGCGCTGCGTCCCTATCCGCAGTACTTGAACATCGTCAACAACTCCAATCCGAATGGCAACTCCACTTACCACGCGCTGCAGGTGAAACTCACCAAGCGTCTTTCGCACGGACTGACGATTCAAGGCGCGTACACCTGGTCGAAATCGCTCACCGACGGCAGCATCGCCGCCGGAGGCGGGCCGTCCGGACAGGACTTCTACAATCGCAAGCTGGAGAAGTCTTTGAGTGCCAACGACGTGCCGCAAGCCTTCGTGGCCGCGTACACCTGGCAACTGCCCTTCGGCAAGGGCCAGGCATTCTTGAAAGACGGTGTAGCCGCCGCCATTCTCGGCGGCTGGCAATTGAGCGGAATTCAGCAGTACTACGCCGGCAAGCCGCTGCAATTGACCGCCAACAATGGACTGCCCCTCTTCAACAGCACGCTGCGGCCCGATGTCAATGCCGGCAACCCGATGACCCTGGACCATCCCGATCCGCTGGCGAATCCCTGGATCAACAAGGCCGCCTTCTCCGTCCCCGCCAGCTTCCAGTTCGGCAGCGCGTCGCGTTCCTACGGCAACCTGCGTGCGCCGAATGCGTACAGCGAATCGTTCGGCCTCATGCGCCAAATCAAGCTCACGGAGAAAGCGACGTTGATGTTGCGCGGCGAATTCTTCAACGCGTTCAACCGCACCGTCTTTGGCGCTCCCGTGGCAAATGTCTCAGCCCCCAACTTCGGCCGCGTCACCAGCCAGGCAAACGCCCCTCGTCAGGGACAGGTGGCAGCCCGGATCGACTTTTGAGGATTCCGGGCGCGGTGAAGGCCGTGATCGGCGTGGCCCTTGGCCTCTGGCGCCTCGCTTCCGCGGAAGAACCGGCGAGTTGGAAGGTTGGGCCGCCACTCTTCGCGGCCCGGCCCGGCCGGCAGCTTTGACGAAGCCGCCGTGGCCGTGCCCGCTTACTGCACGTACCACTCCAGCCAGTTCAGCATCTCCCGCTGGCGTTCCGCCTGCCCGGCCG
>ODAK010008736.1_pt1 | contig 10108 bp, 8 predicted proteins | sample 1539591 | NCBI WGS metagenome assembly ODAK01 (sample SAMEA3539303, study PRJEB22396) | soil metagenome | biome: tundra; feature: field; material: soil | place: USA | collected 2010-05 | depth 0.15 m | reverse complement strand
GTTCACGGTCGGCGATCAGTTGCTGTGGGGGGCGGCCGAGCCTTTGCGCCGCATGTTGCGCATCCTGCTGGCCGAGGAAGCGACTGCGGCTCGGGCGAAAACGCCGATGGCAAAAGCCAAGACCGGGGCCCTAAGCTAGGGAAGCCCTGATCACGTCGGCGACGCTATCCGATCATCATTATCGGAGCAGGATTTTTGATTGAAAAATATCTGGCTTGAGCCGCTTTCATGACAAGAAAGATTAGCTTGCAAGGCTAAGGCTATGATGTTAATTTAGTTAGTCCACAAAACGTCGTCAGGGGTGGAAGGTGGGTAAATCCGTCATAAAGACAAGCGCGGTGGCGTTGGCATTTCTGCTGCTGCCGTCGCTAGCGGTCGCTGCAGGGCTCGGTAAGCTGACTGTACTTTCCGGCTTGGGGCAACCCTTGAAGGCCGAGATCGAATTGGTCTCTGTGCAAAAGGGCGAAGCGGGCAGTCTCGGCGTACGTCTGCCGCCCGCAGAGGCGTTTCGGCAAGCCAACATCGAGTACAGCGGTGCATTGCTGTCGGTCAAATTCAGCATTGAGCAGCGTGGAGAGGATCGTCATGTGATCATCCTCAGTTCGGCGCAGCCAATTAACGAACCCTTCCTCGACCTGCTGGTGGAACTCGACTGGGCGACCGGCAGGCTGGTGCGTGAGTACACCTTCCTGCTCGATCCTCCAGAATACAAAGGGCCCCAGCCGGCACCCGAGGTGGCCGCGCCAACGGTGACCGCAGCGCCCGTGATCAAATCGGTTGAGGCGCCGAAGCAACCGGAACTGCGCGCCCGAGAGCCCAGCGTGGACAGGCCTCTTGCGCCGGCGGCGCCCGCAAAGGCTGCCGCCACTTACCAAGTGAAGCGCGGCGATATGTTGGCCAAGATTGCCAACGCCAATAAATCGTCTGATGTCAGCTTGCAGCAAATGCTGATAGCGCTGTATCGCAGCAATACGGATGCATTCGATGGCAACAACATCAACCGCTTGCGCGCCGGCAAGATTCTCAATATTCCGGACAGGGATGCGGCGGCGTCGGTGGATCAGTCCGATGCTACGCGCTTGGTGATCGCGCAAGCCGCCGATTTCAACGAATACCGCCGCAAGCTGGGCGCGGCGGTTGCGGCTGCGCCGGAACGGGCCGATGCGCGCAGCCAGAGTGCAAGCGGAAAAATCACGGCAAAGGTCGAAGACAAGCCCGCGGCGGTGAAAGACGCCAAGGATCAGCTCAAGCTTTCCAAGGCCGAGGAGCCGGGCACGTCCGGCGTCAGACGCAGCGCGCAGGGTCTGCAGGAGGATCTGTTCGCTAAAGAGAAAGCGCTCAAGGAGGCGACCGAGCGCATTACGATGCTCGAGAAGAACGTGCAGGACATGCAGAAACTGCTCGAACTGCAGAGCCAGTCCGGGGCACAATTGCAACAGCAAGCCGCCAAGGCGGCCGCGGCCAAAGTCGCCGAACCTGTCAAAGCCGCGGAAGCGCCCAAAGCGGCCGTCATAGAGAAGGCGCCGGAGCCTGCCAAGGCTGCCGATGCGGTGAAGGCGGGCGAACCCGCCAAGGCCGGTGAGCCGGCGAAAGCTGCCGAACCTGCCAAGGCAGCGCCCAAGGCAGCACCCAAGGTTGTTACGCCTCCACCGCCTGAGCCCAGCTTGATCGACGAAATTCTCAGTAACGAGCTGGCCGTTTATGGCGGCGGCGGCTTTCTGCTGCTGTTGTTCTGTGGCTATGGTTATTACGCGTGGCGGCGCAAGAAGGCTCTGCAGCAGATCGAAAGCAGCGCAATCGGCGCGCCGAGCCTGGCGGCCGACTCCGTGTTTGGTCCTGCCGGCGGCGCCAAGGTGGACACCGGCCCCAGCGAGATCCAGGGCGAATTCGACCGGGGTGGCGCTGCAGCGGCCATTGAAGAAGTCGACCCGATCGCCGAAGCCGATGTCTACATGGCCTATGGCCGCGATGCGCAGGCCGAGGAGATACTCAAGGACGCGCTGGCCAAGGATCCATCCCGTCAGGCAATTCGCACAAAATTGCTGGAAATCTACGCGGGCCGCAAGGACGCCAAAGCATTTGAAACTGTGGCAGGTGAGCTCCACGCCGCCACGGGCGGCGTGGGCGCCGAGTGGGAAAAGGCCGTTGCTCTGGGGTCGCAGCTCGATCCCGGTAATCCGCTCTATGGGGGCGGCGCTGCAGCGGACGAAACTATAGCCCATGGCGCCACCCAGGTTCTCTATGGGGCCGAGGTCGCTGCAGCCGCTACTGCAGCGGTGCCGGATATTGCGCTCGATACGGGCGAGAAAACGGCTGAATCCCCTGGACTGGATTTCGATCTCGGTCTGAGCGCGCCTGCCGAAGCTGGCGCGCCGCCCGGCGTTACGCCGGAGAGTGGCCCCGCTCCGACTGCCGATGTCACCGCCGATCTTGGTTTCGATCTCGATCTGGGTGGCGAGGAGAAAAAGCCTGCGGCTGCTCCCGGCGTACCGCCGACCGACGTTGCTCCCGGTGGCACATTGAGCCTGGATACTCGGGTGCCTGGCGCTCCGGACAAGGTCTCGTCCATAGATTTCGATTTCGAACTGCCTGCGGCCGGTGAGGCGGCGCAAACTGCGCAGCCGCATGCTCCGGGCGGGGCTGCACCCGCCGGCGTGGAGGCGCCGTCTGTCTCTGCCGACGGCGGCGGTGGCATCGATTTCGATTTCAATCTGGATCTTCCTGCGCCAAAGGAAGAAGCGCCGGCAGCGCCGCTGGACTTGTCCTCGATCAATCTCGATTTGGGCGCTCCGGGTGGCGCAGCCGCCCCCACCGATGTACATTGGCAGGAGGTGGCAACCAAGCTCGACTTGGCCAAGGCCTACCAGGAAATGGGCGACAAGGACGGGGCGCGCGAACTGCTCAACGAAGTGCTGAAGGAGGGCGACGCCGCCCAGCAGCAGCAAGCACAGACCATGCTCTCGGCCCTGGGCTGACCTGCGGAGATCTTGACCAACCCCGGGCTTGCCCGGGGTTTTGTTTTCTAGGACCGCCCGCGCTAACCCTAGCGCGGGTTGTTTGAAGGCTCGTGCCTCGCGATGCGCTTCAAACCAAGCATTACGGATTCAACCATGAAAATCGCAATCGGCATCGAATACGACGGCAGCCGTTTCCACGGCTGGCAGTCGCAGCTTTCGGGCGATACTGTCCAGGACCATTTGGAGCGTGCCCTTGCGTGCATCGCCGCCGAGCAGGTTCGCCTGGCCGCAGCCGGTCGCACCGACGCCGGCGTGCATGCCATGGCCCAGGTGGCGCATTTCGAGACTGCTGCCGAGCGTCCGGAGTCAGCCTGGGTGCGCGGCGTCAACGCGCTGCTGCCGCAAGCTGTCGCGGTGCAATGGGCCGTGCCCGTGGCCGACGATTTTCATGCGCGCTACTCGGCCGTATCCCGCACCTATCGCTATGTGCTCTACAACCATGCGGTGCGGCCGGCGCTGCACCACGGCAGGGTGGGTTGGTTCCATCTACCGCTTGATCCGGTGGCGATGCGCGCGGCGGCAGCTCATCTTGCGGGCGAACACGATTTCAGCGCGTTTCGCTCGAGCGAGTGTCAGGCGAAGAGTCCGGTGCGCACGTTACGGAGTTGGGCCATAGAGCGACGCGGTGCTCATCTGAGTTTTGAATTCACCGCCAATGGTTTCTTGCATCACATGGTGCGCAATATCGTCGGTTGCCTGGTGTACGTGGGCAAGGGGAAGCATCCTCCTGCTTGGCTGGCCGAGGTCCTGGCGAGCCGCGACCGGCGTCGGGCGGCGCCGACGTTTTCTCCGGACGGTCTTTATCTTGCGGCCGTGGACTACGCGCCCGAATGGAAGCTGCCCGCGTTTGCGCCCAATCATATTTTTTCCCCGGAGCAGGTGTTGGTGTGAGGACACGAATCAAGATCTGCGGCATCACCCGGCTAGAAGATGCGCGCATGGCGGTGGAGTTGGGCGCGGACGCGATCGGACTGGTGTTCTATGCGCCCAGTCCGCGCAGCGTCGGCGGGGAGCAGGCGCGCGCGATTATCGCGGCGATTCCACCCTTTGTGACTATAGTCGGCCTGTTTGTCGATCCGGCGCCCGAACAGGTCGAGTTGGTGCTGCGTGGTTGTTCCCTCGGTCTGCTGCAATTTCACGGCGATGAAGCACCCGATTTTTGCCGCGGTTTCGGCCTGCCTTACATCAAGGCGGTGCGGGTCCGGGCGGATGCGGATTTGGTACAATACCTGGCGCCTTATCACGCGGCGCAGGGTTGGCTCCTGGACACCTACCATGGGCAGCTTTACGGCGGCACCGGCGAGTCGTTCGACTGGAAGCTGATCCCGCGTGATCTGGCCAGGCCCGTCATACTCTCGGGCGGGCTTACGCCGGCCAACGTGGGTGCGGCAGTGCGTCAAGTCAGGCCTTGGGCGGTGGATGTGTCCAGCGGCGTAGAAGCGACCAAAGGCGTCAAGGACGCCGCGAAAATCGCGGCCTTCATAGCGGGAGTCAAGAATGAAAATGCATGACCTGCCAGACAGCCGTGGACATTTCGGGCCTTACGGCGGCATCTTCGTCGCCGAAACCCTGATTCCGGCGCTCGACGAACTCAGAATCGCGTACGAAAAATACCGCAGCGATCCGGAATTCATCGCCGAGTTCCGCTACGACCTCAAGCACTATGTCGGTCGTCCGAGCCCCGTCTATCACTGCAAGCGCTGGTCGGGTCTGCTCGGGGGTGCGCAAATATACCTCAAGCGCGAAGACCTCAACCATACCGGCGCCCACAAAATCAACAATACGCTCGGGCAGGCCATGCTCGCACGGCGCATGGGCAAGCCGCGAATCATCGCCGAGACGGGCGCCGGCATGCACGGCGTGGCTTCGGCTACGGTCGCGGCCCGCTACGGCCTGGAATGCATGGTGTATATGGGTTCGGAGGACATCAGGCGCCAGGCGGCGAACGTCCACCGCATGAAGATCCTCGGTGCCAGCGTGGTACCCGTCGAATCGGGTTCGAGGACGCTGAAAGACGCGTTGAACGAAGCCATGCGCGACTGGGTCACAAATATCCACAACACCTATTACATCATCGGCACGGTCGCGGGGCCGCACCCGTACCCGATGATGGTGCGCGATTTCCAGTCGGTGATCGGCGAGGAATGTCTGCAGCAGATGCCGGAACTCGCCGGGCGCCAGCCCGATGCGGTAATCGCCTGCGTCGGTGGCGGCTCCAATGCGATGGGCATCTTCCACCCCTACATCCCGATCGATGACGTGCGCCTGATCGGCGTCGAGGCGGCGGGGTACGGCCTTGCCAGCGGCAAACACGCTGCCTCGTTGACCGCCGGCCGGCCCGGCGTACTGCATGGTAACCGGACCTATCTATTGCAGGACGAGCACGGCCAAATTATCGAGACGCATTCGATTTCCGCCGGCCTCGACTACCCGGGCGTAGGGCCGGAACACGCCTGGCTGAAGGACACTGGCCGCGCAGAGTATGCCACCATCACCGACGACGAAGCGCTCAAGGCCTTTCACGATCTGTGCCACTACGAGGGCATCATCCCGGCGCTGGAATCCAGTCACGCGCTGGCGCATGCGGCGAAAATCGCGCCGGGCATGCCCAAAGACAAGATCCTTCTGGTAAATTTGTCCGGCCGCGGCGACAAGGACATGCACACCGTTGCCGAGAAATCCGGTATCCAGTTCTGACCCAATTCGAGATGACCGCCCTGCTCTACAACCAGGATGCCCTGACGGGGATTGAACGCGTGGCCGATGCGTCCGTGGATCTGGTGATCGCCGATCCGCCCTATGGCCTGGGCAAGGACTACGGCAACGATTCCGATCGCCTCGGCGCGAATGAATACCTCGCATGGAGCCGGCGCTGGATAGACGCAGTGGTGCCGAAACTGAAAGCGAACGGCAGTCTGTACGTATTTCTAACCTGGCAGCACAGCCCGGAGGTGTTCAGCCACCTGAAGACGCGCCTTGCGATGGTGAACGAGATCATCTGGGACCGCAGAGTGCCGAGCATGGGCGGCAGCACGCGTAAATACTCCTCCGTGCATGACAATATCGGTTTTTTCGTCAACTCGCGCGACTACTATTTCGACGTCGATGCGGTGCGGATCCCTTATGACGCCGAGACCAAGAAGGCGCGAACGCGCTCCATTTTCGTGGGCAAGAAATGGCTGGAAGTCGGCTACAACCCCAAGGACGTGTGGAGCGTGTCGCGCCTGCACCGCCAGCACGGCGAGCGCGAGGACCATCCGACGCAAAAACCGCTGGAAATCGTCGAGCGCATGGTGCTGGCAAGCTGCCCCGAGGGCGGCATTGTGCTGGACCCTTTCATGGGCAGCGGGACTTCCGCGGCGGCTGCGGTCCGGCACGGACGGCGTTTCGTCGGCTTCGAGCTCAATCCCGATTATTTTGCGATCGTTGAAAAACGCGTTGCCGAAACCATCAACGGCAAGCTTGGTGGAAACCAAAGCCTGGCAAATATTTTCTCCGCATCGTGAAATCTTAATGTCCCGCATTCAGGCCACATTCGAGCAACTTGCCAAGAACGGCAGGAAGGCGCTCATTCCTTTTGTCACTGCAGGCGATCCCGAACCGGGTATGACGGTGCCGCTGATGCATGCGCTGATCGCGGCAGGCGCGGACGTGCTCGAACTGGGGGTTCCGTTCTCCGACCCCATGGCCGATGGCCCGGTAATCCAGCGTGCGAGCGATCGCGCCTTGAAGCACCGCGTGGGCCTGGACCGGGTGCTCACATTCGTGCACGAGTTTCGCGCTGGCAACCAGACCACGCCGGTGGTGCTGATGGGCTATGCCAATCCGATCGAGGCGATGGGCACAGATCGCTTCGTCGACGAGGCGCAGCAAGCTGGCGTGGACGGCGTGCTGGTGGTGGACTATCCGCCGGAGGAATGCGAGTCCTTCGCCAGCCTTGTGCGCAGTCGCGGCATGGACATGATTTTCTTGCTCGCGCCGACCTCGAGCGACGCGCGCATGGCCCAAGTGGCCAGGCTTGCCAGCGGCTACCTGTATTATGTTTCGCTCAAAGGTGTCACCGGGGCCGGTCATCTGGATCTGGCCGAAGTGGCGGAAAAGATTCCCCGAATCCGGCGCCAGACCAAACTGCCGGTGGGCGTGGGGTTCGGCATCCGCGACGCAGTCACGGCCAAGGCCGTTGCCGAGTTTGCCGACGCTGTGGTCATCGGCAGCGCTATTATCCAGCAAATGGAGGCCGCGCCCGCAGGGGAGCAGGTGCGGCACGCAAGCCGGTTCATGCACGGTGTTCGAGCAGCGCTAGACGCAAAATGAGCTGGTTGCAGAAACTGCTGCCGCCCAAGATCAACCGCTCCATCGGCCCGAGCAAGCGTGCTGTGCCGGAGGGGCTGTGGATCAAATGCGAGTCTTGCGACGCGGTGCTATACGCCACCGACCTGGAAAAAAACCTCAACGTCTGCCCCAAGTGCGGCTACCACAATCGCCTGTCGGCGCGCGCGCGCATCGACATGCTGCTCGATGCCGAAGGCCGCTTCGAGATCGGCGCCGAGGTATTGCCGGTGGACAGCCTCAAGTTCAAGGACAGCAAGCGCTATTCCGACCGCCTCGCCGACGCGCAGCGGCAGACGGGCGAGACCGATGCGCTAGTGGTGATGCAAGGCGCGATCAAGAACATCCCGTTGGTCGCAGCGGTATTCGAATTCGAATTCATGGGCGGATCGATGGGCTCGGTGGTGGGCGAGCGCTTCGTGCGCGGCGTGCACGTGTGCGTGGAGCAGAACCTGCCCTTCATTTGTTTTACCGCCACCGGCGGGGCGCGCATGCAGGAGGGCCTGTTGTCGCTGATGCAAATGGCCAAGACTACGGCGGTGCTGACCCAGCTCGCGGCGCGCAAGCTTCCGTTCATTTCGGTGCTCACCGATCCCACCATGGGCGGTGTGTCGGCGAGCTTCGCCATGCTGGGCGACGTGATCATTGCCGAGCCCAAGGCGCTGATCGGATTCGCCGGCCCGCGCGTGATCGAGCAGACGGTGCGCGAGAAACTGCCTGAGGGTTTCCAACGCGCGGAGTTTCTGCTGGAGAAGGGCGCCATCGACATGATCGTCGATCGGCGCCAGATGCGCGACCGCCTGGCGCAGTTGATCGCTCTGTTGATGCGCATTGCCCCAGAGAACACCTGACTTCATTCGTGTTCTGATTTGCACAGAGGGGTATTGAAAGACGGGATGCCCCCCTTTCATACCCCTCAGATCAGAAGCCCTTGAGGGCGAAGTCATTTCACGATTGTCCCGCGAGTCCTTAATGAAGCCGGATTTTCAACAGCCTGGTAACGATCTAGCCGGTTGGCTCGCATACATCGAGCAACAGCATCCGCAGGCCATCGCGCTCGGGCTGGATCGGGTCGAGTGCGTGCGCGATGCGATGGGTCTGGTGCCGGTCGTGCCGGTCATCACTGTCGCAGGCACCAATGGCAAGGGCTCGACCTGTGCCATGCTGGAGGCCACGCTCTCGGCGGCCGGTTACCGCGTCGGCCTGTATACCTCGCCGCACCTGTTGCGCTACAACGAGCGGGTGCGCATAGCGGGGCGGGAGGCCGAAGATAGGGCGCTCGTATCCGCGTTCGCGCGAGTGGAGGCGGCCAGGACGGAAAAGGCCGGCAACACACGGTTGACTTATTTCGAGTTCGGCACGCTCGCCGCCGTGGATCTGTTTTTGCGCAGCGCCGTCGATGTGCTGGTGTTGGAAGTGGGCATGGGCGGCCGCCTCGATGCGGTGAATGCCTTTGACGCCGATTGCGCCATCGTCACCAGCATCGGCCTGGATCACATGGACTACCTCGGCGCCACGCGCGAGGCCATCGGTTACGAAAAGGCCGGCATTTTCCGCGCGGGCAAACCAGCGGTGGTCGCCGACCCGGCGCCACCGGCGTCGGTGCTGGCGCACGCACAGGCGATCGGCGCATGGGTGCTGCGCATCGGGCACGAATTCGGCTACGAGGCTGAACGCGACCAGTGGCTGTTCTGGGGTCCGTCGGGCAGGAAGTCCGGCTTGCCCTGCCCGGCGCTGCGCGGCAGGGTCCAGCTGCAAAATGCGAGTGCGGCGTTCGCGGCACTGGACACGCTGCAGCAGCGGGTCCCGGTTTCCATGGAGCACCTGCGGCGCGGATTGGCCGAACTCGGGCTGCGCGGACGTTTTCAGGTCCTGCCCGGGCGCCCAACGGTGGTGCTCGACGTGGGGCACAACCCGCAGGCGGCCGCAGTGCTCTCCGGAAACCTGTCCGACATGGGCGTTTACTCGGACACCTGGGCGGTGTTCGGCATGCTGCGCGACAAGGACATCGCCGGCGTGGCGGGCCTGCTCGCGCAGCGCATCGACCACTGGATGGTTTGCAGCCTACCGCCGCCGCGCGGCGCCCAGGCCGCGGAACTCGCGCAGGCGCTGAGGAAGGCCGGCGTGGAGGCGGCGCGCAAGTTCGAAAATCCGGCGCTCGCCTATGCCGCTGCGTGTAGCGAGGCTGCTGAAAATGATAGAATTGTCGTGTTTGGATCCTTCTATACCGTTGCAGATGTTCTTGCTGCACGGGAGAAATTAAAGGCTTAGATGGCGGAAAGCGAAGAAGCCCTGCAGCTGAAACGGCGAGCACGGCGCCGACTCGTCGGCGCGATCGCCCTGGTGACCTTCGTCGTCATCATTCTGCCGCTGATCCTCGACAAGGAGCCCGGGCCGGCCGGCCCGCCGCTGAGCGTGCAGATCCCGAATCAGGAATCAGGGGGCTTCAATACCCGTATCGTGCCGCCTGCGCCCTCGGTGCCTGCCGCGCCGGCGCCCGAGAAAAAAGCCGACGTCCCGGCAGCCGAAGCCGAGCCGCTGCCGCCCAAGGCTGATTCTTCGCCGGTCAACTCGGAACCGCTCCCGGCGAAGCTTGAACCGCCACGGGTCAAGGCAGACCTGCTTCCGCCCAAAGCAGAGCCGGCGTCGGGGCAGAACGTCGAGAAGGCGCTGGCGGCGCCGCCCGCCGACAAAGCCGAACAGGAGCGCGCACAAGCCGTGCTCGGCGACCAGGGTTGGATCGTATCGCTCGATGCATTCTC
>ODAK010008735.1_pt1 | contig 10108 bp, 11 predicted proteins | sample 1539591 | NCBI WGS metagenome assembly ODAK01 (sample SAMEA3539303, study PRJEB22396) | soil metagenome | biome: tundra; feature: field; material: soil | place: USA | collected 2010-05 | depth 0.15 m | reverse complement strand
ACGGGCTCCAGCGCCGTCACTCCGGCGGGCGGGCCGAGGGGAAGTCCGGGCGGCGGCGGCGTGGTGGGTGGTCATCTTCTCCACCATGGCCAGGTCCCCTCCGGCCGAGAATGCGGTTCCCGCGCCAGTGATCACCGAGACGGCCACCGAGTCGTCGGCGTCCACCACCGGCCAGATATGCGAGAGCTCCCGATGCAGGCGCTCGTCGACCGCATTCAGCACCTCGGGCCAATTGATGGTGACGAGGAGGACCGCATCGGCCGGTCGGCGGAAGGCGAGATGCTCGTAGTCGGCGTAGTCGGCAAAGCGAACGGAGCGCGGGTGATCGGTCGTGTCCCGATCATTACTCCATCAACGGATGGCGCAGCCCGAGCTCGACCAGCGACTGGTCGGGATGGCGTGGCTCGACCGCGGCCGGCCGGGCACCGGGTGTGGCGAGGACGTAGATGTTCCAGAACGGTGCCAACCCTGCCGGCTCGATGTCGGCATAGAGCCGGCGCTCCACCCCGGGGCACCGCGTGAAGCCGGCATCGGCGAAACGCTCCGTCCACCACCTGAAGGAAGCAATGGTCAGATGTCCCTCCACCAACCGGCCCTCGGCATCGACCGCCAGATCCTCCTCGGGCACCGGACCCGGGTACTCAGGGCCGAGCGCGTGGTAGTGGTCCAGCCGCTCCGGCCGGACCTTGCCTTCGAAGTGGCCGTCGGGTCCGGACGCATTGTCCCCGAACGACGGGATGGTGGCGTACAGGTAGCCGCCACACACCCTGGCCAGCTCGGTCAGGGCGGCGGGCACCCGATCGGGCGGAAGATGCTCCAGGATCTCCAGCGCCGTCACCAGCTCGAAGGTGCGGTCGCCCCAGGGAAGGCCGGCGAAGAGGTTGGCCACCCGGACGTGCCCGACGGCCCCGGGGGTGGCGTGGTCGATGGCGAACTGGCTGAGATCACAGCCCTCGGCGTCGATGCCCCGTTCGCGGAGCACTTCCACCAGGTAGCCGGTGGCGCACCCCACGTCCAGAGAGTTGGCCACCTCGAAGTTCCTCCACAGCAACCACCCGGCGATATCGGCGTTGGAGGCGATGCGGTCGTAACGGGCGTACCCAGAACGCCCGGCGCGATCACCCGACGCGTCACGGCCCTCACCGAAGTAGCTGCCCCCGTAGGTGTCGGCGATGTCGGCCTCCCGGGCCACGGCCAGAGCGAGCCCGCGCTCGGCCGCGCCGGTCAGCTCTCTCCCCGAGACGGCCATTACCCGGCGTGTCCAGGCGGAGACGGTGGCCACACGGACCAGAGCGCGACGCGCCCCGTCGACGGCCGGCTTCCATCGGGCACTCGGCATGGGGGGAGGTTAGCCGTCGTCCGAATCGGCCTCTTGTCGAGGCCGGCCGGCGCTCGATACCGCCCGCCACCCGAAATCGAGCATAATTATCACTATTCGTGTGGATAAACTCACTCTGAGCAGTTATCGTGGTACGTGAAGAGCCTCGACCGAAGGACAGGGTAGATGGTCAGGAGACGCGGGTCCACGGGAGGATCACCAATGGACGAGCAGCGTGGGATGACGGAGCAGCGGGTGACAACGGACCAGCGTGGGATGACGGAGCAGAGCCCCTTCCGGGCGTTCGGCTCACCAAGAGGCGCTGCGGCGCACGATGTCGAACCGCTGCCCACGCCGACTCTGGCGACCGCCCTCTCGCCCCGGGGCGAGGACGAAGCCACCCCGAGCCAGGCTGGGCCCTCTGAGGAGGCACCGACCGCGTCGCTGGTGGGTTCGTTGTCGGATTTCACCCTCTCCGACGTCCTGACCCTGCTGGCCTCCACCGGGAAGACCGGTGAGTTCCAGGTGGCGGGCCAGAACGTGGACGGCAGGCTCTGGTTCGACCACGGCGCACTGTCCGGCGCCCATGTGGGAGCGGCCACCACCATGGGCCAGGCCGTATTCGAACTGGCCTGTGTGACAGACGGCTGGTTCTCCTTCTCCCCGGGACTCGTCTCCTCCAGCGATGAGCCGAACGTTCCGGTCGTCGCCGTCCTGCAGGAAGTCCGCCCCCGTGTCGACGAGTGGAAGGAGATCCGCGACGTGGTGCCACTCGAGGCAATCGTCGGCCTGTCGCCCACTCCACCGGGCCAGGATGTCCAAATCCGCAGCGACCAGTGGCAGGTACTGACGACGGTCGGCACCAGCGGCCTCTCGGTCAAGACGGTGCTCGACACCATCGGGGGCGACCAGATCACCGTGCTGCGTACCTTGCGCGACCTGCAGGCAGCGGGGCTCATCGTCGTCCTTCCGGCCCCGGACGGGCCGACCGCCGACGAGGCGACGCCGACGTCGGCCGTTCCGTCCCCCTCCGCCACCGACATCACAGAGGTGTCGCCGCCGATCTCCGGCCTCAGCGAAGAGGTCGGAGCCGACGACCTGGCGAATTTGCCTCCCCCTGGCGACCCGGTCCCGGCGGGGGGCGATCTCGACGACAGGTTCCGGAGCCTGGCCCAGGTGGCCATGATGCCGCCGCCGATCAACGCCGATCCGTGGTCGTCGACCGCGGAGCCCGAAGCGAATCATTCCGGCGTCGACCTCGAGGACAACGGGTTGGACTGAGCGCCACCGGGCCGTCCTGCCCGCGGAAGGGCGACGCCCGCGCCGGACGCTGACCCCCAGGTCGTGCCTCAGTCTTTCCTCACGTGGTGGAGGTGATGGTGCAATTGCCGTTCTGCTGGCAGTGATGCACCACCGCGACGATGATGACCGCCAGGACGACCCCGATCACAATGCCCGCGAACCCGATGATGATGCCGGCCAGGGCCATCCCGCCGCCCCGTTGCATCCCCGCTGACCGCTTGATCTGGCTTCGGGCGATGAACCCGAACACGATGGCCAGCACCGCACCGATGCCGTAGAGCCAGAAGAAGAAGGAGCACACCAGCGAGGCAATGGCCAGGCCGTTGGTCTTGGGTGTCGCCAAGTAACCGTACGGTGCACCGCCAGGGGGGTAGCCGTAGCCGGCGTCGACCATCGGCGGATAGCCCGGGCCGACCGGTGGGGGGCCGAACGCTGCGCCACCCGGCGGGGGGCCGTAGCCCGGGGCGGGCGGGGGGCCGAACGCTCCGCCACCCGGCGGGGGGCCGTAGCCCGGGGCAGGTTGGGAGCCGTAACCCGGGGCAGGTTGGGAGCCGTAACCCGGGGACACTCCCCCGGCATCCGGGCCAGGGAGCGGAACGGACAGTGGACCCGTACCGTCGGGGATGGCCGGCGTCGGCGTCGGCGGGGACGGCGTGGCGTCTCCGGGCACCTGTTCGGGCGAGTACCACTTCCCGTCCGAGGCCTGCCACCACCCGGGTCCCTGCGCTACGTCACTCACGCCATGGCCTCCTGACCGCTCGAAGAACGACGCTAGCGCCCGTCACCCAGACGAGGGGGAGCCCGTTCCCGTGGTCAGGCGCGCAGCGAGTGCCCGGAAGGCTCTGCCCCGATGGGACATCTCGTGCTTCTCGGCCGGGCTCATCTGTGCGAACGTGCGCCCATCGCAGCCGTCCGGGGCGAACACCGGGTCGTAGCCGAAGCCCGAGTCACCGGCCGGCGCCGAGGTGATCGTGCCGGTCACCGTCCCGTCTTCCCACACGTCGCTGCCATCGGGATAGGCGACCAGGGCCACGCAGCGGAACTGCGCCGACCTGCGTTCCGTCGCCTCGGCTCCAGCCCCCTCCAACTCATCGAGCAGTTTGGCGACGTTGTCCGCATAGGTGGCGTACTTGCCCGCGAACCGGGCCGAGTAGACGCCGGGGGCTCCGCCCAGGGCTTCCACCTCCAGGCCAGTGTCGTCCGCCACCGCCGCCAGCCCGGTCGCCTCGACCAGCGCACGGGCCTTCAGTCGCGCATTGTCGACCAGGGTGTCCCCCGTCTCCTCGACATCGGGGACCGACGAGGGTCGGGGTACCAGCTCGATTCCGGGGACACCCCCCAGGATGGCCGCGATCTCCGCGACCTTGTCCGGATTGGCACTGGCCACGACCAGACGGTGCGTCGGCACGGTCACCGGGGGGAGGGAGGCTCCGCCAACACCTCGACCTGCAGGTCGAGCAGCTGGGCGATCCCATGCTCGGCCAGGCTCAGCATCTCGTCGAGCTCTCCCTTGGTGAAGGGCATCCCCTCCGCCGTCCCCTGGACCTCGATGAACCGCCCGGACGAGGTCATCACCACGTTCATGTCCACCTCGGCCCGGCTGTCCTCCTCGTAGGGCAGGTCGAGCATGCACACCCCGTCGACCACGCCCACCGACACGGCAGCCACCGCCTCGGTCAGCGGGTTGGCCCGGAGCACCCCTCTCTGGACCAGCCGGGTCAGCGCGTCGTGCAGGGCGACATAGGCGCCACAGATGGATGCGGTCCGGGTGCCGCCGTCGGCTTGCAGCACATCGCAGTCCACGGTGATCTGCAGCTCGCCCAGGGCCACCAAGTCGCACACCGAGCGCAGCGACCGCCCGATCAGCCTCTGGATCTCCTGGGTCCGGCCCGACTGGCGGCCCTTGGCCGCCTCGCGGGCGACCCGCTCGCCCGTCGACCCCGGGAGCAGCGAGTACTCGGCGGTCACCCAACCCTTGCCACTTCCCCGCATCCACGGTGGCACCCGCTCCTCCACCGAGGCCGTGCACAGCACTCTGGTCCGGCCCATCGACACCAGCACCGACCCCAGCGCGAACACGGTGAAGTCACGTTCGAACGCGGCGGGCCTCAGTTGGTCGGTGACCCGGCCATCGGCTCTGCCGGTCACCCCCCGGGCGGTGGTTCCCTCGGTCATGCTACGAACTCCTTTCCGATCGATGCCTGTTCCACCGGCGCCCCGAACGCCGCCTCGGCCTCTGCGACCACCGAGGCCGCATCGATCGTCGGCCAGCGGTGGGTGATCACCAGCTTCCGGGCGCCTGCTCGGCGGGCCTGCTCCCCTGCCTGGCGACCACTCATGTGCCCCGCGGTTCCTTCGTGCTCCGAGGTGTAGGTCGCCTCGCACAGGACCAGGTCGAGGTCGGTCCCGAGCTCGGCCAGCGACCAACCGGGACCCGAGTCGGCAGAGTACCCCACGGCGCGGGCCGGACCGTCGATGCGGACCGCCAGCGTCTCGAAGACGTGGTCCGTCCGGTGGAACGAGCAGGACAGGCCGCCGACCCGCACCGTGTCGCCGTCGGTCACCACTCGCCAGTCCAGGGTCGGGGTCCTGTCCAGCCGAGCGCGATCCCCCAGGCCGGCCGGGGCGAAGAGGGGGACACGTCGGCCGTGCAGGGCAAGCCTGGCTTGGGTGTCGAAGGCATAGAGGTCGGACCAGTGGTCGGGATGGTGATGGGTGATGATCACGGCATCGACCGAGGCCGGATCGACGTGGCGCTGCAGATTGGCGAAGGTGCCCGGCCCGGCGTCGATCATGAGGCTGGTGCCACCACCCGACACCAGGTAGCCGCTTCCCGCACCCGCCGGCCCTGGCCAACTCCCGTCGCAACCGAGCACGGTCAGGGTCAGGCCGGGCCGGACTTCGGTCGCCTCCGTGCCGGGCGGTCGGACGCTGGAAGGGCCGGGGACGATGGGGGCGGCCACCTCCCCAGGCTAGGCCGCGTGCGACGGGACCAGGGTGCCCGTTCGCCACCGGGCGCAGGGATACGCTCGAGCGCAATGACCGGCGACCGCGATGGACACTCGTCTTCCCGGGCCTGGCTCGCCGACCACCTGAGGCGACGGGCCTGGCCGTTGGTGGCCATGGCCGTCTTCGTCTTGGTGTCGATGGCCTACTCGCTGTGGTGGGGGCCGGTCGTGGATCACGGCCACAACTGGGTCATCCCTGGGGACATCTGGTCGACGTTCCGGGCCGCCCACTGGGTGGGGTGGGGCGACCTCGGGGGGATCTACGGCAGGGACACCGTGCTGGTCACCTTCCCGGGGATCGCCGTGCTGCTGGCGCCGGTGGCCATGGTGTCGGGGGCATTGGGCCTCAGCGAGTCGGTCTATCCATTCTTCCTGGGCCATCCGACGTCCTGGCTGCTCCTGGGGCCCGCCATGTTGGCCCTCGGTTCCTCGTGCCTGGTGGCCTTCGACGCCATGGCCGAGGACCTGGGTGTGGGCCGCAGACTCCGAATCGTCCTCTGCTGGATGGAGGCAGTGGTCATCTTCCAGGTCGTGGCCATGTGGGGACACCCGGAGGACATGCTGGCGCTGGCGCTTGCCCTGTACGCGCTCCTCGGCGCCTTCCGCGCCAGGTGGAGCCTGGCCGGCTGGCTGTGGGGTGCGGCCATCGTGATCCAGCCCCTCGTCGTGCTCATGTTCCCCCTGGCATTCTCCATCACCCCCCGAGGGCAGCGGCTGAGAGCCTGTGTCTACGGAGCACTCCCCTCGGTCGTCCTGCTCGCCCCGCCGTTGCTGTCGAATTGGCAGACCACGTCGAATCGCCTCTTCCACCAGGCCAACTCGACCGTCCTGGACCATGCCACCCCATGGATCGCCCTCGCCCCACGACTGACCCCGGACAGCGTCGGCGCCGGGCCGGGTCGGACGATCGCCGTGCTGGCTGCGATCGGGCTGGGCGTGGTGGCCTACCGGACGCGCCCGTCGGTCATCGGGCTGCTGTGGATGGGTGCCCTGGCCTTCAGCCTGCGCTGCTTCTTCGAATCCGTAATGGTCTCCTTCTACCTCGGACCACCCCTGGCCCTGATCGTGATGGCCGCCGCAGCACGCAACCGCGCTCGGTGGCTGGTGGCCTCATTCGTCGTCGCCATGGTGGCCACGGTCCTGGCGTTCCACCGGCTCTCCGAGTGGGGCTACTGGGCTCCGATGGTGATCCTGTTGGGCATCGGGTTGGCCTGCGGGTGGCCCGGCCGGGAAGCACTCGGGTTCGCCGGGCGCCCCCGGGGAGAAGCGCCGACCGACCGCCCGGCCCCTGCCGACGGTCCGGCGGAGACACCGGCGGTGGCTTCCTCGCTCCAGCAGGGGACGGCAGGGTGATCCGGAAGCGGGTGACATCTAGAAGTATGTGATCCGCCTGGCGCGCTCCTCGACGATGTCGAGGTCGTCGGTCCATGCCCCGGTCGACAGGTACTTCCACCCCCCGTCGGCGGCGATCACCACGATGGTGCCCGACTCGATCCTCGCTGCCGTCTTGGCCGCCCCGGCCAGGGCCGCACCCGACGAGATGCCGGCGAAGATCCCCACTTCGATCAGCCGGCGGGTCCACTCGATCGATTCGCGTGGGCGGACGATGCGCTTGCCGTCCAGAAGGTCGACCCCGTTGTTGTCCGTGAAGATGGGAGGGACGTATCCGTCATCGAGATTGCGGAGGCCGTCGACCAGCTCGCCGGCCGGCGGTTCGATGGCCCACACCTTGACGTCGGGATTCTGCTCCTTCAGGAAGCGGCCGGCACCGAGCAAGGTGCCCGACGTGCCCAGTCCGGCGACGAAGTGGGTGACCTCGGGGCAGTCGCGCCAGATCTCCGGCCCGGTGCCCTCGTAGTGGGCCTTCGGATTCGCCGGGTTGGCGTACTGGTAGAGGAAGACCCACTCGGGGTGATCCGCGGCCAGGGCCCGTGCCCGCTTGACGGCGCCGTTGGAGCCCTCGGCACCCGGCGACTCGATGATCTCGGCCCCCCAAACCTCGAGCAGTTGACGCCGTTCGATGGACACGTTGGTGGCCAGCACCACCTTCAGGTGGTAGCCCTTCACCTGGCAGATCAACGCCATGCCGATGCCGGTATTGCCCGACGACGGTTCGATCAGGGTCTGGCCGGGCTTCAAGACGCCGTCCTTTTCGGCCTCCTCGATCATCGACAGGGCGATCCTGTCCTTCACCGACCCCCCCGGGTTCTGGCCCTCGAGCTTGATGAGGATACGCACGTCAGGGTTGGGACTCAGCTCGCTGATGTCCACCATCGGGGTGTTGCCGATCAGCTCCAGTACAGAGCCCTTCACCGTCATCGGAAGTGGGGCACCCTGTCGCCGACGGCTCCCCCGGCCACGGCGGGCAGGATCGACAACTCGTCCGCATCGCCGACCGGCGTGTCGAGAGCCGAAAGGTAGCGCACATCGTCGTCGTTGAGGTACACGTTGACGAACTTGTGCATGGTGCCGTCGTCGTCCACCACCTGCCCGGACAGCCCGGGGTACTCCGATTGAAGGGCACGGAGCACCTCGCCGACTGTCGCCCCGTCGACCGACACCGTCTTCGCACCTCCTGCTTGTGACCGCAGCACGGTCGGGAGATTGACTTTGACGGGCACGGGTGCTCCTCTGGTTCCGATGGTCCGGCCGAAAGGACCGGACCATCTGGTTCGATTACAGGCCTACTGGGTTCCCATGTGTGCGGTGAGCCGCTGCCCGGCCGCATCGGACGTGGGCAGATCATCACCCCTCGGGCAATGCTGACTATTCCACTTGGGATTCTACCTGTGTAGCAACCGCACCGGTTCCTCGGTGATCAACCCGTCGACGATCCGGTAGCTGCGCACCACGGGCTGGGTGTCGCGGAGCGAGACCAGCACGTAGTGCCACCCGGGATCCGGGGCCTGGTCCACATCGGTCGGCGAGGGATAGGCCTCGGTGTGGGTATGGGAGTGGAACACTCCGATGATCGAGTTGCCACCGGCCTCGGCATCGCGGTCGGCACGTAGATGCTCCTTGGGGTCGACGGTGTACAACTTGGCCGAGGCGGCCAGGTTCCTCGTCGGATAGCAGGTGACCGCCTCGCCGGTCCCAGGATTGCCGCCGAGCAGGCCGCACGCCTCGTCGGGCAGGCCGACCAGGCAGTAGGCCACCATCTGATCGTGGACTGGTCGGGGCAGGGAAAGCATGACCCGGCTCACGCTAGAGGACTGCGGCACGACGCCGGGCGATCTTCGGGAGACAACGGCAGGCGGTCGCAGTCGGGCCGCCTGTTGACCAGGCGGTGGGCAGTCGGGCCGGAAGTACACGGTTCGGACGGGGGCCGGACCGCAGGCGGCATCCGGAACCCTCGCCGGCTCCACCGGCATCCGGCCCCGGTCCCGGTCCCGGGCGACTACCGTCCGAGGGTATGGCGGCAGCAAAGAAGAAGAGTGCGGCCACCTCCGGCGCTCGGGGCTCCGCCAAGGCCCCGAGCAAGCAGTCCGACCGAGAGGCCAACCGGGCGGTTGCCTCCAACCGTCGCGCCCGCCACGACTACGAGATCATCGACACCACCGAGTGCGGCATCGTCCTCCAGGGCTCCGAGGTGAAGTCCCTGCGGGCGGGCCGGATCGCCCTACAGGACTCCTATGCGCGGATCATCGACGGCGAGATGTGGCTGTTCGGGGTACACGTTCCGCCCTACGCCCAGGCCAATGGCTTCGGCGCCCACGAACCCGACCGCAGGAGGAAGCTACTCCTCCACCGACGCCAGATCGACGAGTGGATGGGGCGGTCCCAACAGCAGTCGCTGACCATGGTGCCGTTGTCGATCTATTTCAAGGACGGCCGGGCCAAGGTCGAACTGGCCCTGGCCCGGGGGCGACGCCAGTACGACAAGCGCCACGCCATTGCCGCACGGGACGCGGGGCGGGAGGCAGCCCGCGAGGCACGGGCGGCCTCCAAAGCCGGCTCGTATCGCTGAGATCGGCCGGGCGGTAGACTGGGAGCTCGACTGAGCAGCCCGTTCAGTCGGTGGAGATACCCCAGGGGGTGACAGGCTTCGACTCTGGTCGTCGAGGTGGGAGAAGCGAGCCGTGGTCTCCGGAGCCACGTTAAAGAGCCGGAACCAAAAATAAACGCCGAGCCTCAGCTCGCGCTCGCAGCCTAGAAACTGCGACGTCCGACCGGTCTCAGCCCCACGGGCCGGAATCGGGCGACATCTAGTGGGACTCACCTGACCGGTTGCGCCGACTGGCCGCCAGGGACAACTCAGTCGGATACGGAACGACGCTGCCGCCGGTAGCGGCGTCGGTCCCGACAATCCAACACCGGCTGCGCTCGGAGAAGGCCCATTGAGAAGCCGGAGGACGCGGGTTCGATTCCCGCCACCTCCACGATGCCTTGACCTGTTTTCCCGCAGGTCAAGGCATTGTTTTGCCCGTGGTGAGGGGCCAGCGCGGCCCAAAGGGCACGGCAGGATACGCGGAGCGCCCCG
>ODAK010008730.1_pt1 | contig 10110 bp, 5 predicted proteins | sample 1539591 | NCBI WGS metagenome assembly ODAK01 (sample SAMEA3539303, study PRJEB22396) | soil metagenome | biome: tundra; feature: field; material: soil | place: USA | collected 2010-05 | depth 0.15 m | reverse complement strand
GCCCCGTGCCGCACGGCCGCCCGCGCGGGCCGCGCCGGCGCCACCCCGCGCTGCTGCGGGTGCCGGCGGAGTCATGCCCAAACCCGTCCCCGGCCCTTCCGTCGCGCCTTGCCGTACCGGCCGGCTCTCCACTGCACGATGAATGACGACCAGCTTATCGGGGATAAACTGCTCCATCGAGTCCAACGGCGGGGACGTATCGAAGGCGACCGCGGCGCGCGCGATCAGCGCGGGCGTCCTTTCGGCGGCGGTCGTTTTAGCGGGCCGCGCTGCCACCAGACATGTGATCGCTACCGTGACTAAGCCCAGAGCAAACAGCGCCAGTGTCAAGCGTTTCATACAATACAATCCGGCCGCGGACCTACCGGCCCGGCTTTAGCTTTGTGCTGAACCAAATGGCATTCGGCGCGTCGGAACGTGCCGCGACAATGTCCGGCCAACCGTCTCCGTCAAAATCCGCGAATGCCAGCCCGTACACAACGCCCTTCCCGTCGTTCCAGGGGACTTCGTAGAAAGTGCGCCCCCGCCCGGTGTTGAAATAGACCGATCCCGGCAACTCAACATTGCCGACTACGATATCCGGCCGGCCATCGCGATTGAGATCGGCAACCGCCAGCGCGTAAGGCGTGCGCGGCGGGCCGGGAAGTTGCACCGGGTCCCCAAAGCGGCGTCCTCCGCGATTGAAGATCACGAAGGCCGCCTTCTTCCGCTCCTCGATGATTGCCAGATCGAGCCGGCCGTCCCCATCGAAGTCACCGGAAGCCCCAATCCGGATCCAGACATTCGGCGGCCCCACTTTCGTCGACGTCGGGAAGCGGCCCTTCCCATCGTTCCATAACAAGATGCTCTGGCCGCCATCGCGATGCGGAACGAACAGATCGAGCGCGCCGTCGCCGTCGAAGTCCGCCGCCACAATGGAGGTTGCCGACTCCGTCGGCAGCGGCTCGCAGACGGGGAAATGACCCTTGCGGTCATTCAGACAGATGAAGCTCGGCGTGGGCGATTGGGGGCCGGGGCCGCGGTTGGCGGCCACAATGTCCGGATACCCGTCGCCGTTCAGGTCCGCCAAGGTCACATAGCGCGTACTCCAGGTCCGATCCCCGAAGGTCCCGGCCTCGGTAAAGCGCCCCTTACCGTCATTCAGGTACAAGAGCTTGCGGTCGGGCTCGTCGTTGCTGACGACAATGTCCAAGTCGCCATCGCCGTCGATATCGGCTAAGGCCGCGGAATACGTGCGGTCCGGGGCGGTCCCCAGGTTACTGGCGGTAAAGCCGCCCTTACCGTCATTCAACAGAACACGATTGTAGAGCGGCCAGTGGCGGCCCTTGCCCAACACAATATCGAGGAGGCCGTCCCCGTTGAGGTCGCCCACGTTCACGCCCGCCGAGGTCTCGCCTTTCTCCTCCAGCAGGAGCACGCGCTCAAAGGAACGGAAGACTTCCTTCGGCGCCTGTGGCCCCTGGCCCATGGTAGGGACCAGAAGGAGGATCGAGATTGCGCAAACTGCCAGGAAAAGCTCCGGGCGCCGAGGTGCTCTCATTTGGCGTTGTCCCTCCTCCATCGATTCTCATCTCTTTGCAGCGATCCGTACCCCATCCTGACGCTTCAGAGATTCTACTAAATGCAGCGCAGGTGCGCAGCCCGGTGGGCGCCCGGATTGTCTCGGAATGCTACAGTGATCTCGTGTTGCGCATCCCCTGGTATGTCGCCTGGCCGCTTCTCATCGCCTTCGGTGCGCTGGCCCTGCACTTCGTGGCGGTTCGTTCCGTGTATTTTCCAGTCAGGCACCCGGAAGGGTTTTGGAACCTGCAAGCCGAACTCGGCGCAAACGACGTCTGGCTCGACTCGACGGACCACGTTCGGATCCATGGCTGGTTTGTCGCCTGTCCCGGGAGCCGCCGCGTCACGCTCTTCCTGCACGGCAACGCCGGCAACATCACGCATCGCGGTCAGCGTTTCCGTGAGATCACGGCTGCCGGCTCCTCTGTTCTGATGATTGATTATCGCGGCTACGGCAAAAGCACTGGGAGGCCGTCGGAGAATGGGCTCTATGCTGACGCTGAGGCCGCGTATGAGCACCTTCTGAAGACCAGTCGGCCCCAGGAGATCATCGTGCACGGCGAGTCGCTGGGCACCGCGGTAGCTGTTGACCTCGCGTCCCGGCACCAGTGTGGAGGGGTCGTCTTGGAGTCAGCCTTCACCTCGGCCAGCGACGTGGCGGGAACCGTCCTGCCGATGATCGGTCCACTGCTCATCAGGAGCTTCGATTCGCGCCGGAAGATCACGCGAATTCAGGCCCCGATCCTTTTCATCCACGGCAGCGCCGATCATACCGTCCCAATGCGACTCGGCCGGGCGCTGTTCGGCGCGGCGCGGGAACCGAAATACTTTTGGACGATTCCCGGAGCGGACCACAACGACATCGCCGAGAGCGCTGGCCCGGAGTACCGGAAACGTCTGAGATCGTTTTATGAAAGCCTCGCGGACCGGCCGGGTGAATAGCGGCTGCGGCGCCGAGCTTTGGAAGCTCGGTGGGTGCGCGGCGCCGTCATGAATCCCGGGCTGCGGCACTGCGCGGCTCGCCGCCGTCGCCATTTAACAGCCTTCAAATACGGCGTGGAGGTGAGTATTCCTACGTTCACCACCCGAATTGCACCCCAAATCGGAAGGCTCGGCCATCATTTAGAGTGTTGGTGATCTGGCCGAAATTCGGCGACGACAATTCGGCCCCTGGGGCGCTGAATTGTGGGGTGTTGAACAGGTTGATTGATTCGGCGCGCAGCGTAAGGCGTGTCTCCGGGCGCAGGATCCACGCTTTTGAGAGCGCCGCGTTTACATTCCGGATGCCGCCCTTGCGGAAGACGTTGCGACCCAGGTTGCCGGCTTCCGCGCCCGGCGCGAGGAACGAAAAGTCCGACTTCCGCAGCAAGCTCGCGGCAGTGTCGGGATCGCCGATAGTCCGGCCGAGCACGGACGGGTCCAGCAGATTCGGACGGTCGTTGCCGCTGCCGTCCACATTGCCGAAACCGGGACCGTCCGAGCCCGTCACCACGTTGAACGGCGTGCCGCTTTTGAGCAGCGTGACGCCCGAAAGCGTCCACTTGCGCCAGGAGTAGCTGGCTCGCCAGAGGAACGCGTGCGGCTGGTCGAATTCGCTGCGGGCCTTCAGGTCTTTGTGGGTTTCAAACTCGCTCTGGCTGCGGCCAATGCGCGAGTCGGCGTCGTAAGCCGTGTTGGTGTAGCTCGATCCCAGATCCATCGCCTTGGAAAACCAGTACGCCACGTCCATGGAAAGCCCCCGCCAGCGCGAGAGGACCAGGGAGGCGCGCGCTGCGTCATAATAGCCGCGCGAGCCGTTCAACACGTAGCGGATCTCGGCGTAGGCCGGATCGGCGCGGCGCTCGTTGATGGTGGCCGTCGTCAGCGGAATCCCGGCCACGGGATGGGCGCGGTTCAGGTACCACATGGTGAGCAGCTTGTGGCCGCGGCTGCCCACATAGCCCAACTGCACGTTCCAATTGCCCGCCACGCGCCGCTCCCAACTGGCGTTGTACTGGTATTCGTACGGTGTTCGCAGATTCCGGTCGAGCAGGTAGAGATTGGTCTTGGGGTCCGGGACGGCGCCGTATTGCGTGAGCGCGCCTAACGGATTCACCAGGTTGGGCGCCGTGACCACGACTTTGTGAACCAGCGGCGGGCTGAAGCGCACCTGCTGAAAGGTCACGGGGTAGATCTCGCCGTATTGCACGCCCCAAGTGCCGCGCAGCGCACCCCAGTCGCCGGGCAGGCGGTAAGCCAAGCCGGCGTAAGGCGCCACATTGTTACAGTCGCAGGAATAAGGAATCGTGTTCTTCGCGTTCACCTCCACGGGGCGGGTCACCGGTTGGTAGCGCATACCGTACTGCAGGGTGAGATTCGGCCGCACCTGCCACTTATCGCCCACGTAAAACTGCATGTCCCAGTTACGAAAGCCGCGAAGGACGTCGCCAGTGGCCGTGATATTCTGCGTCGGAGTACCCATCCGGAGGTTGGTAATCGAGTCGCGCCCAAAATCGTTGCCGAACGCGAAGAAACCCCGCTGACAGTCGGTTTCCATGCCGTTGAGTTGCCGGCGCAGCAGATCGAAGCCCGCAGTCCAGTCGTGTGTGCCCCGAGCGCGGCGTACCTGCGCGCCGTAGCGGAACATGTTCACTCTCCGGTCAATGGGAATGGACGCCAGCGGCCCGAGCGACTCCAGCCCCGAGATCGAAACCAACGGGCCGACCGCGTTCTTCTCCGGCGCCAGCAGCGTCCCGATCCGGTCGAAGCCCGCCGAGACGTCCATGGTGGTTTCCGGGCCCCACTGGCGCTCCCATGTGGCGCGCGCGGTGTGCGCATGCGTGTCGCTGTTCGGATTCTGGCCCGCCACCAGTTCGAATGCCTCCACGTGCTGGCTGGTGAACTGGTAGCGCCAGCTCAACCGGTCGCGCGTGCCCAGGCGCTGGTCCAGCCGCGCGCCAGCGTTGTCTTGGTCGATGGTCTGCGGCGAGCTGGTGTTCAACATGCGCGGGTTGACGTCGGTGCGATTGGGAAGGGCCGCCGGGTAGGCCGCCAGGAAACGCACGACGATGGCGCGGGTCGCCGGGTCTGGGGTGAGCGGGGTACGTTCGTCGGCCTTGGGCACAAGCACATTGCCGTTCACGCTGCCGCCCGCCTTCTTCTGGCCGCCTTCCAAAAACAGATGTGCGCCTCGCCAGAGGGGCGTCCCCACACGGAAACCGTAGTCATTCTCGTGTGCGGGCTTGACGTCGCCAACCTGGAAAAACGATCGCGCGCTGGAAATACTGTTCTGGTGTGTCTCCCAGACGTCGCCATGAAATCCGCCGCGGAAAGCTGAAACGTGCAGCACCGGTGAAGGCGGGTTGCCGAATTCGGCACTGAAGTAGCCGCGCTCGGGACGAAATTCCTTGACGATTGTGGCGGTGGCGCCCAAGCGTATGTTCAGTTCCTTCAGCGCGTTGTTATCCACCAAATTGAACTGAACGTTCTCGTTTCGACGGCTCTCGCCGGCCGCCGTATTCGTCTTACCGATCAGGTTGAGTTCCAACCGCCGCGCGTCGGCGGTAGGGCTGGCATCTTGTGCGGGCGTCGTTTCGGCGGGCGGTGGCGGTGGAGTAGGCGGCGCCGGCTGCTGCGCGAATGCGGACCACCATCCAATCCAGAAGACCCCTGGCAAAGCTCGCATGAGGAACCTCGATTGTACCTTCCGGCGCGGCCCATTCGGCTGGGATGGCAGTGAGAACGAGACTTGGCGGCACAGGGCGAATCGCCGCCGTGCATCAAGCCTTGGGCCTGCTTAAGGAGCCTGAGCGGCCTTCGAAGCTATCTTCCTCCGCTGCGGTGCCAAGAAACTCGTCGCGATCCATAATCGCTGGTCAACGATGAGGCCGAGGCCGGCGCGCAGGCAATCCGTGCTTCCTGCAGCTCGTGGATCCTGGAGCAAACCACGGCATTTGTTAAGTCGGCGATACCTCAACCGCATCATACCGGGACGGTCATCGACGCCAACACCTGCTCCTCGCATTCTCAACGGGCGCCCGTCAAAGACCGAAGCAAAGGATATTCGGGCCGGCGGCCACCGCGACGTACTGTCTGCCGCCTGCGGTGAAGGTCATGGGAGACGCTTTCATCCGAACGTTGGTCGGGAATTTCCACAGGGCTTTGCCGTTCCGCTGATCTACGGCCGCAAAGCCGCCATTGGGCTGGCCGTAGAAAACCAGACCTCCAGCGGTGGCGAGGACGCCCGACCAGGTTTTGGCGCGCGCGGGCCCAGGCTGTGGAACCTCCCAAGAGATTTCGCCCGTCTCGATGTTGACCGCCCGCAGGAACCGCTGGCCCGTCTGGTCGGGGTATCCGGTCGGCTTGCCGACACATTCTTCCAGCGCCATGAAATAGTACAGGCGCGTTACCGGCGAGAACGCGCTGGAATCCCAATTGGCCGCGTCGCTAGGGCAGCCGCGGGGATCTGCGACAACCGGCCTACCATCGTCTCCGATGTTCTTCGCCCAGTCCACTCGGCGCAGGAAGGGTTTGGCCAGAAGCAGCTTGCCGCCGGTCCGGTCCAGGACATAGAAGAAACCGTTGCGATCGGCGTGAAGCAGCAGTTTGGAGGGCTTCCCTTTATAAACGGTGTCGACCAACACGTTGGGCTCGGTGGCATCGCGATCTTTGAGATCGTGGGGAGTGAACTGATAGTGCCATTTCAGATCGCCGGTCCTGGCGTTGAGCGCGAGAACGGAGTCGGTGTACAGGTTGTCCCCGGGACGGTCGCGGTCGTCGCCATCCGGCCACGGATTGCCGGTGGCCCAGTAGAGGATGCCGGATGACGGGTCGTAAGAACCCGTGAGCCAGGTGGAGCCGCCGCCGGTGATCGGTTCCTTGCCCTGCCAGGTTTCGATGCCGGGCTCGCCGCGGCGGGGCACGGTCCAGCGCCGCCAGACGAGATCGCCGGTGCCGGCTTTGAAGGCGGCGACGAAGCCTCGGATGCCCTCGTCGGCGCCGGCGACACCTGCGATGACCAGATCGTCGACGATGAGCGGCGCCACGGTGCCGCCGTAGGTATGATGCTCGCCGGAAGGCATCTCTGGCGCCATGGGAATATCCCAGAGCAGTTTTCCTGTGGCGCGGTCGAGCGCGAGCAAGTGGGCGTTGTCGGTCACGAAAAAGACCTTGTCGCGCAGAAGGGCAACGCCGCGGTTGGTGCCGAGTCTCGCATCGCCCACCATCCCCGCGCTGGCAGGACGCGAATACTGCCAAAGCGGATTGCCGGTGACCGCGTCGAGGGCGAAGACCTGGTTCGGGCCCGTGACAAAGAGCACGCCGGCCGCGGCCAGCGGTGTCGTTTCCAGACCGAAGTATGGAATCGGGAAGACCCATTTCAATTTGAGCAAAGACACGTTCGAGGTACGAATCTGGTCGAGCGGGCTGTAGCGGTTTCCCGAGTCATTGCCGTTATAGGTGAGCCAGTCGCCCGGTTGAGGCGGGCCCCAGTCGATCTCGCGGGAGGACCCAGGTGCGGCTACGGGCACTAGAATGGTGTCTGCATTGATGCGGCGCAAGTATCGCACAATCGTGGCCAACTCAATGGCGGGCACATCGGCGAAGGCAGGCATTCCGGCACCGGGATTGCCGCGTTTCAGATAGCCTTGCAACTGCTCGACAGACTGTTCCGCTACCCGCGGATTCATGGCGAGGCCGGGAGCTTTGGCGGTGCCGCGCGCGTCTTCGCCATGGCAGGCCGCACAACGGCTGGCGAACGGCTGCTGTGCGAGCAGTGGCTGGGCTGAGACGAGAAGTAAGAGAGCTAAGACGATCGCGATGCGACCTCGCTGCGATCGGACCGCGCCAAGGGCAACAAGCCCTTTTCATGGTTCCAGTCGCCACGCGAAGAGAACAATATCACTACAAAGTTCTCAAAAGCAATGCTCAGGCCGGCCACCCTTTCAGCCTAACTCAGGCAAACAACCGGGGATCTGCGCGGGCCTTGGTAGCGGATCACGGTGCAAACGGAAGTACGCGGCTTGCGGTCGAGGTGCGAAACCTTCCTCGCACAGCCTCCCCCGCTGCGGCGCGTCACCTTGCCGCCTGCCGCCTTCACTTTCCCGTGACCGAGGCCACAATCCTCTGGATCATCCCGTCGATCGTCGCCTTGCCCGATTCGTGCCAGTGCCACACCAGGACAATGTCGTGCTCGGGATCGATCCAGATAATGTTTCCGCCATTGCCGATGGCGGCGAAGCTCGACGCAGGACCGCTGGGCCACTGCAGACGCTTCGTGTTCAGCCACCACAGATATCCGTAGTCCGGACCGTGCGCCGAGGGTGTCGTGGCTTCCTTGAGCCACTTCTCCGAGACCAGTTGCTTGCCCTCCCAATTTCCCTTATTGAGAATCAGCAGGCCGAATCGCGCTAGATCTTGCGAATTGATCCACAGCCCGCCGCCCCAACGCGTGCCGCCGCTCACCGACTCCACCGGCTTCCCGTCGATCTCAACGCTTGACTTCGGCCCATACCCCAGCCACTTCCAGCCGTTGGAGGCGCCGATCTTGTCCATGATGTTCGCTTTCAGCACGGCTGGCAGCCCTTTGCCGAATACCCGCGCCAGGGAAAGTGCCAACCGATTGATGCGCACATCGTTGTATTCGTAATACGTGCCCGGATCCTGGATCTCGCGCGGTTTCCTTTGGCCGCCGCCGAACTCTTCCAAGCCGAGGAAGTTGGCGTTCTTGCCCCACATCGCCCCTTCCCACTCGCTTTCCTGTTGCAGGTGGTTTTTCCACGTGATCTTGGCGTTGTGCGTCGAATCGTATCCGCCGTCGTGGATGTAGTCGGCGACCCGGTCATCGACGCTGCGGATCAGGCCCTTCGCGAACGCGATCGACGCGGTCGTGGAGAGGAAGCTCTTGGCGGCACTGTAGACCGGGTCGTTTGTCTTCGTATCGCCGAATTCCGCCACGATGTAGCCGTGGCGTAAAATGATGCCGTTGGTTGCCGCGCGTTGCGCGGGCAGTGCGCCCAGCACTTTGCCAAATGCGCGCACCTGGTCCTTCTCGAAGTCCCACTTCGAGCCATGGGCCTCTGCCCACTCGACCGCTTCCTTCAGTTTCGCAGCGTCCATACCCACTTCGGCGGGCGCCTTTTGCTGCCACGTGCCGACGGCAGGGAAATAGGCGGTACCCTTCGCCTGCGAAGTCTGCGCGGCAAGCGCGGGAACCAGCACGACCGCCACTAGGGGCAGGGCCAGCAATGAACGTCGGCTTAGCCAGGTAGTCATCACGGACAAGTTCCTTAAGGGCGAAGTGTCGCACATTTCCCGCGCTGCTGCCGGGCCATGCGCTATGCGTTAACTAAACACCATACCTCTCCGGGCGGGCACAACGATTTTAGTTTAGAGTGGTGAAGTGACTCGATACGCGGCCCTGCTCCTGCTCTCTTGCCGCGCTTTCGCCCAGACCGATTGGCCTTCCTTCGGAAACGATCCGGGCGCGATGCGGTACTCCTCCATCCGGCAGATCAATGCGGGCAACGTCGAACGCCTCCAACTGGCCTGGACCTTCCGCACCGGCAAGCCAGGGTCGGAGGCCGTGCCCGTGGCGATCGGCGGAGTCATGTACGTCACCGCTCCCGATGGCGTATACGCGCTGGTGCCCGAGACCGGCGAGTTGCTCTGGAAGCACGACGTGTCACCCGTGGCGCTGCGCGGCCTGGCATATTGGCCGGGGTCGGGCGGCTTGCACCCGCGCGTGTTCGCAGGTAACGGCCCGTACCTTTTGGCGCTCGACGTCACGACGGGGAAGCCCGCGCCGGGCTTCGGCAACGAAGGACGCGTCGACCTGAAGCAGGGCGTGCTCGGAGATTTGAAGGACGGTCAGTACGTGTTGCAGTCACCGCCCGCGGTGTTCGGCGATGTCGTCATCACGGGGTGCAGCAACGGCGAGGGTTCGCCCAGCGCCGGCGCTTATGGCGACATCCGCGGCTGGGACGCCCGCACGGGCAATCTCCTATGGACATTTCACACCGTCCCGCGCCCCGGGGAACCGGGGTCGGAGACCTGGCCTCCCGATGCCTGGAAGAATCGCTCCGGAACGAACACATGGGGCTTCTTCACGGTGGATGTAAAACGGGGAATCGTGTACGCACCGCTCGGTTCGCCGACCTCCGACTTCTACGGCCAGGATCGCGTGGGAGACGGGCTCTATGGAAACTCGCTGGTGGCGCTCGACGCCCGCACCGGCGCCAGGATATGGCATCGCCAACTGGTGCATCACGACTTGTGGGACTACGATCTGGCCGCGCCGCCCGCGCTGTTCGACATCCGTCGCGGCGGGCGCGTCATTCCGGCCGTCGCGCAGATCACCAAGATGGGCCTGTTGTTCGTGTTCGACCGTGTCACCGGAGAGCCGGTGTACGGTGTGGAAGAACGGCTCGTGCCGCAGACCACTATACCGGGCGAAGTGACCTCGACGACGCAGCCGTTTCCCTTGAAGCCTCCGCCGTTGGGCAAGAACACGTTCCGCGTGGAAGAGATGTATGACCGATCGCCCGAACACGCCCGTTTTTGTAAGGAGTTGTT
>ODAK010008729.1_pt1 | contig 10111 bp, 6 predicted proteins | sample 1539591 | NCBI WGS metagenome assembly ODAK01 (sample SAMEA3539303, study PRJEB22396) | soil metagenome | biome: tundra; feature: field; material: soil | place: USA | collected 2010-05 | depth 0.15 m | reverse complement strand
TCGGCGGCCTCATCAACGAGTACGAGCGGGCCGCTTAGAAGCCCAGGTCAGGACCAGTAGCCGAGTTCTGGAACCCCACAGGGCAGCGCAGCGGGCGCTCGGCGCGTTTCGCGCGAGCGGCATCTGCGGCGCGATCGTGAACGCGGCCGGGGACATCGCGAGCTTCGGCGGCCTGGGACACGGCCAGCCCTTCAGGATCGGCATCGCCGATCCCTTCTCGCCGAGGTCGTCTACCTCACCGGCGCGATCGCCACCTCGGGCACTTACGAGCGCGGCCACCACCTGATCGACCCGCATACGGGCCGGCCGGCCGCGCGGGCCGCCTCGTCCAGCGTGACCGGGCCGGACCTCGGCCTCGCCGACGCGCTCGCCACCGCCCTCGCGGTCGCCGGCGCACCCGGCCTGGACCTGATCGAGGCACTCGACGGCTATGAAGCGCTCATCATCGCCCCCGATGGCAGCCGCCGGTGGACGGAGAATTCCCGTTCGCCCCGCACAAGGCTGCACCGCCCCCGCTAGTCCGCGTCGAGACGCGCGCCACTTTTACCGAAGCGATCTGCCGGCCGGTTCAGGTCGAGCTTTAGGGCAGCGCGCCGACCGTAGGCCCGCTCCAACGAGTCCAGGGTAATGACATTAGGCCCTACCGGCCGAAGGCCGCGGTTCGTATCCGTAAGCACAAGGAAAACAGCCCGCGGTCGGCGCGATCAGCCCGGGCGACACCTGACGAGGGGATCTACGCATGAAGCGGACCACTGAACCGGCTGCCACGCCCATAACCGCTACGACTAGTGTTGTTGTGAACGGGAAGTCCTGTGAGCCGAGCGGACCGCCGGGCCGGAGCCTGCTGGCGTTCCTGCGTGTTGACCTCGGCCTGACCGGGACGAAACCGGGATGCGGTGAGGGAGCGTGCGGCGCCTGCACGGTGCTCATCGACGGCGCGGCGGTGCTGGCCTGCCGGACCACGGTGGGCGAGGTGGCGGGCCGGTCGGTCACCACGATCGAGGGGCTGGCGGCCGGCGGGCGCCTGCACCCCATCCAGCAGGCCCTGGCGGAGGAGCGGGCATCGCAGTGCGGGTACTGCACGCCCGGCATGGCGCTGCGGGCCGCGGCGCTGCTGGCGGAGGACGCTGATCCCGGCGACGACCGGATCGCTGTCGCGCTGGGGCAGAACGTGTGCCGGTGCGGGTGCTACCCGCGGCTAGTGCGCGCGGTGCACCGGGCGGCCGCTGCGCTCCGCGACCCCAGCCGGCCCGGACCGGGACCCGGGCCGGCGCCTGCCGCGCCGCCGCTCGGCCGGCCGCGGCGGCCCTGGGACCTTTGCCAGGCGCAGGAGCGGGAGTGGCTTGACATCCTGGGCGACGGGCTGGTCGCGGTGTGGCCGCCACCGGCCCGGCCTGCCGGTGCCCGGCCTGCGGGCGGCGGCGCCTGGGTGCACGTCGCCCCGTCCGGCACCGTGACGGCGTTCACCGGCAAGGTTGATATCGGGCAGGACAACCAGACCGCGTTCCGGCTCCTGGTCGCTGAGGAACTGGCGGTGGAGCCGGGGCTGGTCCGGGTCGTGCAGGGAGACACTGACCTGTGCCCCTTCGATATCGGCACGTTCGGCAGCCGGTCCATGCCGGATGCGGGAGAGCCGCTGCGCCGGGCGGCGGCCGGCGCCCGGGAGGTTCTGCTGTCCCTGGCCGCGCAGCGGTGGGGCATTCCGGTCGCTGGCCTGGCCGCAGCCGGGGGGGCGGTCACCGGCGAGACCGGCGGGCCCTCGCTGGGATACGGGGAACTCCTCGCGGGCGTCCGCCGGCTGGAAGTTCTGGCCGCTGAGCCGCCGCTCACCCAGCCGGCCGCCTGGCACTTCGCCGGCCACCCGGGCCACGCCGCGTCCCGGCTGGACGCGGTGACCGGCGACCGCCGGTTCGTCTCGGACCTGGACCTGCCCGGCATGCTGTACGGCGCCGTGCTGCGCCCGCCCGTTCCCGGGTCGGCGCTGCGGGCTGCCGATCCCGGCCCCGCCCGGCAGCTGCCGGGCGTCACAGTCGTCCGTGACGGTGACTTCATCGGGGTGACCGCGCGCAGCCCGGCAGCGGCCCGGCAGGCGATCGCCGCGATCAGGGCCGACTGGGAGCAGCCCGCGCCCGGCCCCGCCGACATGGCCGGTTACCTGCGCGCCCACCCCACCGCAGGCGCCGGCTGGGAACGGCCCGTGGACTCCGCCGCCGGTGACCCCGAGGCCGCCCTGGCCGGCGCGGCGGTCCGCGTACAGGCCACTTATACCACCGCCTACCTCGCCCACGTCCCGCTCGAAACCAGAGCAGCCGTGGCCGAATGGGACGGCGGACGGCTGACCGTCTGGACCGGCAACAACGTCCCCTTCGCGGTACGCGCCCAGCTCGCGGGCGCATTCGGCCTCGATGAGGCGGACGTGCGGGTGATCGTGCCGCCCACCGGGGGCGGCTTCGGCGGCAAGCATGGCGACGAGGCCATCGAGGCCGCCCGCCTCGCCCGCGCCGCAGGACGGCCGGTGAAGGTGCACTGGAGCCGGGCGGAGGAGTTCCAGTGGGGGTACCTGCGCCCGATGGCCGTGATCGACATCCGGGCCGGCCTCGACGCCGACGGCTCGATCGCCGCCTGGGACCTCCTCGATATCAACGCCGGCGCGCAGGGCATCAGCTTCCCCTACGCTGCCGCCACCCAGCGGCTGCGCTATCAGCCGGCCGCATCCCTGCTGCCGCAGGGCCCGTACCGAGGGCTGGCCGCGACCGCGAACACCTTTGCCCGTGAATCCTGCATCGACGAGCTGGCATCGGCGGCCGGTGCCGACCCGCTGCGGTTCCGGCTGGACCGCCTGGCCGACGAGCGGCTCGCCGCGGTGGTGCGGGCGGCCGCCGCCCGGTTCGGCTGGGGAGCCGGCGCCGCCAGCGGCGCCGCCGGCGCGCACCGGGGATGGGGCGTCGCGGCCGGGCTGGAGAAAGGCGGGCGGGTCGCGACCTGCGCCGAAGTCGGCGCAGGAGCAGACGGTGGTCTGCGCGTGACCAGGATCGTGACCGCCTACGAGTGCGGCGCCGTGGTCAACCCCGATACCGTGCGCGGCCAGATCGAAGGCGGCACGATCATGGCCCTCGGCGGCGCGCTGTTCGAGCAGGTCGGCCTGGACCATGGCCGGATGGCCAGCCCATCGCTGGCCGCCTACCGGGTACCCCGGTTCAGCGACGTCCCCGCCATCGACGTCGTACTGGTCGACCGCCCGGACATCCCCTCCGCCGGTGCCGGCGAGACACCGCTGATCGCTGTCGCGCCCGCGATAGCCAACGCCATCTTCGCCGCCACCGGACAGCGCCTGCGGTCCCTCCCCCTCATCCCGGGCGGCTCACGCCGTGCGGGCTGACCGCCCCTGTCACGCGAAAAGGAAAGCCAGGAATGATCATCGACGTACATGCCCACTACTACCCGGCCCGGTACCTGGACCTGATCGGACGGCCGGACCTGCCGCCCCGCGCCGCGGCGGAGCTCGCGCGCCAGAGCATCGGTGAACGCCTCGACCTGCTCGACCGGGCAGGTATCGACACCCAGATCCTGTCGGTCTCCCAGGCACAGCCCTACCTGCCCGGTTCCCGCGCCGCCGCGGCGGCCGCCGCCGTGGCCAACGACCTGTACGCCGATCTGTGCCAGGCGCACCCGGGGCGCTTTTACGCTTTCGCCGCCCTGCCGCTGCCGCACATCGGCGAATCGCTGGCCGAACTCGCCCGGATCGCCGGCAGCCCGCCGGTCGTGGGCGTCACCCTCGGCGCCAGCGTGGCCGGACGCCAGCTCGACGACCCCGTGTTCGAGCCGGTGTTCGCCGAACTCGACCAGCGCGGATCGGTGGTCTTCCTGCACCCCGTCGGCCAGGATGACACGCCCTGGCTGGCCGGCCATAATCTCGCCTGGCTGGCCGGGGCACCCTTCGAGGACACCGCGGTGGCCCTGCGCCTGATCCTGGCCGGCGTGACAGACCGCTACCCCCGCATCCGCTTCATCGTCCCCCACCTGGGCGGAACGATCCCGTTCCTGCTGGCCCGGGTGACCCGCAAGAGCACCGCCGAGATCACCGGCGGCCTGCGCGGCATGTACTACGACACCGTCTCTGGCTCACCCGACGCCCTCACCAGCGCCTGCCGCGCCTTCGGCGCCGGCCGCCTGCTGTTCGGCACCGACTACCCCTACTGCAACGAGCAGGAATTCCGCCACCACCTCGGCTACCTCAGCGAGAGCGGGCTGAACGCGGACGAACTCCGGCAGGTCAAGGGCGGCACCGCAGCAGCCCTGCTGCTGCCCGGCCACCCCGCGACAGGCAGGCAGGAATCCCCGGCCGCACGCGCATGAAAGCGCTACGGGGCATGCGGCAGAATTCCAGGACCTCTGAATCCAGCGGGCCACATCCCCAGCGGACTGCCAGCGGCGTGGACGAGACACTGGTGCCGCGCTGGGTGCCCTACTTGTTCGCCGCGCTCAGCCTCGCGCTGGTACCTGGCATCGCGCGGGTGTTCGCCTCCGCGGCACCGCTGCACCTGGTCGCGCACTGGCGGCTGGCCTGGGGCGGTTTTGACATGGCTCTCGCCGCGCTGCTGGCCGCCACAGGAACGGCGCTTTTCCGCCGCTCGGCCCTGGCCGAGGTACTGGCGGCCATGACCGCGACCATGCTGTGCTGCGACGCGTGGCTGGACGTGCTGAGTTCCGTCGGCCAGGGCCGGGCCGCGACCGTGGCAGCGATCGGCGAGGCGGCCTTCGCCGAACTGCCGCTGGCCGCCTTGTTCGCCTGGGTGGCTGCGCGTTTCGCCGGGGCGGTCGCCGAGGCCCGGCCATCGCTGCAACAGGCAGGCTTCCTGATCCGCCATCGCCGCCTGGTGCCCCCAGCCGGGAATTATCCGGCGACGCCAGCTGACGCGCTGGCCAGCAGCGAGCCCCGGTGGCGGCAGTGGACACCTCGCGGGCACGCCGGGCAGCCGGGCCTGCTGCTGCCGTGGTGGCTGCCGACGGCCTGTCTGGGCTTTGTCATCGTGCTCCTCCCCTGGACCGCCTGGGTTCAACGTCCTCACTGCCAGGCCTGGGCATTCAACCGTCGCGCTGGGGTAGCAGCCGGGCTGGAGCTGCCGCTGGCAGGCCTGTGGCTGTGGGTTGCCGTTCTGTACGCACGGGCGGTCGAGGTCGCCTGGCCGTACGTACGCTCGCTGCGCATGGAGGCTGCCGCAGCCAGCCCCGAGGCCAGCCGAGATTGATGGCCGCCCGCAGGCGGTGGCCAAGGTCCCGGGTCCTTGGGACATTGGCCGTTGGCCGCCGAGCTCAGGCGGCAGCATTGTTACAGCGTGAACGTTCCACGCGAAACGATTATCCGGGCGACCGCCCGAGGCAATGCGGCGCCAGGCCGGGCGGAGACGCAGGACAAGATCGTCGAGCTGCTCAGGGACGTGGTGCGGGGTTTCCGCCGCCAGCATGTGCAGCTGGCTGTCGGTGAGCAGTTCCCGTTTCCCATCTACGGCCTGTCCCTTGCCGCCGTGCGGGAGATCTCCGAGCGCCCCGGTATCACCGTCAACGAACTGGCCCGGCTGACAGGGCTGCCGAAGAGCCGGGTGTCGGTCTTGATGACCCGCCTCGCGGCCCAGCGGATCGTCCGCAAGGACGGCGATGAGCATGACAGCCGCCTTGTCCGGCTGCGCATCACCCCGCAGGGGCGCCAGTGCGTTGCCGACTGGACGGCCGCGAGCCAGCAGGCCATCGGCGCCCTGCTGCAGCCGCTCGGCGACGACGAACTCGACATCATCGCGCGAGGCCTCGCCGCCTTGCAGCGTGCGTTCCGGCGAGCCCAGGAGCAGGGCACGGCCGGCCACACGGGAAGCCCGCCGCCATGCTGACCCGGCTGCTGCGCGGCTTCCTGCGCCCCTACATCCGCCAGGTCGCCATCGTGGTGACTCTGCTGGTGGCGCAGACCATAGGGAACCTGTACCTGCCCAACCTCAACGCCGACATCATCAACAACGGCGTTGAAAAAGGAGACATCCACTACATCTTTACGACCGGCGGGATCATGCTGGCCATCGCCCTGGCGGTGGGCGTCCTCGCGGTCGTCGCGGTGTACTGGGCGTCACGGGTGGCGATGGGGGCCGGCGCAGACATGCGGGCCGCGGTGTTCACCCAGGTACAGTCGTTCTCCGCCGGCGAGGTGAACCGTTTCGGGACGCCGTCGCTGATCACGCGCAATACCAATGACATCCAGCAGATCCAGCTGTTCCTGCAGATGGGCCTCACGATCATGGTCATCGCCCCCATCATGTGCGCAGGCGGGATGATCATGGCCGTCAAGGAGGGCGCCGCGCTGTCGCTGCTGCTGGTGGTCGCCCTGCCGGTGATGGCGGTGGTCATCGGGGCCATGCTGGTCACGGTGGTGCCGCAGTTCCGGGTCATGCAGGTCAAGATCGACCGGATCAACCAGGTGCTGCGCGAGCAGATCACCGGGGTCCGGGTCATCCGCGCATTCGTCCGCACCAGGTCCGAGGCCGAGCGGTTCGGCGAGGCGAACGCCGGCCTCACCGCCACGGCGCTCCGGGTGAACCGCGTCTTCGCGCTGGCCATGCCGGCGCTGATGGCGATCCTGAACCTGTCCAGCGTCGCGGTGCTGTGGTTCGGCGGCCGCCTGGTCAGCGAGGGATCGATGCCGATCGGGAACCTGACCGCGTTCCTGACCTACATCCTGCAGATCCTGATGTCGGTGATGATGGCCGTGATGATGGTGATCCTGGTCCCGCGCGCGGTGGCCAGCGCGGAGCGCGTTGAGCAGGTCCTGGACACGGCGCCGTCGATCGCCGACCCGCCGGGGCCGGTCACTCCGGCGCAGGTGACTGGCCTGGTGGAGTTCCGGAACGTCACCTTCGGGTACCCGGGCAGCGAGCAGCCGGTGCTGCAGGACCTGTCGTTCACCTTCCTGCCCGGTAAGACCAGCGCGATCATCGGCGGGACCGGAAGCGGCAAGACGACCCTGCTCAACCTCATCCCGCGGTTCGCCGACGCCACCGGCGGCAGCGTGCTGGTCAACGGCGTGAACGTCCGGGACCAGGAGCGGGAAGAGCTGTGGGCCGGGATCGGGCTGGTCCCGCAGGCGGCTTTCCTGTTCAGCGGCACCGTCGCCGGCAACCTGCGGTTCGGCAGGCCGGAGGCCACCGAGGCCGAGCTGTGGCATGCTCTTGAGATCGCCCAGGCCCGCGATTTCGTCGCTTCCATGCCCGGCCAGCTCGACGCGCCGATCGATCAGGGCGGCACCAACGTCTCCGGCGGGCAGCGGCAGCGGCTGTCGATCGCCAGGGCGCTGGTGAAACGGCCCCGGCTGTTCCTGTTCGACGACTGCTTCTCGGCCCTGGACGCCGCGACCGACGCCCGGCTGCGGATGGCCCTCAAGACAGGGACCCGCGGCGCTACGGTCGTGATCATCGCCCAGCGGGTGAGCACGATCATGCACGCCGACCAGATCATCGTGCTCGACGAGGGCCGCGTCGCCGGGATGGGCACCCACCGGGAGCTGATGGCGGGCTGCGCCCCCTACCGGGAGATCGTCGTGTCCCAGCTCGGTGAGGAGGCGGCGGCATGATGGGGCGGCCGGGGGGCGGGATGATCCGGGGTGCCGGGATGGGCCGGCCAGGCCCGGGACAGCCGCCGGAGCGGAGCAAGGACCTGCGCGGAACGGTGCGGCGGCTGCTCGCCCGGCTGCGTCCCGAGCGGATCCGGCTGGTGATCGTGCTGGTCCTCGGCGTGACCTCGGTCGCGTTCCTGGTGACCGGCCCGAAGATCCTCGGCACCGCCACCAACATCCTGTTCGACGGTGTCGTGGGTAAGCAGCTCCCCGCTGGTGTCACCAAGGAACAGGCCATCGCGCTGCTGCGCGGTCACGGCCAGGGCCAGCTCGCCGACATGATCTCCGGCATGAACATCACCCCCGGCGCCGGTGCCGACATCACGCAGCTCGGCCGGGTCCTGGGCCTGGCGGCCCTGGTGTACCTGCTCGGGGCGGCCTTCGGCTGGGGCCAGGGATTCATCATGGCCGGCATCACCCAGCGCACCATGTACGGGCTGCGCCGCGAGGTCGAGGAGAAGCTGGCCCGGCTGCCGCTGCGGTACTTCGACAGCCACCCGCACGGCGACATCCTCAGCCGGGTCACCAACGACATCGACAACCTCACCACCACGCTGCAACAGGGACTCAACCAGCTGCTCACCTCTGTGCTCACGATCATCGGGGTCATGGGCATGATGTTCTGGATCTCACCGCTGCTCGCGACGGTATCGGTGATCACGATCCCGCTGGCGCTCATCCTCACCTTCCTGATCGCGCGGCGCTCCCAGGTCCAGTTCGCGGACCAGTGGGACCGCACCGGCACCCTGAACGGGCTAGTCGAGGAGACCCACACCGGCCACGCGCTCGTGCAGGTCTTCGGCCGGCGCAGGCCCACCATCGACGAGTTCGGCCGCCAGAACCAGCAGCTCTACCAGGCGAGCTTCCGCGCCCAGTTCCTGTCCGGGGTCATCCAGCCGTCGATGCAGTTCCTCGCCAACCTCAACTACGTAGTAATAGCCGTGCTGGGCGGATACTGGGTGGCCTCGGGCCGGATGTCCCTCGGCGACATCACCGCGTTCATCCAGTACTCACGCCAGTTCACCATGCCGATCACCCAGATCGCCAGCCAGATGAACATGCTGCAGTCCGGGCTGGCATCAGCGGAGCGCGTGTTCGAATTCCTGGACGCGCCGGAGGAAGCTCCCGAGCGCGCTCCCGCTGCCGGGGGCCCCAGCGCAGCCCGGCCATCTCAGGTCGCGGGGCGGGTGACGCTGGAGCACGTGTCCTTCCGCTACGAGCCGGACAAGCCCCTGATCGAGGACTTCACCCTGGAGGCGGCGCCCGGACAGACCATCGCGATCGTCGGCCCCACCGGCGCCGGCAAGACCACCGTGGTCAACCTGCTCATGCGCTTCTACGAGATCGACGCCGGGACCATCACCCTCGACGGCACCGACTACCGCGACCTCACCCGCGACCAGGTGCGCCGCTGCTTCGGCATGGTCCTGCAGGAAACCTGGCTGTTCGCGGGCACGATCAGGGACAACATCGGATACGGGAAACAGGACGCGACCAGCGAGGAGATCATCGCCGCCGCCAGGGCCGCGTACGCCGATCACTTCATCCGGACCCTTCCTGACGGCTACGACACGCTGCTGGACGAGGACGCCTCCAACCTGTCCTCCGGGCAGAAGCAGCTGCTGACGATCGCGCGGGCGTTCCTAGCCAGCCCGCCTATCCTCATCCTCGACGAGGCGACAAGCAACGTGGATACCCGCACCGAGATCCTCATCCAGGAGGCGATGTCCCGGCTGCGGCAGGGCAGGACCAGCTTTGTCATCGCCCACCGGCTGTCTACCATCCGCAACGCGGACACGATCATCGTGATGGACGCCGGGCGCATCGTCGAGCAGGGCAACCACGCCGACCTGCTCCGCCGCCGCGGCGTCTACTACTCCCTCTACAACAGCCAGTTCACCGAGGACCTCGCCGAGGCAAGCTGATGGCGCGGCGTAGACCTGTGGGTGCCGAGAACCTCATCCGCGTTACGCGACCAGACGATATTCGTTGATCAGACCACAGAGGCGGGCCTGCCTTCGGACGTGGTACTGCTCAAGATCGACCGGTTCGGGCAGCGGTTTCAGCGGCGCGGCTGCGTACAGAGAGCGGTGAGGCCGGTGCCGATTGTGGTGGATTTCGTACTCGCGCAAGATCCGCCGCAGATGGGCCTGGTTCCAGATGAGGGTGCGGTCCAGGAGCTCGCGGCGGCATCCCCCGATCCAGCGTTCGGCGATCGCGTTCATGCGGGGCGTCCGGACGTTGCACAGCACGGTCCGGATCCCGGCGTCGGCGAGGACCGCGTCGAACGCGGCGGTGAAGTTCGATCCCCGGTCGCGGATCATGAACTTCATCCGGTCTGCCTGTCCGCCGAGGTCCATAAGCAGGTTGCGGGCCTGCTGGGCGGTCCACTCCCCGCTGGGGTACAGCGTGACGCCGAGGATGCGGATGCGCCGGGTCGCGTGCTCGATCACGGCCAGG
>ODAK010008727.1_pt1 | contig 10113 bp, 5 predicted proteins | sample 1539591 | NCBI WGS metagenome assembly ODAK01 (sample SAMEA3539303, study PRJEB22396) | soil metagenome | biome: tundra; feature: field; material: soil | place: USA | collected 2010-05 | depth 0.15 m | reverse complement strand
AGTCGTCGGGCGACGTCTGCTGCGCTCCATCGGCCGCCGTCTTTCAAGAACTCTCGGAGGATCCGGATGCAGTCCTCTCCGTTCAAGCCGGAGGCATGGAGAACGCGGTCCTTCACGTCCTCGAGGTACTTGAGGAGCAGTCCGCGGCGGCCAATCGCGCGGACGGCCTTCGCCTGGACGAATCGGGGGCCCATCTGCTCTAGGACGAGCCCCAGCGACTGCACGTCCGCGGGAAGCACGGCCTCGTTCTTCTCCGCGAACAAGCGGCGGTCGCCAATCGGACGGAGGAGCGCGTCGGCGAAGGCTTCGGCGAACGCATCTGTGTCGACGCAGGCGAAAGGCTCGTCAGAGCCCGGCGAGGTCGTGTCGGCTCGCGATGAGCCGGCAATGATCTCCCCTATCGCAGTTATCGCCTCCTCGCGCGAGAAAGGGTGCACCGTGTGGTAGCTCGTCAGGTCAAACACGCGCCCGGCCGGGTCGGCCGCGCGGCATGCTTTGTCGAGGAGATCGCGGAAGTCCGATCGTATTACGAGGAGGAGGTGGGCGCCGCCGTTCATGGCGCGCGACAGTGCCTCGAGCGCCGCAATCCGGGCGCTCTCAGGGTTCAGCGTGAAGAGTTCTTCGGTCGGATCGACCAAAATGGTGCGCAGCCCCTCGGCGCCACTTGGAATCGTGGCCTTTGCCGCTTGGTCCACGGACTGGACGAACGCAGCGGCGTCGGAGCCGGGCCGCACGCGAACGCATATGCCGGCGGACGCCGCGAGCGGGACGATGCCGCCGAGGGCGATGGATGTCTTACCAGCGCCCGGGATGCCGTCCACAATGACGAAGGATCTCTGCTCCAAGTCGCGCCAGATGCGCTGCACCAGACCGGCCCGGCCTGGCGGGACCGAGTCGTACGGCCTGAGCCCCCGGAACACGGAGACACTCGCTTTGGATTGTCTCTGCGGACCGACGAGGAAGCGGGTGACGCCCGCTGTGAGCCTCGGAAACCGTACGGCGACGAGAGCGAGAAGGGCCGCCAAGACGAGAGCGACTCGCTGCCAGCGACTCGAGTCGCGGCCTTCCACTACGAGGTGCGCCGTGTTGAGGGTCGCGAGGATCGCGGCGCCGATGTCGACCGCAGGCTTCCAGGCGGAAGCCGCGGCTTCGCGCAGACGTTCAACGCGCGAGGACATGGCCGCCGTCCTCCGTAGAGCGCCGCGATCTTCGTTCTCGGGTTCCTGAAGTTTTCGGATTTGGCATGGCCCCTCTGTTTGTAACGCGGGTCGCGAGGTCGTTGGAGGGCGTGATGTCCGGGAATTCGCCGACACGCCGTGTGAATGCTGCAACGGGCAGTTCGCGCTGTCCGGCCGCCCGGGGCTGCGCTCCGCGTTGGCTCGACGCTCCTCAGGTGGTCGCACTCGCGTGCTAGTCTAGAGGTGCGTCGCGCGTCGCCCAGCGGCCCTATGGGTGGCGCGGCCAGGGGGCTCGAGTCGGCGCTGCTGGTGTTCGGGTGCCGTGTCGCGCGCGACCCGCGGGTCACGCTCGTCTACCTTGTCCATATTCCGACCTTTCAGGAGGTTGGGACCAAGCCCCGCGGCTGTTAGCAGCAGCGCGCGGGGCGCTTGCACGGACCGTAGGATGGGCGGGCGGATGTTGTCCATCCATCACTCTCTGAACGGACGGATGAAGAGCTGCGACGCGACAAGGCCCCGTCCCAAGTCTCCTACGCTTGGTCCCGGTCACCTCCCAGCTGCAGTTCCAGGTATCCTGGGCGGCCGAGCATGCTTTCGAAGCGCGACGTACTTTCAGTTCTCTCCCGCGATGAGCTCCTTGCGATCGTGAACCGCTTCGAGCTGACACCGCCCGACCGGCGAGCGAAGGATGGCCTTATCGAGACGGTTGCGTCGTCGAAGAAGGCGACCCTTGCGGAAGTTCTTCCCGAGCTTTCGCGCGACCGCCTGAAGGAAGTCTGCCGCGCGTTGGGCATCGAAGATGGGGGCCGCGAGAAGGCGAACATTGTCGCGCGACTGGTGTTGACGAAGCCCAGCTTGCCCCCGAGTAACGGCGGCGGCGGCGTCGCGAGGGCGAATGGGAGCGTCGACAGGCCGTCAGCATCGAAAGCCAACGGAGACGGTGGCACCGCCCGGCTGCATCTGCAGTTCGCTGAGCCGGACACCGCAGGGGCGATCACCCTCTCCCAGCTCGAGTCGCACCTGTGGGAGGCCGCGAACATCCTTCGCGGCAGCCCCGTCGACCGCACCGACTGGAAATCGTACATCCTGCCGCTGCTCTTCTTCAAACGCATCTGCGATGTCTGGGACGAGGAGCACGCGGCAATGATCGCCGAGTACGGTGAGGACTTCACCGACGAGCACCGCTTCCAGGTTCCCGAAGAAGCGCACTGGTCGGTGGTGCGCGCGACGACGAAGAACGTCGGTACCGCCCTCGCGAACGCGATGCGAGGCGTCGAAGCCGCCAACCAGAAGCACCTCTACGGCGTCTTCGGCGACGCGCAGTGGACGAACAAGGATCGCTTGCCCGACGAGCTGCTCAAGGATCTCATTGAGCACTTCGCCGCGCTACCGCTCGGCAACGCGCGCGCCTCGTCGGACGTGCTCGGCGATGCGTACGAGTACCTGATCAAGCAATTCGCCGACGCGACCAACAAGAAGGCGGGCGAGTTCTATACGCCGCGCAGCGTGGTGCGCCTGATGGTCGACATCCTCGACCCGAAGGAAGGCGAGACGATCTACGACCCCGCCTGCGGCACGGGCGGCATGCTGCTCGCCGCGGTCGCCCACGTCCGCGAGCGAGGCGGCGATCCGCGCACGTTCTTCGGCAAGCTTTACGGACAGGAAAAAAACCTCACGACGGCTGCCGTCGCGCGGATGAACCTGTTCCTGCACGGCATCGAGGACTTCGTCGTGGAGCGCGGCGACACCCTGCGCAACCCGGTGTTCACCGATCCGAGCACCGGCGGCCTCGCCACGTTCGACGTCGTGCTCGCCAACCCTCCCTTCTCGCTCGAGCAGTGGGGGCGCGAGCTGTGGGAGGCCGACCCGTGGGGACGCGCCTTCGCCGGACTGCCGACCGACAGCAACGGCGACATGGCGTGGGTGCAGCACATGGTGAAGTCGATGGCCGCGCGCACTGGGCGCATGGGCGTCGTGCTGCCGCAGGGAGCCCTCTTTCGCGGCGGCGTCGAGGCGCAGATTCGACAGCATCTCTTGAAGGGCGACCTCATCGAAGCGGTGATCGGCCTCGCGCCGAACCTCTTCTACGGCACGGGCCTCGCGGCGTGCGTCCTCGTGCTTCGCCAACGAAAGCCGAAGGACCGTAAGGGCAAGGTCCTCGTCGTTGATGCGTCGACCGTGTTCCGGCGGGGCCGCGCGCAGAACTTCATGGACCTCGAGCACGGCGAGCAGATCGCAGGATGGGTCCGCGGCTTCGCAGACGTGGAAGACCGCGCGCGCGTCGTCGACCTCGCGGAAATCGAGAAGGAAGGCTGGACGCTCAACATCTCGCGCTACGTCTTGCCGCCTATCGGCGCGGACATCCCACCGCTGCCCGAGGCGGTGGCGGCGTTCAAGGAGGCGCTCGTGAAGTGCCGCGAGGCCGAGGACAACCTCCGACGCGTGATGCATGACGGCGGGTGGCTGTCATGAGCGACACGATGACCCAGCAAGAGCTCGAGTCCTACCTCTGGGGCGCCGCCGTCATCCTGCGCGGCCTCATGGAGGCGGGCGACTACAAGCAGTACGCCTTCCCGTTGATCTTCTTCAAACGCCTCTCCGACGTGTGGGACGAGGACTACGCCGCCGCCCTCGCCGAGTCGAACGACGAAGCCTACGCAACGGCCAGCGCCAACGACCGCTTCGTCGTCCCGGCGGGTGCCCGCTGGAACGACGTGCGCACCGTCGCCAAGGACGTCGGTCGCGCGATCCAGGCCGCGATGAGGAAGATCGAGACGGCCAACCCCGGTCGCCTCGACGGCATCTTCGGCGACGCCCCGTGGACCAACAAGGAGCGCCTACCCGACGTCACACTTAAGAACCTGCTCGAGCACTTCTCGACGCACACGCTGTCGCTCGCGAACGTGCCCGAGGACCAGCTCGGCAACGGCTACGAGTTCCTGATCAAGAAGTTCGCCGACGACAGCGGGCACACCGCGCAGGAGTTCTACACCAACCGCACCGTCGTCCACCTCATGGTGCAGATGCTCGACCCGAAGCCGGGCGAGAGCATCTACGACCCGACGTGCGGCACCGGCGGCATGCTCATCTCGGCGCTCGCCGAGGTGAGGCGGAAGGGCGGCGAGCACCGGACGCTCAAGCTCTACGGACAAGAGCGGAATCACATGACCGCCTCCATCGCCCGCATGAACCTCGTGCTCCACGGCGTGGAGGATTCCGAGATCGCGTGCGGCGACACGCTGGAAGCGCCGGCGTTCAGCGAGGCCGACCGACTCAGAACCTTCGACGTCGTCCTCGCCAACCCGCCGTACTCCATCAAGCAGTGGAACCGCGAGGCCTGGACCAGCGACCCTTGGGGGCGAAACCTCCTCGGCACGCCGCCCCAGGGTCGCGCCGACTACGCATTCTTCCAGCACATCCTGAAGAGCATGGCCCCGAAGACGGGGCGCTGCGCCATCTTGTTCCCGCACGGGGTGCTTTTTCGGAGGGAGGAGGCCGAGCTTCGCCAGAGGCTAGTCGAAGCCGACCTCGTTGAGTGCGTACTCGGCCTCGGACCGAGCCTCTTCTACAACTCCGCGATGGAGGCGTGCGTCGTTCTCTGCCGGTCAAAGAAGCCCGCGAAGAAGCGCGGCAAGGTGCTGCTCATCGACGCGGTGAACCAGGTCGCCCGCGAGCGGGCGACGAGCTCGCTGAAGAGCGAGCACCAGGCACGCATCGAGGCTGCCTACGCGAACTTCGCCGACGAAGAGGGCTTCGCGAAGGTCGCAACTGCGCAGGAGATCGCGGCGCAGGGCTTCAGCCTCTCGATCCCGCTGTACGTGAAGCGCAGGACGGGGGTACGGGCAGACGCGAACGGAGAGCTGTCGCTGCGCGATGTGTGGGAGGCCTGGGAGGCCTCGGGTCGCGAGTTCTGGACGGAGATGGCCGCAGTCGTCGACCTTCTCGACGGAATCGCCGGGGACGAGGCGGAGGTCGTCGGTGGCTGAGCCGAAGTGCGGGTGGAAGCGGGTCAAGCTGGGCGAGGTCGCGACGAACTCGACAGTCGCGACGAAGGACTGGGCCAAAGACGGCTTCGAGCGCTACATCATTGGGAAGCACATCCCTGAAGACGGCTCGCCGATTCGAACGTCGAATCCAGTAGGCGACGCTGAGTTCGGATCACGCATCCGCACGATCTTTCGCGTGGGCGATATCATCTGTACGACGCGCGGGCCAAAGCTGAAGATCGCCGTCCCAGAGTTCGACGGCCTGTCGGCTCACACCAACTTCATTCTCAGAACCAAGAACGAACAGCTCCTTCTGCAGGGCTTGTTGGAAGCCGTTGTGCGTTCAGACGGATTCCAGGATCACCTACGCAAACACTTCCGAGGCTCGACCAACCTGTTCGTGAACTGGTCGGACGCGGCGCAGTACGAGTTCGCGCTGCCTCCGCCGGAGATGCAGGGGCGGATTGTCGCTCTGCTATCGGCGAAGGTGGGCGCTGACGCGGCCCTCGAACGAGCTGTGTCGGAGTGCGATCGGCTTCCGGACGTGGTTCTTTCGGACTTTCTGGTGTCCTTGTTCGGCACGGACAGGCCTCAGCGGTTCGAGGCGCGGCGAGCACCGAAGGGAGTGCATCTTCGAAAGGCTGGCGACGTCCTCCGGGCGCGACAGGGCCTGCAAATCTCTCAGCGCGACCGCTTCAAGGCACCTGGGCCGAGCCTGCATCCGTACATCACGACACAGTACCTCCTTCACGGGGGAGACGTGGAACACGTGCCTGCATCATCGAGCCGCGTTCTGTGCGTCGAGAATGACGTACTCGTGGTGCGTACGGGAATGACGAATGGACAAGTCTTCACTGGACTGCGCGGGGTGTTCCACAACAACTTCTTCGCCGTCGACTATGACCCGAAGGTCCTCGACCGGGACTTTCTTGTCGCGTACCTACGGCATCCTCACGTTCGTTCATTGATGCAGAGCCTGTCGGGAGCCACGAATATCCCCGACTTGAATCATGGAGACTTCTACTCCATGCCGCTACCCGTCCCGCCAATCGCCCAACAGGTCCAGCTCGTCGCGCGATACGCGCAGGCTCATGCGGCTGCCACGGCGTTAAAGTCTCGGCTTGCGGAAAGTCGATCCCTGACCCGTACCGCCCTTCGTCACACCTTGGAGGGCGCATGAGCTTCACCGAGGCATCCACGGTCGAGAACCTGATCCGTGACCTGCTGTGCGGCGCCATAACCCACCAGACTGCCGCTGGCGCCGGCCTTGCACGCAGAACCGGCAAGCTGTCAGGCCTGGGATGGCACTATCTCGCGCCTTCGAACGTTCCGCGCCAGCCCCACGAGGTCCTTGTCGAGGACTGGATTCGCGACGCGCTCCTCCGTCTCAACCCCGAGATCGCAGCCGTCCCCGACCGCGTCGACGAGGTGCTCTACAAGCTGCGCGCGATTGTCCTCGCCGTTCGCTCGGACGGGCTCATCAAGGCCAACGAGGAGTTGACCGCGTGGCTTCGCGGCGATCGTTCGATGCCGTTCGGGCCAAACAACGAGCACACGACGGTTCGGCTCATCGACTTCGAGAACCTCGAGAACAACCACTACGTCGTCACCAACCAGTTCGTCTTCCGCGCCGGTCCCGCCGATCGCCGCGCCGATCTCGTGCTCCTGGTGAACGGCCTGCCGCTCGTCGTCATCGAGGCGAAGACGCCCGTCCGTCAGGCCGTGAGCTGGCTGGACGGCGCGCTGCAAGTCCACGACGACTACGAGAAGAACGTCCCCGAGCTCTTCGTCGCCAACGTGTTCAGCGTCGCGACCGAGGGGAAGGAGCTGAAGTTCGGCTCGGTCCGTATGCCCGTCGAGCTGTGGGGGCCGTGGCGCGGCGAGAACGAGGAGGCGCCGGGCACGCTCGCAGGGCTCACCGCCGCCGTGCACGGGCTGCTCCGGCCGAGCGTCGTGCTCGACGTCCTCGGACACTTCACGCTCTTCGCGACGGACACGAAGAAGCGGCGCATCAAGGTCGTCTGCCGTTACCAGCAGTACGAAGCGGTCAACCTGATCGTGCAGCGCGTGCTCGCCGGCAAGCCGAGGAAGGGGCTCATCTGGCACTTCCAGGGCTCGGGCAAGTCGCTGCTCATGGTGTTCGCCGCGCAGAAGCTCCGGTTGCAGCCGGCGCTAGGCAACCCGACGGTGATCATCGTCGTCGACCGCATCGACCTCGACGCGCAGATCAGCTCGACCTTTCACGCGTCGGATGTGCCGAACCTCGTGAAGGCCGAGACGCGCGAGGACCTTCAGAAGCTTCTCAAGCAGGACACGCGCAAGATCATCATCACGACGATCTTCAAGTTCGCCGAGGCGGGTGGCGTCTTGAACGATCGCAGCAACATCGTCACGCTCGTCGATGAAGCGCACCGCACGCAGGAGGGGAACCTCGGCATCAAGATGCGGCAGGCGCTGCCAAACGCCTTCCTTTTCGGGCTCACTGGCACGCCCATCAATCGGCGGGACCGAAACACCTACTACGCGTTCGGCGCCGAGGAAGACTCGCGCGGCTACATGAGCCGCTACGGCTTCGAGGAGTCAATCCGCGACGGCGCGACGTTGCCGCTGCACTTCGAGCCACGCTTGATCGACCTGCACATCGACAAGGCGGCGATCGATCAGGCGTACCACTCGCTCACCGGCGAGCTGTCCGACCTCGACAAGGACAACCTCGCCAAGGCCGCCTCGAAGATGGCGGTGCTCGTCAAGGTGCCGGAACGTGTCGAGCAGGTCTGCGCCGACATCGCCAAGCACTACCTGACCGCCGTTGCGCCGAACGGCTTCAAGGGCATGGTCGTCACCTTCGACCAGGAGTGTTGCCTCCTCTACAAGGCCGCCCTCGACAAGCTGTTGCCGCCGGAGGCGAGCGACATCGTGATCTCGGCGACGGGGAACGACGAGCGGTTCAAGCCCTACGCCCGCTCGCGCGACGAAGAAGAGAAGCTGCTCGACCGCTTCCGCGACGCGAACGACCCGCTCAAGCTGCTTATCGTCACCGCGAAGCTGCTCACTGGCTTCGACGCACCGATCCTGCAGGCGATGTACCTCGACAAGCCGCTCCGCGACCACACGCTGCTGCAGGCGATCTGCCGCACGAACCGCACCTACGGCAGCGAGAAGACGCACGGCCTCATCGTCGACTACCTCGGCGTGTTCGACGACGTCGCGAAGGCACTGGAGTTCGACGAGCAGGGCTTCCGCCGTGTCGTCGGCAATATCGTGGGCTTGAAGGAGCAGCTCCCCGAGGCCATGCAGAAGTGCCTCGCCTTCTTCCCCGGCGTCGATCGGACGCAGACGGGCTACGAAGGGCTCATGGCGGCGCAGGAGTGCCTCCCGAACAACGACGTGCGCGACGCCTTCGCCGGCGAATACTCCGTGCTGGGGAAGATCTGGGAAGCGGTGTCGCCCGATCCGCTTCTCGCGCCGTACGAGAAGGACTACCGCTGGCTGTCACACGTCTACACGTCAGTACAGCCAACGAGCGGCACGGGGCGTCTCATCTGGCATGCGCTCGGCGCCAAGACGATCGAACTAATTCACGAAAACGTGCACGTCGATGCCGTGCACGACGACCTCGAAACGCTGGTGGTCGACGCCGGCGTGCTCGAGGCGATCATGGGCTCGCCGGACGCGAAGAAGGGCACGAAGATTCTCGAGCTGAAGCTGACCGCGCGCCTGCGCAAGCACCTAGGCAACCCGAAGTACCGCGCCCTCTCCGAACGCCTCGAGGCGCTGAAGGAGCGGCACGAGCGCGGGCTGCTCAACAGCATCGAGTTCTTGAAGCACCTACTCGAGCTCGCGCGCGATCTCGTTGCGAGCGAGAAGGAGACGCCGCCGGCGGAGGACGAGGATCGCGGGAAGGCGGCGCTCACCGAGCTGTTCCAGCAGGTGCGCAATGCGAAGACGCCGGTGGTCGTCGAGCGCCTGGTGGCGGATATCGACGAGATCGTGCGGCTCGTTCGCTTCCCAGGGTGGCAGCAGACGGCCGCGGGCGAGCGTGAGGTGAAGAAGGCACTGCGGAAGAGCCTCTTGAAGTACCAGCTGCACCAGGATACAGACCTTTTTGAGAAGGCTTATGGCTATGTTCGGCAGTACTACTGAGCGTCGGGGACGGGGGTGGAAAGCCGGTCGCCTCGTGCGGTAGCGCGGCGCGGTCTCCGCCGCGACGGAGCTCGCGCTCTCGGCCGAGGGTCCGCCGAGTGGCGGGGAGTCGACCCCGGGGGTCATCGCGCCCCCGCGGCCGCCAGGACGATTCGCGCCGCGCGCCGGCAGCGCTCAGTGGCCGGCCCTTTCCGCATTGGCAGCCCCGCTGCTCCGCCCGACTGGATCGCAAGCTCGGCCAGTTGCGGAGCCCGCCGAAGCGCGCCGGCCCCCCTTGGAGAACGGCCAACGCGAGCGCGACCGCCGGCGTCTCGAGGACGGCAACCGCACGTTCTTCAGCCTCGAGGAGCTCAACGTCGCGATCGCCGAGCTGCTCGAGAAGCTCAACACGCGTCCGTTCAGAAGCTCGAAGGATGCCGGCGTTCGGCGTTCGAGAGCATCGATCGGCCAGCGATGAAGTCGCTCCCGACGCCGCGCTACGAGGTGGCCGACTGGCGAAGGCGATCGGACCGAAGCGCAAGTACATCGAGGCGATGCTCAAATGCGGGCTTGACCGCGCCGTGCTGGCTACTTCACGGATCCGCGAGAAACTCGCGGGCTCCGGGCTGTCTCATGCGGCCCTTCGATAGTCGTGATGGAGGCCACCGAGCACTGGGAAGGCCACGATGTTCCCCTCGGCAGGGCGCTCTGCGGGGACCGGGGTCTGCTGGTGGATCCCTTGGTGAGGGCGCGCGGCGTTGTGGTAGCGGACGTACTCGGCGACGACGCGCTGGAAGTGCCGGCTGTCGAGCACGAGAACGTGGTCG
>ODAK010008726.1_pt1 | contig 10114 bp, 8 predicted proteins | sample 1539591 | NCBI WGS metagenome assembly ODAK01 (sample SAMEA3539303, study PRJEB22396) | soil metagenome | biome: tundra; feature: field; material: soil | place: USA | collected 2010-05 | depth 0.15 m | reverse complement strand
AACAAGAACAAGAACCCTGAGGAATAGCAATCTACAGAACAATTTGGACTTGACTAATAACTTTCAATCACTTATGAGGACCGCGACCTCATAAGCTGAAATGAAGTGACCTCATAAAGTGAAAGTTCCGCCATGGATTTACGCGTAAGGTGAAATTTTCCGCCTAGCTACATCTAAAGAAGATTCTAAGATATTTATAATCATTTACTTGAGGAAGGATAAGGCTACAGTCAGATTGCCCGATGACGCGGGCACTCCGAAAGCACATCGCCGCATCTGGCAAGCGATCTTCGCTCGGCGCTATGAACGCGGGAGGCTTAGCCGTTATAGGGCCAAAAGCTCTATCGGGGGTTCGAATCCCTGTCCCTCGCAAAAATTCCATCAGAAAACAGAAAGGACGACTCTTAGCAGGTATGACGGCCAGAGATGCCGAACAGGGAGCGTTGGACCGGGTGTTATGAGGTCGCAGGACTCGATGGAAGGCGCTCGAAACAGCTCGGGAAGTGTCTTGATGAAGGCATCGCTCCTGAGGGCACCTTCGCGCTAGAGTAGTGCGAAGTGCCGGTATAGCGCGAGCTACGCAGTCAGCTAGATGCGGTTTAGGAAACTAAACGCAAAGCTACTGGATCGCACTTTACATCACGGATCATTACATTCGGCCCTGTGCGAGCCCATCCGTCCAACTCGATGACGATTGTCCTTCCTTCTTGGTTGGCAGGCCTGAGCTTTCTGGAAAGCAGCGCACCAAAACGAGAATCGTGCGTTGAAACGAAGAACTGTCGGTTATTCTTGGTACGCCTAAAGAGGTCAATTAATCCCAATAAGTTTATGTCGTCGAGACTCTGCAGAGGATCGTCCAACATGGCGATTGGCAATGGAGGCCTGGGAATACCGATATTGAGGGCCAGGAAGACCGATACGGCAAGCGCATTCATTTGAGAACTGGAGAGCACAGTTGCTGGAGACCGACAGCTCTTATCCTCAATTGGATCGCTCACAATAGTGGATAGCTGGCCTTTGCCCTTGAATACTTGAGGAAGGAATGCGACTTCCCGAAATGCGGGATGAGGGTCAATTCTTGCCCAAATGTTCTGGAGCAGCGGATTAGCTCCATGTCCGTTGTAGTGCGATGCACATGGAATCGAAGATTTACGCCAGCACGCCTACGAGCCGATTCCCAAGCGTGTCTCCAGGTACCGATCGGCTTGTTGGGGTTGTGATCGTATACCCTGCGGCACCTCAACGGACAATGGTGAATACCTGTTTGGACATTAACCTGGAAGACCGGCAAACCGTCCCTGACCCGGATTTCGGCCTTCCCGAGGTCTCCGGCGGCCACTGCCAGGGTTGGTGAAGGTTGGGCGACCACTCGACCGAAACGGCGAAGACGGGCTACAGCTCAGCTGGATGAGCGCATCGGCCTGTTAACTGGCGATCTGAGATTCTTGCGTCGGCACATCGAGGAATCCTAGCCTACCTGCACGAAGCCGCTACGGCGGCGGACGCATCAGCGTGTTCCTGAGTTGACACTTGAAGCTGCAGGGGTAGCTTGGAACGCGTCATATGGACAATGGATCAAAATTCCATTCGTGACCTGAGCAGCCGCACGCGGTCACGCGCAACCGGCAACTTCGTGCGCCGCTCGTCTCTCAATGAGACAATCACCTTCCCCGCAAACGAGACGTTCACTTCCTGGATCCAATCCAGGTTCAGGAGAACGGAGCGATGGATGCGCAGGAACTTGCCGGGGTCCAGCTTTAGTTCGAGATCGGCGATTGTCTGATCGACGCAATGCTCGCGGCCGTTGACGGTGGCGTAGGTAAGCTTGTCGCGGGCCACGAAATGCGTCACCGTGTCGAGGTCGAGGAAAGAGATGCGCTCGCCCACGCGCGAGGCAATGCGGCGCGGGTAATCTGCGCGCTGACCGAGCAGCGCCGCTGCCATTTCCTTGAGCACGGCGGGTAGATCGGGACTTCGCTGCCAGTCAGGTTTGACGACCGGTCTGAGCCGGCCGAGCTTTGCGAGCGCGCGCTCCAACTGCTCGGATTCGATTGGCTTCAGCAGGTAATCGATGGAATTAACCTCGAAAGCCCGCAGCGCGTACTGATCGTAGGCAGTGGTGAAAATGACGAAGGGCTGAACTGCGAGCCGCGAGAGCAACTCGAATCCGTTCATGCCGGGCATCTGGATGTCGAGGAAGAGCACGTCCACATCTGCCGCGCCATTAAGAAACTCCAGCGATTGCGCGGGATCGGTAGAGCTTCCGGCGATGCGCACGTCCCCGAAATTGGCCAGCATCCGACTGAGGCGCTCGATAGCGAGCGGTTCGTCGTCAACAAGATAGGCGCGCAGCGGAGCGGCTTCCATGCGTCTCACAGTTCCGCGGGGAACGACATGCGGACAATCGTTTTCTCATCTTCGCGGGCCACGTCGAGCTTGCCTGCGCTGCCGAACAACAGTTCGAGGCGCGCGATCAGGTTGCCGAGGCCGTGTTCGGGCGCGATGGCGCCGAGCGAGAAGCCCGGCCCGTCGTCGATGACTTCGAGGCAGATGCGCCCCGGCTCCATCGCTGCGCTGACTTGGATCGAAGCACCCTCAGACCGCTGAGCGGCCACGTGCTTAACGGAGTTCTCGACCAGGGTCTGGAGCGCCAGCGGAGGAACTTGGACAGAATCGAGAACGCTGGGCACGAGGATCTCGTAGCGCAGGCGCGGGCCGAACCGCGTTGACTCGATCTCGAGATAATCGCGCACGATCTTGAGTTCTTGCGCCAGCAGCACAAGGCCGCTGTGCTGCGCGTTCAGCGAAAAGCGCAGAAGCGAAGCCAACTTGCCCACTGTGTCTTCAGCGCGTTTGGGGTCGGTTGGAATCAGCGCTGCGATGGAGTTGAGCGTATTGAACAAGAAGTGGGGATGAATGTGCGATTCGAGCGAAGACAGCCTCGCCTCGGCGAGCAGCTTGTAGGCGCGCTCCTGCTCCACCTGGCGCGTCCGTGCTTCCAGAGTGGCTGCCTGCAGTTTGTAGCGCAGAGTCTCGTAAGTCGACACGCTCATTCCAATTGCAAGCGTGATGACGATGCTAAAAGGAAGGTTGTCCTTGTACTCGATCCAAATCCCGCCACGGTGCACGATGCCGGCTACCCGCAGGATCAGGTCCCCCACCAGACAGCCCGCGGACGCCGTGCAGACGAAAGCGGCTGCCTGGATAGCATAGATCATGCGGGGAAATCTCTCTGTATAACTAACCGAGAGAAAAGTGACCAACAACATGGAGGGGAGCGCGATGGAAGCGGAGTAGACAAATATCCCAACTAGGCGCTGTCCGCTCTCAGAAAGCTTGATAAAACCCTGAGAGAAGAACATCAGGAAGATGAGCAGCGTGGCGCCGGAGACAATCCAGAACGCCCTGAAGGCAAAGGAGCCGTAGCTGGGTCTTTGCTGGTCTTCGCCAGTGTGGCCGGACGCCGGTCTTCCTGTCTCGCAAATCATAGCTGGAAGCGGACTCCCACCGATGTGGCAGTAGAATATGGTTCTGACCCAAACTCCGAAGTCTTGCTGCCCTGCGGAACCTCCAGGTGAACGTAGGAGGAAAAGTGGTTTCCGAACCAGCGGCTGGCGTCGAAAACTGCCGTGTAACTGTGGTCGTCGAGATTTGTGACCACAGAGCCGGAGACGCCCCATTCCTTCCAGCCGGGCAACTCGCGCAGCCGCGCCTTGCTCGCGTTCAGGAGGGCGTAGTGCTGGCGGCCGGAAAGCGAAGACACTCCCATGTCGCGATAGTACGGGATGTTGGGCGGCGAGTAGAACTCGCCGATAAAGGTAACTCCGGAGCCAGCTGTAAATTTGCCACCCAACAGCACCGCGGCCTGCTCTCGCCACACGGCTTCGCCGTGCACCTCCCACGCTTGGCCGAACACGCGCGTGAAAGTGAGCGCGCCGAAGGCATCGCCGCCACGATCGTCACCTGCGATCAGAGATGTGTCGAATCCGCGCACCAGAACGTTATACCGGAAAGCCGTGGTGTCGTGCAGGTTGGTCTGTGCGGGGGCCAGAGCGGCGGTCGACCACGCCAGCGAGAGCGCATGCTTGCCGTGTACCCAGTCGGCCTTGATCATGTCGCGTCCTCCGTTCACGTTCAGCCGGTCCGTGGGGTTGGTCGCCATGCGCGGTGGGTCCAGCACGCCGGCCGCGGTAAAGGCGTAGCCCGTGCCCCAGCGCACCATCCTGCGGCCTAGCGTAAAGTCGAAGTCCCCGGCGGAAAGGTCCGCATACGTCTCTTTGACACGCAGTTGAGTGTAGTTGTCGAAATAAGTGCCAGCGAGACCGATGGTGCTCGACGAGAGCGTCAAACGATCGCGGTAATGAAGACTGAAAGAAGGCTCAACCAGCACCTGGTTCAACACGGCTGGGATCGGTTCGCTGCGATTGCCGTAGAAGGTGGCGTCGTCGATCACAGAGACCGAGTAGCGCGTATTGAAGCGGCTCTCCTCGGAGGCCGGCGGGGCTTGGGCCTGGTTCTGGGCCTGGTCCTGGGTATAGACCCGCGCGCTCGCGATGAGGAGAACCGGAATGAGAATGAGGCGATTCATGGCTAAAACATGTCCGATCGACCCTGATAAAAGAGCTTGTCAGGCAGCGAGCGTGGTGCGGCGCCGGAGTATTCGAGGACGCTGTGCGAGTTATGCCGGATCTCGTCGTAGAGTGTCAGGCGGCGCAGCAACTCTCTGCCGTCCGACGGTATGTACTCGTCGAAGGTCGCGGACTTGATCTGCTTGCCTGAGGTCAGGTAGAACTCGGCTCGCACCGGGCGCCCATCCGGCACTCGCAGCCAATAGAGAATTCGCTGATAGGTAGCGCCCTTTCGCTTGGCAGTGAGATTCAGAACGTAGCACTCCACCGCGCCCACTCTCTCGGCGCGCAAGTACTCCGGCGTGTAATCGACGGCATAGTTGGTGCGCGCCACGTCGCCGTTGGATGCGTCGCCGCTGAGCCGTTCCAGCGGCGTGATACGTACCGGCCGGCTGGTGTCGGGAAGGTAAACCCACATATCGTCGCCCAGCATCAGCAGGTGCTCGCCCTTCTCGCGCGAACTCATGAAATCGACATAGGTCTTGTCGGTGCCCTTTTGCGAAACCTCGTAGAGATGCTCCTCGTCCGGCCTGCCCGACTCGTAGTCCGTGATCTTGACGCGCACCACATACGAGGGCCAGCCGTTACGAAATGAATCGGAGCGTTTGAGCAGCGCCTGGGCATCAGGCGCTGCAGGCGCGGCGTGGCCCACCACGGCGCAGGTGAAGAGGAAGCCGAGCAGGAAGATCAGCAGGAATAAGCGCAGTACGCAGTTGATTCTAGACATGAGCAAGAGCCTCCGCAATTTGCATGCGCGATGCGCGGATCGCGGGAACGATGGATGCCAGCGCCAACGACAGGATGACCAGCAGCGACGAACCAATCATGAGGATGGGGACATGCAGTACGCGGAAGTACATCTCGACTGTGGTGCCTGGCGGCGGCGGCAGATGCAGGCCCGAAGCGTTGAGCAGCATACCAAGCAGATTGCCGCCGATCAATCCGGCAACGGCCCCCAGGATGCCGGTGAGCATGGCCTCGAGCATGAACAGCGCAATGATCCACGCCCGGGGCGTTCCCATGGCCAGCATGGTGCCGATCTCGCGCGTGCGCTCGAACATGGTCATCATCAGCGTGTTCACGCTGGCCATCAGCACCATGACGAACACAATGACGCCGAGGAAGACGAAGATGCCGCTGAATAACGTGCGCACCTGCTTGTAATAGGCAGCCAGGTCGATCCATTTCCTCAGGACCATGGGCTGGGAGATTCCGCTCAGGCGCGGCAAGAATGCGGCTGCAACTTTGTCCGTGTTGTCCGTCTCATCGAGGCCGACCACGAGGTTGGTGATGCGCTGGCTTTGCAGCAGGCGCTGCGCCTCGGGAAGCGCGATGCACAAGTAGCGGTCGTCGATCTCCTTGAAACCGGTGTTGACGATGCCCACGATCTGCACGTCGATGCCATTGAGCGCTCCGTCGGCAGTAACGGCCAGGATCGTGAGGCCGTCGCCCAACTTTACGTTCATCGATCGCGCGACACCGGTGCCGATGAGCGCCTCGGCATCGCCGCTGGAGCTCTCGTTGAGGTCGCGCCCCGCGGCAAGGCGCGGCGAGAAGCCCATCTTGCGCTCCGCATTGGGATCGACGGCACTTCCCATGAAGACCGACGATTTCACCCCATTCGACAGCATTCCGTAAAACTCGATTCGTGGTGCAACACCGCGTACGTGATCGACGGATTGAACCGAGGCTGCGGCCTTGCGCCAGTCGTCGATCCCGGCGTCGAGCACATGCACCTCGTCGCGGTTGAAGTGCTCAGCGGTAAAGATTTGGATATGGCCGAGGCCATCGTGAATGGTGCTTTCGCGAAGGCCCTGAAACATGAATGCGAAGAAGCCGCCGACCAACAGCAGGCCGGCAACGCCGCAACCCACCATCAGCAAAGTCATCACCGTGCGGCGGCGATTGCGGAATACGTTACGAAAGGCCAGGAGCAGGAACTTAGCCATTGCTGCCTCCATCGGCGGCGCTGTCTGAAATCACCTGCCCGTCGCAAAGACGAATGATGCGGGGCGTGTGTTCCAGCAAACGCTGGTCGTGGGTGGAGAAGATGAAGGTGAGACCGAGACTGCGATTCAGATCGTGCATCAGATCGATCAGTTGCGTGGCGTTGTGCGTGTCGAGGTTCGCGGTGGGCTCGTCGGCCAAAACCAGCGCGGGGCGATGCACAATGGCCCGCGCCACCGCGACCCGCTGGCGTTCGCCGCCGGAGAGCAGGTCAGGGCGTTGTCCTGCGCGAGTTGCAAGTCCCACGCTTTCAAGTGCGGCCGCTGCTCGCTTGCCGCGTTCGCTCGCGCCCACGCCTTGCACCAACAGCGGAAACTCGACGTTCTCGGCGGCCGTAAACACGGGGATCAAATTGAAGGTCTGAAAAACGAAACCGATCTTCTCACGGCGCAACGCTGTGAGCTGCGCCGGTTTCAGCGCCGACGTGTCCTGCCCGGCCAGCACGATGCTTCCAGAGGTTGGCTTGTCGATGCAGCCCATCAGGTTCAGCAGCGTGGATTTCCCGCTGCCACTGGGGCCGGCAATCGCCAGAAACTCTCCGGCCGAGACGTGCAGGCTGGCATCGTCGAGTGCGCTCACATAGCTGTGATCCAGAGGAAATCTCCGGCTCACCCCTTCCACATTCACCAGGTAGTCCATGCTGTGCCCTTTCCCGACCATTGCCGCTGTGTTTAGACAATAAGGCCGGCGTGCATAAACGAGACCGCTCAATGGATAGGGAGTTGAAAAAGCGGATGGAAGGCTGGAATTTGAGGATGAATCGTCTCCGTTACGCACGCCAGCGCATTGATTGATCCTCTTCGTATAATCGGAATGACATTGATGCGAGTACCGGAGAAGCTGACGCCAGTTCATTGGCGCCGTCGGGATGAGTACTGGTAACGCCGCAGTGTTCGGGCATGGAGTAGCGCCTATTCGGACATGATTCTGAAATCCGCTGTCGGTGAGTGCATCATCCGAGTTGCCGTCGATTCAGGCTGCCATTCCGATTCACTGGATGGCCTCGCATTCAACCCTGTACCTCCTTCACCTGCCGGCGAAGGCGCGCTGTCATCGTGAGCCAGCGCGGCATACCTCAGCTTGACCCGTCTCTACACGGGCCCTGCGGGCGCCTTACGGCCCCGCAGGCGGATGGACAACAGTCTGATCAACTGCCGCCACCCGGTAACGTCCTGGTCTGTTTTGCGCCTTGGGATGCCTCCCTTGGCTTGAGGATCGTTGCTCACGATCCGGGTAACAGGCTGATGCCAACCCTTACTGCCGGCGCCAGGTCCATCAGGACGTTATTCCCTGGCTGCCGTTTGATTCCCTCCGGCCCGCGCACGGCCGACAGGTCGGGCGGCCTCGTACATCGCCGTGGCCATTCCTGCCCAAGTCCACTTCGGTGACTGGCAGGATCAGACAGGCGCCGCCATCTTGAGCATTAACGCTCAACGCGACCGGCCTCGAGGCCGTTTCATCCAGTGAACCATTCAGGAAACCAAGATGCCTGTGTCCACGCAAGGTCGTCACAGCGCTTCTTGTCAGGATCGCCGCTTTGTTTCCCGATCTGTTGGGTGTCGATGATGTGCTTTTCCGCAGCCTCGTCCAACCGCTGCCATAGGTCGGCGTTGGTACCCGGCTTCTTCCAGCCCTCGTCCCTCCAAACGAAGCGCGAGGAACTGACGCATCTGAGAAGGTAATCGCTTTCTGAGATGAGGAGGACTTCGCACGGCACCTTGAGCCTCTCAAGACCCTTAATGACAGCAATGATTTCCAGGCGCTCAAGGAAGGGTTTCGGACGGAGACGGAGACCATTTTTTGTGCGCCCAGAACCTTCGCCTGAGTTACTACCGTAGCGCAGAAAATACGCCCAGCCTCCATTGCGGGGATCTTCGTCGCTGCTAATACTGCTCGTGATGAGCGTAACGTTCTTCATTCTTTCCTATACCCCCGCATCCCAATCAAAGACATCGAGTTGGCCAGTCGGGCTAGGGTCGTTATTGCAGTCGTGCAATTCGTTCGCTGCGGCGCTCCGCCCGTGTGGTACCTGCGTCCCAGGCACGTCAGAACCACGTACTGCGCCGCTGCGCGGCCGTACACCGGGAGCCCAGGGCCTTCACCTGTAGCGCCGCATACCCGTTCTCTTCGTTGAAGAAGGTAACCCGCTCCACGCGGCCTGCGATCTCTTCCGAGGGGGTACGCCGCTGCGGGGAGGAATCGTTCATCCTGGTTGAGGAGTTTTCGCTTGTAGTTGACGTTAGCGCCGCCATTTGTACCATTCCTGCTGACTCCTTGTCCGGATGCGGGTCTACCACAGCTAATCAAATAGCCACTTCATAACGATCATCGGGTCCAACCGGACCGTCGATTCCGACGTAAGCGAGCTTGCAATGTCATCCCAGGTCAACTGTGCCCAGTAACACGATTCGGTCGCCAGCAGCGCCGACTAAGTTATGCCAACCAACGCGATAAGCACCAAACCAGCTGCGCGAGGCAGCGGGCTATGAGGTATACCGGCAAGCCTCAGGAGGCAAAGCCCAAGTGGGCCAGAGTCAATGGTGAGCGTTTTTGCCACCCCAACTCGTTGGATCGGCCACCGGGCGGTCACTACCGCACTAGATGGCCTACAGCTATGAATAGTTAGTACTCCATGTATCAGGAACGCCAGTAGAGTAATACATGCATCTATTGGGAAATCCACTCTTCCAGAGTCGGAGCATGATTTGAGATCGCGCTAGATCGCCAGCGTGGGCTCGCTGGGCAAGATCGTCACCGGCATAGCATCCCGAGGGAGTCAGAGCGTCTGGTCATCATGCGCCCTACGGTGTGATGCTTGGGAGCATCATCACCTGCGGGCTTACCGGCTGTATCTCTTGTATCTCTAGGAAACCCCATACGCTCGAGGTGGGCGTGATGAGGTGATAGGCATTCTACATAGATACACTTCCAGCATATCTATATAGATTTATCACCTTAAACGCTACGTGGCGCCGCGTCTGATTTCGGTGGCAGGGTTAGACAGGTGCTTGCCCATTCATCCGTTCGGGGGTGATTTTGCCTTCCAGGTTCTGGCCTGGATGCCCAAGTCTCTGATCCCTCGACCAGAGCTAGCAGCGCCTCATGCGCTGCCGTCTTCACCTTCGTACCGAACTGCGGGCTTAATACGCGTGGGCCCATCACGGCAACTGGCTTTTCTAGGTTCGTAGCTTCCCGGCTTCTACAGCGATTCAGGGTTGGTTATTCTGACTCGCTGCATTCCGGACGAACTGCCAATGATCGCATCGGGCAGTACTTCCTGTAATTCTGACGCCCGACCCGGCGTTATAACGACTCGCCGACTGCAACCGTGTCACTCTTCCACGCCCAGAGTTATTGGCTCTGGCCTTGCCTACCCGCAGCGTGCTATCGCGTTACGGCGGATAGGACTTCTCGTGCCTAATTCAATGTTACATACACTCGCATCACCATAACTGCCAGCCGAGGGTTGTTTGCGGCCC
>ODAK010008724.1_pt1 | contig 10115 bp, 9 predicted proteins | sample 1539591 | NCBI WGS metagenome assembly ODAK01 (sample SAMEA3539303, study PRJEB22396) | soil metagenome | biome: tundra; feature: field; material: soil | place: USA | collected 2010-05 | depth 0.15 m | reverse complement strand
ATCATGGTGGAAGGCAATCCGCTGGAGCGGATCGAAGAACTGCGCAACGTTCGGCTGGTGGTGTCGGCCGGTCGGCGGTACGATCCGGCACCGCTCTGGCGGAGCGTTGGGTTCAGACCGTAGGTGCAGACTCCGGATTCGCTTGACCGGCCCCGCGGAATCGGCTATTCTGTAACCACTCACTCCCTAATTCTGACCCGCCTTGCAAGCAACGAAACCCGAAGCCGGGATGCATTGCTGATGCGACATTTGCACGTGCCGCGACGTTGGTATCGACCGATTGCCATGCTGGGCGCCTTCGCCGTGGTCATGTTGGCGGGCTGCCATGGCCCGTTCCCGCAGTCCACGCTGACGCCGCGCGGCGAGTTCGCCGCGCTGGTGGATTCCGTCTTCATGAAGACGGTCTACCTCGCGGCGCTGGTCTTCGTCCTCGTGGAGGGCGCACTGCTGTTCGTGCTGTTCAAGTTTCGCGGCAAGCCGAGCGATGCAGATCCGACGCAGATTCACGGCAGCACGGTGGTGGAAATCATCTGGACGATCATTCCGGCGGTGGTGCTCGCGGTGGTCGCTGTACCGACGGTCCGGACGATCTTCGCGACGGCCCAGGTGCCCACGACATCGCCTGACGGACAGCCGCCGCTCAAGGTCGAGGTGATCGGACACCAGTGGTTCTGGGAATTCCGCTATCCCGAACTCGGCATTACCACGGCGAACGAACTGCACGTCCCGGCGCATCGCGCGGTGGACCTGCGGATGAAGTCCAATGACGTGATCCATTCCTTCTGGATACCGCAGTTCGCCGGCAAGCGTGACCTGTTCCCGAATCGCGAGACCCGCCTCTGGTTCATCGCCGACCTGACCGGGGAATTCCCCGGGGCGTGCGCGGAGTTCTGCGGCACCGAACATGGGAGGATGGACTTCTACCTGATGGTGGACTCGGCGGCTGCATTCGGCGCATGGGTCGACCGGCGCCGCGCCGATTCCACGCTGACGTACATGGGCCTGCCCAAGAACCCGGCGGACAGCGTGCCGCTCGCGTCGATGGATCCCAAGGTGGCGCAGGGGAAGCAGCTGTTCACCACCAAGACCTGCATCGTCTGCCACTCGCTGTCGTCGATGAATCCGCTCCGGGGCCAGCCCGGCCCAAATCTGAGCGGCATCGGCACTCGGAGGATGATCGGTGCCGGGTGGCTGCCGAACACCGACGCGAACCTCCGGGATTGGATCGAGCACACGCAGACGGTCAAGCCGGACGTTCTGATGAAGGGCCTGCCACCTATTTCCGATGACGAAGCGGCGGCGTTGATCGCCTACCTTCGCACCATGCGCTGACGCCGGGACGAGGATACTGATACTCATGGCAACTGCAGCTCTCGATCCCGCGCTCGCCACTTCGTCCAAGCGGAGCGTCTTGGTGGAGTGGCTGACGACGGTCGATCACAAGAAGGTCGGCATCCTCTATGGTGCCTCGGCCTTCGTGTTCTTCCTGATTGGCGGGCTGGAGGCCGAGATCATCCGGCTCCAGCTGATGAAGCCCGACAATCACCTGGTGACACCGGAATTCTACAACCAGCTGTTCACGATGCACGGCACCACGATGATTTTCCTCGCTGTGATGCCGATCAGCGCCATGTTCTTCAACTTCTTCGTGCCGCTGCTGATCGGGGCACGCGACGTGGCGTTCCCGCGGCTCAATGCCATGAGCCTGTGGGTGTTCATCCTCGGCGGCCTGTTCATCAACGCCTCGTTCCTAATGAACGCGGCGCCGAATGGGGGCTGGTTCGGGTATGCGCCGCTGTCATCGCGGCAGTATTCGCCCGGCGTCAACATGGATTTTTGGGCGCTTGGCCTGCAGATCCTGGGCGTCGCCTCGCTGGCCGCCGGCGTCAACTTCTTCACGACGATCCTCAACATGCGGGCCCCCGGCATGACGTTGATGCGGATGCCGATGTTCGTCTGGTCGGTACTGGTGACGCAGGTGCTGGTGCTGCTGTCCTTCCCGGTGATCACCGTCGCCCTGATCATGCTCACGGCGGACCGCAACTTCCACGCAAGTTTCTTCTCCTACAACGTCGCCGGCGGCGATCCGATGCTCTGGCAGCACCTGTTCTGGGTGTTCGGGCACCCCGAGGTGTACATCCTGATCATGCCCGCCTTCGGGATCGTGTCGGAGATCCTCCCGGTGTTCGCGCGGAAGCCGCTGTTCGGCTACAGCGCGATGGTCTTCTCGATGGCGTTCATCGCCTTCCTCGGCTTCGGTGTGTGGTCGCACCACATGTTCGCGACCGGGATGGGCCCGTTGGCGGACTCGTTCTTCTCGCTGGCGACGATGCTGATCGCGATCCCGACCGGCGTGAAGATCTTCAACTGGATCGGCACGCTGTGGGGCGGATCACTGCAGTTCAAGACGCCGCTCTACTTTGCGCTCGGATTCGTCGCGATGTTCATCATGGGCGGATTGTCGGGCGTGATGCACGCGGTGGCCCCGGCCGACCTGCAGCAGACCGATAGCTACTTTGTCGTGGCGCACTTTCACTACGTGCTGTTCGGCGGCTCGATCTTCTCGCTGACGGCGGGCGCGTACTACTGGTGGCCGAAGATGTTCGGCAGGATGCTCGACGAGGGGCTCGGCAAGCTCCATTTCTGGCTGATGCTCATCGGGTTCAATCTGACATTCTTCCCGATGCACTTCTCCGGACTGCTTGGCATGCCGCGCCGGATCTACACCTACCCGAGCGGGCTCGGCTTTGACGGCCTCAACATGGCGTCGACCATCGGAGCGCTGGTCCTTGGGGTTGCCATGCTGGTGTTCGTGTACAACGTGATCAGGACGTGGCGGACCGGGGCTCATGCCCCGGCCGATCCGTGGGGCGGCGCGACCTTGGAGTGGTCGATTCCGTCGCCGCCGCAGGAATGGAATTTCGCCGTCGAGCCGACGGTGACCGAGCGCGACGCGCTTTGGGTTGCCAAGCGGGCCGCCGGAGTGAAGACGCTTCCGGAACCGCCACTGGTCAGCGGCAAGGGAATTCACCTGCCGAGTCCGTCGTGGTGGCCGCTGTTCACGTCGATCGGACTCCTGACATTCATGGTCGGCATCCTGGTGAAGGGCGAAACACACGGATTCCCGTTCGGGCTGGTCTCCGCGTGCGGCTTCGCGATCACCGCATTCTCCATCTTCAAGTGGTCGTACCAGCCGGTCGACCACCCCACGTCTTACTGAGGAATCGCGCTCGATGACCGCTGCCGTTCTCGATCACGACTCCGCGCCCGTACCCACCGCGCACCATACATCGCTGCCCATCGACAGCCGCAAGCTGGCGATCTGGGCCTTCATCGGATCCGAGTGCCTCTTCTTCGCGTCGCTCATCACGACGTTCGTAATCTACCGCAACTCCCATGCGACCGGACCCGGGCCGAAGGACGTGTTCGAGGTGCCGCTGGTGACGTCAGGTACCGCCGTCCTGCTCTTCTCTTCGTTTTTCGTGGTGATGGCGCTCAACGGGGCACAGTCAGGGAACCGCAAGAAGCTGCTGCTGTGGCTCTCGCTGACGGTGCTCTGCGGCTGCTTCTTCGTGGGCATGCAGGTGTACGAATTCACCGGGTTCATGCACAGGGGTATGGGCTACAGCACGAACCTGTTCGCCACCAGCTTCTTCACGCTCACCGGCTTCCATGGCACCCACGTGGCGATTGGCACGCTCTGGCTCGCCACGCTGCTCAAAGACGCCTACAAGGGACGAATCCCGCCCCAGAAGGCGTTGAACCTGGAGATCGCCGCACTCTACTGGCACTTTGTCGACGTGGTGTGGATCATCATCTTCCCGGTCGTCTATCTGATGAGCCTGTTCGGCCAATGACTACTCAGCCTGGCGTCGACGGCGCCCACGATCAGCCGCACGCGAGCGGCAGCACGTACTTGCGGATCGCCGTCATCCTGTTTGTGCTGACCGCGCTCGAAGTGGGGCTGTACGAAGTGTCCCGGGAAGCAGGGCCAACCGGCTTCAATGGGTTCCTCAGAGCGCATTTCGTCGCGATCCTGCTGGCACTCTCCGCGTTCAAATTCTGGTGCGTCGCCATGTTCTACATGCACCTCAAGTTCGACCTGAAGGTGCTCCGCTATGTGTTCGGGTTCTCGCTGTTCATTGCCGTGGTCGTGATCAGCGCGCTATTCACCCTGTTCACCTACAACCGGACGCTGTGGTGGTGGTCGGGAGTGTGGAAGTAGGACGACCGGCGAGAGACGAGAGGTGAGAGGATGTGGCTCCTGGCGGGGCCACCGTTCTTATTTCTCACGGATCCTTGCGATCGCCCCGGCGATCGTCGTCCTCACCCATCCTCTGGTCATCGCAATGGCATCGACATCGTCAGCGCGGTCCTCGAAGCCCGACAAGTCGAACAGCGTCGGATTGAGCTCAGCATATTCGACGCTCGTGTGGAGGATCGGGCAGACGTTTTCCAGCACGTCGCCTTGCGCTGTTTTCATACCGAGACCCGTCATGCGGCAGGTCGCCGGTCGCGCATCATAGACGAGACACTCGCCACGGTCATTGAGCACCGGACAGGGTTCATCGGCGAGTGCATCACTAATGGCATCGAACGCCTCGTCATCAATGGCGTCCATGTCCCACGGCGCAGCCCAGTTCGGTGCCAACTCGGCGTATCGGGATCGCTGTGTTGCGGCTTGCGTCCGGACGGCGGATCGGGCGGCGCTGTCAAGGCACTGAACGGTGGCGACTACCAGCTCCGCGTCAGCTGGCGAGATGTCAAACGGGCCGTGACAGCACGCCGCGCAACCTCGCCGGCAGAGCACGACGCCGAGGCCGGCGTCGGCGACTCCGCGGTCGAACCAATCATCGAGGTCGCCAAGGAGCTGGGAGTAACTCATCCTTCGAGCCTGTTCGCTGCGAGGGCGAGCAGGACCCAGCCCGAAATGAACGCGAGTCCACCGACGGGCGTGACGGCCCCGAGCCAGCGCTGCCCGGTCGCCGCGAGAAGGTAGAGCGAGCCCGAAAAGAGCGCGATGCCCACGATGAATGCCCACGCCGCGGGTGCGGCGTACGGCGTGTTGCGCGACATCAACCAGGCCGCGCCGAACAACCCGAAGGCGTGATACATCTGGTAGCGGACCGCGGTCTCGAAGGTCTCGAGGTCGCGGGGCTCGAGATGGGCGCGGAGCGCATGTGCACCGAAGGCGCCGAGGATGATCCCGGCGGCGCCGAGGAGGGCGCCGATTGTCGCGGCGAGTCGTGCGGTCACGGGCGGCGAAGTTCCACTGCGCTCAGGGTGGCAGGAGCGCTGCAGGCGGCACGGCCATCCCCATCGCGTGATAGCCGTTATCGACATACACGGTTGCCCCGGTGATCGCCGCAGCGAGCGGCGAGCAGAGGAACGCTGCTGTGTAACCAACGTCGATCGACTCGAGCTCGCGGGTCAACGGCGAGTTCTTACGGGTGTAACTGACCATTCGCTCGATGATGCCGATCGCGGAGGCGGCACGCGAGGCATACGGCCCGGCGGAAATGGTGTTGACTCGCACGCCGAAGCGCCGGCCGGCCTCGTATGCGAGAGTGCGAGTGTCGGACTCGAGCGCGGCCTTGGCCGACGACATCCCGCCACCATACCCCGGAATCACGCGTTCACCCGCCAAGTAGGTGAGTGAGAGGAACGAGCCTTCCGGTCGCATCATCGGCCCAAGCTCGCGTACGAACGCGATGTTGCTGAACGCCGAAACACCGATCGCCCCGAGATATCCCTGGCGCGAGGTGTCGAGGAGCGCCTTCCTGACCTCGGCGCCGTTGGCAAGTGAATGCACCACAATATCGAGGGGGCGATCGCCAAAGTCCTGCCGCAGGCGCGCCACGACGCCAGCGATGCTGAAATCGTCCCGGTCGCGATATCGCTTGCTTTCCCGGAGTTCGGCTGGCGCATCGTCGAGCGTGTCGTAAGCCACATCAAGCGGGTAGATCCGCTCGAACGTCAACGAACCACCGCGCTTCAGCCGCATTGATTCCGCGAGCTTGCCGCGCTCGAGCAGCGCTTCGAAGATCGCCATCGCCGGCGGCCAGGTGCCGACGCATACGGAGGCGCCTGCCTCGGCCAAGGCCTTGGCAATTGCGAAGCCAAACCCGCCATCATCGGCGACCCCAGCGATGAAGGCGCGCTTTCCCGTGAGATCGATTGGTAGCATGGACGCAAGATAAAGGGTGGGCTATTCGCTGCGCAGGACCTCGAGCGGTGGCCGGTTGAGGACCTCGAGCGAATTCCACAGTCCGACAGCCGTCGTCAGCAGGACCAGTCCACCGGCGAGTACGGCCATCGAGGCGGCTGGCAGCATGAACGGCGTGTCGAAGATCCACCTTGCCAGTGCCCATCCGGCGGCTCCGGCCAGGGCGGATGCGACAATCGCCGCCCCAAGGCCAAGCGCCGCGTATTCGACACTCAGGATTGCCAGGACCTGGCCGCGGGTCGCGCCCAGTGTGCGCAACAGGGTTCCCTCGCGCACGCGCTGCCACCGACTGGTCGCAATCGCGCCGATGAGGACGATGGTGCCGGTCGCGAGGGAGAAGAGTGCCATGAACCGGATCGCCAGGACGATGCGGTCAACTACCGATTCGATGGCATGCTGCACCTCACCGAGATCGATCGCCGTCACGTTGGCCGCATGCTCGGCCACCTCGCGCTGTACCCGGCCGCGAACCACGGCGTCGGTAGCCCGGACCATCGTGACCCACGACTGCGGCGCATGTTCGAGTGCGCCGGAGGCGAAGACGACGAAGAAGTTCGGTTCGAAGCGCGCCCAGTTCACTTCGCGCAACGACGTGATCTTGCTGTATATCGCGACGCCTTGGACGTCCCAAGTGATTGGATCGCCGAGCCCGACGCCCAGCTCCTTGGCAAGCTCCTGCTCAACTGAAATCTCGACCGGATCGGCAGCACTCATGCCGGCGCCACCGCTGCCGCCGAACCAGCGTCCTGCGGTCAGCTTGACACCCGGTCCCTCGGCACTCCGATAGGTCGACCGGAACTCGCGGCGAAGCGCCCATGGCGGAATGCCGGCGCTACTGCCTCGTCCGGCGCCGGCGGTGCGCGTCGTGTCTCGCGAGAGAAGCATGGCTGCTGTTTCGCCTTTGATCTCGCGAATGCGCATCGGAACGATGGGCGTATACGCCGATCCCGCGAGCTGCTCGGAGCGCAATACCGAGTCGATGACGGGCCGCTGCTCGGTCTGGATATCGAACAGCACCAGGTTTGGACGAGCCGCCACGTCCTCGACGCGGATGATCCGGAGCAGGTTTTGCTGCGCCGTGAACAGCGTGGTAAGGATGAACGCGCCGAAACCGAGCGCGAGTACGACCGTCACCGTCTGGTTTGCCGGGCGATGCAGGTTGGCCAACCCCTGGCGCACAAGGTACGGCCACGCGGTAGGCGTCCACCGTCTGTTTCCCGCGATCAACAGGAGTGACGCCAACCAGAGCACACCCAGCGCTGCAAGGCACGCCGCGGCGAACGCGACCCCGTGTATCAGTGATCGCACCTGCACGGCGGCGAGCCCGATCACGCTTGCTGGGAGGATCAAGGCGGCTGCGACGCGAAGCGTGTCCCACCGTCGCCGGGTCGGCTCGACCGCGCGCCGCAACGTTGCAAGCGGTGGCACCGAACGAACGCCGAGCAGCGGAAGGAGCGCGAATACACTGGCGGTCCAGAGCCCGCTGATCATCCCGACGGCGATCGCATGCGGCGATGGTAGCACCCGCACGCCGACCGGAAGGAAGTCATGCACCACAAATGGCATGAGTTGCTGCAAGCCGACGCCCAGCAGCGCACCGAGCACCGATCCGAGGAGTCCCATGACCATGGCCTGGAGCAGGTGCACACCGAGGATCTGCCATGAGGTTGCGCCGAGGCAACGCAGTATGGCAATGCTGTCGAGCTGCTGGCGGATGAAGACATGTACCGCGCTTGCTACTCCGAGCCCGCCGAGCAGGAGCGCCGCCAGTGCGACGAGTCCAAGGTAGTTGCCGAGCCGGATCAATCCACGCGTCAAGCTGTCACGGTCGTCCGCGATGGTGTGAATGGTGACGCGCTCGCCGCGCAGCACCGGACCGTTGGATCGTGCAACCGTCTGCGGGTCGATCGTCGTCGGCAGCTTGATGAAAGTCTCGTACTGGGCCCGTGATCCGAATGCGAGCAGCCTGGTCGCCGGGAGCGCCTTGTTGGCGATGAATACTCGCGCACCGAATGCCAGCTGCAATCCGACGTTGCCCGGCACATTGATCACGGTGCCAAGAATCGGGAAACGTCCCTCGCCGAGCGCCAGCGTATCGCCGACGTTCACGTTGATTGCGGTGAGCAGCGACGGATCGACAATTGCCCCGCCGTCCTGCAGACCGGACCAGATCCCGGCGGGTGAGGTCGTAATCTCACCGTAATAAGGCCAGCCCGGATCGACAGTGCGGAGCTGTACCAGCCGGGCGCTTCCGCTGTTCGCCTGGTACGCCATCGCCGCGAAGCTCGCTGAAGTGGCAAGACGCACGGCCGGGCCGCCGGCACCTCGCAACGAATCGAGCAGCCGCCGGGCCGGCTTGATGTCATCGGCGGGCGATCGGCTGGTTAGGGCGAGATCTGCGCCGAGCAGATCCTGCGCCTGTTCGGCCACCGCGACCGTGATGTTGGCGGTGAAGGAATTCACCGCGACCAGTGCACCTACACCGGCGACGACTGACGCCGTCAGCAGCAACAGGCGCCGCCACGCGGCGTGCGCCTGCCGCCAAGCCATGCGGACGATGAAGGTCGCGCTGGTCACTTCACCGTGTCCGAGGCGATCGCGCCGTCCGCAAGGCGAATGGTCCGTCGCGCGAGTCTGGCAAGGTCGGGATCATGGGTCACCAGGACCAGTGTGGTGCCATACTCGGTGTTCAGCGCCGTCATCGTTTCGATCACGATGGCGCCGTTGGCAGCGTCAAGATTGCCGGTCGGCTCATCGGCAAAGAGCACCTTTGGTCTGGTGCTGAACGCGCGGGCGACGGCGACGCGCTGCTGCTCGCCGCCGGAGAGCTGCGATGGGTAGTGATGGCTCCGGTCGGCGAGGCCGACGCGCTGGAGCAATGCGTCGGCACGGACGCCCGCGTCGTCGGCGCCAGCGAGTTCGAGCGGGACCTGGATGTTCTCACGTGCCGTCAGCGTCGGGATGAGTTGAAATGACTGGAAGATGAACCCGACGCGCTGGCGGCGGAACCGCGCGCGTGCGTCCTCGTCGAGGGTGCCGAGCTCGACGCCGTCGAGTACGACGCGCCCGGCGGTTGGGCGGTCCAGACCTGCGAGCAGGCCGAGCAGCGTTGTCTTGCCGCTGCCGGAGGGGCCGACAATGGCGAGGAATCCGCCGGACTCGAGCGTGAAGGTGATATCCTTGAGTACGCGGAGACGCCGTCCGCCGGAGAGATACTCGTGGCGAAGGGCTTCGCAGGCGAGCATGGGGGCGGTCGATGCGAAGGAGCGCTCGGGTTCGGAGATGGGCACGAAATACTTACCGGATGATGGTGGTTTCGGGTTTCGTTGCGGCGGCGTGCGGACGCGACTCCCGATCGGCCCCGCCCGCCGCGAAGGATAGCGATAGGGCGCCGCAAGCCGCGCGGCCGACTGTGCTCCTCATCGGAACCTCTCTCACGGCGGGATATGGCCTTGATGCGCGAGATACCTGGTCGACCCATCTGCAGGAGAAGACCGATTCGGCAGGTCTGTCGTTCCGGGTCGTCAATGCCGGCGTGAGCGGTGAGACCTCGGCCGACGCGCTACACCGGATCGACTGGCTGCTGTCGCAGGGCCCACCCGCGGTGGTCGTCGTCGAAAGCGGTGCGAACGACGCCCTGCTTGGGCAGCCGGTGGATTCGATTCGCGCCAACGTCAACGCGATCCTCTCGCGGCTCGAACTGGTCCAGCCGCGCCCGGTCATCGTGGTTGCAGGCATGGAAGCACTGCCGAACCTCGGCCGGCTTTACAGCCAGCAGTTTCGCAGCCTCTTTGCCTCGGTTGCGCAGGCGCACCACGCCGTCTATCTCCCCTTCCTGTTGTCGGGCATTGCCGGCGTCGACTCGTTGAACCAGGGAGATGGGATCCAT
>ODAK010008723.1_pt1 | contig 10115 bp, 12 predicted proteins | sample 1539591 | NCBI WGS metagenome assembly ODAK01 (sample SAMEA3539303, study PRJEB22396) | soil metagenome | biome: tundra; feature: field; material: soil | place: USA | collected 2010-05 | depth 0.15 m | reverse complement strand
GTTTTTCCCGAGGGAGAGTCTCACTGAGCCGGGGCGGGCAGGGCAGGGGGCTGGTTTGTGCTGGCCGGTCTTGGGACGGGCCGCAGCAGTTCCCGCCAGGTATCCAGCATGTCCAGTTGCTGAACTGCCGCTTCGGCGGCGTGCCTCCGGGCCGCTTTCCTCGCGAAGGGGATAATAGACCCGGGGTGATCGCGTTGCTGGAGGTACGTTTCGAGCGCCTGGCAGTAATCCTGCGCCAGCCCGACGAACTCCGGAGCGATGCGCAGGCGGAGCAGTCCCAATTCGACCAGCGCGCTCCTGATTGCCTGGGTCTGCCGACCGAAGTCCCAATCGCTAATAACCAACTGCAGCTTCAGCTCGGCGTGCAGCGGGAGTTCGTTTGCGCCGATGCGGACTTGCACGGCAGAGTGAATCGCTTGATCGAGCTTCTGCCAGCTTTCCTCCGGCGACCACTTCTGTGCCAGGTCGCTCCCACTATTGCCTGTGAGGGCCAGGGCCCACCATTTTTCGACGTCGAGCTGGCGCTCGAAAGAGGCATGGAAGGCGCGCAGAAAAGCAAACTGCCAATTATAGTTCTGCGGCAACTGCTCCAGCATCACCCGCAGGCAGGCGCCCCCATCCGGCAAACGGAGCAACTCGCCTACGAACAATTGGGCGCTGCCGCTGTAAAGCTCGCTCGTGTCGCTGGATAGCTCATTCTCGGCTGGCCAGCTAAGGTTTTCAAAGGTCAAGGGCGGGCGTCCGCGCAGCTTCCTTTGCGCCTGCCCCAGCAGGCTTTCCTTCCTCGTGTTGACGACGAGAGAGCTGAAGTTGAGGCCGTTCGCCTTGCCCCGGGGTGGAGGCAGGATGATCTCGACTTCGCTGGAAGCCAGCAGCAGTTGCGAGAAGCCTTCGCTCAGCCAAAGGGGAATCTCCGCCGTGCGCGTCTCGGCAGTGCGATTCGCCAGCTCGAGCAACAAGACCTGCACTACCCCGCGCACATAGTGGGAACGCTCTACCACGTCAGGAAAGTCCACCCGGTAGTCCCAGCCGCTTTTAAACCTTTCCGAGGTGATGGTGACGGTATCGCTGGCGCCCCGCGCGGGATACAACACCACATAGATGTGACCGCGCCAGGGCGCCGTGGCGCCAAGCTCGCGCATCAACAACTGTTTGATTCTCTCGCAGCTCACGGCTGCGAGCGTCGGCTCCAACCGAACGAAGTGCTGGTTCGTGGCCAGATTTGCGACCCGCAGGGGAGGGGGGGCGGAGCGAGCGGCATAAACGACAAATTGGCCGGAATGGCTGCGTGCCGTTATGAGGCCAGGGATAGATGATGGCAGGTCTTCAGCCACGCCCAGCAAAGCGCCCATGAAAACGGCAACGGCCGCTCCGAAAACCGCCAGGTGGACTCGCGTCGCTTTCGTCTTCCTTCTCATTCGTGCGCCTCAGTCGCCCATCAAACGTCCAGCTTCAACTAGCCGCCGCACCCGACACGCTGAAGCGCGAGGTTGCGTTTGTGCGGCTTGGTGGTCCAAATGATCTAGCTCTTCTCCGTCGAAGCTTTGGCTGGCTTGTCTGGCGCCTTTGTCGGCGCGGGCTTGCTTTCTCCGCTCGCAGCAGGCTTGCTTGCCGTGCTGGTCGAACTAGCGGCAGGTACGTCTTTGCGGGCGGCCTCTTTGTATTTTTCGCTGCGATAATCCGTGGTATAGAAGCCACTGCCCTTGAAAATCAGCCCTCCGCCTGTGCTAATGGCGCGTTTGACCTTGCCTTTGCCCCAGCGCTTTCGGGCGCACAGTGCTTCCGGGCAGATGGTCAGCGGTTTGGCGGAAATCGACTGCAGTTTCTCGAATTGGTGTCCGCATTTCTCGCAGACATACTCGTAAGTCGGCATATTCGCTATCTTAATAATCCGTTGAAGAGTCTGGGTCAACGGGCGTCAAAGCGCCAGTACAATTGCAAAGTTTCACCGCTACCTGAGTTGCCTGAGCGCTGCACACCGCCGGCCTTTCTAACCATGTAACTCATCTAACTTATTTAACCAGTTACCCCGCTATCCTCCAATGCAGCTCATGGAGCGCGGCGGCGGCCTGAAGTCCGGCTCGCCGATGTGATGGCGCGCTTCTTTCTGCCAAACCACGCCCTTGAGCCAATCGGCAAGTTCATCATCTGACGCGCCCGCCCGCAACTGCGAGCGGAGGTCCTGCTCCTTCACGCTGAACAGACAGGTGCGGATCTTGCCGTCCGCAGTCAGCCGGATGCGATTGCAGTGGCCGCAGAAGGGCTCGCTGACCGGCGCGATGATTCCGACCTCGCCACGCCCATCCGGGAAGGCCCAGCGCCGGGCAGTCGCCGAAGGATTCTCGGTAGGCACCGGCCGCAGGCTGAACCGGGTTTGCAGGCGGGCAAGCACTTCGCGGCCGGGCACCACCATTTCCTTGAGCCAGGCGCGCGCGGAATCAAGCGGCATGAACTCGATGAATCGCATACTCAGGTCGCGCTCGTGAGCGAAGTCTGCCAATGCCTCGATCTCGTGGTCGTTAAGGCCGCGAATGACGACCGCGTTGACTTTCACCGGGTCCAGGCCGAGTTCTTGGGCGAGGCTGATGCTCTCCAACACCTCGGCCAGTCCATCGCGCCCTGTGATCTTTTTGAAATTGTCGCGAGCGAGCGAATCCAGGCTGAAGCTGATGCGGCGGAGGCCGGCGGCACGCAGCGCGCGCGCCTTTTGCGGGAAGAAGAAGCCATTGGTCGTCATGGCTAGGTCAGTGAGGCCGGGAATTGACGCGATGCGGGCAACCAGGTCCTCGACATTGTGGCGCAGGAGCGGTTCCCCGCCGGTGAGCCGGACTTTCTGAATGCCGAGGCTGACCCCGAGACGGATGACGCGCTCAATTTCCTCGAAGGAAAGGATGTGGGCCCGCGGGACCCACTGCTGGACGATAGGCGCGGGATTGGGCAAATGCGCCCAGTGGCCACGATAAAAGTTCTGCGCCGCCTCGGTTTCGGGCAGGCAATAAAGGCAGCGGAAGTTGCAGCGGTCCGTGATGCTCACCCGCAGGTCGCGCAGGGTGCGCCCGTGCGAATCGATGAGCAGCCGGGGCTCGGTCATTTGGCCGGCGGATTGATCATCGCGGGGCGGTTGGTCAAAGGGGGAATTACTTTGACAGAACCGTCGGCGCTGACTTCCACGTTGAGATCGTAAGTGGGCTTGGGCGCCTTAACCCGCGTCGGGGCGGGCCCCTGCATGAGTTGCTGGGCGCCCTTTTGGTCGGTGGCGGCGAAGAGGCCCTGGCGAATCCATTCAAGCCGGCGGTTCACGGACAACTCCTCCTTCAACTTGGAGACCTGGGCGCGCAGCACGGCCAGATCGTTAAACTGCTTTTCCAATTCGGACTTTTCGGCCATGAGCCGTTTGAGCTCTTTCTCCAGAAACCCATTCTCGCCCTCGGAGGTGGCGAGCTTCCGTTTGGTCTCTTCGATTTGGGTGGTCAGATTGGTGATGGCGGTGCTGAGATCAATGGCTTGCTTGTCGAGCGCCTGGTTCTGCGCCTCCAGTTCGGTGATTTTGGCGTCGCGCTTGGCCGTCTCCTCCTGGCTGGCTTTGAGGGCGACCTCGGTCTTGGCGAGGTTATTGGAGACCTTGGCGAGGGTGGCCTGGGACTCCACATATTTGTTTGTCATCGCCTCGGCATCCTTAATTCGCTGGTCCCTGTCGCTCACCAGATTGGCGTTGACTTGTCTTTGCTCATCGAGCTGTGCGCGCGTCTCCGTCCAACTGTTCGACAGCACCCCGTTCTTTTCGGTAAGCTCGCGCTGCTGATCCGCCGCCTGATTCTTAATGGCAATCAGCGCAATTCCAAGCCCCGCGCACACCAAAACCAAAATCACCACAACAACCCAAATTCGGTTCTTCATAATAGTACCAGCATGCCGGATGCGGGTAGGTTTGGCAAGGGCGCATCTGCGCCTTTGCCCATCCGTGCCTTGAATAAATGCCCTTGTCTCCTACATTGTAGCCATGAAACTGCCGCACGAAGTCCCGGTGATGACGTTGCCCAACGCTACGTTGTTTCCACAGGCCCTTTTGCCGCTCTGTATCTTTGAGCCCCGTTACCGCCAGATGCTGGCAGAGGCCTTGCACTCCACCCGGATGTTCTCGGTGGCGATGCAAAGACCGGGCAGCACCCGCGAGACGCCGTCACCCGTGGCTGGACTGGGGTTGATCCGCATTGCGGTGGGCCATCGGGACGGCACGTCGCATCTGATCCTCCAGGGGTTGGCGCGCGTGGAGTTGGAAGGGGCCGTCCGCTACAAGCCCTATCGTATCCATCGTATCCGACCGCTGGAGATCCCGCCATGTGACAACGTCACCGTGGACGCGTTAGTCGAGAAGGTGCGCGAGTTGCTGGAGGAGCGGTTCGACCTGGGATTACCGTTCCCGTACCCGTTAATGTCGCCCGGCAAGTCCAAGGGCAACACCGCGCCGTTCTCCGTCCCGGCGAAGGAAGTCATGCACTATCTGCATTCGGTAACCGACCCCGAACAGGCGGTAGATCTGGTCTCCTGCGCGGTGCTGCCAGGTGCGGCGGAGCGGCAAGCCATTCTGGAGACTGCGGACGTGGAGGCCCGGCTGCGGCGGCTCATCCATTTTTTGCTGGCCGAAATTCGCAGCAAACGCAAAGGTAATGTGTCATGAATGATCCGCACCTTTCCGAAGATAAGTCCGCCAGCGAGAGCCCTGACGAGATGAGGTCCGCGCTTTTCGCGCACATGGTGATGCAGCAATCCAGCATGGCCATGATGCTGCTGGGGAAAACGGCGCATCCTGAAACCGGCAAAATTGTCCGTGACCTCGAAGGGGCCAAGTTCTTCATCGACCAATTGGAGATGCTCGAATTCAAGACCAAGGGCAATCTCAATCAGGAGGAAGCTGCTTTGTTGAAGCAGAGCTTGATGTCGCTGCGGATGGCTTTTGTGGAATCTGTGGACTCCCCCCCGCCGGTGGCGGAATCCCGCTCAGAGCCGGGGACGCCGCTGGCTGGAGCCGGTCAGGCTAGTGAACCGGACAAGCCTGCCGCAGCATCCGCCACCGCTCCGGACCCGGACGAGCACCGCAAGAAATTCACCAAGAAGTATTGAGGCGGCACCCGTATCCGGCGAAGCAACCTCCGAAAATGGCGTAGCGCTTGCCGACAGCCCGATCTTGTGCGAATTTTGCATGACAGTGCGGGGAAATCGTGGTAACAAATTAAGTGACAGGGCCAATAGGCCGGTCAAACTATAGAAAGCATTATCTCACTGAGCGGAAAGGGAAGAAATGAGAAAACGGATTAAAGATAAGTTCACGTATCTGCGGGTCTCGCGACAGCGGAAGTACCAGTTGCGGATGAAACGCGACCACCGCTGCACCGAGTGCGGCGAGCCTGCGGTCCAGGGTTCGCGGTGTCTGAAACACCTGGTCAAAGCCCGTGAGCGCCAGCGCAAGAAACGCGGTCTCAAGCGCCGTTACTATGGCACGCTGAGTTACCGGCTCCAGGCCAAGGCCCGCAAGAAGGCTCCTGTGCCAGCCCGCCGCCCGCGTGCTTTGGCTGCCTAAGTCGCAAGCGAATGGTCACACTGCGGGCGCTGCTTTTGGGCTGGGGACAAGGGCTTAACGCCAGAACCAGCCCGCTCGCCAGGCGCTGTGCGGACGGTTCCGCCTTCGGGTCATCGGGCGTGGTTGGGAGGGATTACGTCCAATTCCGCGTGGATTAAAAGATTTCATTCGACGCGCGACTGGCAGCAGCCTGTATAAAAAGGTCTAAATGGGCTTGCCATCACGAGAGCCGATGGCCATATTGCGCGACCAATATAGATAAATTTATGGCTGACGCTGCAAACAAATATCCTGAAAACGTTCCGGGCAAGTATTACGTCGATAATCAATGTATTGACTGCGATTTGTGCCGCGAGACTGCGCCTGAGAATTTCAAACGCAACGAAGACGGTGGCTATTCGTACGTTTCAAAGCAACCGGGGTCGCCGGAGGAAGAAACTCGCTGCAAGGAAGCCAAGGAAGGCTGCCCGGTCGAGGCCATTGGCGATAACGGCGCATAGGCCATCAGTTATTTCCGCAATGCCCGCGGCAAGAAGCTGCGGGCTTTTTGTTGGCTAAGCCGCAAACGGAGGAGGCGTCTGGCCCCGCAGTGCTCCGCTGCGTCGGCGGGCATCACGCAGGTCGGCTTTCCTTCGCCCTCAAAGCCCCCTCGGAGAGGTGCATCTCGTCACGGGCAACAAATAGCTGCGGTCTTCCGCTATAAAGGGCGGCATCTGGGCGCCAAGACCGCCGCCCTGCGAACTGCCAATCCGCCAGGCTAAACGCCCGCCGTTGCCTCCCCAACGTTAACGTTATTTGTCCATATGCACAAGGGATGCACAAGGGGTGCACACGGGACCTTCCCGCCAGCAGTTCCGTGCTCCCAAGAGGGTGGCAAGACAGGGGTGCCGACCGGTTTTGGGCATTCGCGGCATCGACGGGGCGACGGGCCCCGCCAACCGGCTGTGGCGCCTGTGTCGAGGAGCGCCGCACCCTGAGCGCTGCTGGATAAACTCTTGTGCTGGGGAAGGAACGTTGGAAAGCTCCTCCCTGCTATGAGAGTCACATTCAAGAGCGTCTTTTGCGCGATTATGGCCTTTTGGGCGATCGCTTTCGCCTACAGCCTGTGGGCGGCCACCCAGACGGACACAAACCTGACGACCGTCGCTGCAACCAACCAGTCCTCCATGTTGCTCCGAGAGGTTGAGCAGTTGGATAGGCACTACCTGACTTTCGGCTTGGATCGTATCCAGCCGTTGAAGGCGACCGCCGTCTTGGGCGAGCCGCTCTGGAAGTACTTAGCCTCACTTCTCTATATCCTGCTGGCGCTATACGCTTCCAAACTCATCGATTATGTGACGCGGGTTTGGCTCAAGAAGCTTGCCGCCAGAACCCAAACCAGGCTTGGTGACTTGCTGATTGATTTACTGCATGGCCCGCTCAAAGTGGTGGCCTTCGTCGTCCTCCTTAACATTGGGCTCAACATCCTGGACTGGTCGGAGAGGGCCAAGCTGTACTTGTCCAAAGGCTTGATTCTCATTGTTGCCGGTTCGCTGACCTGGCTGGCGGTCAAGCTCATCGAGCTGCTGCTCGATCTCTGGAAGCGCCGCAGCGCTCAAGACGCTGACCGCAGGTTCGATGATCAACTCTTCCTGATGCTCCGAATCAGCCTCAATGCCTTTATCATCGTTGTGGCTGTGCTGGTAACGGCCCAGAACCTGGGGATCAATATCACTGCTGTAATCACCTCCCTGTCCATCGGTGGGTTGGCGGTGGGATTGGCGGCCCAGGACACCCTGGCGAATCTTTTCGGAGCGGTCGCGGTCTTTGTTGACAAGCCCTTCCGCGTCGGCGACGAAATCAAGCTGGACGCCGCCGAGGGCAAGGTTGAATCGATCAGCTTGCGGAGCACTCGACTGCGCAATCCGAATGGGCATCTGGTGACGGTTCCGAACAAGACTATGGGGACCGCCAGCGTCACGAACCTCAGCAACTGCACCAACACTAAAACGGCGATGAACCTTGTGCTGGCTCACACCACTCCCACCCCTAAAGTGGAGCGCGCGCTGTCAGTGCTGGCGGAAATCTATCGTGGTCACCCGATGACCCAGGAGGTGTTCATCAGTTTCAACCGCTTTGCCGGGCGCCACATCAACATTATGATCGTGCACTGGTGGAAGGGCACAGAATACCGGCAATACCTGGCGGGTATCCAGGAGATGAACCTTGCCGTGAAGGCGCGCTTCGACGCCGAGGGAATCAGCCTCGCCTAGCAAGCACAGGGCCGGCAGGTCTGGTTGCCATACGGCCGCAACTTGGCGAACTTTGTGAGCCTTATTCCTCGCGCGGCAGACCTCTGAGCCTTGGCTCCGGGAAGTTCCCGCGCCATCCCCCGAACTACTTCTTAGGAGGCGCGGCAGGCTGCTGTGGGGTGGTGGTCGCTGGTACTGCCCCGGTGACTCCGGCGGGCTTGAGACCATATTTGGCCAGCACTGGTGCAAAGTCCGGATGGGTTCGCCCGTATTCGGTGACCTTCTTGAGGAAGTCGCTCATGGCTGGGGCACTCGTCTTCTGATAGTCGGCGATCAGTTGCGTGGCTTGCGGGCGAATGTCCTTGAGTTCCCTGCTCACTGTCTTCCACTGGCGCAGCAAGTATATGTTGAGGGTGCCGCTGATCACGATGACCAGAATCAAGATCGACATGACCAGATTACGCATCGCGTCAAACTCGGCCTGCAAATCACTCGCGTTGGCCTGAACAGGTGCTTTATTATCGAGAGTATCCATAAAAGCCTACTTGGTTGCGGGTTTAGTGGCAGTGGTCGGGGTGGACTTGCCGGGTTTTAGGCCAACTGACTCCAGGATCGGGTTAATATCCGCATTCTTCTTGCTGTACTCGACCGTATCGCTGGCCAGAGCATTGATCAGCGCGCGGTTGTTATTGATCATGCCTGCCTGAGCCTGAATTGAGTGCAGTTCGCGGGCGTTTGAAACATAACGCCAACAAAGCCCCACCGAGAGGAGCGCGCTGACGGTCAGCACCCCGAGTAGAACAGTTGTCAAAGGATTGTTTTTCATATCAATGGGGAGGACTTTAGCGATTCTGGCACGGTTGTCCAATGTGTTTTTTGCCTGATCTCTCGCCGCAAAACCTGCTTGATCTCCGAGGGCAAAAGCTCCAATGTCCGGACTTTCGGAAGGCCGACCGTCGCCAATCTGACGAGAAGTGACTAGTTTTGGCCGAAGTTAAAGCAACGAAGCAGCGCAAAATCGGGATACGTTTCGCGTGGCGAAGGAAGAACCAATTGAGTTAACGGGCTCAGTGACCCAGGTGCTGCCGGGCACGATGTTCCGCGTGGCGTTGCCCAATGGCCACGAGGTGCTGGCCCATATTTCCGGCAAAATGCGCAAGAACTTCATCCGCATCAGCGTCGGGGACAAGGTCAACGTCGAAATGTCGCCCTACGATCTAGGCAAAGCGCGCATTACCTTCCGCGACAGTTAAATTACACATCATGCGCATTCACTTCCTCGGCGCCACTCGCACGACGACCGGGTCCCGTTATCTCTTCGAGCTCAATGGACAGAAGCTGCTTTTGGAGTGTGGCCTGTTTCAGGGCCGTCGGGGGGAATCCATCGAACGCAACCGCAACTTCCCCTTTGACCCGAAGCTGGTCGATGCCGTAGTTCTCAGCCACGCTCACATCGATCATTGCGGCAACCTGCCGAATCTTTGCCGCCAGGGTTTTGAGGGGAACATCTACTGCACCTTTGCCACTCGCGATCTGGCCAGCATCATGCTTGAGGACTCGGCCGAAATCCAACGCGATGACGCTGCATTCGTGACGAAAAAGCGCGCCAAGCACGGCCTTCCGCCCGTCGAACCGCTTTATACCGCCGCGGATGCCGACCGGGCGATCCGCCAATTCGTCGGCATCAATTACGACCGCCCATTTCCGGTGACCGACGGCATCACGGTGACATTCCGCGACGCGGGGCACATCCTGGGCGCGGCGCAGGTGGTTTTCGACATCCGCGAGAACGGGCACAAGTACCGGTATCTCTTCAGTGGGGACATCGGACGCGGCAATGACGACATCCTGCGCGACCCGGAGCCCGTGCAAGACGTGGATTACCTCCAGGTGGAGAGCACCTACGGCGGGCGCGTGCATTCGCCAAAGACCAGCGCCAACGCCGAGGTTGGCCGAATGGTGCGCGAAACCCTGGAGCGCAAGGGCAAGGTCATCATTCCCTCGTTCTCCGTTGGCCGGACCCAGCAGATCGTCTATACCCTGCATCAGTTGACGCTGGCGGGGGAGTTGCCACGAGTCCCCATCTTCGTGGACAGCCCGCTGAGCGTGAACGCGACGGAAGTCTATCGCCTGCATCCCGAATGCTTCAATGCGGCGATCTACAAGTTCCTGCGCGAAAAGGAGAATCCCTTCGGCATGGAGAACCTCACGTATATTCGCGAGGTGGCGCATTCGATGAAACTGAACGATCTGAAGGACCCCGCGATCATCATCAGCGCCTCGGGCATGGCCGAAGCCGGTCGCAT
>ODAK010008722.1_pt1 | contig 10117 bp, 9 predicted proteins | sample 1539591 | NCBI WGS metagenome assembly ODAK01 (sample SAMEA3539303, study PRJEB22396) | soil metagenome | biome: tundra; feature: field; material: soil | place: USA | collected 2010-05 | depth 0.15 m | reverse complement strand
GGTCAAATCCGGGGACATCATCACTCAGACACCCGCGGCGGGAAGCACCGTCGCGGGTGGTTCGACCCTCACCGTTACCGTCTCGAGCGGCCCGGCCGCGGTGCCGGTGACGTTGCCGACGAATCTCCTGGGGATGAGCTGCAGCGCCGCGACGACGGCCCTAGCGGCACTGCACGTCACGGCGACCTGCCCGGCCCCCTCGAGCATCCCGAGTTCGTCCATCGCCAAGGGTCTCGTCGCCGGCTGGCTGGCGGGCACCACGAAGAATCCCGGCGCTGTCCCCAAGGGTTCGACGCTGGTCTTGGAGACCTCGTCGGGCGCCACGGGTACCACCACGACTGCGGTGACCACGACGACGGCGGCGACGACGACCACGGCGCACACCACCACCACTGTCCACACGACCACCACGGTGCCGGGCACGACCACGACGACCACCACGCCGGCGACCACCACGACGACGCTCGCCAAGACCTTGCCCATGCCCAATCTGGTGGGTATGGACCCCGCGCAGGTGAACGCCGCGCTGCACACGGCTGGGTTGTTCTACAAGACCCAGGGTCCGGGGGCCGGAATCCCGGCCGCCTGGACGAAGGTGGTCTCGACCATTCCTGCCGCAGGCGTGACGGTGCCGTACATGTCGACCGTGACCCTGAATGTCACCAAGTAACCTCTGTGAACTCTGCCAGGGCGCTGCGATCACCACTCGCTACTTCGAGGATGGTGAGTGCTGGATCGCCGACTGCGTGATTTGTCGTGTCCCGATGGTCGTCTGGCGACAGCACGATCCTGTTCCGTGCGATGAGGTCCGCCAGGATCTTCTCGCCCGACTGAGCACCGTGGCGGACACGTTCTTCGAGGGGCGTCCCTGGTACTTCGACGACCACATGCGCAAGATCCCTGACCACTATCACGCGCACGCGCGCTCGCGCGAGGCCGCCGAGGTGGCGCGCGCCAAAAGGTAGTCTGGAGCCCTATGACTGACGTAGTGATGCCCGGCGGTGAGCCCTTTTTATCCTCCGGAGGTTCGTGCGGGGTGCTGTTGTTGCACGGGCTCACGAGTACTCCCTCGACGATGACCGACCTCGCCCGGTCCTGCGCGGCGGCGGGCTACACGGTTTCAGTTCCGCGACTGCCCGGACACGGGACCTCCGTCGAGGACATGTTGACCACGGACTGGAATGACTGGACGACGGCCTGCGATGAAGCCTTTGACGAGTTGGCCACTCGCTGCGACCAGGTCGCCGTGATCGGCCTGTCGATGGGGGGAGGGATCGCGGTCCACCTGGCCGCCCTGCACCCCGACGTCACGGCGTTCGTCTTCATCAATCCGTGGATCAAGCACCAGGGGATGGAATGGGAGGAACTCGCCGAGACGCTGCTCGCGTCGGGCGTCGAGACCTACGACTCCATTGGCTCGGACGTGAAGAAGCAGGGCGTGGTCGAGACCTCCTACGCTGTGACCCCGGTCGCCCCCGCGCTGAGCGCGTTGCGCGCGACCCTCGACGTCAACGCCAAGCTCACCTCGATCACCGCGCCCAGTCTGTTGTTCACGTCGACCGAGGACCACGTGGTGGCGGTGGACAACGGCGACGAACTCGTGAACAAGTCCAACGGTCCGGTCGAACGGATCTGGTTGGAGAACTCGTACCACGTGGCTACTTTGGACAACGACAAGGAACTCATCGAGTCGACGACGCTGTCCTTTTTGGCGGAGCATTTCGGTCAATGAGCGGCGCCATCTCCCGCGACGAGGTTGCCAAGGTCGCCCGCCTCGCTCGACTGACCCTGAGCGACGATGAACTCGACCTCTACACCGAGCAACTCGGCCAGATCCTCGAGCACGCCAGCGATATGAACTCCCTGGACCTGACCCACGTCCTCGCCACCGCCCACCCTTTCGGCGTTACCAACGTGGTGCGCGAGGACGTGGTCGAGGCGAGTCTCGACCGCGACACGGTGCTCGCCATGGCGCCCGACGCCCGGGACCACCGCTTCGCGGTCCCGAGCATTCTCGGCGAGGCGCCGTGAAGAGCGCCTCACGCATCGCCGCGGACGTCCGCTCGGGCGCGTCGAGCGCCGTGCAGGAGCTCGAACGCACGTTGTCAGTCATCGACGAGCGAAACGACGAACTCCACGTCTTCTTGTACGTCGACGTCGACGGTGCTCGCGCGGCCGCGGCGGCCATCGACGCGCGCATCGCGCGCGGTGAGGACGTCGGTCCTCTCGCCGGCGTGCCGATCGCGATCAAGGACAACCTCTGTCAGACGGGTGTCCCCACCACGTGTTCATCGCGGATCCTCGAGGGGTGGCGCCCGCCCTATAACGCGACCGTGATCGACCGCATCGTGGCTGCTGGCGCCGTGCCAGTGGGCAAGACCAACCTCGACGAGTTCGCCATGGGATCGTCGACCGAGAACTCGGCCTTCGGCCCTACTCGCAACCCGCTCGACCCCTCGCGCGTGCCCGGAGGGTCCTCGGGTGGCTCGGCGGCCGCAGTCGCCGCCGACATGACCTCCATCTCGTTGGGTTCTGACACGGGCGGTTCGATCCGTCAGCCCGCGGCGTTGTGCGGCCTGGTGGGCGTCAAGCCCACCTACGGGCTGGTCTCTCGCTACGGGCTCATCGCGTTCGCCAGTTCACTCGACCAGGTGGGCCCCTTCTCTAAGACCGTCGCCGACTCGGCGTTGTTGCTCGAGGTGCTCGCCGGTCACGACCCCCGGGACTCGACGTCACTGCCCGAGGGGGCGCCGTCGCTGGTCGACCACGTCGACGACGGGGTCGCTGGTAAGAAAATCGGGCTCGTGCGCGAACTCTTTGACGGCGCCGACGAGAGTGTCGTCGACGCCGTGCACGCGGCCGCCGACGCCCTACGCGAGGCGGGCGCGGAGATTGTCGACCTGTCGATCCCCGAGCTGGGCCTGACTTTGAGCGCGTACTACCTCATCGCCCCGGCTGAGGCGTCTTCCAACCTGGCCCGGTTCGACGGAGTGCGCTACGGGTTGCGGGTCAACGCCGACGACGTGACCGCGATGATGGAGGCGACGCGCACCGCGGGATTCGGCCCCGAAGTGAAGCGGCGCATCATGCTCGGTACCTACGCGCTCTCCGCCGGATACTACGACGCTTACTACGGCCAGGCCCTCAAAGTCCGCACCTTGACCATCCAGGCCTTCGCACGCGCCTACGAACAGGTTGACCTGGTACTGGGTGCGACGACGCCCGGCGTGGCATTCAAATTCGGCGCCAAGACGGCAGACCCGATGGCCATGTACCTCAGCGATGTCTTCACCATCCCGACCAACCTGGCCGGTGACCCGGCGCTGTCGGTTCCCTTCTCCACGGGCGAAGAGGGCCTGCCCATCGGGGTGCAGTTGCTCGGCCCCGGACGTAGCGAGGCCCAGCTCTTCGCCGCCGCGCGCGTGCTCGAGATCGCGGACGGTCGCCCATGACGTTGCCCGACGGCTGGGAGTTGGTGGTGGGCCTCGAGGTCCACACCGAACTGCTGACCAAGTCCAAGCTCTTCTGTGGTTGTGAGAACCACTTCGGCTCCGAACCCAACACCAACATCTGCCCGGTGTGCCTCGGCCTTCCTGGCTCGTTGCCAGTGCTCAATCGCGAGGCGGTCGACTTCGCGATGCGGATCGGCATGGCGCTGCACTCCACGATCGCGCCCTCGACCTTTCACCGCAAGAACTACTTCTACCCCGACCAGTCCAAGGACTACCAGATCTCGCAGTACGACCTGCCGATCAACTCCGGGGGCTACCTTGACCTGCCCGACGGCAGCCGTGTCTCGATCGAACGCGCCCACATGGAAGAGGACACCGGCAAGTCCACCCACCTGGGTGGCTCGGGTCGTCTCGCGGGGGCGGACTCCTCGCTCGTCGACTACAACCGCTGCGGGGTGCCCCTGGTAGAGATCGTGTCGGGTCCCGACATCCGATCCTCGGCCCAGGCGCGCGCCTACGCCGCCGAACTGCGTGGCATCCTGATCGCCACGGGTGCTTCCGACGGGCGCCTCGAAGAGGGTTCGATGCGCTTCGACGCCAACGTCTCGGTGCGCCACCGCGGCGAGCCTTTCGGCACGCGCTGTGAGATCAAGAACCTCAACTCGCTGCGCAGCCTGCAGCGCGCCATCGACTACGAGGCGCTGCGCCAGATCGAGCTGATCCAAGGCGGGGGCGTCGTGCGCCAGGAGACTCGCCATTGGGATGAGAACCTCGCAGAGACCTCGACGCTGCGGGTGAAGGAGGACGCTGACGACTATCGCTACTTCCGCGACCCCGACCTCGTGGACCTGGCGCCCGACCAGGCGTGGCAGGACCGGGTGCGCGCCGCGTTGGGGCCCATGCCGGCACAACGCCGTGGCGAGGTCGTTTCCCTGCTGTCGTCGCCGAACGAGGCCCAACTCGACGCCGTCGAAGTGGTCATCGACCTGGGCCTCGAGCGGTACGTGCGAGCGGTCGCCGCCGAATCGGGTGACGTGGGCCTGGCGCTGGCGCGCGTGGCGAACGAACTCGCCGCCGACGTAGAGAACGTCGCCAATTTGACCACCGAATCGTTCGTGACGACGGTCGTGATGGAGCAGCGCGGTGAGCTCTCGGCGACCCAGGCCAAGACGGTGTTGGGCGAACTTCTCGTGAGGGGGGGAGACCCGCGCGCCTTGGCGAAGGCCAAGGGCTTCGAACAGCTCTCGGCCGACACGCTGGGATCCACCGTCGCCTCACTCATCGAGGCGAATCCCGACGAGTGGCAGCGCTACCGCGAGGGCGACGAGAAGTTGGCGCAGTTCTTCATCGGTCGGGTGATGAAACTGACCAAGGGCCAGGCCAACGGTAAGGCCGTTGTCGCCGAGTTGCAGGCGCGACGCTAGGGCCTAGCCCAGGGCGAGCCGCAGCGTCGTCGCGGTGCCAATGGCGATGATGACGCGCCGGGCCGCCACTGCGCTGAGCCGAGAGATCACCCGTGCCCCGAGGACGCCGCCGATGGCCATGCCGACGCCGGCGTAGGTGATCGCCGCCACGAAGAGCGAGCCGTGGTTCACGAAGATGATGGTGGTGACGAAGTTCATCATGAACGCCAACGTGAGACGAATCCCCTGGGAGGTACGCATGTCGCCCCCGGTCGTGAGCGCCAGTAGGGCGAGCAGCATGATGCCGACCCCTGAGCCGAAGTAACCGCCGTAGATCGAGAGCACGAAGACGCCGAGCACTAACCGGGCGCCGGCGCGCGGCTCCGAGTTCGGGCGCGTCGCGGCTTTCCGGGCCCACTTCGGCGCGAGGGAGAAAGCGATCGTCGAGACTCCCACCAGCCACGGCACGATGACGCGGAAGGTCGTGGGCGGACTGGCGAGCAGGATCTCAGCACCCACTACCGTGCCCGCGACGCAGACCGGGGCAAGTCGGATTAGCAGGCGCCGGTGAACGGCGATTTCGCGGCGAAACTCACTGAGACCTCCTCCGTAGCCGCCGAGGGTGGCGATGGAGGAGCTGATGTTGGCGCCCAGGGCGGGGACGCCCGCTAACAGCATCGCCGGGAAGGTGAAGAACGATCCGCCGCCGGCGATCGAGTTGGCGACGCCCCCGCACACCCCTGACGAGAAGTAGAGCAGGACCTGACCCCAGTACGGAACCGTGGCGATGAGCATTCTCGGAATCTTAGGGACGTGGTGGACGCTGATTTGAGCGATCTGCTGCACCGTTCGTCGGTGGGCCGGTGCGGTTTTAGACTGTCGTGACGAATGCGAGGTGAGCGAGAGGCGAGGGGGTGACGTGATGAGCCGTAGTGAGCGTGTCGTCGTCGCGATGGACAAGTTCCGCTCCACCGCCAGCGCTCATGACCTCTGCGCGTCGATTATCGCACGGGTCGCCTCGGGCGCCACCTTCGACGCCGTGGTGCTCTCCGACGGCGGCGAGGGCTTTCGCTCGTCCTTCGACGGTGAGGTCGTCCGTCTACGAGCACGCGACCCGTGGGGTGAATGGTGCGACGCACCGCTCACCATCGTCCCTTCGTCGCGCGAGACATTAGGCGTCCTCGAGGTGGCCGAGATTATCGGGCGATCGCACCGGCGAGCCCCGACGTCATTGGAGGCGTTGGCGGCCTCGAGTGAAGGCGTCGGTGACGCCATCCTCGCGAGCACCGTGTGGGGGGTGACGCGCGTCGTGGTGGGATGCGGCGGCTCTGCGACCTCCGACGGCGGCGAGGGGTGTTTTGACGTGCTGCGCCGCGCTGGAGGGTTGGGCATCGCCCTGAGCGCGGCGACCGATATCACGGCTGACTTCTTTGGTGCGCTGCGCTACGCCGAGCAAAAGGGCGTGGCCACGAGCGACCTGAGGGTGGTGGCCCAGCGCCTCGAGCGACTCGCCGACGAGTATGAGCGAGAGAGCGGGCGCGACGTGCGTCGCGTGGCTCGCACCGGAGCCGCGGGAGGTTTGGGCGGAGCGCTTCTTGCCGCGGGCGCGACGCTGGTCAGCGGGTTCGACGAGGTGGCGAGGGTCAACGCACTGGCGTCGCGCATCGACGCCGCGTCGACGGTCATCACCGGCGAGGGTCGACTCGACGCGGGCAGCCTCGAAGGCAAGGTGGTGGCGGGGGTGTGCGCCCTCACGAGTGAGCGACAACGCGTGCTGGTCGTGTGCGGATCACAAGACGCCGTCGCCGCGAGCGAGTTGACCCGTCGCTATCCCTGGGTGCGGGTGGTCGATTTGGTGTCGCGGTTCGGGCACCGGCGCGCCTTCGAGGACACCCTGGAGTGCGTGGGCGACACGGTCACGGATTTTCTGGCCAACCAGTCCTAGGTTCGCAACACCACGTTGAGGGGCTCCTCGCCGCGTTGGAGTCTTTGGATCTGCGAGACGACCAACTTGATGACGCGTGGGGCCATCGCGCTGGTGGCGCCGCCGACGTGTGGCGAGATCAGGACGTGGGAGAAGGCGAAGAGTGGATGGCCGTCGGGCAGGGGTTCGGGATCGACGACGTCGAGGGCGAAGCGCAGACGTCCGCTGGTCGCCTCCTCAAGCACGGCCGTGGTGTCGACGACGGGACCGCGGCCCACGTTCACTAGGAGACTGGCGTCGCTCATGAGCGATAGGAAATGAGCGTCGACGAGGCGCGTGGTCTCCTCGGACAGGGGCAGTGACACGACCACCACGTCGGCAGTGGGTAGCAAGGCGGGCAACTCGGTCCACGCGTGAACGTCGACATCATCGATTCGGCGTGCGCTTCGCGCTACGCGCACGACGTTGACTTCAAAGGGCGTGAGGCGTGCCTCGATGGCCTGACCCACCCCGCCATATCCGAGGAGGACCACCGTGCGGTCGGCGAGGCTCTCGTGGAATGCGAAGGCCCACTGGCCCCGTTCGGCCGCGCGCACGAAGTCGGGCAGCCCACGTTGGGATGCCAGGATGAGCGCCACCGCGAGCTCGGCGGTCGAGGTCTCGTGCACCGAGGCCGCGTTGGCGTAGCGGGTGCCGGAGGGCAATAACTGCGCGACTCCGTCGTAGCCGATGGTCTGGCTCTGGACCAAGCGGGTGGTGACGCCGGCCAGGTTCGCCAATCGAGACTTGGGCGCCAGGTAGTCGGGCACCACGAGGTCGATGTGTTCACGCGGGGCGGGTCCCGAGAGGTCCCACATCACCACGTCGACCGGGGGATCGAGGGCGCGCAGAGCCTCGGCGAGATACGCGTCGGGCACGCTGACGACGAGAGGTGAGGACACGTAGCGAGCCTACCGAGGCCCGCCTCGATCGCGATGGGACCCGAGCGGGGACACGAGGTCATCGTGCTCCGCTGTCTAAACTTCTGGGCATGACCAGCGACCCTGCACCCCGAAGCTCTGACGCCACTCTGCCGGGAGACGGTGCGTCCTCGAGCGCGGTGGCGCGCTCCTTCGACGAGATACGGTCCTCGAATCCAGGTCGTGATGTGCAGCGCGTCGGCACGGCTCGCTTCCTCGGTCAAGATGTCTCCAAGATCCACGATCCGGTGTGGGCCGTGGTGGGCAATCTGGGCGACAGCCAGTGCTACCTCGGGGTCCAGGAGAAGGTCGCGGCGGTGCAAGCAGCCATGTCGCGCCGTATCGCCAGTGACGATCTGGCTGTTCGCCTGATCGCACCGACGTTCACCGTGGGAGTGTCAGACGGACAACTCAACGGCACCGCGGAGATGCGGTTCTCGCTCATCGGACGTGAACTGGTCAATGACGCCGTCTCGGTGCACGTGGCCGCCAATCGGGTGGCCGGCGTGATTGCCGTGCTCGCCTGCGACAAACCGCCAGTCGGTACTGTCGCAGCCCTTTTGGAGCACAACGTTCCCGCGGTGGTCCTGTCGGATGGTTCGATCAAACCCGGACACGACCAAAAGACCGGTGCACGCATCGACTTGGTTGATGCCTTTCAGGCGGCGTCGAATCCCGACGACGACGTCCGCGCCCAGATGGCGCTGCACGCCTGTCCCGGCCAGGGCAGCTGCGGGGGAATGTTCACGTACAACACCATGCAAACCTTCATCGGCGTGCTCGGGTTGGAACCGCTGCACATGGTGGCACCGACCTCTGATGACCCACGACGCGTCGACGAGTTCCCCGAACAACTCGTCGACTGTCTCTTGACCATGGCCGGTCGCGGCATTCGTCCTCGCGATATCGTGACGCCCGTTTCGCTGCGCAACGCATTGACGGTCGCGATCGCCATGGGAGGCTCGACCAACGTCATGTTGCACAGTGTCGAGATCGCCCGGGCCGCGGGGTTCGACCTGTGGCAGGACGTGCTCAGTCAGGACGAGTTCAACGCACTGTCGCGCCGCCTCCCGGTCATCGTCAACATGCGGCCGTTCGGTTCCTACTCCATGGTCGATGTCGACGTCGCTGGCGGGCTGCCGACGGTGGTCAATGAACTGCTCAGCGCGGGCTACCTCGATGGCGACGCTATTTGCTGCACCGGTGAGACCCTCGCCGAACAGATAGAGCGCCTGGCACCGCCCGCGGCTGATCATCGCGTGATCTACTCCACCTCGCAACCATTCAAAGACACCGGCGGTCTTCGTCTCCTGCGGGGAAACCTCGCTCCCGAGGGAGGGGCCATTTTGAAGTTGGCGGGCGTCGAAAGTGGCATCGTGGACGGTGTCTTCACCGGCAATGCCCGGGTGTTCGACTGCGAGCAAGCGCTGATCACCGCACTCGACGAGCGGGCCGAGGACTTCCACGACAACGACATGGTGGTCATCCGATACGAAGGTCCGCGCGGGGCTCCGGGTATGCCCGAGATGCTCGACCCCACGTCGAAGATCACGACGATATGCCGCCAGCGCGGTATCACGATCGCTCTGATGACCGATGCTCGATTCTCCGGTGGATCCGTGGGGCTCGTCATCGGTCACGTCGCTCCCGAGGCTCTGCTCGGAGGACCCATCGCCCTGATACAGGACGGCGATACGATCACCGTTGACGTGAACGAGGACCGAATCGACTGTGTCGAACTCAGCGACCCCGGAGTCCTCTCGCTGCGCATCGCAACGTGGAATGCAGCGGTTGGCGCCAACGGTGGAGTGCATCCCGACGCCGCGTTCATCTCTCATCGAGTGCTCCGGCGAATGCGCGCGACCGCCCTTCCGGCGCTGCGGGGCGCCGGCATGACCGACGACTACAGAAACCTCTGATACACGCTGTTTTGGGGCGGCAGTCGCGAAAATGGTGACCGGTGCCGAGCCCATCGCGCGTTTGAAGAACTTGCTGGTCGGCGGCGCCGAACTCGCCGAACCTGTCCTACACGTGGCCCGTTCACGCGCCGATCCATCTCGCTGGTCCTCGACGAGTTCGCCCGTCTCGTCATGGGAGCCGAGACGGGCGTGGAGACCCCACGGTAACTGTGTTGTGTCCGGACTTGGGGTTGACTATATTGGAGCCGTGACTTTCCGCGAATCCATTCTCGAGGTAGTAGTAGGCGCCAGGCGCCGGTAGTCACGCATTGTCGTATACCGGAGGCCTCCCAAGATGGGAGGCCTTTTTCTATATCTAATGAAAAGGAACATTGTGCAACTCACCGGAGCGCAAGCCCTCATCAAGAGCCTGGAGATGGAAGGGGTCGAGGTCATCTTCGGCCTGCCCGGCGGCGCCATC
>ODAK010008721.1_pt1 | contig 10117 bp, 7 predicted proteins | sample 1539591 | NCBI WGS metagenome assembly ODAK01 (sample SAMEA3539303, study PRJEB22396) | soil metagenome | biome: tundra; feature: field; material: soil | place: USA | collected 2010-05 | depth 0.15 m | reverse complement strand
TGGCGCCCTCGCAAGCGAGAAACACGATGTCGTACGACTCGAGGCTGGCCTTGCTTGCCCACAAGGGGCAACTCGAGTTCTGGCAGTTGCCCGCCGTGCCGGTCGACAGACCGGGGCCAGGGGTGCCGAGGATGCCGAGGCCCTGGTAAATATCGAGCCGGCCTCCGCCGTGGGGGGCCGAGTATTCCTTCGGATCCAGCCCGACCTTGGTGAGGAAGCACCCCAGGTCGTCGAGCCCTCCGGTGAGGAGCGCCATCTGCGGCATGTCGCCCTCTTGCTGGTTCTTCGGAAGGCGCAGCTGCCCGGTTCCGCTGTTCGGAACCGTCGTCGTCTTGCAGTCGGCGGTGCTGGGAATGGTGAGCTTGCGGCGCCACTTGCCGATCTGGATCACGAGCGGCAGGTTCTTGCCGGTCGGCACGTTCTTCAGCGAGAACGTGCCCGTGTTGTCCGTGAGCGCGGCCGTGACGTAGTCGCCCACTGGAGTGTCGCACGTGCTGCACGTATTCGTGCCGGGCCCGATCACCGGGAGGGTGCTCGGATCATTCGGAACGAAGACGACGACGTTCTCGATCGGGTTCTTTCCAGCGGGATCGTAGACTTTGCCCGTCAGCGTCGTCTGGCCGCCATTCGCGCAGTGCATGTTGACGTAGCAGCTGAGCGGCGCGCCGGCAGGGCAGGGCGTGTCGCCGCCGTCGCCGCTGCCCTGGAAGCCGCTGCTTCCGCCGAAGCCGATCGGGTCGACACCGCCCGAGCTCCCGGCGTTGGCGTCGGGATCGAAGGTATCGGCGTCCTGGGAATTGGTTCCGCCCGTGAGATCGCCCGTGGCCTTGTTGGATCCGCACCCACCGGACATCCACAGAACCACGGTCGCCGCGAGCGCGAATATCGCGACGAGGGGCCTTGCTATCCGCGCCATCGCGACCTCCTTATCAACGTATAATTTATGGATCCGCAGGCATGCGCCCGCTGCGCAAGGACCTGCGCGCAAATCTCTTACCTGGTCGGCATAGCCAAACAAGTAGTTCAGGCGCTCAGATTCGTACCCTCAGAGCTCACGCACCGCGATATTGAGCCAGCATTGGAAACTTCCAGCGCTCGCTGGTTCAATCGTATGCCTTGACGACTAAAGGCTTCTCGGGAGCAGCTCGACGGCAATGTCTTTCAGCCTCGGAGCATCCGCGTCTTTCTCCGATAGCAGGGGCGCGCGTCCGGGCCACTCGATGGCGAGATCGTCGTCGCTCCAGAGAATGCATCGCTCGGATTTTGGATCGTAGGGGGCCGTGACCTTGTAGACGAAGAGCGCGGGCTTCGTGACGTAGAACCCGTGCGCGAAGCCTTCGGGGATCCAGAGCTGACGGTGGTTCTCGCTCGACAGGACGAGTCCGACCGAGCGTCCGAACGTGGGCGAGCCCCGCCGGATGTCGACAGCCACGTCGTAAACTTCGCCTTCGAGAACGCCGACGAGCTTTCCCTGGGCGTTCGGGAGCTGGTAGTGGAGACCGCGCAGGACGCCGGGCACCGAGTACGAGACGTTGTCCTGGACGAACGCGGTCGGAATGCCGTGCGACGCGTAGCGCTCGGCGTTCCAAAGCTCCTTGAACCAGCCGCGCGCTTCGCCGAAGACCCGCGGTTCGATGATGAGGACGCCGGGCAGCTCCGTCGCAGTGACCTTCACGCGTGCTTCCCTTCGACGAGGTTGACCAGGTACTCGCCGTACCCGCTCTTGCGGAGGGGCTCGGCCAGGCGGAGCAGCTGCTCGCTGTCGATGAGCCCGAGCGAGTACGCCACCTCTTCGGGACACGCGACCTTGAGGCCCTGACGCTGCTCGATCGCGCTGATGAAATCGGAGGCCTGCAGGAGCGAGTCGTGCGTCCCCGTGTCGAGCCAGGCCACGCCGCGCCCGAGCTTCTCGACTCGCAGCTGCTTCAGGTCCATGTAGGCGCGGCTCACGTCGGTGATCTCGAGCTCGCCGCGCGCGCTCGGCTTCAAGGACGCGGCGATGTCGACGACCTGCGAATCGTAGAAGTAGAGCCCCGTCAACGCGTAGTTCGACTTGGGGTTGTGCGGCTTCTCCTCGATCGAGATCGCGCGGTCGCCGTCGAGCTCGACGACGCCGTATGCTTGCGGGTCGCGCACGCGATAAGCGAAGAGCGTCGCGCCCGACGTCTGGGTCGCTGCGCGCTGCAAGAGCTCGGGCAGCCCGTGTCCGTAGAAGATGTTGTCGCCGAGTACGAGTGAGACCCCGTCGCTCCGAACGAAGTCACGCCCGATCACGAACGCCTGAGCGATGCCGTTGGGACGGGGTTGCATCGCGTACTGGATGTGGATGCCCCACTGGTGACCGTCTTTCAGGAGCCGATGAAAGAGCGGAGCGTCGTCGGGCGTCGTGATCATCAAGATGTCGCGGATCCCCGCGAGCATGAGCGTGGTCAGCGGGTAGTAGATCATCGGCTTGTCGTAGACCGGCATGAGCTGCTTGCTCACGACGAGCGTTGCCGGGTGCAGGCGTGACCCCGTGCCACCGGCGAGGATGATTCCGCGATTCATGATTCGGTCCTTCCGTCGTTCACTTCAACGCGTCCGCGTCAGGCTGGACCCGCGGCGTCTCGCGCAGTCTTCAGGCGGCGGTCGTAGTTCTTCTCGAGCCACGTCTGGTGCTCCCCCGCTTGCACGGCCTTCACCCACGCGGGGTTCGCGACGTACCACGCGAGCGTGCGCGAGAGGCCCTCGGCGAAGCCGAGCGTCGGCTCCCAGCCGAGCTCGCGCTTCAGCTTCGACGAGTCGACCGCGTACCGCCAGTCGTGGCCGGGTCGGTCTTCGACGAATCGAATGAGACCGAGGACGTCTGCCGCGGGCCGACCCGTCTGTTCGGCCACCAGCTGGCAGAGCGCCCGGACGACGTCGATGTTGGTGCGCTCCTCGTTGCCGCCGACGTTGTAGGTGTGACCGATCTGTCCGCGCTGGATGACCGTCCAGATGGCCTCGCAGTGGTCGTCGACGTAGAGCCAATCGCGGCAGTTGCCGCCGGTGCCGTACACGGGCAACTCGCGGCCCTCGAGGGCGTTGAGGAGCGTGAGCGGAATGAGCTTCTCCGGGGCCTGCCGCGGGCCGTAGTTGTTCGAGCAGTTCGTGATCGTGACGGGAAGACCGTACGTCCTGTGAAACGCGCGGACGAGGTGATCGGACGACGCCTTCGACGCCGCATACGGGCTGCTCGGATCGTAGCGGCTATCCTCGGTGAACGTCCCCTCGTCTTTCAGGGAGCCGTAGACCTCGTCGGTGCTCACGTGATGGAAGCGGCCGGTGCGCGAGCCCTTCCACATCGCGCGGCACGCGTTCAAGAGCTGCAGGGTTCCGACGACGTTCGTCCGGACGAAGGCGCCGGGGTCGTGGATGCTGCGATCGACGTGGGATTCGGCCGCGAAGTGCACGACCACGTCGGGATGGAACTCGCCGAAGATCCGGTTCACGACGTCGCCATCGGCGATGTCGGCCACCTCGAGCGTGAAGTTCTTGGCGCCGTCGATGTCGCTCAGGCTGAGCGGATTGCCCGCATAGGTGAGCTTGTCGAAGCAGACGAACGAGTGCTCTGGGTGGCGCGGCACGAACATGTTGAGGAAGTTCGACCCGATGAAGCCGGCACCCCCGGTGACGAGAATCCTCATGGCAGTCTCCGGGCGTTTCGGTCTTCTTGGGCGGTCATGAGCGGTCGGTTCATGGCAGGATGCAAGCGTAGACGACCAGGGAAAAAGGTAGAAATGGAGATTGTCTTACTAGGAAGCGCCGGGCAAGTCGGCGTCGCCCTCGCGGGCGCCCTCGGGTGCTTCGCGCACGTGACGGCGTTCGATCGATCGACGCTCGATCTTTCGAACACGGACGCGGTCGTCGGAGCTCTCCGCGCCGCCCGGCCGGCCGTCGTCGTCAACGCGGCTGCCTTCACCGACGTCGACCGCGCCGAGACCGAGGAGACGATGGCCACTCGAATCAACGGCGACGTGGTCGGCGTTCTCGGCGAAGAGTGTCGGGCCCTCCGCGCCGGCCTCGTGCACTATTCGACCGATTTCGTCTTCGACGGCGCGGCATCGCGTCCGTACCGGGAAGACGACCCGACCGGCCCGCTGGGCGCGTACGGCCGATCGAAGCTCGCCGGGGAGGAGGCGCTGGTCCGGGCTGGAGCACCCGCGCTGGTGCTGCGCACCGCCTGGGTGTACAGCCCCGGCCGGCGGTCCTTCGTCGCATCGATCCTGCGACTGGCCCGGGAGCGAGAGTCGCTCCGCGTCGTGGCCGATCAGTCGGGGAGTCCCACGTTTGCGGGAGACCTCGCGACGGCGACGGCGCTCATCGTCCACGGGATCCGGCGCGATCCTTTTGGCGCGATCGACGAAGCGCGAGGCGTCTACCACGCGGCCGGCGGCGGCGTCGCCACACGATTCGAGCTGGCGATGGCGACCATCGCCGGCGACCCGCGAGCGAGCGAGCATCGCGTGCGTCACGTCGAGCCCGTTCCGACGTCCGCCTATCCGCTCCCGGCGCCGCGCCCCGCGTACGCGCCTCTCGACTGCGAGAAGCTCCGCGACCGGTTCGGGATCGCCCTTCCGCCCTGGAGGGATGCGCTCGCGCGTGCGCTCCGTCAGTAACGTCGCCATCGATTCACCGGTCCGCGGACGGAAAGGCCGAGCGTGGTAGGCCGCTCTTCGACCTCGTTCAGTCGGCTTCGGGGGCGCGCTTCTTCAAGGGCCGCGCGAACCCGTACTCCGTCAGCCGCGCGACCAGCGTGCGGCGCGAGATGCGAAGGAGCTGGGCGGCGCGCGTCTGATTTCCGCCGCAGCGGTCCATGGCCTCGGCGATGCGCCGGCGCTCGATCGACTGCGCAGCCCGCCGCGCGGCGTCGTGAAGACCGAGCGGCGCCGAGTCGAAGACGCCGAGGCTGCCGTCGTTGGGCGAAGGCAACGTCGCGCGCTGCGTCGTCTCGAGGGAAGCGGTGACCCCGAAGCTGAGCTCTGGCGGCGGCAAGTGATGGATGTCGATGGTCGCGCCCGTGCAGAGCGTCACCGCGCGCTCGATCACGTTTCTCAGCTCCCGGACGTTGCCGGGCCAGTCGTGCGACTCGAGCTGGCGCATCGCTTCGGCGGTGATGGGGACCTCGGGCCGACTCGCGGCTCGGCAGGCCTGAACGACGAACGCGTGGGCGAGGGGAGCGATCTCGGCGCGTCGCTGCCGGAGGGGAGGAATGACGAGACTGATGCCGTTCAGACGAAAGTAGAGGTCTTGCCGGAACGCTCCCGATCGGACGAGCGCGACCAGGTCACGGTTGGTCGCGCAGACGAACCGAACCTCGATCGACCGCGACTTGAGGCCGCCGACGCGCGTCACTTCGCGGCTCTCCAGGACGCGGAGGAGCTTGGCCTGCATCGGAAGCGGCAGCTCCGCGATCTCGTCGAGGAACAGCGTGCCGCCGTCGGCCACCTCGAGGAGGCCTGGTTTCGCTTGAACCGCGCCGGTGAAGGCGCCGCGCTCGTACCCGAAAAGCTCGCTCTCGAGGAGCGCGTCGGGGAGAGCGGCGCAGTTGACCCGAACGTATGCCGCCGAGCCGCGCGTCGACCTGCGATGGAGGGCGTCGGCGATGACGTCTTTCCCGGCTCCCGTTTCACCGAGCAGGATGACCGAGAGGTCGCCTTTTCCGACGAGGTCGACCACGCGATAGAGCTCGCGCATTCCGTCGTCGACTACGATCACCGGCGGCGCCTGGTGATCGGCGCGGGCAGTCGTGCGAGGCTGGGGCACGGCCGGAGCGTCGTTCTCCAGGCTGGCCCGGATGACGACGACGGCCGCTCCGATCGCCACGACTTGACCCCTCTGGATGGCGACGCCCGTTCGCTTCGGAATGCGCGTGCCGGCGATCGTCGTACCGTTGGTGCTCCCGAGATCCTCGACGGTCACGGGGTTGCTCCCGTAAAAGACCGCGTGCTCGCGGGACACCGAAGGGTGGTCGATGCACAGGTCGCATTTGCGCGAGCGGCCGATCGACAGCGTACCCGCCGCCGGCAGCTCTTTGACCGCCGAGCCACCGGGCCACATGGCTACGAGGTGAGGACGTGCGAGCGCGACGTGGGCGTGGGTCACGGTTCCGGTGATATCGTCTTCACGCGGCAGCATCAGGAGGCTTTCGGCGACCGGGGTTCCGCGGTCACTGGTCCAGCCATAAGCGATTCGCGCGCCAAGTTGCTCGGGATGGTCCCTTTCCGCCCAGACCGCACACAGACCCCAAGGAGGACGCGCAGTTAATGGGCCTGGGTCGTGGGAACGGATCTGCGCGGAAGCGCTGCGCGGTGCTCACCGTGCGCATTATGCTACTCAAGTAGGCCGCCCGCACCTGGAAACAGACCGAATCACCCAGCGAAATCGAGGGCCTGGGGCTTTGGAACGAGGGCTGCACCATCGGATCGTCAAGCAAACCCTCGGGAGCGCACAACGCAATGGCGAGACATCACGGGCGCAACGCGAAAAAGACGATCGCGGTCTTCTGCGACGGCGGTTTCCTCGCGCACGTGACGCGGTCGTTCGAGGTGGGGCGGGCTCTGCGTCACTGCTTCGGTCATCGGGTCGTCTTCTGCTGCGACGGGCCTTACACGCACATCCCCCGCGATGCAGGGTTCGACGTGGTGCCCGTCTTCACCGTCAACCGCGACATCACCATGGATGTCGCTCGCAAGGGTACTCCTCCGAGCCTCAGCTGGTGGAAGTCGATCTGCGATCAGTCCGTGGCGGCCGATCTTCAGGCGCTCGAGACCATCAAGCCCGACGCCGTGGTCGCCGACATGCGGTGGTCGATGTCGACGAGCGCGCGGGTCTTCGGGATCCCGTACGTCGCCGTCGCGAATGCATGCTGGACCGATCGGTTCGCCCAGCCGATCGAGCCGCCCGAGGGCCACATCACGTCGAAGATCCTCGGCAAGTGGCTGGCAAAAGCCGCCTTTCCGATGATCCAGCAGCAGCTGATGAAGTTCGGCGCCCTCGGCTACAAGGAGGTCCGGAAGCGCCATGGTCTGCCGCCGCTCCGGTCGATGCTGGAGGCCGTCGAGGGCGACATCACCCTGATGCCGGACCTGCCCGAGTTCATGCCCGTCGTTCGAGATACGCCCCCGAGCTTCCGCTACATCGGCCCGCTGCTCTGGGATGCGAACATCGGCCTCCCTCCCTGGTTCTCGAAACTGCAGCCCGGCCGGCCGACGATCTACTTCACGATGGGCTCGACGGGCGACACCAAATTCTTCGACGAGGCCGTGCGTGTCTTCGGCAACACGGAGTACCAGGTCCTCATCACGACGGGAGGGCTCGCCGAGATCCCGAACCCGCCGTCGAACGTGTTCATCGCGAAGTACGCGCCGGGCGACGCGCTGATGGCCGTGAGCGACGTCGTCGTCTCGCACGGCGGCAACGGGACCGTGTATCAGGCCCTCTCGTGCGGCGTCCCCGTCATCGGCTTCCCGACCATGTTCGACCAAGAGATCAACATGCGTCAGGTCGCGGCGCTCGGCATCGGCATCCAGATGTCGAACAAGGACTACACGGGGCCGGCGCTCGACAAGGCCGTGCGCAAGGTGCTCAACGAGACGCGCTACCGTGAGCGGTGCCGCCAGCTCGCCGCGCGAATTTCGCGCATGGACGGGCGCCGGCGCGCCGCCCTGCACATCCACGACTTCTTGCAGCACAAGGACCCGAGGGAGCACCCGGTTACCGCCACGGCGATCTTGCAGCTGCTTCCGCCACTCGACACGGAGAGCGCTGTAGCATGATGTTGAACCGTCTCTTGCCTCGCTTCGGTCGGGGTGACGAGGGCAGCGCCCTCCCGTACGACATGTTCGACGCGGCCTACCCCGAGGCCGAGGCCCGTCGCGCGCGCCGGATGGAGAACATCTACCACGTCGGCCAGGCGAAGATCTGGGACGGGCGGGACGTGCTCGCGCAGGCCATCGCCAAGTACGGCAAGCCGGACCTGGCGCCGGAGAAGCGCCGATCGCTGGCGCGCGTCTTCGGGATGATCATGTGGGGCGAGCTCGCGGCGTGGAAGATCAGCGCGCAGCTCGCCGACAGGCTGGTGCCTCTCGAGGCGAAGCTCGCGGCCGTTAGTCAGGTGCACGACGAGGCCCGCCACTTCTACGTCATGCACGACTACCTCCAGATGCTCGGCGAGAAGCCCGCGAAGCTCGAGTTCTGGGCGCAGCGGGTCCTGCAGCGGACGCTCGGCACGAGGAACCTCTTGAAGAAGCTGATCGGCATGCAGTTGACGGTCGAGACCGTCGCCTTCGTCGCCTTCCAGCGCGTTCGGGAGATCGAGGTCGAGCCGGTCCTCAGCGAGCTGATGACGTATTACGAGCGCGACGAAGCACGGCACATCGGGCTCGGGATCCAGCTCGTCCCCCAGATGGTGGCGAAGCTCTCGATGCCCGGCGCCCTGAGTCTCGCCGCCTTCCAGCTCGATCTCCTCGTCGCGACGCTCTTCAGCCTCAAGACGATCGAGCGCGATCTCATCGAGATCGGCGTCGACCCGCGCAGCATGCTCGGGATGGCCTTCCGCAAGCAGGCCGACATCGACACGAAGATCCGCGCCGAGTTCCCGCAGTGGCCAGAAGACCCGCCGCTTCGCCGCGCGTTCGAGGGCGTCTGCGAGGTGCTCTTCCCGAGCGAGGGAGCCGACGCGAATGTCCCGGTCCCCGTCCGCATGAAGCACGCGCTCGAGGTCGTGGCGCGAACGCGCCAGAGCGTGTTCGAGCAATGGGGACAGCGCGGATAGCGCCCTGGTCCTTCGGGTCTCTCTCGAGGCTCACGAAGGGCATCGGACGCTGGTGCTGAAAAAGAGAATTCGACCGCCAGGAAGCCAAAGACGCCAGGGTTGGAGCAATCAAAATCTCGAGGATTTTCTCACCTGGCGGTCCTGAGGTCCTGGCGGTTTTCTCACCCACCGTCACAGCCATCGCGCGCGCTCTCGGATCGCTAGCGCGGCGCGTCGCGGACGACGACGTCGCCGCCGTCCTGTTCGACCGTGACCGGATAGCGTTTGCCCGGCTCCGCGTCGCTCCACGCTTCCGAAAGCGAAGGGTCGACCTGAACGTTCCCCGGATGGACCTTGGCGAGCTGGCCGACGTGGTCTTTGATCGCGATGACGCGGTTGTCGATGGGTGCATCGCGTTCGAGGCCGTAGACGTGCGCGACGCTCCCCGGGAGGCCGTCCATGCGCTTCACGTCGGCGGCGCGCAGGGCGGTCCTGTCGGCATGGAACTCGGAGAGACCGGTCCTCGCCTGGTAACGACGCTCGACGAGGAAGGGAATGCGATCGGCCTTCGACAGCGCCCGGTGACCGAACGGGATGAGCATCTCGACGTGCCGCAACGTCGCCCACACGCGCCCGTCGGGTCCGATCATCTGGATCAGATACGTGGGGAACGCATTGGCGCCGTCGAAGCCCGCAAAACGCACCTCGGCTCGCACGGTGCCTCGCGTGGGTGGCGGCCCGAAGAACTGGGCCGTCAGTCGCACCGGCACGCCCATGTGGCCGGGAGAGATCTTGTCGGACCATCGCTCGAGTTCGTCGTGGGGAACGCCGTGAAGCGCGCCGTCGAGCAGGATGTGGTGGATGGCACCGATCGGCGCATCGGCGCCGGCGGCATCGAGATCGGCCGACGCACCTCGCCCGCTCAGCGCGAGCCGCCGCAGCACCTGCAGCTTGGGACCCCAGAAGATCGAACCCGACGTGTACGGATTCGGGGCGACCGCTCCGTCTTCGAGGGGCGGCCACGCTGCCGGCGGCGGCGCGAACCCTCGCGCGATGCGGATGCGGCCCGACGCGACTCGCTTGGCCGTCGCTCCGTCGTCGGTGACGTCGTAGAGGGAGGCGAGCACGTCGACTTCTTCCGTTCGGTGAACCGCGCGCGCAAGCACCGCGCGCACCTCCGTGCGGAGGCGCTTCGGGCGGTCGCAGATGAGCCAGCCGAGCGCCCGCAGCTCGGTGCCAGCGGCGACGACCCACTCCGGCGCCCCCGCGACGGGCGGGTACGAGGCCCGGACGTGCTCGAGCGCCGCCGAGGCGAGGCGATCGACCATGCTCATCATGGGCATC
>ODAK010008720.1_pt1 | contig 10118 bp, 7 predicted proteins | sample 1539591 | NCBI WGS metagenome assembly ODAK01 (sample SAMEA3539303, study PRJEB22396) | soil metagenome | biome: tundra; feature: field; material: soil | place: USA | collected 2010-05 | depth 0.15 m | reverse complement strand
CCCCGGCCGGCTCGACTACCTGCTTCGCCCGCTCGAGACAGAGCAGCAGGCCGCGGGCGAGCGCCACCTCGGACACCGTAACGATCCGGTCCGCGCCCGCGGCCAGGATGGCGAACGGGATGTCACCAGGCCGCTGCACCGCGATCCCGTCGGCCATCGTCGGCGCGCCGACGACCTGGACGGGGTGCCCGGCGGCGAACGAGGCGACGAGCCCGGGAACCGCCTCCGCCTGGACGCCCACCACCCGTACCTCCGGGTCAAGTGCGTGCACGGCCACCGTGACCCCAGCCGCGCCACCGCCGCCGCCGGCCGGGATCAAGACGGTGCGCACCCCCGGGCACTGCTCGATGATCTCGAAGCCGAGCGTGCCCTGGCCTGCCACGATGTCCGCGTGGTCGAAGGGGTGAATAAACACCGCGCCGGTCCGCGCCGCGAATCGCAGTGCCTCATCGAGCGCGTCCTCCACGGATGACCCGTGCAGGATGACGGACGCACCGTAGGCCTTGGTGGCCTCCACCTTGGGCAGCGGCGCGCGTTCCGGCATCACCACGGTCGCCTGCGCGCCGAGCAGCGAGGCGGCGAACGCCACGCCCTGCGCGTGATTTCCCGCACTCGCCGCCACCACCCCACGAGCGCGCTCCGCGTCGGAAAGCCGGGCGATCCTGACGTATGCGCCGCGCACCTTGAACGAGCCCGTGCGCTGCAGGTTCTCGCACTTGAGGTAGACGGGACCGCCGGCCTGCTCGGAAAGCACGCGCGAGCAAAGCATCGGCGTCGGCGAGACGACATCGCGCAGCAGTTCGCGGGCGGCGACAATGTCATCGGGCTGCACTAGCGGGGAAATTGATGCCACGCTAGCGAACATTAACCCCCGCCCGGCCCGCTCGGGGATGCGACCACGCGCGAAGCCGACATAGTGTCGGAAGGGTGCAGCACAGCAGCCAGGAATCCAGCGCAAGCGCTTCGCACGGCAGCAGGCCAGCCACACTGGGCGAGCTGAAGGCGAGCGGCCACCTCTATCGCACCGTCAAGCAAGAGATCAGAGAGAACCTGCTCACGCGGATGCGCGCAGGTCAGGAACGCTTTCCCGGCATCGTCGGCTTCGACCAGACGGTGCTGCCGCACGTCGAGCGTGCCCTGCTCGCGGGGCACGACATCATCCTGCTCGGTGAGCGCGGCCAGGGGAAGACCCGGTTGATCCGCACGCTGGCAAACCTGCTCGACGAGTGGACGCCGACCGTCAAGGGCTGCGAGATCAACGACCACCCGTACGCACCGGTCTGTGCTCGCTGCCTGCGCCTGGCGGCGGAGCAGGGCGACGACCTAGAGGTCGCCTGGCGGCACAGGAGCGACAGGTACGGCGAGAAGCTCGCGACTCCTGACACCAGCGTTGGCGACCTGATCGGCGACGTCGACCCGATCAAGGTCGCCGAGGGTCGTACGCTCGGCGACCCCGAGACCGTGCACTACGGGCTGGTCCCACGGTTCAACCGCGGCATCTTCTCGGTCAACGAGCTGCCCGATCTCGCCGAACGCATCCAGGTGTCGCTGCTCAACGTGCTCGAGGAGCGCGACGTGCAGATCCGCGGATACGCACTGCGGCTGCCCCTCGACGTCCTGCTCATCGCAAGTGCGAACCCCGAGGATTACACCAACCGTGGCCGCATCATCACACCGCTCAAGGACCGGTTCGGCGCAGAGGTTCGCACGCACTACCCGTTGCGCCTCAACGACGAGATCGATCTCATTACGCAGGAGGCCGAGCTGTCCGCGGACGTTCCGGGTTATCTGCTCGACGTCGTCGCCCGTTTCACTCGGCTCGTGCGCGAGTCGACCGCGGTCGATCAGCGCTCTGGAGTGTCCGCACGCTTCGCCGTTGCGGGTGCAGAAACGGTTGCGGCGTCGGCACTTCGACGGGCAGCGCTAATAGGCGAGGCGGACGCCGTGGCGCGGGTGTGCGACCTTCCCGGAATCGTCGATTCGCTTCAGGGCAAGGTCGAATTCGAGGTCAGCGAGGAAGGGCGGGAGCGCGACGTCCTCGTGCACCTCTTGCGGCGAGCTGTTGCCGAGACGTTTCGCGCGAAGCTCGGAAACGCCGATCTCAGCGGGCTTCTTGCCCGCTTCGACGAAGGTGCCACCGTCGAGACCGGCGAACTGGTGTCGGCCGCCGATCTGCTCAAGCGAGTCGGCCAGGTGACCGGGCTTGCGAAGGTGCTCGAACGGCTCGGCGACGACGGCGGGGAGAACCCGGGACGTGCGGCAGCCGCGATCGAGTTCGCACTCGAGGGTCTGTACCTCACCCGGCGGCTGAGCAAGGACGAGGTCCCCGGCCGCACGGTGTACGGCGGCTGAGCGTGAGCTCGCCGGCGTTTCGCTACGGACCGTGGCACGAAGGTCCCGACCCGCTCGCCCCGCCGTACGACATCGCACAGGCGCTGGACGAACTCGGCGACGCGGTGCTCGACGGCGCCAGCACGTCCGACGCATTGCGCGATCTGCTGCGCCAAGGCGCGCCGGGGCTTCGCGGCCTCGAGGACATGCTTCGCCGGGTGCGCGAGCAGCGCCGCGCACTGCGATCCAAGGGCCGCCTCGACGGCACGCTCGAGCAGGCGCGGGCGTTGCTCGACAAAGCGGTCGGGCAGGAGCGGGCGGCATTGTTTCCCGACCCATCGGACGACGCGCGCCTGCGCGAAACCGAACTCGACACGTTGCCGAACGACCCGGCACGCGCGATCCGCGCGCTCTCCGATTACGACTGGCGATCCGACGAGGCACGTGCGACGTACGAGGAGTTGAAGGACCTTCTCCGCCAGGAGGTCCTCGACAGTCAATTCCGCGGCATGAAGCAAGCGATGCAGTCGATGCAATCCGGTTCGCCTGAATCGCAAGCAGCAATGCAGGCCGTCAAGGACATGATGGCCGACCTCAACGAGATGCTCGCCGCCGATGCGCGCGGTGAACACACGCAAGAAGACTTCGATCAGTTCATGACCAAGCATGGGCAGTTTTTCCCTGACCAGCCAGCGAATCTCGAGGAGCTCGTCGACTCTCTCGCACGTCGCGCGGCCGCGATGGAGCGCATGCTCGCGTCCATGACCGCCGAACAGCGCGACGAACTCGCCGCGCTCATGGCGCAGTCGATGGAAGACATGGGCCTTGCCTCGGAGATGGCGCGGTTGAACGACGCGCTGCGCACCCGGCGTCCCGATCTGGATTGGACCGGCCGCACGCGCATGAAGGGCGATCAGCCGCTGGGCATGTCCGACGCGACGACGGCGCTTGAGGAGCTCGCCGATCTCGAGGAGCTCGAGTCGACGCTCGGGCAGGAGTATCCGGGCGCCAGCCTCGAGGACGTCGACGAGGAGGCGATCCGGCGGGCCCTCGGGCGGCAAGCGGTCGACGACCTGCGCCAGTTGCGGCAGGTCGAGCGTGAGTTGGAGCGGCAGGGCTATCTACGGCGGGACGGCGGCCGGCTGGAGTTGACCGCGAAAGCGGTGCGCCGGCTGGGCGCCACCGCGCTGCGACGGGTCTTTGCGTCACTGTCCAGCAGTACGCGCGGCGATCACGACGTGCCCAATGCAGGATCGGCCGGTGAGCTGACCGGCTCGTCGCGTGCGTGGCGGTTCGGCGACGAGCAGCCACTGGACGTCGTCCGCACGGTGTCGAACGCGATCCTTCGCTCCGGGCCTGCGTCCTCTGGCGGCGGGGTGAAGCTGCAAGTCGACGACTTCGAGGTGGTGGAGACCGAACGCCGCACGTCGGCTGCGGTCTGCCTGCTCGTGGACCTTTCGTGGTCGATGACGTTGCGCGGCACGTGGGGAATCGCGAAGTCGACCGCGCTCGCCCTGCATTCGCTGGTGAGCACGCGGTTCCCTCAGGACGCACTGCAAGTCATCGGATTCTCCAACTATGCAAGGGTCTTGCAGCCCACTGAACTGGCCGGCCTGGACGCCGAGATGGTGCAGGGCACGAACCTGCAGCACGCGTTGCTCATCGCCGGACGATTCCTCGATCGCCATCCTGAGCACGAGCCAGTCGTGCTTGTCGTCACCGACGGCGAACCCACCGCGCATCTGCTCCCAAGCGGCGACTACACCTTCGATTGGCCGCCGTCGCCGGAGACGCTCGCGGTCACCCTCGCGGAGGCCGACAAGATGACTCGGCGCGGTGCGACGCTCAACGTCTTCATGCTCGCCGACGACAAGGGGCTCGTCGATTTCGTCGACAAGCTGGCGAAGCGCAACGGCGGACGGGTCTTCGCGCCGTCCGACGACAAGCTCGGCGACTACGTGGTGAGCGACTATCTGCGGGCGCGTCGCGGCCGGCGCGGCTGAGGCGGGGGCCGAGGACTGGCGCCGACCCCCGAGGACCGCCTTGTGAGCCCCTCCTCGGGGGTCTCGATCACGTCAACGTGATCGACTTCGAGCGGGTAGCGTGACGCGAATGCACCGGCTGCGCGTGAAAGTGTTCGGCGACCTGCCGAACGAGGTCGCCGTGTTGGCGGCGGTGGCATTCAGCGTGGCGGTCGGATTCGGCATCGTCGCGCCGGTCATCCCCCTGTTCGCCCATCACTTCGGCGTGGGTAAGGCGGAGGTTGGCGCCGTTCTGTCCGCCTTCGCGTTCATGCGGCTCGCGTCCGCACTCGGCGTCGGCCGTCTGGTCGACGCCATCGGTGAACGCATCGTGCTCGCCACCGGTATCGGCATCGTCTCGGTCAGCAGCGCGCTCGCCGGATTCGCGCACAGCTACCTGCAACTCCTGCTGCTGCGCGGCGTAGGGGGCATCGGCTCGGCGATGTTCTCGGTGAGCGCGATGGGACTGCTACTGCGCGTTGTCGCCCCGGCGCAGCGTGGCCGCTCGGTCGGGCTCTTCCAGGGCGGCTTCCTGCTCGGCGGCATCTCCGGCCCGGCCATCGGCGGACCGCTCGCCGCGTGGTCGATCCGCGCCCCGTTCTTCGTCTACGCCGCAACGCTGGTCGTCGCCGGTACCGTCGCGATGGTCGGCTTGCGACGCGCTTCCCTGGCCCGCAAGACCGAGACCGGGCAGGTGGACGCCGATCAGCCGAACCGCACGAGCCTCGCCGCCGCCTTCAAGCAGCGGGCCTACCGCGCAGCCCTCACGGCCAACCTCGCCGACAGCTGGGCCGCGATGGGCGTGCGGAACACGCTCGTCCCGCTGTTCGTTGTGGAGTCCCTGCATCGCGGCACCGCGTGGGTCGGCATCGGCTTCACTATCGTGGCCTTCTTCAACGCGGCCACCCTGATTCCCGCGGGGCGTCTCGTCGACCGGCGTGGCCGGCGTCCCGTTATGGTGGCGGGCTGCTTACTGTCGGCCAGCTCGATGGCGTTGCTCGCCTTGTCGCCGAACCTCGTCGGTTACATCATCGCGATGGTCGTGTTCGGTATCGGCTCGGGACTCCTCGACGTCGCACCGGCCGCGGTCGTCGGTGATGTCGCCGGTAAGCGCGGCGGCACGGTGGTTGCGGGATTTCAGATGGCCGGCGACGGCGGTTCGGTCAGCGGCCCGATCGTGGCCGGTTGGGTAGCCGACAGCTGGTCCTATGGCGCGGCATTTTGGGTGACGACCGGCATCCTCGCGGGTGCCGGCGCATTGGCCGCCCGCGCGCCCGACATCCGGCTGGCGCCGAGTCCGGCGGATGGGCTGGCGACCGCGGAGATCCAAGCCGACCTCACCGCCGAAAAGGCGTAGCGCAGAAGGAGAATCCGACGGTCCGCTAACCGAGCGCCTGTTCCAGATCCGCAAGCAGATCATCGATGTTTTCGATGCCTACCGACAGTCGAACCAGGTCGGCAGGCACTTCAAGCGGACTCCCGACGACGCTGGCGTGCGTCATCCGCCCCGGATGTTCGATCAGCGACTCGACTCCGCCGAGTGATTCGGCCAACGTGAACAATCTCGCGCGGTTGCAGACCTCAACGGCGGCCGCTTCCCCGGCGTCCATTCGAAATGACACCATGCCACCGAAGTTGCGCATCTGTTTCGCGGCGATCTCGTGACCGGCATGCGACGGCAGTCCCGGATAGAACACCTGCGAGACGGCCTTGTGGTGTTGGAGGAATGCCGCGATGCGGGCCGCGTTTTCGCAATGCCGATCCATGCGGACGGCGAGTGTCTTCACGCCACGCATCACCAGCCACGAATCAAACGGACCGGCGATAGAACCGATGGCGTTCTGGTGGAACGCAAGTTGCCCACCGAGCTCAGCGTCGGCCGCGACCAATGCGCCGCCTACCACGTCAGAGTGTCCGCCGAGGTACTTCGTCGTGGAGTACCCCACGATGTCGGCACCTAAAGCCAGTGGCTGCTGCAAATACGGCGAAGCGAAGGTGTTGTCGACGACCAGCTTCGCGCCGCCCTCGTGCGCGATCCGTGCGACCGCCGCGATGTCGGCAATGCCGAGTAGCGGATTGCTCGGCGTCTCACACCACACAACCGTCGTCTTTGGGGTCATTGCGGCAACGAGCGAGTCGAGGTCGGACAGGTCGACCGACGTGTGCGTCACGCCCCACCGGCCGAACACCTTGTCGACCAACCGGAACGTGCCGCCATATGCATCGCCCGGCACGACCACATGGTCATGCGGTGCGCACAGTGTGCGCAGAATGCAGTCCTCAGCCGCCAACCCGCTCGCGAAGGCCAACCCGCGCGTGCCGCCGTCGAGATCTGCCAGGCACGCCTCAAGCGCCGCCCGCGTCGGGTTGCCGGATCGGCTGTACTCCCACCCCTCGCGGGGGCTACCCACAGCGTCCTGATGGAACGTCGAGACTTGAAAGATGGGCGGGACGACGGCACCTGTGCGTGGGTCCGACGGCTGGCCGGCGTGAATGGCCCGGGTCTCGAAGTTTTCGTTCGCGAGGTTCGTCTCGTCGTGGTGGTCTGCCATGAAGCCGAGGCTATCCCGCAGCCGCTAAGTTTGCCGTCAGCGGCGGGGGTGCCGTCGAGCCGAGGAGGACGTTGTGGCCTGGCGCGAGCGACCAGTAGCGGCCGCTGCCTTCGCCGATGCCCGCGAGCTGATCTTCCGGCCCAAGTTCCGCCGCGCAATCGTGGCTGCGTTGGTGTTCGTCGCCGCAGCCATCGCGGGGGCCTACGACAACGGTGTCAAAGCCAAGCACGACGTCAACCACGTACCTGTCGCGGACCAGCCGCACCGAGTCTTCGCGCTGGTGGCGATCGGCGTGTGTCTTGTCGCCGGCATCATCACCGTTCAACTGGTCGCGAACGAGCTCGCGAGGCTGGCCCGCCACCGCGGCAGTCCCGCCGCAGCCTCCGCGATCCGGCTGGGCGTGCAGATCATCGGCTATCTCGCGATTCTCGTGACCGTGCTCGGGTTGTTCGCGGTCAAGATCGAGAGCGTCCTGCTGTCCGGCGCCATCGTGAGCGTCGTGCTCGGACTAGCTGCACAGCAATCACTGGGCAACGCGTTCGCGGGCATCGTGTTGCTCATCTCGCGGCCGTTCAAGGTCGGCGACTACATCACGCTGCGGGCCGGCGCGCTGGGCGGACAGTATGACGGCCAGATCAGCGCCATCAGCTTGATGTTCACCACGATGCGCACGCAGGACGGACCGATCTCCTTTCCGAATGCGGCGGTATTGTCCGCCGCGACCGGGGTCCGCGAGGATCCGAGCGGCAACTCGCCGCTGATCACATAGCGCGGCTGATCACGTAGATGTAGGACGGACCCGCGTCGCTCGGATCAGACGATTCGAGAAGTCCAGCCCAGCGCCGTCCGAAGCCGACGCGCTCGAGGGCGCGCCACGACGCGCGGTTCGCCTGCTGCATCGCCACGATGACGCTGTCCACGTCGGGATAACGGCCGAACGTGTCAGCGAGGAGCTGGCGAATCGCCTCGGTTCCAACGCCTCGTCCGGTGGCATCGAGTACGCCGATCGCGTAGTCGAACCCGACGGCTGCGCCGGTGTCCGCTGGGACAGCGGCAGTGCTCGACTCGCCTGCGGCAGTGCTCGACTCGCCTGCGGCGGCGAGCGCGGCGGCCCATGACGGGTTGTCGCTGATCCGGTACCGCTGCATGAAGCCCACAGGCCGGCCTTCGGTCTCGATCACAAAGAGCTCCGTCGGATCGATGCCGTCGATGCAGGGGCCGTACTCGGCCTCGACCGCCTCGGTTGGCGAGGCCTCGCCGTGCACCCACGGGAACCAGGCCTCGCCGTGCACCCACGGGAACCAGGCCTCGACGTGCGGCGCGCGCAACCAGCCCGCAAGTGCGGGGAAATCGTTGCGAGTCATCGGCCGCAGAACCACCCAGGGCGGGCCTTCCGATCCTGAGCCGCCAATCTCAACCTGACCGGACATCACAGCAGTATCGGACCCATAGAGTCGCAGCGGCCACTCGGCCGACGTTCAGGAAACTCCCAGACTTCAGCGTAAGGATGCTCATCTACCGTCATTTTGCCGCGGATCTGACAGCCGACCGATTGGACTCGACATGCCGAGCTTGGCCGCCGTCCCCGCGATCGTGGGCGCCGCCGGTCCGGCACGGCTGCTCGTCGTGGACGACGAGCCCAACATCCTCGAACTCCTCGCCGCAACCCTGCGATTCAGCGGCTTCGAGGTAGCGAGCGCGTCCACCGGCCACGAAGCGCTCGAGACGGCCCAGACGTTCAAACCGGATCTCATTGTGCTGGACGTCATGATGCCCGGCATCGATGGATTCGACGTAGCGAAGCGACTGCGCGCCGGTGGGGTCCGTACGCCTGTTCTCTTCCTCACTGCGCGCGATAGCGACGAGGACAAGGTCACCGGGCTCACCATCGGTGGTGACGACTACGTCACGAAGCCGTTCAGCCTCGAAGAGGTGATCGCGCGCATTCGCAGCATCCTGCGACGGACGAAGGGCGTGGACGGCGAGGTAGGCACGTCCATTCTCAGTCTCGGTGACATCACCCTCGACGAGGACAGCTACGAAGTTCTGAAGGGCGATCAGCCGATCGAGCTGTCCGCGACCGAGTTCAAGCTGCTGCGCTACTTCCTGCACAACCCGGGCCGCGTTCTGTCGAAGACGCAGATCCTCGAGCACGTCTGGTCGTATGACTTCGGCGGCGACGCCAATATCGTCGAGACGTACGTGTCCCACCTGCGCCGCAAGATCGACACGACGGAGCCGCGCTTGCTGCACACCTTGCGCGGGATGGGGTATGCCTTGCGAGTGCCGCGATCGTGAGGCGCGGGTGGCGTTCCCTGACCGCGCGCGCGCGGCGGGTCCCGCTGCGGATCCGACTGGTACTTCTCACCTGCGTGTTGGTCACCGGCGCGCTGATCGCCACCGGATTCGTCGCGACTAACCTGCTGCGGCACTCTTTGATAAACCGGGTCGACAGCCAGCTCACCAGCGCGAGCCATCTGATCACCACCTCCGACTACGCCCGCGGATTTCGTGGGCCGCGCGTCCCCGGTGGTGGCCTGGGCGCGCCACCCGCAGCTGGCGACACCGGCACCACAACGGACGACGTCGCACCAACCGGTACGGCACCAACCGGTACGGCGCCAGCCGCCGGAACCGCGGCACCCAGCGCCGCTGCACCGACCTCGGGCGCTCGCCCCACGACACCGGCGCCCGGCTGCGGTCCGGCGGATACCGCCGATACGACGACGGCGACTCGTCAACGCCTGCCGCTGCCAAGCGACTACTGGGTCCGAGTCAACAACGCGGCCGGCACACAGATTTCGCAGAGCAGCGAACCCTTGAACCAAGCGGACTGCGGACCCGCCATTCCGACTCTCACGATCACCGCAGTGAATGCACTGCATGGCAAGCCATTCACTGTTCCGTCGCGCAACGGCAGTGAGCGCTGGCGGGTCGAAGTGTCGGCCACGCCGAACGGCACCGGCAGCATCGCGGTCGCGACGCCACTCACCGGCGTCGACAGCACGCTGAATCAACTCGTGCTCTTCGACGTCATCATCGGCGCAGGGGTGGTCATCGTCCTGGCCGGACTGAGCTACGTCGCGGTCCGTCATAGCCTGCGCCCGCTCGTCGATGTCGAACACACCGCCGCCGCCATCGCCGCCGGCGACCTGACCCGCCGTGTTCCGCAGAGCGATCCGCGCACAGAAGTTGGCCGACTGGCGGGCGCGCT
>ODAK010008719.1_pt1 | contig 10121 bp, 9 predicted proteins | sample 1539591 | NCBI WGS metagenome assembly ODAK01 (sample SAMEA3539303, study PRJEB22396) | soil metagenome | biome: tundra; feature: field; material: soil | place: USA | collected 2010-05 | depth 0.15 m | reverse complement strand
TCAGAAGCCACTTGGCAACGCTCGAAAGGCGCGAAGGGTTATTATCCATCGAGTTGAACTTGTTAGCCCTGAGTAAAAATGCGCTTGTAGTGCCGACCTTGAGGTCGGAAAGTGCCGGCCTAAAGGCTGGCCCTACGTACCGATGCCGGCCTGAAGGCCGACGTTACGAGTGTACTTCTAACCCACACTATAGTTTCATGCGTGCAGTCCGTTTGCCCAATAGTCTTTTCATACTACTGCCGCCATTTTTTCCAATGATGGGATAGCGGCTCCAAAAAGCCCTTAACCAAGTTTTGTACGGGCTGGGCTTGCCCTGCCCGAGAGCGCCCTCAGGAGTGCCCCCTACAAATGACCTTGCGATGCAGGCCCGCGCTGTACGTCCGCACGACAGTTGTTCCTCCTCACGGTCCGACGCTACCAAACCGAGCCAGTTCACCTAAGAGGGCATCAAGAGTCCTCAACAAAGTCCGCGCTGCTCTCTTGCATTCACCCGGCGGCGCGCTCAGTTCCCGGTTAAAGTGGACAAGGTCGCGGCAATCGACGAGCCCATTTGGGAGCTGGAGGTTTGGGAATTCACTTGCGAAATACCTATTGAAAATGCTCAAGTAATCCTGCAAATTTTGCTTTCTTGGGTCAAGCGAACACGAATCGCCTCGGCGAGCTGAAATTTGTGGTACCTGCCACTGGAGGAAGCTAAACAGGGTGGCCTCGAGAATACTGCCAGCCAGGATAGTACATGCCTTTTCGTGCTCGCTCGACGCCACCGCGACGAGTTCCCGCAAGTCTCTTAAAATGATCTCTTTGTTGCGTGCCAAATTGGCGGGAAGGAAGTCAAGCCGCGGGTTATTCAGGTGGATGGACTGCTCGCAGATAGACCTCAACGTATCTGTCATCGGGCCGTCTCTCTATAACTCGGCTTGCGTAATCCGGAGCGTATATTACTTCGAACTGGACTATCTGATAGAGTGGGCCACGCTCTACGAGGAAGTAGCCCGGCCGCCCTCTCTCCCAGTCGGAGTAGAAACCATAATTCGTAACACCCTCGGGAGATGAAGGCAGCCATTGCTGGCCAACCTCGACGTGGACAATTGCCTTGCGAGTCTCAAAATCCGGAGACTCCCATGTAGTGACAATCCCGGCGTCCGGCCGGTGGCTATGCGAGGTCCGTAAGCTTTGAACGGTTTGCCCCTTGTACTGGTCTTGGCTCAGACACCAAACCTTGATGAGATGTGGAGGAGCCTGCGGGGCGATCCCGAAGGCATCGACGATGTCTCGAGATAGCAAATGCCTTTGGGAATATATGACCTTGGGGTCAGAAAAGAAACGTTGAATGTCATTGGATTTTGAGCGGAGCTGCTGAGCGAAAAACGCTACGGAGGTCCAATCAACTACGATGAAAGGAGGGCCTTCAACACCCGCCTTCCAAAGAAGCGAGTGGCGAACCGGCTCAATTTTGCTCATCTCGGGTCCCGTGAACAGCATGAGCAACTTGTGCTCGCTGGCTTGCGGAGACCTCTCAAACCACACTGCCAAGGCCAACTGATTTACAGGAGAGGCAGTATATTGGGAAATGAAGTCTTCCAGTAAGGCCCGAACGTTGGCTTCATTCGCCACCGATTGCCAGTCGATTTGTGTTAGTCCTGCCATCGATCTAGAGAATACTACAAAATCGACTGGGTTTCCACGCTGGCAAGTTTACTTTGCGAGTGAGCAGCATCGCCCGAGATCTCCATTCACTTCTTGGTATGCGCAATTCCAATATCTCTCAGGTGCTTGCGAGTCTCGTCGGCATCAGGGGCGTTGGGAGCGAGTTGGAGGTAGGCTTCAAATTCCCGACGGGCGCGGTCCACCTCGCCCATGCTTTCCAGCGTTACGGCGAGGTTGTAATGGGCGTTGGGATAGTCGGGCTTCAAACGGATGGCTGCATCGTATTCCAGAATCGCAGCGTTCGAATCATTCCTGGATTTCAGGGCATTGGCAAGCATCAGGTGCACTGTGGAGTCCTGCGGCCGCTGCCGCAGGTAGTCACGATAATCCTCAATGGCCTCGTCCATTTTGCCCTGCTGGCGAAGGAGATTGGCCAGAGCCAGGCGGGCGTCGGCGTAATCGGGTTTGTTGAGCAACGCCGTTTGGTATTCCTTTACCGCATCATCGATTTTGCCGAGATGCACCCCGTCGTTGCCCAGGGCGAAATGCGCTTCCGGAAGATTGGGGGCCACGCGCAGGGCAGCCTGCGCTTCCGCCGCTGATTCCGCGAAATCGTTTTGCGTAGCCAGCGAGTTTGAAAGGTTTAAGTGGGCATCCGCCCAATCGGGCCTTGCTTTAAGCGCCGCGCGAAACGCCGCTTCCGCGCCCGGCGCGTCCCCCAGTCGGGTCAGGTCCAGCCCCAAATCTTCTTCGGTCTGGGGGTCCTCGTGCTGCTGCAAGCTGGCGCGGTAGGCGGCGGCCGCGCTTTTGAAATCACCCGTGCCGTAAAGGGTGTTGCCCAGTTCGCGCTGAAAAGCAGCGTTGGTAGGATTCAGGCGAACGGCTTCCTGATCCTCGGCTGCGGCACCTTGAGCGTCACCGTTCGCGCGCAATGCCGCTGCCAGGCTGATGTGCAACGTGGGATCATCCGGGCGGAGGCGCAGGGCATCGCGATAAGTGGGCACGGCCATGGCAAATTGTTTCTGCCGGACCAGTAGATCGCCCAAAGCCACCAGAGCTTCGGCATAGTCGTGCCGCAATTCGACTGCCTTCTCGAACTCAGCCTGTGCCTCAGGCATCTGGGCCAGCGCCTCCAACACCAACGCGGTGCGGAAGTGGAATTCTGGCCGTTGCGGCTCTATTTGCACCGCCACGCGGTATTCCCCCAGAGATTTGAGCAGATCGGAGGCCGCCTGGTAGGCGTTGGCAAGGTGGGCATGGGCATCCGCGTCGTCAGGACGCAGGCGAACTTCTTCGCGGTATTCCTGCACAAAGCCAGCAACGTCGCCGGAAGCTTGGAACGCTTCCGCCAGGTTGCGGTGGTAGCCAGCCTCATCGGGAGAAAGTTCCACCGCCTTGCGCAACTCGCGAATCGATTCCGCCAAGTCGCCGGTCTTGCGCAACACCAATCCCAGCGCTTCGAGCAGCGCCGGATCACCCGGCTTCAGGCGCACCGCCTCATGGTATTCGCTGACGGCGGCAGGATGATCGCTGATGGAAAGGTAAGCAGCGGCAAGCTCCGAGTGGGCGGCGACATAATCCGGCTGAAGACGGATAACGCGGCGGAACTCCTCAATGGCCCCACCGTAATCACCGGCTTCGCGCAACGCCAGCCCCAGAGCATACCGGTAGTCCGCCTGATTGGGGCGCAATTGCACCGCCACCCGGTATTCCTCAATGGCATGAGCAAAATCCTCAATAGCGCGCAGGGCTGCGGCCAGGCTCATGTGGATTTCAGGGTCCTTGGAACTTAAGCGGGCCGCGGTTCGATATTCGTTGATGCCGCCGGCAAAATCTCCCGCCTGGGTTAATGCCGAGGCCAAGCCGGCGTGGGCGTCGGCATTGTTGGCGTGCAATTCGATGGCCTGGCGATACTCCGCGCCCGCCGCCTGGGCATCACCGGATTGCAGAAGCGCACTGGCCAGGGCCACGTGAACTCCGGCATCGCGCGGCGCCAGCTCCAGCGCCTTGCGGTATTCCTCCGCAGCCTCATTGAACGACCGGTTTGCGGTCAGCGCGCTTCCAAGACCCACATGCGCTTCGGCATTGTTGGGATGCGCCCTGATCTCGGCGCGATAGTCGGCGATGGCTTGGGGAATCTGCCCCCCCGCTTCTTCCAGCGCGCCGATGTTCATGTAGACTCCGGGAAAATCCGGGCGTAGGCGCAATACTTCCCGATACTCTTTCAACGCCTCGCTGGTTTCCTGCTGCGCCGTGTAGGCATTGCCCAGGTTGTAATGCGCTTCAACATAGCCGGGCTTGAGGGCCAGCGCCTTTTTGTAAGCGGCAATTGCCTCGTCCCATTTTTCCCGGCGCGATGCCTCGTTGCCTTGCTTGAAGAAATCCTGCGCTGTCGGTGAGGTGGACTGGCTGGAAGCAGATTGGCGGGTATGGGATCGAGCCGCAGGCGCCTGCGCAGCCGCCGGGCGAAGACCCAGCAGGAGTAGGGTGGTGAAAACAGCCAACAGAAGCCGAACCTTCGCGCTGCGGCTTTTCCTCCGGCCCGTCCCTCGGGGTTGCATGGTAATAGAATACATGAAACGGTCTCTTCATGCGTTGCCACTCACCCGGAAAATTCAAATTTCAAATCCAAGACTCTCGAGAACCTGCGGAGCCTCCACGGTCGTCGGGGTGGCTGGGGAGCAAGAACCAGCTAAGAGTATTCCGTCCCTCCGGTAAGAATGTCATCAAATTGCACTTTCTTTCACGACAAGGCCACTTTAAAGCCTCCTCATTGGGTACTGGCGGTCGCAAACATTTTCTGAAGTCCGGCACATTCAAAATTGACGGATGACGGGAATGAGGATTTTCTCGCAATGTGAAAATCCCTCTGCGTGATTTAAATGCCTGACAATATTTCCCCTCATTGCCCAAAGCCTCTCCTAAGTATGTTTGCACAAAGGAAATATATATTTACGTAAGGACAACTCATTGATCATAACCTTGGCAGGCCGGGTGCTTTTATCGAGAGCGGCTGGCGGCGCCGATGGACAGCGGGTGCGATAGCCGGGGGTTTGGGGTCGGGGACAGAATGTCGCCCAAAACCCAAGGCGTTACCAGCCGGAAAGGTGTGAGGAGGCGCGCATGTCAAGACAGAGCATGAAGGTCTTGTTTTTTCTGGTGGGAGCCATGTTGCTCCTTTCTGCGGTCGCCCTCGCCAAGAAACCCAAGACCATTACGATCTATTCAGATTCCGTCCTACCCAGCGGGCAGGCACTGAAAGCCGGCGAGTATCAGATTGACGTTAATGAAGAGTCCAAGCTGGTGACCTTCAGGAAAGATGACAAGGTTATTGCCACGGCGGCGTACAAAATCGTGGAGAAGCCAGCAAAGAACCCTTGCAGTCAAGCTCGCTTTGGCCAGAAAGACAACAAGCAAGAACTTCAGGAACTCCGTTTTGGCGGCGAGAGTCGATCGATTCTAATTATTGGGGGTGAATCGTAGCCGCTCTAACGGGAAGTCGGTTCTTTAGCACCCAGCCCGCCCTATTGTCCCGGCAAGGAAGAGGCAGAGGGCGGGCGTGGTGCCTCTAGCCTCTCGCAATATATTTCATAAATGGCTCGCGTCAATCAACTACGGAGTGTGGAGTTCGCGGCTTTTCACTTTCGCCCTGCTCATATTGCCCTGTGCACTTTGCCTTTTGACTTCTGACTTTTCCTTTTTGAGTTTTGACTTATGAATTTTGAATCGCCTTTCCCGCTCTACCGGAGCCGTGGCATCCCCCCTAAAGAATTCCAAAAACCTTCCGCTTGAATTCGCACTCGTCATGACTTATAGTTGCGCCGCAATTCCGCTGGGTATGCTGTTCAGTTTATCTTCCCTCGCGCCTGAGCAGCGGTCCTGGCAAACCAAGTGGCAACGGTCCATCGCAGCGGCCCCACCGTGGCGATGCGTTCCGCGCAGAGTGCCACCCTCCCCGGAGGTTTCGCTATGTTTCCTACTTGCCGTTACTGCTCTCCCTCTCTTCTACGATTGCTGAGTTTTATCATTCTTGCCGGAGTTGTTCTGGTAAGCTGCGGGCCTTCCACCAACAAGCCCGCCGCTTCCACCAGCCCTTACGAACGCGCCGCAGAAGCATTCAAGAAAGGCCAATTGGATGATGCGCTGAGTCTCACGGATAAGCTGGCGCGCGCCACGCCGCCCGCGGATTCCACTGAGCGCGCCCGGGTGCTTCGCGCCGTGATTTACACGGGCGAACTCAAAGCCGCAACGGAGTTGGCCGCGGCTTACGACAAAGGCGCGGAGAACTCCAAGAACCCACAATTTCAGGCGGCATACCGCCGCTTGCATAGCGATAATCTCTCCATCGCGGCAAGGGCGGCGTTGAATCTCGCCGAGACCACCCACCAGCTTGCGCCCGACGGGGTGATTGCGAAGGAGCTCACTTTGGAGGCAAGCTTTCCCACCACCGAAGGCCCCACCACGATAAAGCAGTTGGCGCGAGTTCTGGAAGGCGGCTGGATCGAATCGGATGATCAGGAAGCTGCCCAGACGGATGCGGTTCGAAAAGGTATCGACGAAGCGCTGGCCGAAGTGGTTTCCGGTGACCGGGCCAAAGCTCGCCACGCCCTTGCCAGCGGTTCCACCAAGCTTGAGGGGGCGGATTTCGCCATCTTCCTTGCCAAGGAACTGGCGGAAGGCGCTACGGTGTTCGATCGCCATCACGGACGCGACCCGCAGAAGATGCTGACCCTTTGCAACGAAGGTGACGTGGCGGTGAAAGCGGCGCTGGCTCAATTGAAAGATAAGCCGGATAAAGACCTGGAAAAGGAAGCCAAAAAGCTTCAGGATCAGTTCAAGACTATTCGCAAGGACAAGTAGGGTTCTCTCCAGTTGCCGCATGAGGGCCGCCTTCGTCGGGGCGGCCCTCCGTGGTGCCCCACACAGCAGCCGAATTGTGCCCGGACACTGCCGCTTGCTGTTTGGGGTCGTCTTGAGTGCCGCCTAATCCTTCGGGGGTGACTCCAGGCGATAGTCACCACAGCTACAGACATCGACAAATTTCATTTGGACATTCAACCTTTCGACAGTCTGGGCTTTCAACGCAGGTTTTCCCTGCACGAGCACTTGCTTCGGCGGGCCGTATTCTTTGATTACACGGTAGGTCAAAACTCTGTAGGTTTCGCAAAATTGGCGTGACCATGGGCAGGGTGACTGTCGATTTCGCCGGGCGGCCCGTACATGATGTAGGTTCGGCCACGGTCGGTCTTCCACCCAGGAAAAGATCCCGCATAGTGTGCGTTTACGAAAGCAATGCGGCGATAATGTTCTATCCTGAATTCGTTTTCGGCAGAGCCAGGTTTCGGATTGCGCCGCTCCCAGAAGATCTCGATAAACGCCTCGCGTTCTTCGTCGGTGGTGAGTTTCTTAAAAGCTGCCCCTTCTTCGTTGGTGATGATGTAGGGAACTTCCTCGATCAGCCATTGCTGGTACTTCTGCGGTAAATTGGGCTCACTGTTGTTGCTTTCGGTTGCCCGTGGTGCGCTTGTCTTGGACTGGACGTCGGCCACCACTCCAAGGCATAATCCCGCCGCTACAAATACGCCGGTCAACGATTATTTTCGTAGCAGACTGCCCTCTTCACAAAAGTCCGTCGCTGGCGGGGGTCGGCACTGCCTTCTGTTCCCGGTCATCTCGTGCGCCTCCGTGGTGCTTTCGAAAGCCCTCCCAGGTTGCAACTCGCCCTTCGCAATATGTAAAATGATTCGCTCCGTGGCTGTAAATCCATGCGAAAATTCAGAGTGATGACTAAAACACTTCTGCTCGCCGCTTGCATACTGGCTGGAAACCTTGCCATCGTTCGCCCCGCGCTGGCCGCGACCAATCGGCCCAATGAAGAGGATGATCGCCATTACGCCGGACGCGGCGTCAGCATGATGATGGATGGTGACCTCGACGGCTCCATCGTGGTGGCCCAGCAGATTCAGCGTAAGGATCCGGACTCACCTTTGGGCTACGTCTTGGAGGCCAACGCGACCTGGTGGAAGATTTATTATGCTTCCGCCAATTTGATCGATCCTGATGTCTTCGATGTCGCCAACATGGAGGCAACACCCTACGACTCGCACTTTGAAGACCTCGATCGGGTAGCGATTCATAAAGCTGAAGCCCGCGTTCGCGCCCATGAGGACGTTGCGCGGAACCTTCTGTACGAGGGCTTTGGGTATGCCTTGCGTGCCCGGCTGGATGGGCTGCATGACCGGGACCTGCCCACCGCTCGCGCCGGAAAGAAAATGCGGGCACTACTTCTCCAAGCACTCGAGCTCGATCCCACGCTCACGGATGCTTATCTGGGCCTCGGCATCTACAACTATTTTGTCGACACGCTTTCCTCCATCGTCAAATTCCTCAGCATGTTCATCGGGCTTCCGGGCGGAAGCCGCACCGAAGGGCTGCGGCAGCTCCGGCTCTGCGCGGAGAAGGGCGAGTTGGGGGGGCCGGAAGCGAAGTTTTATCTGGCCAAGGATTTTTCCCGCAAAAGCGAAAAGCAGTACGACAAATCCATCCACCTGTTCAGTGAATTGCAAGAAGAATTTCCCCACAATCCCCTTTGGCCCATGCTCATCGGCAGCCTGCATTTCCGCACGGGGAACCCAACAAGAGGCGAGGAAATCTACCGCGAGGTCTATCAAACAACTGCGGGAAAGGATTCCGACGTAAAGAGAGCCGTCCACAAAGCCGCCTCCGAAGCCCTGACACGGCTCCACCCAGAGCAGAAGTTCCAGTGAAGGAATCGGGTCATTGGGTCATCGGAACATCGGACCATCGGGTCATTGAAAAGCGGTCCTTTGTTCGTAGTCAGTGGTCCGTCGCGATCGAATCGGCGAAATGGCGAGTGCGAAACAAAGGTTACCGGAAAACTACAGAAGGCAACTGACAAGGGACGAATGACAGCTAGTCAGTAGCACGCTGACCCGATGGCCGGATGACCCGATAACTTATTGTTTCAATTTTTCCGTTTGTTCGTGGGCGTGGTAGGAGCTGCGGACGAGCGGGCCGGACTCAACGTGGCGGATTCCGGCGCTTTCGCCGTACTGCTTGAGGGAGTCGAATTCTTCCGGCGTGTAGAAGCGGGCGACAGGCAACTGTTCACCCGAGGGGCGCAGATATTGGCCGATGGTCACGATTCCCACGCCGATTCCGGCCAGATCTTTCAGCGTGGCGCAGGTTTCATCAAAGGTCTCGCCCAGGCCCACCATCAGCCCGGATTTGGTGGGGATCGTGGGAGCAATTTCGCGCGAGTGTTGGAGCAACCGCAACGACCGCTCATAGCGTGAGCCGCGCCGCGCCACCGGATAGAGGCGGGGAACGGTTTCAATATTGTGATTCAGAATGTCAGGACGGGCGCGCAACACAGTCTCCAGCGCCGTATCGGAACCGCGGAAATCGGGAATCAGCACTTCCACCTGGCAGGAGGGAATGCGCTGGCGCAGGGCTTCAATGGTATCGGCAAAAATGGAGGAACCGCCATCGGCCAGGTCGTCGCGGTCTACGGAAGTCACCACCACATATTTCAGTCCCATATCGGCTGCGGCTTCGGCCACACGAACGGGTTCCGCCCGGTCAACCTCACCCGCCGGCTTGCCTTTGGGCACCGCGCAGAATCCGCATCGCCGCGTGCAGAGCTCGCCCAGAATCATGAAGGTTGCCGTGCGATGTTGCCAGCACTCGCCGATGTTCGGACAGTGTGCGCTCTCGCAAACCGTGTGCAACCCGAGGCCGCGCATCAACCGCTTCAGGTCAAAGTAGTTCTCGCCCGCAGGCATGCGAACCTTTAGCCAGTCGGGCCGGCGAGTGGCCGACGGCGGCAAACCGATTTGGATCAAATCACCCATTTAAATCATTGTAGCGCGACTGCCGCGTCGGCACAACCGCGCTGTGGTGGCCCCAACTGTTGTGGCACAGCCATCGTGGCCATGTGCTGACACGGGCGGAACGCCCCCGCCACGCAAACCAAAGCCCAAACACAAAAGCAGGGGCGTCCATCGGCGGGATTACTACGCCCCTGCTTCCCTGTATGCCGTTTACAGTCTACCGTCTACTGCCGACGGTCTACTGTCACCTATCCCTTACGCCCACCTCTTGCCGAGAGCCGCAAGGTCAGCCTTGGCCAAATCTTGGGGGACCATGACTGGATGAAGATGGCAATCGGCGTTGAACGTGAGGAACCATGGCTCGGCAATTGCCGGAATCTGTGAGGTTTCGTTCATCTGGACAATCAGAATCGCGCACCGGTGGCCATCGAAATCGGTAAAATAGGCCGCCTCCGGTTTCAATTCATCGAGGATGCCCTTCATTTTCGCCCCGGCACTGCCATCCTTCACGAATGAATTAAAAGGCTCGTGCGGGATTATAACACGGAGAAGCATTCGCATATTCGCCTCCTTCAAGGCGTGAGTTGGTTACTTCAAATTGTAGTGGTTTGGGGCAACAAG
>ODAK010008717.1_pt1 | contig 10123 bp, 7 predicted proteins | sample 1539591 | NCBI WGS metagenome assembly ODAK01 (sample SAMEA3539303, study PRJEB22396) | soil metagenome | biome: tundra; feature: field; material: soil | place: USA | collected 2010-05 | depth 0.15 m | reverse complement strand
TCCATCCGAAGATCGCTAAGAGGTTTCCGTTTACGCAGACGGTGGAGGCCTACAAGTATCTCGAGTCGAATGCGCAGGTGGGGAAAGTTGTGATTACAGTTCCGTAGCTCACGCGGATTCATAACTTGAAAGTCCGCCGCCTAGCGGCACCCGATTCGACCAACTCTATAAGTTCTTCGAACTTGATCGAAGGCCGTCGGCTTGTCGTAACGCCTTGAGAATGCCTGTCACGAGCATCGCAGGCGTCGGTGGGCATCCGGGAATATAGGCATCCACCGGCAGAAGTGCATCTACAGGGCCAGCTACGGCCGAAGCGCCGGCAAAGATTCCGCCACTGCACCCACACGCACCCACTGCAACGACCAGCTTTGGCGCAGGTACAGCCTCAAACGTGGCACGCACGGCGTTCGCCATGTTCCTGGTAACCGGCCCGGTGACGAGAAGCATATCCGCATGTTTGGGAGAAGCGACGAAATGAATGCCAAACCGTTCCAAATCATAGTGCGGATTTGTCAGGGCAGTAATTTCCGCCTCACAACCATTACAGGAACCAGCATCCAATTGACGGATGTTCAGCGCGCGTCCCAACATCGAACGTATTTGACGTTTGATACGCTCGGGAGAAGCAGCCGCCGCAATGAGTTCTGTATTTGCCGATATATCCCACCGGCGGACCAAACCGTCTCGGCGGACGCCACAGTACGCGAAGTTCTTCGCTTCAAGAAAAGCAGGCGCGGCAACCTCGATGCAGCGACCGCATCCGATGCACTCGCCATAATCGAGCGTGAGATGCCGCTCAGCAACAGGGGACGCGCCGCTTAGCGCGGACGTCGGGCAGGCCAAGACAGCTTTCTCCGCCAGGGTCTGCGTCAGCGCCGCGGGGTCGACGTCCGGCATGCGACTACCGCTGCAATTCCCGAGTAATTGTTCGACAGGAATAACCTGCACCCCACCCCTGAGGCTGCGGCGTAGCATATTGGAGATCATCGGTCACATCCCGAATAGGACAGATTGAAGCTCTTATTAATCAATGGAAAATCGGCAATGATGTTGCCAATGACCGCCTGGGGTAATGCAGGCCAGTTTTGGAACGACGGCGATCGGATGTGACAACGTGCGATTCGCGCATCGCGAGTTTCGATCCAGTACAGGAGCTCGCCGCGCGGAGATTCCACGGCCGAAAAACTCTTCCGGTTCCTGCTGTAGTCGATCTTGGAACTCGAAATTGGGCCTTGCGGTAGCGACTCAAGAAGCGCAGCTATTAGGCGTGCCGAGTTCTTCGTTTCGTCTACGCGAACCCGGGCGCGTGCCAGCACATCGCCGTCGTGATATAGAGGCACATCTATGTTTAAGCCGCGATACGCGCCATACGGGTGATCTCGCCGAATATCCGCGGATATTCCGCTCGCACGCGCCACGAGCCCAACCGTGCCGAAGTCTCGTGCGACCTGCCGTCGCAAAATTCCAGTATTCTCAAATCGGTCCTGCACGGACGGTGTCTCCAATGCGTCATGCGCCAGTTCTACGAATTTCCGATGGACCGCCGACACAGTCTCTGCCAACTTCCGCGCACCTGCAGTCGTGATGTCCCGTCTGACACCTCCGACTGCGCCAATCCCTCTCCAGTACCGCGTTCCTACGCATTCAGCGGACGCTTGCAGCAAAACCTCCTTCAGACCGCTCCCTTGTGCAGCAGCAACGTTGAACCCAACGTCCCCGCAAAGTGCTCCAAAGTCGCCCACGTGAGCGAGCATGCGTTCCAATTCAAGGCCCACCGCTCGAATTCCTTCCGCACGAGGTGGCACGGCAATCTCGAACGCGTGCTCTACAGCCTGGCAGTAGGCGACCGCGTGTGCAAAACAATTGTCCCCGGAGACCGACTCCGCTATGGATACCGCTTTTTCAACGAATGTACCCTCGAACAACTTCTCAGTACCCTTGTGCGTGTAGAAATGCCGAAGCTCAAGATGTATGACACGGTCGCCGACAACACTAAATCGAAAATGTCCGGGTTCAATGATTCCGGCATGGACAGGGCCAACTGGCACTTCGCAGACGCCAACTCCGCTGACCTCCAGGAACCGATAGGGCAGCCCATCTGTTTGTGTCCCGTGAAGTCCATCGACCGGAGCGTTTCGCGGATTGTTGTGCACCATAAGCGGCCGGAGATCCGGATGTCCGTCGAGTACAACGCCGTAGACTTCGTGAAGCTCCCGCTCGTGCCAGCCGGCAGCGGGCGTGATTCGTGTCAACGACGGAATGGGTGCGTCGACCGGGTCACTGAAAGCCGCATAGTCCCCTGAATCCACGATGTAGTGAACGATGGGGCGACAGAGATCATCAACGCTTCCAAACACTGCGACCAGGCGAGCGCCCCCTCGAAGCAAGTCCGCCACTGCCGCGAAGCTCTGGCCGGTTTCCTTGGTCATCGTTGTACGACCTCCACGGCATGCCTCAGAAGCGCCTGGAATCCCGTTGGCACCCACAGTCCAAAGGTAATGAGACAAGCGGTGCAGACTCCCATGACGGCAAATTCCAACGGCGACGTTTTGCTCCCAGAGGCAAAGGCCGGTTGGTGCGGGTCTCCTGCGATCATGCGCATAAAGTGGAACGCGAAAGCACCAAAAACGAGCGTCAAAGTGCCCAGCACCACGGTCGCAACTAAGAACTTGGCCTGTGAAAACGCCTCATTTAGGATTGCGAATTCGCTCACAAATAATGAAAACGGCGGCAATCCCACAATAGCAAGCCCGCCAAGCACCAACCCGCTTGAGGTCCAAGGCAAAAGCCGGCTTAACCCTGCAATCCGGTCCATCCGCAGAGTTCCCATATTCTCCCGCACGCTTCCGGCGCTAAAGAAAAGAAGCGATTTTGCGACCGAATGATTGAAGGTGTGCAGTAGTGCCCCATACAAGCCAAGCGCCCCGCCGAGCCCTATACCGGTCGCGATGATGCCCATATGCTCAACGCTGCTGTACGCCAGCAGTCGCTTGAGATCGCGCTGCACCAGCATTAATAGACCAGGGATGACGAGAGAAGCGGCCCCAAACGCGAGCAACAAATGGTGGCTGAATGAACTGAGCGTTGCGCGCGACACGATACTGTCATAGCGCAGCAAGGCATACATGGCACAGTTCAGAAGTCCCGCCGACAACATTGCGCTGATGGGCGTCGGGGCCTCGGCGTGGGCGTCCGGCAACCAGAGGTGCATTGGAACAAATCCCACTTTTGTACCGTAGCCGATTAGCAGGAACACGAACGCAAGCTTCACCAGCTCGCGCGAATGGACAAGCTTTGGTGCGAGCTCGTTGAGACTCGCCCAATCGAGTGCGGCGGTCTGCGGTATCCCGGCCTTCACCGCAGCGAGGTAGAGCACGATCGTGCCAAACAGCGCAAAGGCCAGTCCAACCGTGCAGACGACGAGATATTTCCACCCCGCTTCAACTGCCCCCTCGGTGTTGTAGAAGCCAACCAGCAGCGCCGACGCCAGCGTTGTCCCTTCCATGACAATCCACAGCAGACCCAAGTTGGCCGAAAGATACGCGCCCAGCATCGTAAACAGGAAGAGATACAAAAGCGCATAAAACCAGCGTGGCGAGGAGAAGCGCTCCGACGGCAGGTGGCGGAGGTATCCGGCGGCGTACACGAGTACGAGAACGAAGACCAGCCCCAGGTTGAGAATAAATACGGCGGTGAGTCCGTCTGCACGCAAGTAAGCGCCTGAGACGAGAACTCCACGGGTGTGCAGCATCCAGACGATACTGCCGAGAACCACCTCTTCGCAAACTCCGAAGGCGAGGGCGACAGCAGTTGCCACCCGAGGGTTACGACACGCGAGCACAACCATGGCTGCGACAAATGGGACAACGAGCGCGGCTTGAAGGGATGGGTTATTCACCCCCTCAACCGCCGTAGTTTCGAAATGTCAAGATCCTCGAATGTGTCACGAATCCGGAACATGAAAATGCCCATCAGAAATACTCCCATCACAAGGTCGAAAGCGACTCCGATTTCGATAATCAATGGCATGCCGAACGTCGTAGTGAGGGCCGCCAGGAAAATACCATTCTCCAAGACCAGGAGACCCATGATCTGCATAATCGCCTTGCTGCGGCTCACCATCAGAAATGCCCCGCAGAGGATCAGGGCGATTGCGGCAGCCAAACCCTCCTCGCCTACCTGTAATCCTCCTAAATAAGTATGGACAGCAGAGAATGCCAATACGATTAAGCCCGTGGTGATGGACACCGACAGCGCGGAACTGACGGTCGAGCCGGCTTGCCTCGACACCTGAAGTCGCTTGAGGAGCTTGAGCAGGGCGTATGGGATACCGATCACTTTTGTAAGGAACACCAACGCCGCGATCGCATAAGCCTCGGGAATCCGGTGCACATAAGCTACTGCCACCACGTCCGCCGCCAGGACCGCCGACTGCACGGCAAACAGCACAATGATTGTAGAAAGCCGCTTCGCCGCGGCGAGCAACAGCAATGTCAAAAACAGCAAGACCGCCACCGAATTCAAGGCCTTCACTGCGGCTAAATGCGCAACCGGCATAGGAACCTCACCTCATCAACACAGTAAAAACGACGGCAAGCACGCCGAGCCCTCCCGCAACCCCCAGCAAATTCGGCACGAGGTACATGCGCAGCTTCGCCACGCTGCTTTCAACCAACGCGATGGCAATTGCAAGTCCCAGCACTTTCATGACGTAGAAAACAAATGCCAGTGTCACTGCACTTACACTTACGACCGGAGTCGCTGCAATGCCCCAGGGAACAAAAAGACCTACTAAAAGCGCCAGGATCACATGCAATTTAATTGAGTGCGCCCACTCCACGAGAGCCAAACTCGGGCCGGAGTATTCGAGGACCATGGCTTCGTGAATCATTGTGAGCTCCAGGTGCGAGGTAGGGTTATCGACCGGCATGCGACCGGTTTCAGCAATTGCAACAATTGCTAGTGCGCAAAGCGCCACCGTATGGACTGCCGAAACGTCGAAGAAATTCTGCTGCACAGTCCAGTTCACCATGCCGGCAATCGTGGTTTCATGGGCCATGATCGCAAGCGATGCAAGACTGAGCAGCATCGGCCCCTCGGCTAAAGCGGCTACCATGAACTCACGACTTGCACCCATGCCAGCGAACGGGCTGCCTCCATCGAACGCGCCTAACGCCGAAAAAAAACGCCCGATGGCCAAAACGTATACAACCACGACGAAATCGCCGGCGTGCCCTAACAGGGCGGAGGCGGACAATACTGGAATGAACGCCGCCGCAACTATAGTCACCGTAAGCTCAACCACCGGGCCCAAGCGGAACAAGGGCGACGCGGATGGCGGCACCAGGTCTTCTTTCTGAAACATTTTTAGGAGCTCGGCATACGGCCTCCAAATGCTTGCCCCTTTACGTTGCTGCAGCCGGGCCTTGACGCGTGCGATAATCCCGCCTATGAGCGGCGCACCGAGAACTACGAGGAGAAACTGCGTAATCCTGATTGCCTGCGTCATGCAATAAACCTCAGAACGAGCAAGAGAAGGACCAGCGCAAAGAACATGTACATCAAGTAGGTCTGAATGTTGCCCGTGTGCAGGCGCCGCACTTGACGAGCGGCGCTGACGACGGCATCAACCATTGGCCGGTAGAGTAACCGCTCGAAGGATGTCGTACGTACCGAACGGTACGACACGGCCGTTGGAAAGTAAGGTTGGTCCGGAGGAATGATCTCAATTTTCCGGTCGGGCCTGTAGACCGTTGCGAACACCGTTCGGAGAGGCTTGGAAAACGAGGTTGCGGTGTACTGCATCCTGGGAGAGAGTTCGTCCAGTCCGCAAGCCCAGGTAGGGGTCAATCGTGTGGCTCTGCGCAGGGCTGCGATTGCGATGGCTACAGCGACGGCAGCACCTGCTATCCAGGGCATGATACGTGAGATCGAAATGGCCTCCTCCGGAAGCGCCGAGCCAGGCACGAACTGCTGTATGGCGTAGCTCAACGGCCGCAACAGGAGTATCGGCACGATACCGATTGCAACACACGCCGCAGCCAGAATTGCCATGGCCACGCGCATGGGCAACGCAACTTCTCGTGCGTGTTCGGCCTCGGAACTGCGAGGCCGGCCAAGAAATGCGACGCCGTAGACCTTCGCGAAGCACGCCGAAGCGAGTCCTCCGATTAAGGCCAAGACCCCAATCATCAAGGGCAGGATAACCGCGGCTGATGTATTCACCAGGTTCGCCCCAGCCAAAAAGCTCCGGAATGTCAGCCACTCGCTGATAAAGCCATTGAACAGAGGCAATCCAATGATGGAGCAACAGGCGACAAGAAATGCTGTCCCCGTCACTGGCATACGACGCAGCAGACCGCCAAGCTCTTCAATATCGACGGTGTGAGTGGCGTCGGAAATGGCGCCCGCGCCTAGAAACAGCAGACTCTTGAATAGCGCGTGATTGAGGGAATGCAGGAGAGCTGCCGTGAGCGCCACTGCGGCCCAGATAGGTGCGCTGTGTGCCAAGAATACAAGGGCCGCCCCTAGACCCAGATAAATGATCCCGATATTCTCAATACTATGATAGGCGAGCAGGCGCTTGAGGTCGTCTTCCGCTATCGCATACAATACGCCGAGAACACCGGAGACGGCGCCAGCCGCTAAGACCAGGTAGCCCCACCACATGGGACCGCCGCCGAGAAAATCGAACCCGAAGCGAACGAAGCCATACACAGCCGTCTTCAACATCACCCCGGACATCAAGGCGGAAACCGGACTAGGGGCCATCGGATGCGCTCTCGGAAGCCACAGATGCAAAGGGACAATGCCCGCTTTCGTCCCGAAACCGATGAACGCCAACAGAAAAATTGCGCTTCGAAGGCCCAGCGACATTTGTCCGCCGACGCCCCGCATAGAGGCGAAATCGAGCCTCGCCGCATGCGGCAAAAATAGAAAAAAACTGGCCACCACGGCAGCGGTGCCGGCATGCATCATCAGCAGATAAATCAGGGTATTGTGCCTGCGCTGCTGGGAGTCACCGTCAATCAGGATCAAGCCAGAGGAGAACAACGTCATCAGCTCCCAGCCGAACAAAAAGGCGAAGGCGGTGGAAGCGGTAACAACGACGATCATCGATAAGACGAACAGAGGCAACAGCGCCCACAACAAATCACGCCGCGCACCCCGGTAGTGAGACTCGACATATGAAACTGAAAACAGAGCAACCGGGGCGCCAACGGCACAAATCAGCAAAAGAAAGAACGCGCTCAGCCGGTCAACATTGAGCACAAACGGAAAAGGCGCGACCTGGGAAATATCTAATCCAACCGCGTGACCCTTCCAAAAGCTGAAGCCGGCGATGACTGCGCCCATGGCCAGTGAGGCCGTGAAAATGAGCGAGGGCAGCAAGCGGACCAGCCTCCACCGGCGAGAAACCAAAACTATTGGCGGAACAACAAGCAATCCCACCAGAAACGAACTGAACGCAGCATGGATCATTTAGATGTCCCGAAAACCCGCCCTACGCCTCATGAGCGATGAGCGTCAACGGGTCACACTCGATCGCTCCTGAGAACGTCCATTGAACAATGAACCGCCTATTAATGTCTACCCTTGCCGATGAGCTTCATAACTCGGGTTGTGAGCTCTGAATCTCTTGAGAGCGCTTCTTCAGGCAAACGGCTTTGGCTTCTCCATCGTTCCCATGAAGAAATGTCCCGTAGGGACCGGCCAGCTCTGTAATCGATGGGCAACAGCGCGAAGCCTGGGAATATGAACGGCCACCTAAATTCCTGATCTTCGACGGCGACGAGCAGTTTCACTTTTAGTGTATAGGGTGGAGCAGCGCTCCAGCGCTGCACTTGGCGATCACTCGGGAAACCGGCTTCAGCCGCTGAGGTCAATGAAACCCATGTACCTCAGGCGCTAAAGCGCCGATCAGAAATTGCCGCCCACAATGCACGCCTGAAGGCGTGCTCCACCCGTGTTTGCGGTCCTCGCTTTTAACCCGGTTCTTTGGAATGTCTCGCTCGCTCGGGTGACCCGGGAAGGCCTGTATGTGAGCCTCTCACTGGCTGTCGTCGCTCTTGTGGTGACGATCGCTTTCCCGAACCCTGATGAACGCAGCCATGGCCGCTGTCGTATCTTATTCCCAGGCTTCAGTCTAGGTCTTGTGAGTGCGGCCTTTTGGCTGACCCGGGAGGAGGGTATTTGGCTCCTGCCCGCTCTCGGCGTGGTGATCGCAATCGCACTGGTAGAAATACTATGGCCGCAAGGGGCTCTGGCTTCTGAAGGCGGGGCCTTTGCGCGACGCTCTGCCCACCTGAAGGCCATCGCCCTGCCACTGGCACTGGCTTTGGGCGTATTCGCGGCGACAGACTGGCTGGTGGCAGGGTTGAATTACCGGCATTATGGCATATTCGAAACCAACGAAACCAGATCGGGCAGTTTTCTGCGTGCCTACGGGGCCCTGTCGCGCATTCAGCACAACCAATGGCACCGTTACATTTCGTTCCCAAAGGATGTTCGGCTCCACGCCTATGCCGCAAGCCCTGCGGCCCGCGAACTCGAAACCTCGCTCGAGGGTCCCACAGGAGACAAATGGCTTCAGGTGACGTGCTCGCTATCGCCGGTGAAGATCACTCCTTGTGATGAGGTCCAAGCGGGATGGAGTATGTGGGAGTTCCGCGAAGCAGTCGCCAGCGCCGGTCACTATCGCTCTGGGCCGGAAGCGATGAGGTTCTACGACACGTTGGCCGACCAGATCAATTCCGCCTGCGAGCGCGGCACCATCCAATGCCTGCCTCGGAGGTCGACGTTGTTACCTCCATTTCGACGCGAGTACTTGGGAGAAACTGTGCAGGCAGGCGAAGTTGAGGCCAAGGTGATGTTCACGATGGGCGACGGACAAGTTGGCTCGATCGCGAGTATCGGCCCGCCTGAGGGGATTGCGACCTTCGCCGACACAGTGGGCGGTGTGGATTTGCCCGACGAAAGGGTGCGGGGCGTCCAGGGTTGGGCTGCCGCCGCATCGGCGACGCCAACCGTGCGCCTACTCGCCCACACCCCGGTACCGGTCCAATCCTCAATCAGCATCACGCCGGCACCGGACGTGCTTGCGGTTTATCCGGACCTCAAGGCGATCCGCTTTGAGCTGACAACCGATTGCCCGGTCGCTGATTGTGATTTGGTGCTGGACATAGCAGGAGGCGACCAACCTCCGATCCCCTTGGCGCGACTGGTCCATGGAGCTGTGATCGATACTCCGCAGTTGCGGGTTTATGTGGATAGTGCGGCGGTCGGGGAGGGTACGAAGCTCACGGACTCTCGTCGCGCCGTCCAACTGAAGATCGCTCGTCTCATTGCCTCCGCATACGCAAAAGCATTTCCGATCCTGGCTATCTTCGGGGCAGGTGGTTTGCTGTTTGCCACCTTCTTCCGGCGCTGGTGTCCAATACCCACTGGTCTTCTAGCGTTAGGTCTGGGTAGCGCTGCTGCGGTCTTGAGCAGAATCGTACTATTGTCCTATCTCGCTGCAACGTCCTTCCCCGGCGCTAACCTGCTTTACAGCTCACCGGCAACACCCTTCGTGATCGTCTTCACCTTGGTCGGCCTTTACGCATGGTGGGTAACTTCCAGAAGCGCCTATCGGCGATTTTCTACTTCGCAGTATTCTTCGCTGCCGTCTGCCGTCGCCAAACCGGGCTCGTCACATAGCACGCCATCAGGAATTGCCGGTGTGTAACCGAATGGCAAACCCTCCGTGTCTGTCCGGTGATGAGAAATAGCCGCTACCTACCGATGTCGCGACTTCCGGTTGACTTTGAATCATAGGTTTATAGGGGTCTTCTGAACAATTAACACGTCCTGATGGTCGTCCCAATGACGCTCGACGTAAGCCTTAACCCGGAGGCTCTCGTCTTTTTCTAAACACTTCAAAACATAGGACGGGGCTGAAAGGCTAATGCCATAAGCCTTCTGTTCGGAGTACACCCCCGGCATATTGTAGTCTGCATATCCGAAACCAGCATTTTGAAAGTCCCGTTCCGCTAAAGCGAAAGATTCATCTGGCAGGTATTTACTCTTGTTGTGGTGGAAATAGTGGGAGTGCCGGCCATGCAAGGTAACGATTGCAACGCCG
>ODAK010008715.1_pt1 | contig 10124 bp, 9 predicted proteins | sample 1539591 | NCBI WGS metagenome assembly ODAK01 (sample SAMEA3539303, study PRJEB22396) | soil metagenome | biome: tundra; feature: field; material: soil | place: USA | collected 2010-05 | depth 0.15 m | reverse complement strand
AAGCGCTGACAGGCCGTGCATTGTTGGCTGCGGCGGCTAGCGCTGGTGGCGGGGGGCTAGCTGTGGGCGGCGGCTAGCGCGGGTGGCGGGAGCGGCTAGCTCTGGGCAGTGGCGTGCTCGCCGGTCACCGATGCCAGCGCGGCGATGATCTCGTCGGCGAGCTTGGCTCCGTCGTCGGCGATCTCAGGAGTGGCCTGCACCCTGACGACCAGGTCGTCGCCGTCGACCTCCTCGAGCAGGACAGACGCGTTCTTGGACCGGATCGGAGTGCTGATCTCCTGGTCGAGGATCGCCTGCACCTGGCTCGGGCGCACGCCGGATGAGAGCCGGACCTTGACGTCCACCGAGTCGGGCTCGCGCAGCGGGACCACCGCCGCGGCCAGCACGACGCTGTTGGGGATCATCACCCGATCCTCACCGCGCGCAAGGGTTGTGTACAGCAGGCCCAGCGAGCTGACGATCCCCTCGACCGAGCCGCCGACGGCCCCCGCCTGCAGCCGAATCAGCTCGCCGACGCGGAACGGCCGCGCGCTGAGCAGGACCATCCCGGCGATCAGGTTGCCGAGGGTCTGCTGCGCGGCGAGACCGAACACGACCGCGGTGAACCCGCCGCCGAGCGCGAGGGTCTGCGGCGACAGGCCGAGGACCCTGAGCGCGATCAGGAAGGTGGTCACGATCGTGGCCAGGCGGATCAGGAACCCGACCGTCCCGGCGGTCGCTGGATCCATGCGCCGGAAGAACGTCGGCGCGGCCGCGCGGCCGACATCGCGCGAGAACGCCCAGCCGAGCGCCACGAGCGCTATGACGGTGGCGATCTGCAGCGGGGTCTCCCACTGACTCTTGCTCGTGATGTGCAGCCATGGCTTGCGATGGTCGTATACGACCAGCACGCCGACCAGCAGCGGCACGAGGACCAGCGCTTCGCGTTGCGCCTTGCGCACCGCGCGCTGGCTGACGTCGACCGCCAGACCCACGCGCTCCCAGGCCTCGCTGCGCGTGTCGAACATCCGCTCCAGGTGCAGATCTTTACGCGATCTGAAGTTCTTTCGCATCGTGTGAAGGTTGTCGAGGTCGGGTTTCTGCTTGATTACTACCACCGGCCAGACGCTGCGGTTTCACCCGCAAAACATCAGAAAAGTCGCTGCTGGGCGACTTCCCATCGAGGCCGGCCGGTCGCCGGGGGGTCAATCGATTGGCCGCGCATACGCTGCCCGGGTTCGAGATCAGGGCCTCGTATGAGCTTAGCCAAGCGCCTGCGCTCCTCGACGGGCGCGTAAGCGCCGTTCCGGTACAGCTGTTTATAGCGCGCCACCAGGTCGGGACGGTGCTCTGCCAGCCACTCGAAGAACACCCCTCGGACCTCTCCGCGCAGATGAAGCGCGATCCCCGAGATGTAGGAGGCGCCCACCTCGGATGCCCGCTCGAGGATCTCGGCCACCTGCTCAGGGGCGTCGTTGATCCCGGGCATCAACGGCGCGATCAGCACGCCGGTCTTGATTCCGGCCCGGGTTAGCTCGGCGATCGCCTCCAGCCGAGCGCGCGGGTGGGGCGTGTGGGGCTCGGTCTGGCGCCACGCGCGCTCGTCGATCGTCGGCACCGACACCGCCGCGCTGAACTCCGTCGTGGCCGCGAGCCGGGCCAGCAACGGGAGATCGCGCAGCAGCAGCGGCGATTTGGTGAGTACAGAGCACGGGTTGCGCGCCTCGAGCATCGCCTCCCAGATCCCCGTCATCAGCATGTAGCGACCCTCGACCCATTGATAGGGATCCGTGTTGGTGCCCAGCGCAACGTGCTCTCCCCGCCAGGACGGTCGCGCCAGCTCGGCACGCAGCAGCTCCGGCGCGTTGACCTTGACGACGATCTCACGCTCGAAGTCGCGGCCGGCATCGAAGCCGAGGTAGGTGTGGGTGGGTCGAGCGAAGCAATATTTGCACGCATGGGTGCAACCTCGATACGGGTTGATCGTCCAGCGAAACGGCATCCGCGACGCTTCGGGGACGCGGTTGAGGATCGACTTGGCGCGCACTTCGTAGAACTTGGTCGAGATCGCCTCGGGCGCGTCGAAGTGGCGCACGACCGCCTCCTCGCGGTATCCGGGCAGCCGCGCGCGCTGATCGGCGTCGGTGCTCAGCGCGCTCCACCTCATAGAACATATGTTCGTGCATGGTCCGGACGCCACCGCCCGCCGGGTGGGCGCTCAGCCCAGCGCGCGAGCGAGCAGCGAAGCCTCGCCGGCCAGCGTCTGACTCGTGGCGGAGCTGATCTGCACGTCGACCAGCTCGCCGGGCGCGCCCAGACCGCTGAAGTTGACGACCTTGTTGTGGCGCGAGCGCCCGCGCCAACGGCTGGGGTCTGTGCGCGACGGGCCCTCGACCAGCACTTCCAACGTGCGACCAACGAAGCGCTGCGCACGTTCCTGCGCCCGGCGCTGGATCACCTCCACCAGACGCTCGAGCCGGGCCACCTTGGTCTCGTGTGGCAGCTGATCGGGCAGATTCGCGGCCTCGGTTCCGCGCCGGGGCGAATAGATGAACGTGAACGCGCCGTCGTAGCCGACCGCCTCGGCGACCTGGAGCGTCTGCTCGAAGTCCGCCTCGGTCTCGCCCGGGAAGCCGACGATGATGTCGGTGGTCAGCGCGCAGTCGGGGACGTGCTCGCGAATCATCGCCACCCGGTCGAGGTAGCGTTCACGTGAATAGGTTCGCCGCATCCGCTTGAGCACGGCGCTCGAGCCCGATTGCAGCGGCAGATGGATGTGCTCGCACAGCGCACCGAGCTCGGCGTGGGCCCGGATCACGTCCTCCCGCATGTCCTTGGGATGTGGACTGGTGTAGCGGATCCGCTCGATCCCGTCGATCCCGTCGAGGCGGCCCAGCAGCTGCGCAAAGGTGACCCGCCGCTCCCGCGGCAGATCGCGGCCGTAGGAGTTGACGTTCTGGCCGAGCAGGGTCACCTCCCTGACCCCGTCGTCAGCCAGCCGGCTGACCTCGGCAAGCAGCTCCTCGGACGGCCGGCTGACCTCGCGGCCCCGGGTGGAGGGCACGATGCAGTACGAGCACACCGAGTTGCACCCGACGCTGATCTGCACCCAGCCCTGGAACTCGCGCGCTCGCTTGGCCGGCAGGTGCCCGGTGAAGCCCTCGAACTCAAAGTAGCCCTGAGCCGTCAGCGAATCGCTGGTCAGGAATTCGGCCAGCTTGTGCACCTGACCCGGCCCGAACGCGACGTCGACGAACGGAAAGCGGGCAAAGACCTCCTCCTTGACCGACTGCGCCCAGCAGCCCCCCACCCCGACCACCCGTTCGGGATGCTCGCGCTTGAGGCGCTTGGCCTCGCCGAGGTGGGCGACGAAGCGGCTGTCGGCGGCCTCTCGGATCGAGCACGTGTTGAACAGGATCAGGTCGGCACCCGTGCGGCTGTCGGCCTCTACGTAACCCAGCGACTCGAGCATCCCCTTCATCCGCTCGGAATCATGCTGATTCATCTGACAGCCGAACGTCGTCAGGTGGTAGCGCTTCATCGCGGACTAGGGTACCGCCGCGCGGCGGTGCGGTCCCGAGGCGGGCTGCGATCGCCCACCGCGGGTGCAAAGCCGTAGAGGATGAGCTCGACGCGCGCGCCGCTGCCGTTGCGCGGGTCACGGGCGCGAACCTGTCCGCCGTGGGCCTCGGCGACCGCGCGCACGATCGCCAATCCGAGTCCTGCCCCGCCGGCGGCACGGCTGCGCGCTGGGTCGGTGCGATGGAACCGCTCGAAGATGCGCTCGCGCTCCTGCGCAGGGATTCCCGGACCGTCGTCCAGCACTGCAAAGCGGATCCCGTCGGCCGAGGTGCGCTCAACTTCCAGTCGCACGAGTCCGGTCTCCTCAGACGTGTGCTCGATCGCGTTGCGGGCCAGGTTGCGAAGTGCCTGGGCCAAGCGGTCGGGATCGGCCGTCAGCTGGCCGTCGGGCATCGGTCCCAGCTCGAAGCGGCGGTTCGCGGTCAGACTGATTCCGTCCCACAGCTGCTCCACGAACGGCGGCAGCTCGATCGGCTCGGGGCGCAGGAAGTTGGTCTGCTCGGCCTGGGCGAGCAGCAGCAGGTCGTCTACGAGCCGGCTGATGCGTGTGATCTCGGCCTGCACATGGCCCTCGACTCGCCGCACCTCTGATCCGGGCGGGTTCTCCTGCGCGGCGAGCACCTCCAGCTGACCACGGATCACGGTGATCGGCGTGCGAAGCTCGTGCGAGGCGTCTGCGACGAACTCGCGTTGACCCTCGAACGCCTCGGCGAGGCGATCGAGCATGTGGTTGAACGCCTCGGCCAGCACGCGGACCTCGCCGCGGCTGGAGCCGACATCCATCCGCGGCTCCAGATCGCCGGCGTCCACGCGGGTCGCGATCGCCGACATTCGCCGCAGCGGCGCCGACACGCGCGCTCCGGCCAGGTAGGAGGCCAGCAGCGCAAGCGCCAGCACGACCCCGCCCGCGAGCACGAACGCGCGCGCGACGCCATGCTGAGCCCGCGCGACCGCCGCCAGCGGTTCGCCCGCGCCCGCGATCACGCGCAGCTTTCCGACCACCACCACACGCTCGTGCACGCGCACATCGCCGACATCCGGCACCGGCTGGATCGAATACCCCAGCCGCGGGGTCAGCAGCGCACGCCCCGCGGCATCCTCGCGCACCTGGTCGGCGGGCGTCTCGCCGGCTTCGGGCTGAGTCGCACCCTCGATCTCAGGATGGTTGATCGCGGTCGGCGCGCCCGGCACGATCACGAACAGCAGTGTCGAGTTGGCGCCGTAGGGTTGCGCGCGAACGTAGCGCGCCGCCACCGCGGCCACCTGGCGACTGCTCTTTCCGCTGGACCCCTTGAGCGCCTGCGCGAGCTGGCTCGTGTCGCTGGCCACGTCGCGATCGATCGCGGCGCGTAGCTCCGCGCCGGTGTCTCCGTAGATCACGATGAATACGATCGCCGCCGAGACGAGCATCACGGCGGCCACCCAGGCCGTCAGGCGCCAGCGAAGCCCGCCGGGCAGCCAGCCGCTAATCGGATGCATCGAAGCGGTAGCCGACCGAGCGGACGGTCACGATCGGATCGGGCCGCTGATCCTGGCGCAGCTTGCGCCGGAGATAGCCGACGTACACGTCGACGACGTTCGTTCCGGGGTCATATTCATACCCCCAAACCGCCCGGAGGATCTGTTCGCGTGAGAGCACCCGCCCACGATTCTGCATCAAGTAGTTGAGCAGCTCGAACTCGGTCGTGGAGAGCCGGACGAGCTCGTCGCCCCTTCGCACGTCGCGCGTGATCAGGTTGACCTCGACGTCGCCCGCGATGAGGGTCGTACTGGGGGTCTGCGCCGCCACCCGCAGCTGCGCGCGAATCCGTGCGGCCAGTTCGCTGAGCGAGAACGGCTTGGTCAGGTAGTCCACGGCGCCGGCGTCCAGGCCCGAGACGCGGTTCTCCACCTCATCCTGCGCGGTCAGCACGATCACCGGCAGCATCGGCTTGGTCGCCTGGATCGACTCCAGCACCTTCATCCCGCTGCGTCCGGGCAGCATCATGTCGAGCACCACGAGATCAAAGCTCTCGTTCAGGGCGCGCTCGGTGCCGCTGATGCCGTCCCCGGCCGAGGCAACCTCGAAGCCGTAGGCCTTCAGGCCCCGTTCGAGGAAGTCGACGATTCCGGGCTCGTCCTCGATCACCAGAATCAGTCCGGGCATAGCTAAGTGTCCCTCACCACCCGGCTGCGGCGGCGGGACACCGATCATAGACCGGCAGACGGCTTCGCGCGGACGCGAAGAGCTTTCTCATGTAGCGCTGAACGACACTTGAGCTCTCAATCCAATACTCCTGGCAATGGAGCTTCAGGAACAGACCCGCCGGCCGGCTGCGGGTCTGCGCCGCGGTGAGCATCGGACCAGGGCACGTCGCCCGCGGCCTTTCACCGGCGGAGGCCCTGAGGGCAACGAGCAGCTCACTGCGAGCATCGGCGTGGTCCTGCTCGTCCTGCTGGCCGTGCTCGGCGTCACGATCCTGCGCATCGGCCAGCTGATCTCGGTGCACCTGTTCGTGGGCCTGCTGCTGATCGGCCCGGTGGGCATGAAGATGGCCAGCACCGGCTATCGGTTCGCCCGGTACTACACCCACGATCGGGCTTACCGACGCAAGGGGCCGCCGGCCCCGGGGATGCGGCTGCTCGCCCCCCTCGTCGTGCTCACCACGGTGGTGGTGTTCGCCAGTGGCGTAGTGCTGCTATTCCAGGGGCCCAGCGGCCGCGGCACGCTGCTGCTGATCCACAAGGCGAGCTTCATCCTGTGGCTGATGGTCACCGCGGTGCACGTGCTCGGCCATCTGCCCGCAATGCCGGCGTCCCTGCGGGCCGTGCCTCGCAGCCCGGAGAGCCGGGGGTTCTCGCCCGGTGGCGCCGGGCGCTGGATCGCGCTGATCGGGCCGCTGGTAGGGGGTCTGGTGCTGGCGTTGGTGCTGATTCCGGACTACGCACCCTGGACCACCCACTTCGGGCTGTTCCACAACCACTAGGCCGCGGCCTTCCGCACGTGTCGCTCGGTCACTTCGCGTACTCCACCGCGCGTGACTCGCGGATCACCGTGACCTTGATCTGGCCCGGGAACTCGAGCTCCTTCTCGATCTCCCGCGCGATCTCGTAGGACAGCATCGTCGCCGCGTCGTCGTCGATCGCGCCGGGAGCAACCATGATGCGGATCTCGCGCCCGGCCTGCATCGCGTAGACCTTGTCGACGCCCTTGTGCCGGGTTGCGATCTGCTCCAGGTCCCGCAGGCGCTTGACGTACTGCTCCAGCGATTCCCCCCGGGCCCCGGGACGCGCTCCCGAGAGCGCGTCGGCGGCCTGGACGATCACCGCCTCGATCGTCTGCGGCTCAACCTCGTTGTGATGGGCCTCCATCGCGTGGGCGACCGCCTCCGGCTCGCCGTACTTGCGCGCCAGCTCGCCGCCGACGAGCGCGTGGGGTCCCTCGATCTCGTGCGTGACCGATTTGCCGATGTCATGCAGCAGCGCCGCCCGCCGGGATGTCTTGGCGCTGGCCCCCAGCTCCTGGGCCATCATCGCCGCCAGCTGCGCGACCTCGATCGAATGTGCGAGCACGTTCTGGCCATAGCTGGTGCGGAATCGCAGCCGTCCGAGCAGCCTCACGAGCTCGGGATGCACGCCCTGAACCCCGGCGTCGAACACGCCCTGCTCGCCAAGCTCGACGATGTGGTCCTCGAGCTCTGACTTGGTCTGGTAGTACATCTCCTCGATCCGGGCCGGGTGGATCCGCCCGTCCAGGAGCAACTTCTCCAGCGTGAGCCGCGCGATCTCCCGCCGGACGCCGTCAAAGCCAGACAGGACGACCGCTCCCGGCGTGTCGTCGATGATGAAGTCGACGCCGGTCAGATTCTCCAGCGCTCGGATGTTGCGGCCCTCGCGGCCGATGATCCGTCCCTTCATGTCGTCAGCCGAAAGTTGCACGACCGAGACGGTCGTCTCGGCGGCGTGTCCCGCGGCGAGTCGCTGCATGCACACCGAGAGGATGTTGCGGACCCTCCGTTCGGCCTCGCGCTTGGTCTGCTCCTCGATCTGGCGGATGCGCCGGGCGGCGTCATGGCGGGCCTGGTCCTCGATCTCCTCCAGCAACAGCTGCTTGGCCTTCGCGGCCGACAGGCCTGAGATCCGCTCGAGCTCGCGCTGGACCCCCTGACGCTCGTCGGCGAGCGTCCTGCGCTCATGTTCGAGCTCGGTCTCACGCCGTGCCAGCGCATCCTCGCGCCGGGCCAGTGCCGCCGTGCGCTCCGGCAGCCCGGTCTCGAGCGCCGACACGCCGGGGTTGGCAGCCGGCACGACGGCTGGAGCAATGACGTGCGAACGGCCGTAAACGACCGCTGCGGCCACGATTCCGACCGCTATGAGCGCCGCGGCTCCGATGATTTCCATGGTCGTTCCTCTCCTGGCGGTCCGATGCAGTCCGGACCAAATTCACTGGTTCGCTTGTTCGGGAGCGACCGAGCGGCTCGCGCATACGCACGAACGGATAGGGAGCCCAGGCAACGGTGGCCGCCCGAGGCGGCGCTAATTGGCTTTAGTAGAGGATGAGCTGGGCCAGCCAGGTGGCCCGGTCAAGATTGCCGTCAACACTGAATCCGGATCCGAAATTTATGCATTTGCTGGTGTTTTTCTGCGGCCACGCGGGCCGTTCGTTCGCTGCAGTAATCGTATTACCGGGCGCAATCCGGCGCAGAGCGGCGTGCAAATCCGTGAGCTGCTGTGCGGAAGTCCGGGAGCTGCTCACGGTCAGTCACCGCGCGCGTAGGCGGTCAGAGCGTCGAGCGCGAGCTCGCTTTCGTATCCCTTGCGCAGCAGCACGCCCAGCGCCCGGTCGCGTTCACGGCGCTCGCGCGGTGGAGCCGGGAATCTCCGGCGCAGCAGCGACAGCGCCCGGTCAAGCTCGGTCTCCTCGTTGCTGCCGCGGATCTGATCCAGCTGCGTCTGCACCAAATCGCGATCGATCCCGCGCGCCAGCAGCCCCAACCTGATCCGATCTTCGCCCCAGCGCTCCAGATCACGCTTGTCGGCGATGAACGTGCGCGCGAACCGTTCATCATCCAGATAGCCGAGCTCGCCGAGTGTCCGGATAGCCTGCTCGCGGGTGCTCGCGTCGACTCCCTTTCGCTCCAGCTGGCGCTGCATCTCGCTGACCGTGCGGTCGCGAGCATTCAGCAACCGATAGGCGAGCCCGAGCGCGTGTTCGAGCCGTTCGTCGTCGCTGGTCACCGCACTACGCGGCACGATCGCCGGCCGAGGCCACCGATCCCACTGCCGCCAGCGGTGGCTCCTCGTGCTCGATCGGCTTGACCAGATCGCGACTGAGCCCAAGCGCGGCGTAGATCTTCGCCTCGATCTCCCGGGCGGTCTCCGGATGCTCGTCGAGGAAGGCCTTGGCGTTGCCGCGTCCCTGACCGAGTCGCTCGTCGCCGTAGGAGAAGAACGAACCGGATTTGGTGATGATGTCGTTCTCGATGCCATGGTCGATCAGGCAGCCGGAGGTCGAGATGCCCTTGCCGAACTCGATGTCGAACTCGGCCTGCTTGAACGGTGATGCGACCTTGTTCTTGACCACTTTTACGCGCACGCGGTTACCGACCGCCTCGGTGCCGTCCTTGAGCGTCTCGATCCGGCGGATGTCCAGCCGCTGGGAGGAATAGAACTTCAGCGCTCGACCGCCGGGTTGCGTCTCTGGCGAGCCGAACATCACGCCGACCTTCTCCCGGATCTGGTTGGTGAACACGCACAGCGTCTGCGCCCGATTGAGATTGCCGGCTAGCTTTCGCATCGCCTGCGACATCATCCGCGCTTGGGCGCCCACGGTCTGATCGCCCATCTGCCCCTCGAGCTCAACGCGCGGCGTGAGCGCGGCCACGGAATCGACTGCGACGACGTCCACCGCTCCGGACCGGATCAGCATGTCGACGATCTCCAGCGCCTGCTCGCCGTAGTCGGGCTGGGAGACGAGCAGCTCATCGATGTCGACACCGATCACCTGGGCGTAGAGCGGGTCCATCGCATGCTCGGCATCGACGAATGCGCACACCCCCCCGAGCTTCTGGGCCTCGGCGATGATGTGGTAGACGAGGGTCGTCTTGCCCGACGACTCAGGGCCGAAGATCTCGATGATCCGCCCACGAGGAACCCCGCCGATCCCCAGGGCGAGGTCGAGCGACAGCGCGCCGGTGGGGATCGCGTCCACGGCGACCCGGGCCCCCGGATCGCCCATCCGCATGACCGCGCCCTTGCCGAACTGCCGTTCGATCTGAGCCAGGGCGCCCTGCAGGGCCGCCTGGCGCTTGGCGTCCGACTTGGGATCAGACGCGCCTCTCGCTCCCTTTTCGTAATCGGTCATCTCGGTCGGGCTCCTGTTCTCACGCGCTTTGAGTGTCCACGGTAGGACGGGTGGCGGACGGAAACCAGACGCTAGATCGGGGGCAGCGACCGAACAAGACACATTCATGACAGAAGACGAACTGATCTGCTTGAAGTCCGCACGGCGGTGCAGCGGACCGGCCGAAGAAAACGCGGCGCCGCCCACGATGCGAAAATGTCGCGTGTAACGGATAAACGAC
>ODAK010008713.1_pt1 | contig 10125 bp, 10 predicted proteins | sample 1539591 | NCBI WGS metagenome assembly ODAK01 (sample SAMEA3539303, study PRJEB22396) | soil metagenome | biome: tundra; feature: field; material: soil | place: USA | collected 2010-05 | depth 0.15 m | reverse complement strand
GATCGAGAGCGATCTCGAGCTCGGCTTCTTTTTCCCGGGGGCGGAGTCGACGGTAATCCGGGGGTTCACGACCGACCCCGAACCGGGCGATTCCGGGGACCCGGAGCTGGCCGCCGGTTGACTCCCGGTGGGACCGCGGGGGCCGACTGGTGCGCCCGCGCGACATTCCGGACGAACGGCGGACGGCGTCGGGACCAACGGCCGGGCAGGTCATCTTCGCAACCGGCGACGGACCCGCCATCATCATTTCGTGCCAGTCCCCGGAGCCGTGCCGCGATGCTCGGCCTGACCCGTTCTGCCGCCGCCCGGACCATCCAGAGCTGTCGCCAATGCGGCGCGTTTCAGCCGAGTGGATCCGTGACGTTCTGTCGGCGCTGCGGGATTCCATTCGGGGACGCGCCGTCGGCCGAGGCCCGCTTGCCCTCATGCCCGGTCTGCTACCTGACCGTGGATGACGCCGGCCTGCTCGCCTCGCTGGCCGGTTCGCCCCGCCGGCTGCCGATCGCCGACCATCTCGTTGAGCATGAGCGGTATCCGGTCGGCGACGACGACTGGCTCGAGACGCTGCGGGTGGGGGATCGGATCCGGATTGGTGACGGTTGGGCACCCTTCGACCTCGTGCGCAGGTACCTGGTGACGGGTGTCGTCGACGGTGGCCGCGGCCGGCAGTTCCAGCACGACGCCATTGTCACGGCGATCAGCCAGGTTGCCCGCTGGGGCACGGGTGAAATCGAGGTGTTCGCCGACCAGGACGACTGGCGCGCAGCCCGCCTCGCGGTCACGAGGCTGATGGAGCGCTACCACCGCAACGGGGCCTGAACGAGGCTCAGCGCAACCCCGGACGATCGGGCGTTTGACAGAACGGGTGTTCTGAGCCATCGTAAGGGCTGTCAACGCCGGAGCGGCGTCGCAGGTCAGAGCATCAGAACCTTTGCTCCCGCGACGCGCCAGGCAATCAACAGGTCCGTTCCGACCCACCTATCCCGGGTCCGTTCGAGCGGTCAGAAACCAAGGTCCCTTTTCAATGCTCACTCGATCCTCAACCGCCGGTGCGCCGATGCGCGCCCAGGCGATGCGCCGGCTGCGCCGCCGGGCCTCCGCCGCTCATCCCCTCTTCTGCTCCACCAACGGCTGCGCCACGCTTCTCCGACTCGATTCGTCGACCGGCGTTGCGACCTGCCCGATCTGCGGACTTCACCGCCGGGTCAACTGACCCTCACCTACAACAGAACGATCCGGCGCGAGACAGGCTGGAGCAGGCATGATGAGCCGGCCTCGCGCCGGCACCGCCTGAGGCAAGCTGTACGTCGTCAGGTGCCCTGAAGCCCGAGGCACCTCGTTCACCGTGACTGCCAGCCGCACCCTCGACCGCTCCCGCCTCGAGGCGCTCATGGAGCGCGAGATCCGGCAGTTCCGTGACGACCATCCCCGCTCCCTGGCGCTGTTCGAGCGGGCCAGGGGCTCACTCCTCGCCGGCGTGCCGATGAACTGGATGGTCAAGTGGGCGGGCGGGTTCCCGATCTTCGTCGAGCGCGCCGCGGGGGCCCATTTCAGTGACGTCGATGGCCATGAGTACATCGACTTCTGCCTGGGCGACACCGGTGCCATGGCCGGCCATGGCACCCCAGCCACCGTCGCGGCGGTCGAACGCCAGCTCAACGGCCGGGGGATCACCCACATGCTGCCGACCGAGGACGCGATCTGGTGCGGTGAGGAGCTCCAGCGTCGGTTCGGACTTAAATACTGGCAATTCACGCTCAGCGCAACCGATGCGAACCGCTTTGCCATCCGGCTGGCCCGGATGGTGACCGGTCGGCCAAAGATCGCCGTCCACGACTTCTGCTATCACGGCTCGGTCGACGAGACGATCGCGACCCTGGCCCCGGATGGTCATGTCCAGGCCCGCGAGGGCAATATGGGACCGCCGGTCGATCCGGCACTGACGACCCGGGTCGTTCCGTACAACGACCTGCGCGCGCTTGACGCTGCGCTCAGCCACGGTGACGTTGCCGTCCTGCTGATCGAGCCTGCCCTGACCAACGTCGGGATCGTCCTGCCTGAGCCGGGCTACCTGGAGGGGGTCCGAGAGCTTACTCGACGGCACGCAACGCTCCTGATCATCGACGAGACCCACACCATCTGTGCCGGTCCGGGCGGCTACACCCGCGCCTTCGGGCTCGATCCGGACATCCTGGTGATCGGCAAGACGATCGGCGGCGGGATTCCGGTCGGCACGTACGGCTTCAGCGCTGAGCTCGGCGACCGGATCAACGGCATGCTCGAGATCGACAACTCTGATGTCGGCGGCGTGGGCGGAACCCTGGCGGGCTATGCCCTTTCGCTGGCCGCGGTCCGGGCCACCCTGGGCGAGGTGCTGACCGAGGCCGCCTTCGATTGGATGATCCCGCTCGCCGAGCGGTGGACTGCGGGCGTCAACCAGGCGATCCGGTCTCGCAACGTGCCCTGGCATGTGACTCGCCTCGGGTGTCGGGCCGAGTACCACTTCCTGCCAGCGCCTCCACGGGACGGGGCAGCGCAGTGGGCCGCCAGCGACCCCGAGCTCGAACGATTCCTCCACCTGTACGTGATGAACCGGCGGATCCTCATGACGCCGTTCCACAACATGGCCCTGATGAGCCCGGACACGACCGAGGCGGACGTGGACGCCCACACGGTCGCGTTCGCCAGCGCCCTCGATGAGCTGTTCGGCTAGCCTGAGGCGGCTGAGGTGGGACCGACCTCGCGCAGCAGCCATACGGCCAGCACCTGGGCGCACTTGACTACATCATCGAGCCGGACGGACTCGTTCGGCGCATGGGCAACTTCCGGGATGCCCGGTCCGAAGATCACGGTCGGAGTAGCACCCTCATGGATCAGCAGGCGCATGTCGGCGCCGTACGGTTCGGTCAGGAAGGCCGGCTCGCGCCCCAGCACGTCGCCGACGGCGGCGGCCAGGCCGGTCGGGAGTGGATGGTCGTCAGGGATCTCGGCCGACGAGAACCGGCCGCCGGTCAGATCCACGGTGGCCGGGTGATCACGCAACCATGGATCGGCGGCACAGGCGGCGGCGATCACCGAGCGCAGCTCGACCTCCGCCTCCCGCCACGTGTCGCCGACGCGGACACCGTAGCGACCGTCGGCGACGACCTGGTCGATCACCGTCGAGGCCCACGTTCCACCGCTGACCTTGCCGATGATCGTGGGATAGGGCAAGCCCAGGGCGGCTAGCCGGGGCCGGGTCTCGGCCGCGTTCCGAGCCGCCTCGTCGATCGCCAGCCCGTCGGTCAGGACGGTCAGCTTCTCGAGCGCCGACACGCCCTCGCGCCGCTTCGAGGCGTGGGCGGCCTTGCCGGTGATCGTCAGCCGGAAGGTGATTGCCCCGGCATGGGCGGTCACGATATCCAACCCGGAAGGCTCGGGGATCACCGCGGCAGCGCCGGTTACCCCGGCCCGGATCGCCGCCAGCATCCCGGCCCCGCCATCCTCCTCGGACGGGACCGTCACGAACAGGATCTCGCCGCTGAGGCCCGCTCCGCCACCGGCCGCCGTGCTGGCCGCCCGGACCGCGCTCAAGCCGGCGACCACGCCGCCCTTCATGTCCACCGCACCGCGCGCGAAAAGGGCGCCATCGATGAGCGTCGGTGTCCACGGCGGCGTGCGCCACGGGGACTCGTCGCCGACCGGCACCACATCGACGTGACCAAGGACGATGACCCGGCGGCCACCCGGCGGGCCGACCCGCCCGATCACGACCGGCAGGGTTGTCCGATCCATCTCGCTGCCGGGCCAGTCCGGGTCCTGCGCCAGTTCGATGGGATCGGTTGCAACCCACTCCACGCTCAGGCCCGATTCAGCCATGAGCTCGGCGATCGCGGCCTGGACCGCCTCCTCGTCGCCGGTGACGCTCGGGATCGCCAGGATTGTGGCGAGTTCCCGCCCCAGCCTGGCGGGATCGATCGAGTCGACGGCGGCCTGCTCGATCGGGCTGAGCTGCCCAGTCACGACCCAGTATCCCGCCGGAGCGGGCGGGTGAGGCAGGTGGGTCCACCGGAGCCGTTCAGCCCGATCTCGGTGGCCGGGTACGTGTGGACCTCGCAGCCGGCTGCAGCAAGGGCCGCCGTGGTGACCGGATTACCCTCGGCGAGGATGACCGCCCCGGGCCGGACCGCGAGGACATTGCAGCCGAGGGTCGGGAATTCGTCGTCGGGCACAAGAATCAGCCGGATCCCGAGCTCGCCAAGGAGCTGCCAGATGCCGACCGGCAGGAGGGGCAGATACACCACGGCAAGGTCATCGGCAACGGGTGAGATCACCGACAGGAGATGAATCAACTCGGCCGGACCGCGCCAGTAGGGCAAGTCGAAGACCCGGACGTCGCCGCCCACCAATGCCGCCAGCTGGCGAGCGCCGGCCTCGTTCGTGCGCATCGTCCGTCCAATGCACAGCAGGTCCGGCCGGAGCCAGAGTGTGTCGCCGCCCTCGATCGTCCCCGGTGCCTCGATCCGACCAAGGGTGGGAATCCCGTGCGCATTGACCCACGACTCCACGACGAGCTCCTCCCCTCGGCGGCTGGGTTTGCCGGCCCGCAGCGGGATCGCCCCGCCATCGCTGACGAGAAGCGGATCGAACAGGTAGACGAGATCCGGGCTGTCGCTCTCCACGCCGAGTTCGTGGACCATGGGGCCGAGCCCGGCCAGCAGCTCGACGAACGCGTCGTGCTCGCGCTGGGCGAGCGCGAGGTCGACGGGGTGGAGGAAGCCGTGGGCGGGCTCGTCGAACGCCCGTCCGAAAGCCGGCCCGGGCCGCTTCACCAGGACCTCCCGCAGCGGTGCGGTCATGCTCTGCGCCCCGAATCGGCCGATCGTCGTCACCTCAGCAGGATAGCCAGCCGCCAGCTCATTTCGCTCCAGATCGGCGACAATGCAGCCATGTCCAGCAGCCCGACGCCCAATCAGCCCACCGTCCGCCTCCTGGCCGCGCTCAAGGAGTCGGGCCAGCCGGTCTTCGAGGAGGTCCCGGTCGAAATCCTGGGGCCCGCCCGCTATCGGTTGCTCGCGTCACCAGGCATCCTCGACGGCCTCGCCAGGGGCGATGTGTTCACGGTCGACCCACAGTCGAGCCTGTACCGGGTCCACGAGCATGGTGGCAACCTGTGCGTCCAGGTCTGGTACCCGGGCCTCGACCTCGCAGGGCGGGTGGATGCCGAGCTGGTGCCCGGGGTGGTGGCCCTGGGCGGTACGCTCGATGGGCGCGAGCAGGAGCTGTCCTCGTTCACGGTCCCCCTCTCGGCCGGCATCCCGGCCATCGAGGAGCTCCTCAACGGCTGGGTCGACAGCGCCGCTGGCGCTACCTGGTCGTTCGGCAACGCCTACGAGGAGGACGGGGTCACGCCTCTCCCGTGGCTCCGCGAGGCGCTCGGCTCCGACTGACTGAGCGGCGCGCCGCCTCGCAGCGGAGTGGCCCGACGCCGGACGAAGGCTAGCGGGTCGGGCCGCGCCGCGCTGCGATCTCCTCGAGAGCCTCCAGGAGCCGGTCGATCTCCTCGACCGTGTTGTAGTGGACGATCCCCAACCGGAGGACGCCGCCGGATTCGGCGAGGCCCAGACGCTCGATCAGGGTCCTCGCATAGAAGTCGCCGTCCCAGGTCGTGATGCCCTGCCGCCCGAGTGCCTCGGCCGCGGCTCGTGGCGCAACGCCATCGAGCGTCACGGCCACCGTCGGCGTCCGCGCGCCGAAACGAGCCCGATCGGTGATCCCCCAGACCCGCGCGCCACGGATCCGCTCGAGCCGTTCGAGAAGCCGGCCGAACAGGGCCATCTCGTGGGTCCGGATCGCGCTCATTCCGGCCCGCAGCCTGGCCCGCCGCACGGACTCACCGGGCCGCGGATCCGGCCCATCCCCAAACCGCTCACCGATCGAGGCCAGATACTCGATCGCGGCACCGGCGCCCGCGATTGATTCGAAGCTCAGCGTCCCGGTCTCGACCCGATCGTGAGCCGGCCGAACCTTATATGCCGGCAATCGCTCGAGGACCTCGGCGCGCCCGTACAGGACGCCTTGATGTGGTCCGAAGAACTTGTATGTTGAGCAGGCCAGAAAGTCCGTGCCGAGCGCCTGGACGTCGATCAGGCCGTGCGGCGCAAAATGGACCGCGTCGAGATACGTGAGGGCGCCAACGGCATGGGCGCGTTGGACGATCTCCGCCACCGGGTTGATCGTGCCCACGGCGTTGCTGGCGTAGCCCAGCGCAACCAGCTTCGTCCGCGGCGTCAGCTGGCGCTCGAAGTCGGCCAGGTCAAGGGTCACGTCGTCCGGCCGGATGCCGATCGTCCGCACGGTCAGGCCGCGATCACCCGCCATCGCCCGCCAGGGCCCCACGTTCGCCTCGTGATCGAGCGCCGTGACCAGGATCTCGTCACCGGGCTGCAGCATCGCCCCGATCGACCGGCTGATGTGGAAGGTCAGCGAGGTCATGTTGGCGCCGAACTTGATCTCGTCCGGCGAGGCGGCTCCCAGGAAGTCGGCTACCGCCGCCCGAGCATCGCGGACCGTCGCGTCGCTGCGCTCGCTGGTCAGGAACGCCCCGCCGTCGTTCGCGTTCGAGGAGTTGTAGTAGCCCACGACCGCGTCGATTACGCACTGCGGCACCTGGGTCCCGCCAGGGCCATCGAAGTAGGCCAGCGGGCGGCCGTCCTGCTGAACCGACAGGGCGGGAAATTCGCGCCGGAGCGCGTCGACATCGAAACGGGGCATGGGCTTCAGTCCAGATGCGGGGCGCTGCTGCAAGATCGTAGCGCGCAAGCTCGGCCGGCGATGCTGCACCGACTCAGGCTTGGGTGACGAACGCCTCACGCCCGCTTGATCATTGCGGTGTCAACGAGTTGCGCGAGGAGGTAGAATGCAACCATGACTGCGATCAGGCCCGAAACCGACCTCGATTCCAGGCTGACCGCGGGCGACCCGCGGATGGAGACCTGGCGCGCGTTCCTGAGGGCCCATGCCCTGTTGACTCGCCGGCTGGACGAGGACCTGCGCTCCGAAGAGGACCTGACCCTCGGCGAATACTCGGCACTGCTCCAGGTGGCCGAGGCGCCCGGCCGCTCGCTCCGAATGAACCAGCTCGCCACCGGCATCTTCCTGAGCCGGAGCGGAGTGACCCGCCTGATCGATCGGCTCGAAGCGGACGGCTTGATCGAGCGGTCCAGCTGCACCTCGGACGGTCGAGGCGCCCTGGCCGTCTTGACCGACGCTGGCCTGGCCCGCCTGCGCGCCGCGGCAGCCACCCATTTGCGCGGGATCGACCAGTATTTTTTGGCCGTCGTGCCCGGCTCCGACCTCGAGCTGCTCGCCGGCACGTTCCGGGCGATCGGCGAACGCGTCCGGGCCGAAGGCGACCCGGTCTGCGCCAGCGGCTTCGACGATGGCCGGGAGCTGGCTGATCCGGATCGAGACGCCACGGCCGGCCGCCAACCCATGGCCGAGCGACGGCCGCTGCCCGCCACGAAGTAGTCGCCTGACGATCGCCGGCCGGTTGCCCGGAGCATCCGGCGGCCGGCTGCTCGTTGGGACGAGCGGTTTCGCCTACCGCGACTGGGCGCCGCGGTTCTATCCGCCTGACCTGCCCGGGCGGGATCTCCTGCGCTCGTACGCGACAAGACTGCTGGCCTGCGAGCTGAACAACACGTTCTATCGGAACCCGTCCGAGAGCGCGATCGAGGGCTGGCTCGACGCGACCCCGCCGACGTTCCGATTCGCGGTCAAGGCCCAGCGCGGAGGCAGTCTGCGCGCACTCGTCGTGGATCCTGCCACGTCCGTACCCTGGCTGACCACCCCGCTGCGCCGTTTTGGCGAACGCCTGGGCACGGTCCTGTTCCGTGTACCGGGCGAGATCGAGCGAGACGACCTCCGACTCGCGGCCTTGCTCGACAACTGGCCGCGCGACATCCCGCTGACCGTGGAGTTCCAGCACCCGTCCTGGCATGTCGACGAGACCTTCGCTGCGCTCGCCCAGGTCGGGGCCGTCCTGTGCGCCACCGACCTCGACGACATGAACGAGCCGCCGGCGATCCGGCGGACTGGCCGGTTCCTCTATCTTCGGCTCCGCCGGACGGGCTACGACGAGGCCGAGCTTGGCGACTGGGCTGCCCGCCTCGAACCGTTTCTCGCGGCTGGCGACGACGCGTTCGTCTTCTTCCGCCACGATGCTGATGGCGGATCCGCCCTTCGTGCGCTGCGCCTGGCCTCGCTGCTGGGCCGCGCCCCCGAGGTCTGAGCGCCGCTCAGCCCGCCTGATCATCCGCCAGCGAGCCCTCGGCCGGGGCGAACACCACGAGGATCGTCAGTCGCTCGGTGATGTCGTGGAAGTGGTGAGGGACAGCCGCGGCGACGTAGACGACCGATCCCGGGCGAACAGGACGGACCTCGTCTCCCACCGTAATCCGGCCGCGGCCCTCGACGACGTGGTAGATCTCGTCCTCCGAGTGCGGCGACTGGGCGTCCGGCTGGCCCGCATCGAGCACGTACAGGCCGACACTCAAGGCCGGATAGCGGATGAATTCGAGCCACGGGTCATCTCGCTTCGCCCGTGCTGCTGCGACATCACTGAGTTCGTGGGCATCCATGCCCAAATTATCGCCGGACGCGGGAACCGTTCGCGCAGATGCGCCGTCTCTCGGGTCAGACCGGCCGGAGCAGGCCGGCGACCCGACAGGAGCTCAACCCTGATGTCCACGACGCTGACCATCCCGACCCCGGGTCTCCGCACTCGCCTGATCGCCGCCGCGGTCGGCGTCAGCTTGTTCCTGGCAGCGACCTCCGCGCCGTCGCTGACCCCGCGGGGGACGCTCGCGGTGGACTCCTCCGGAACGGCTCCGGAGCACACGATCAGCGTCTCCGGAACCGGCACGGTGACCCTCATGCCCGATGTCGCCGACCTGCAACTCGGCGTCCTGACCAGCCGCCCGACAGTCAAGGCAGCACAGGCCGACGCAGCCGTGGCGATGACCCGGATTCTCGCTGCGCTGAAGGCGCTGCCCATCGACGACAAGGACATCCAGACGTCGAACGTCTCGCTCCAACCGACCTACGACTACTCGAGCGGAATGAACCCGCCCAGGATTACGGGCTTCCAGATGTCCAACAGCGTGACCGTGACCATTCGCGATCTGGATAAGCTGGGTGACGCGATCGACAACAGCCTGGCCGCCGGCGCGACCTCGCTCGACGGCGTCACCTTCCGGGTGAACGATGAAACGTCGGCCGAGGCCCAGGCTCGGCAGGCCGCGATGACCGAAGCCCGCTCGAAAGCCGATACGCTGGCCGCCGTCGCCGGCATCTCGATCGCCGGCGTCGCCTCGATCGCCGAGACCTCGGCGCCGATCCAGTACCCGATCAACTACACGCTCGGTGGGGCAAGTGCCCCGGACGTTGCCAAGGTGGCCACGCCGATCCAGGCCGGCACGACCGACGTGACGATCACCGTTGCGGTGGTCTACCTGATCCAGTAACCGCCAGCCCTAAAGGGCCATCGGATCGAGCTTGTCCGGATCGATACCAAGCTCCCGAATCGCGCTGGCGGCCCGTTTGGTCGTCAGCGTGCCGCAACGGGCAAGCTGGGCGAGGACGGCAGCGGCGATCGCCGGCGGATCGATCTCGAACAAGGCGCGCAGGTTCTCCCGCGTATCGCTCCGGCCGAAGCCCTCGGTCCCGAGAGAGACATAGTCACGCGGCAGCCAGCGGGCGACGAGGTCCGGGACAGCCTTGAGCCAGTCCGTGGCAATCACCACCGGACCACCGTCGGGTCCCAGGATCTGGCTGACATATGGGACCCGGGGGGGCTCAGCTGGGTGCAACCGGTTCCAGCGCTCGACCTCCAGGGCATCCCGCCGGAGCTGCTGGAAGGACGGGGCGCTGTAGACCTCGGCGGCGACCCCGAACTTCTTGGCCAGGAGGGCCTGGGCGGCCAGCACCTGCTGGAGGATGGCGCCGCTGCCGACCAGCCGAACCCGCTGAGCCTTCGGATCGTCGGCGATCGACTCGGGCGGACCCGCGAAGCGGTAGATACCCCGGATGATCCCCTCGTCGACGCCGTCCGGCTTGGGCGCCATCGCGTAGTTCTCGTTGTAC
>ODAK010008712.1_pt1 | contig 10125 bp, 9 predicted proteins | sample 1539591 | NCBI WGS metagenome assembly ODAK01 (sample SAMEA3539303, study PRJEB22396) | soil metagenome | biome: tundra; feature: field; material: soil | place: USA | collected 2010-05 | depth 0.15 m | reverse complement strand
GCGGAACAACTTCAGCCCGGCGCGCGGTCGGAATTGCTGATGGCGCTGGTGTACGAACATCAGAAGCAACTCGACATCGCAAGCCGTTACCTTGAGTTGGCTAAGCGGCACGCCCCGGACAATCCCGATGTGCAGCGATCGTTGGCGGGCTACTATCGAGAGACTGGGGACTATCCGGCAGCCATCGCCGCTCTTAATTCGCTCCAGAGTTCGAAACCCGATGTGCAAGCGGAACTCGCGTACACCTATCAACTCAATGGCCAGCAAAATGAAGCGGCGAAGCTATACGTGCAAGCCGCCAATGCCGCGCCGCGCGACTTAGGTTTACAGCTTTCCGCCGCGCAGGCCGAAGTTGCCGCCGGTTATGTTGCCGATGCGAAGCCTTTTCTCCAGTGCGCTGCAGCTCTCGATGCCGAACACTACCGGCTGCACGCGATTCGCGGCGAAATTGCCCGACTCCAGGAGCACAATGCAGACGCTGTTCTCGAATACAACGCCGCCCTGGCGCATTTACCCCAAAGCCCAGCCGAGGGACCTCTGTACGGCATTCAGCTGCAAATGAATCTGGCGGGACTGTATCAGAGTTTGGGAGATGCAGATGCCGCTCACGACCATCTTCAAATCGCGCAAGGCCAAATCAGCGGGTTGGACGATAGCGGTACGAGCAGGCCGCAATTTCTGCGGCTGCGAGCTTTGATCAAAATGAACAGCGGCGACCTCGATGGAGCCAGCAGCGACATTAAAGAAGCGTTGGCGGTCAATGCCCAGGATCCCAACAGCTTGCAACTCGATGGAGATCTGCTTACGAAGCTCGGCCACACCCAGGAAGCGATCGTCGTATATACGAAGATCCTCGCGATCGATCCGGTGAACCGGTCCGCTCTTATCTCGATGGGCTACGCCTCCCGCAATGCAGGAGACGATCAGGGAGCCGAGAAATATTTTCAGCGGCTGGCGGCAGCCTATCCAACTCTCTACGTGCCCTATCTTGCGCTGGGCGACTTGTACGCAGCGCGCCGAGACTTTGCAAAAGCTGAGGCCGCCTACAGCAAGGGCTATGAACTGGCCCCAGGCAACAGTCTGATCGTGGCCGGAGGGATGAACGCTGCGATCGAAACGCAACACTTGCCCGTCGCGGCGGAGTGGTTGAGCCGTGCCACGAACGAAATGCAGCAGGAACCTCACCTCATGAGAGAAAAAGAGAGGTACCTGAGTTTTAAGGGCGAGTATCAGAAATCTGCGGATGTTGGCCGGGAAGCCATCAAGAAACTTCCTACCGACAGGGATGTGGTGGTCTATCTCGGGTACGATTTGCTTTATCTCCAACAGTACGACGATCTGCTGCAATTAACTTCGCACTACGATGTGGTGCTCCCCAAAGAACCCGATATTCCGCTGTTGGCCGGTTATGCGCACAAGCATGCGGGACAGCTCGATGAGGCGCGAAAGGACTTCAGCCAGACTCTGGACCGGGATCCCGAGATGGTGACGGCATACGTGAACCGTGGATACGTATTGCACGATCTGCGCCTCCCGGAAGCCTCCGCTTCGGATTTCGAGTCAGCTCTCAAGCGGGAACCCAAGAATGGCGAAGCACATCTGGGACTCGCATATGCCAGCCTCGATCTGCATCGCCCTCTGGTAGCCCTGCAGCAAGTGCAACTGGCGCAGGAAGAGATGGGCGATTCCATGCCCATACACTTGATTCGGGCAACCGCCTACGGGCAAAACGGAATGTTGGTAAAGTCCGCCGGCGAGTATCGCGCTGCGTTGAAGTATTCGCCAAATGACGCGGACCTTCATCTCGCATTGGGTGAAACGTTGTATGGGCAGCGGCAGTACCACGAAGCGATCGAGGAACTGCAGCTTGCGCAGAAGCTTTCTCCCGACAACAGGGTCATCTACGCGCAGCTTGCACGCACCTATGCCCAACTGCAAGACCGTGAAGAAACCCTCCGGTATGTGCAACTGGCAGAGCAACCCGCAGATTCAAAGCAACTCACGGCAGCGGATCAGAAGCCAGAGGAAAGTCGAGTCCTCGTTTCCACGGGACAGGCTTTGAGCTTGGTGGGAGACCGGAAGGGCGCTATGGAGCGCTTCGAGAAAGCGCTCGCTATGCCAGGTGGCGATCGCATCAGTGTGCGTTTGGCGATTGCTCAACTCATGGCTGGCGAGGGTGAGCTAAATGATGCACGGCGACAGATTGCGCTAGCTCTGATGGAGGGTCAGACAGAAGAGGCTTTACCCGCTACCGGAGAGCAATTGATCGAAGCAGCAGACGTATTCCTCAGCATGCATGACTACCAACTAGCGCAAACGTACCTCCAACGTGCTCTGGTAGCGGGTGCATCCGAGACCTCCGTGCGGATCGGTATGGCCAACACCTATCTCGCGCTAGGGGATACTGCCCGGGCACAGGACCAACTCTCCTTGTTCAGCAGTTCGGCGGATAGCGAACCCGGTTACCAATATCTGCTGGCCAAAGCCAACGTCCTTCGTCAGCAACACCAGAACGCTGAGGCGCTTACTGCCTTTGCCCAGGCCGCGAGCGCCGCAGGCGAACATCAAACCGCCGAGCAGGATCTGCTGCAGGCAGGAGCGAACGAAGGACTGAGGATCACTCCCAAAGTGAGCGTCCTTTCAGATTTTTCCGTGTCTCCGATCTTCGAAGACACGACCGTTTATGTTCTAGACGCCAAGCTGGACGTCCCAAATCCGTCAACCGGCACCGCGGGATTGCTGCCGCCGCCCCGTTCCTCCATCCAGACGCAATGGACCGGTGCGTATCATCTCCACCTCGGCGATATGCCCGACGCGAGCGGATTCTTTCAGATCCGGAACGCCCGTGGGCAAATATCGCTGCCGAGCGAAGAATCGATCGTCAATCGTGATACGACCGATTACTCGTTTAACTTTGGTGTGAATCCTACCCTACATCTCGGCACCAATGTGTTGAACTTCAGCGTTGGCATTCAGGAAACAGTTCGCCGGGATTCTATATCTCCGGTGCAGATGAACCAGAACCTCTTTCGACAGTTTCTGTATATGTCGACCAGTTCCTTCTTCAACTTGGTTTCAGTGAGCGGCTTTGTCATCCGTGAGGCTGGACCGTTTACCGAGAGCACCCAACATTCGCGGGATCTGTCCGGTGCGGTCAATTTTCGCGTGGGGCGGCCGTGGGGAAAAACCGCTCTGGTTACCGGATGGGGGGCCACGGACCAACAGTTCGATCCAGTTATCATTGAGGATTATTACACGTCCGCTTACCTCGGCATCCAGCGCCAGGTTTCCCAGCGGCTCAACTTCACCGTCCTCGCAGAGGACCTGCGGGCATGGCGCGTCGCAGGATACACCTACGCGATTGCGCAGGCGCTCCGTCCAGCGGGAAGCGTTCAGTTTGCCCCAACGCGTAACTGGAGTGTACAGGCGTCGGTCGCCTATTCGCGGAATATGGGCGCCCACGTTTACGACGCGGTCCAGAGCGGCTTCGCCGTCTCCTATGCAATGCCCGTCCATCGCGAGTTCAACGACGAAGGCAGGAAAGTCGAACTTCAATACCCGATTCGTTTTTCAGCCGGGATGCAACAGGAGACTTTCTTCAATTTTACAGGCGGGCAGAATCGGCAGCTCAGGCCTTACCTGAGCATCACTTTGTTCTGAGATCGGGATTCGATGAAAATCTGCTTAGTCACGGCCTTTCCTCCCAGCGCGCGCCAGCTGAACGAGTACGCGTTTTATCTCGCGGGGGAACTCCAGGGCAATCCAGACATCAGTCTGACCATTCTCGCGGATGAACTGGCCGACTATGAATTCGCTACGGATGAGAGCGGAGAGTCGCTAAACGGTCCAAAACACGCGGAGCTGCCAGGGTTTGACGTGGTCCGCTGCTGGAAGTTCAACAGCCTGGCGACTCCGGTACGTTTGCTAAGCGCGATCCACAAACTGAAGCCAGATGTGGTGTGGTTCAACCTCGTATTCTCAAGCTTTGGCACTCCAGAATTCCCGCTGGCGGCTTTTGCGGGGCTGTCGACGCCGGCTCTGACTCGAGCCCTCGGCTACTACACCCACATTACCCTGCACCACATCGTCGAACACGTCGATTTTACCAGCGCTGGAGTGCGCCAGGTAAAGCTATTCCGCTTGGCCTCAGAGGTGGCCACCCGAGTGTTGCTGAAAGCAAATTCGGTGTCGGTATTACTCTCCGGGTATCGGCGTACCCTGGTTGAAAAGTACTCGGCGCGGAACGTACTATTAGGCACACACGGAACCTTCGCGCCTCAACCCAGCGCCCCCGATTTCACCAAGCGCGGCAATCCGGAGCACCGCATTCTGGCGATCGGACACTGGGGAACCTACAAACGGCTGGAGACGCTGATGGACGCCTTTCCTGCCGTCTTGAAAAAGGTGCCGGATGCCAAGCTAATCGTCGCAGGGGCCAATCATCACACGAAGCCGAGATATTGGGAATCGATACGCGAGTCGCTCTGCCCGGGCTCAGGCGTCGAATTTCGTGGGTATATTCCCGAAGAAGCCATTCCTGAACTTTTCCGGACATCCACGGTTGTCATTATGCCCTACGATTCCGCCACCGGATCCAGCGGCCCCGCTCACCAGGCGTGTGAGTACGGAGTTCCGATCGTATGCGCGGACATCGCAGATTTTCGCGACATGGCTGCGGACGAGGATATGGCGATCGATTTCTACAAAGTCGGGGATGCGATGGATCTTGCCAACAAGTTGGTCTCGATATTGCAGTCTCCAGAGCGACAGCGGCAAATGGCAGAGCACAATTTTTCAGCAGCACTGCACATGACGATGAGCAGCGTCGTCCGCAACTATCTTCGCTGGTTTGAACTCAAGAGATGCAAAAAGGCCATCGGCCCCCTGCCGATCTTCGCAGGTTGGCGCACCTTTTGGCGGCGGAACGTCTCTGCGCCTCCCGATGCCTCTTCCGCAGGCGTGACTTCGCGCTCGGATCTCTTAGCCAAAGAGGAGACGAAGAATAGTGCCGAAGGCCTCGAATCAGCGGGGCAGTGAGATCGGTCCATCTTGTCGCGGATCCGCGTGGCTAGGTAGAAGCGTCCTACCACTTCGCTAAAGAAGCCATCATCCGCGACCTAACGGCTCCAAGCTTGGCACATCAGCCAGCCAGTCGGCTCCACCCCGTTTGTGCCTGATTGCCGCCAAGAGTGCACGATTCTCCTCAGACTCTGCGTCGCCGGACTGGCTTTCCGACGTTTCGATGCAATGAGTTACGCGTCGGATGGAGAGGGGCCACCTAAGTGCACCACTCCAATCGAGTGAGATTCTTCTCCTCTTTCAGGTTCCCTGAAACTAAGTCAGCCATCTGAAGTTCTCTCCCCCTTAGCGACGACAACCCTTAGGAGGTTGATTATGTTTGCACGCAACATCTCGTTTCATCTGAAATCGAACATGCTTTCCGACTATAACCGGACTCTTGAAAACGAAATCCTTCCATTACTGCGCAAGCAGAAGGGCTTCAAGGAAGAGATCACCCTGTCAAATCCTGGTAGCCAGGATGCGATCGCGATCAGTCTGTGGGAGAACAAAGCCAACGCCGATGCTTACAACACGACCACCTACCCGGAAGTGTTGAAAAAGCTTGCGCGAATGATCGATGGAACGCCCAAGGTTCAGACGTTTGAAGCCGTCACGTCGACCTTCCACCAAGTCCTTGCAACAGTGTAAGTGAGATCGTTCACCTTGGGGGGCGTCCCTCGTTGAGAGGGGTCGCCCCTTTTTTGCAGGATGCAGCACCCCAGCCAAGTGCACTATCGACGGCGGAGATTCCTTAAGCTGCGCTCTTTTTCTTGGCTTCCTGCGTGGAACTCGGCGTTACCAGGCTGTCGCATTGCTCGGCATGCAGTTTCGCAGCCTCAACGTCGTGATGAACTGCATGCTGACTGTGCCCGTGAGCCAGGTAAGCATGGTGTGCCGCCTTTTCGTGCTCCTCAGCCTGATTGTATTTTGCTGCCTCGTTGAAATGGTAGGCCGCTTTCTCATGATCACGGGCAGCAAGGTGGTAATGCTCCCAAGTTTTCGACACGCGGTTCTCCTTTGGAAGATTCTGGCGCAGGAAGGGGACGGAACGCATAGCAAAGCCCGAGCCTGCGCTGGCCCGCGAATCCCCGGAGGTGCACTACTTGAAATCAAACCGCAGTTCGCCGTCCGCTGAACAGGTTGATGACCAGGACCACCAACCCGATAACCAGGAGTAAGTGAATCAGAGCGCCACCGATATGCAGGCTGAAACCCAGAAGCCACAAAATCAGAAGAACAACGAAAATTGTCCAAAGCATATTAAACGCCTCCGACTCGGTGCTGTGTCTGGCGCACGAGTCGCCTCGTGCTTAATTTCGTGTTGAAATTCAGATGCACCAAGATCAACTCCGACCTTAGCAAATGCGGAACTAAAGGTCTGAGCAATTGTGCTCACGGCGGTCACACGGAGTTGAAGAAACCATGTCGTGATGAGACTTGGAGTGTCTTGTTTCCCACGCGTTCCAGCGCACACTCAGGTGCGGATGTGAAGTGGGTTTGCTGCGATCTGTTCGGCGTGTGTGGATTTCCATTGCTGGAACGGAATCAAGTCACTGGTGCTTGTCGTTCTGGGCTTGAAGTGACTTCTCGCCGTCTTTCCGGCTGCTTTGAGGAAGGGAAGATTTCTTAACGGGCTGCCGTGGTGTCTTGCTGCGCTGCCTCGAACCTTTGGCCCACTTTATGCCGGCCGAAGGCTTATCTTGTGTGGTCTCGTTGCGCGTCTCCTCGCGAACTTCAGGTCTTACCTCGAGTTTATCGGCCGTCTGGGTATCAAGCTGCCCCGTGATCGGCAGATTCTCCGCCTTCTGAAATCCGCGGATGCTCGCCCGTGTTCGGAGACCAGGCACTCCGTCGATCCTCCCGTGGTAGTGTCCCCTGTCCTGCAGGTTTTGCTGCATCTTCTTGGTATCGTTCCAATACGTGTCCGCAGGCGCTCGTGTGTTGAGATTCGCGCTGGCATCAATCGGCGTCGGTCGCGGTCCCGAGATCCACGTTGTCAGCAGGACGAAGACAATCCCTGAGCACCCGATTTTGCCGGCGAAAAACATTTCTTCTCCTCGGACCTTGAAGGCATCTGGGCCCGGCCCCAGAGAGCAGGTCTGGCCGTCAGGTTTGGCGGGTAGCCTGCCCTCTTAGGACACCAATAGGTTCGCGCATTTCACGTGCTAATACTGTGCTGAATCGCTCATGTCTGAGCAGTCACACGCAAATCGGTTCAGGCGCTTTCTAGGGTGGGACTTTCCTGCGGGACTAACGATCGGGTTTATTCACTGCTCCTGTAGTTTGGAAGGCGCGGTTGCAGTGTTCAACTCCTATATTGTGAAGGGCGGAATGTCGCGGGGCGATGCCCGGTCCAGCTAGTCGCCCGCTCTGTGGGCCGATCCTGCTACTCGTTGGCTGCCGTATTCTTAGGCGGGTCGGCGCGCCAAACATACAAGTATTTCTCGTCGCTAGACGTTACTACCGGGATGTTTTTCTCGCGCGTCACGCGGTTCAAGGCAGAGCGAAGATTCTGCATCTTCTCGCCGTTCAGACCGCTCAACGGAATCTTGACTGCCTGTTGGGCTTTCAGTTTTGAGAGGTCGGCCAGAATGTCCGCCACTGCTTTGCGGTGCTTCCCTTTGCGACCCTGCGGAACCTCAGACCGATTCACCGCTGCATAGTGAGTATCGTTTCCGTTTCCGTTACGTCCCATGGTCCGCCCCCTCGGGGTATATCCGTACCCCGTAAGCGTGAAATCCTACCGCAAAGAATCGTATCCTACAACTAAAAATCTATGCCAGACCTAGCGATCGTAGCAGCCTCCGCCGCGACGTACGCTAACCCTAATATCATCTATGAGATGCTGCACAGACGTTGCACTAAGACTTGCTAAGACTCCACCCGTACGGATGAAAGAGCGCTATCGTGGCCAGACCGGTGGGCGCTGAAAATGCTTCGAGAGAGTAGCCGGTGCTCCAAATCGCCCTAGGACTTCGAATGAAAAGAGACCACAAACATGGCCCGGATTGCAGCGGGTAAGAGCTCGCGCAAGTTCGACCCCAACGTCTTCCTCGCGACGATCGGTGAAGGCAGAAAAATAATTACGGTCCCTAAAAATCAATCGATATTCACGCAAGGGGACCGGGCGGATGCTGTCTTCTATGTTCAAAAGGGCAAAGTGAGGCTGACCGTAGTATCCAAGGCCGGAAAGGAAGCGACGATCGGCATCTTGGGTGAGGGAGACTTTTTTGGTGAGGGTACCCTGGCAGGTCAGCTCTTGCGCATGGGGTCCGCGGCTGCTCTAACGGACTGCGAACTTCTGCGGGTGGAAAAGAAGGCGATGCTGGGTGCTCTTCACCGCGAGCACGCGTTTTCGGATCTCTTTGTAGCATATCTGCTAGCGCGGAACATCCGATACGAAGAGGACTTGGTTGACCAACTCTTCAACTCTAGCGAAAAGAGACTTGCCCGGATCTTGCTCTTGCTTGCTCATTTCGGCAAGGAGGGCATTCCCGAAACTGTTGTGCCCAAGATCAGTCAGGAAACGCTGGCCGAGATGATCGGCACGACCCGCTCGCGTGTCAGCTTCTTCATGAACCGGTTTCGGAAATTGGGATTCATTCACTACAACGGCGGGCTTAAGGTCCATAGCTCGCTACTCAATGTGGTTCTGCACGACTAAGTTGATCTCCGGTTGGCAATTTCCCGCAACAAGTAGCGACTGCCGGAGTGAACCCCACCACGCGCTCCCCCAACGAGTGAACGGCTGGGAGTGAGCACTTTTGAACAGCATTCGGCGATGGTTGATGTTGAAGATAGGAACATGTGGGAGGTGAGCCGTGCCCCTATCCGTTTATCCGGAAGTCTCAAGCGCAGTGGTTCTTTGCATTGACGACAGCCAAGATATGCTGGAATGCGAGAGGGCATTCCTCGAAAGCTTCGGTTATACCGTTCTGACTGCTCCGAGTGGCGACAAGGGATTGGAGCTGGCTTCCATGTTTTCGGTAGACGTTGTAATCGTTGACTATTTCATGCCCGAGATGAACGGGCTAGAGCTTGCCATCGAAATGAAACGCCTTAGGCCGCAGGCGCCGATCATTCTGCTATCAGGAACAACGGACGTTCCTGAACAGGCGTTGAAGTCTGTAGACGCTTTCGTGGCCAAAGACCGTTTGGCCAGCCAGTTGTTACCCGCGATCGCGTATTTGCACGGGTACGGACGGATGCCTCTGCCTTCCTATGACGCATAATTAGCGCACAACGGGCGTGAGAGTCGTTTTGTTTGCGAACTAGGCAGCCGGCGCGTCCTCGCAGAAAACTACCTTGTTTCCCGCGCGGCCTATCTGCGTTTGATCATCCAGCCGATAACGGCTCCAGCGGTGAATCCTACGGCAAATGTGGTCGCAACTGTCAGCACGGGGTGTCGCTGGATGCGCTGAGTTGTGTCGTTCAAGAATTCTTCGGCAGCATCCCCGCTCTGCTTTGCGGCACGCCTCACGACTCCGACGCCGTTCCCGATTGCGTCGGCAACTGCATTGGTTGCACGTGACGCCTGATGAGCTGAGTCGGCGATGTGTTCCGCCGTTCGTTCCACTATCGTTTGTGACATGGTATGCTCCTTGGTTTTTTGCTGGTGTGTCGATCTGCCTATCCGAAGCCCGATTCTGGCGTCGCGGACGGTCGAAGTCCGGAATCGGGTGCCTGAAAAAAGCCGGAGTCAGTGGGAATCCGGCCGGAGAAGTACGTAATCTGAGTCGAGCAACTTTGCGCGGTCGTGAGGGTCCAAATGGACTGTAGCTGCCACCAACCCATGACCGCGCTTCCGCTTGCGGACTATCAACACAGTACCCGATGACACTGCGGATGACTGTGCCTTTTTATACATTTCTGTAAACAGAACTAAGCAATACAAGCTAGTCGAAGATCTGATTGTCCGCCCTGAGCAAGCCCACTGCTACCGCGAAAGACAGCGATGCTGTGTTTTCCGTCGCCGCGGTAGCCCATGGCCGGCTGCGATACAAGCAAGGCTATACTCCCGCGATGCTGGTGCACGAGTCGCGGATACTCCAGGTGACGCTATTC
>ODAK010008711.1_pt1 | contig 10126 bp, 8 predicted proteins | sample 1539591 | NCBI WGS metagenome assembly ODAK01 (sample SAMEA3539303, study PRJEB22396) | soil metagenome | biome: tundra; feature: field; material: soil | place: USA | collected 2010-05 | depth 0.15 m | reverse complement strand
TAGCGCGTGAGCCCAGCCTGGTCTCAGCCAGCAGCTTGAACACGGTGCGCGCATGCTGCACTGCCACTGCGACTCGTGCCGCATGCGGGCGCCGCACGACCCCCCCGCAAGCTTTGATAGCGTCGGCCAGCGCTGCAAGAAACACCGCGGTCAGTACGCCCAGAACTCCGTAATATTTCCGGAAATAGAGCAATTCACTCTCGATCTGAAGCGTCGGGATTTGTCGGCTGCCTGGTGCCGTCAGCCCCTCGAATTTTGCGCTTTCCCCTTCGATGTGCACTACTTGCGTAAATGGAAAAAAACCAACGCTCCAGCCGGCCTGACGCACCCGGCGGCAGTGGTCGACTTCCTCGTAATAGAGGAAAAAGCGCGGGTCAAACAGACCGACGTGCTCGATCACCTCGCGCCGTACCAAGTAATAGCAGCCCGGCACCCAGTCGCATTCGCGTACCGATGCATGGTCCCATGACATGTCGTCGACGAGGCGCGTGCCCGGAAAAAATCGCGCGAGCCCGGTCCCAGCGAGAAAAACGTTCCAGGGCGTCGGGAAATAGCGGCAGGACGGCTGCAGCGCTCCGTCGCGTCCGACCAGCTTGACCCCCAGCACGCCACAGCGGGGATGTGCATCCATGAAGTTCAGCGTCGTTTGCAGCGTATCGTGCGCCACAAAGGCGTCAGTGTTGAGCAGCAACACGTAGCGTCCGCGAACCCATGCTAGCGCTTGGTTGTTGGCGCGCCCGAATCCAACATTGGTTCGATTGTCGATCAGCTCAACATCGGAATATTTCGTGCGCAGAATGTCCACGGAGCCGTCGCGCGAGGCATTGTCGACCACGATAACCTGGAGGTTTAGTGTGCCCCGACTAGCATCAAGCGCAGCGAACAACTCGCCAAGCAGGTGCGCTGTGTTGTAGTTGACCACCACCACGCTGATGTCGGGTGGCTCGGCATCTATTGGCGGAATAGGGAGCGCGCCCATGGCGCTGGTGCCGATCACGTTGCGACGCTCACTGCCCTCTAGATTATACCCATAGCGCCAGCAAATCGGGCCGTTAGTAAAGCATCGGAAAACGTCAAGGAGCCAAGGTAACTTGCGTCTTTGCAAAATTCTATTAGAGGTGGGCGACGTGTCCGTCAACGCGTTAATGCGTTCATTAACCCGCAGCAGCGTGGCCACGGGACCATCCGTAGGGACCGGTCCCGTGGCCTTGCTCGCACCTTGACATAGACACTACCGGGTCACGATTGTAACCGAGGCCTGGGCTGGCAATCCTTTCCCGTCAGTCGCGATAGCGCCGATGCTATGCGTCCCTTGCGTTATTTTCTTTTTTTACCACGTTGTGGAGCAAGAGGTCACGCTGGCGCATGTTGCAAGGCCCTTGCCGTCGGCCGTAATCGTGATCGATGCAATGCCATTCGCGGAGTTCGCGGACACGGCGATAGTGGCGCTGCCGTTCAATATACTTCCGTTCGTCGGCGAGTTGATCGCGACGCTGGGCGCCGAGACAGACGTCGGAGCAGGCGTCGTGACGGACACGCTTGACGACTGGGCAGAGGTGTTGCCGGCCGCATCATAGGCAGAGACGGTGTAGCTGTAAGTGGTGCCAGCAGAGGTGCTGGTATCTTGATATGATGTATTGGCAGTGGTGCCCACCTGGGCGCCATTGCGAAATACTTTGTAGCCTTTGACACCCACATTGTCGATCGAGCCAGTCCAAGAGAGATTGACTTGTGTGCCAGAGGCTGCGGTCGCTGCAAGGCCTGTGGGCACGGAGGGTGGCGTAGTGTCAGCGGTAGGGGTAGTGGGAGTAGTGCTGGACGTAATGCCAAATCCGGCACGGATGTAGTTATTGAGGCTCTCGGCCATTAACGCAGTGTTCCAATTACTCTTGCTTTGCTGGCGGGCAAGCCCAATGAAATGATCGAACGTGCCGGGGCCACCTAGAACAGAGCTGTCGTAAGTCTCAATGGTGCGGGTGCCGTCAACCAAACCCGCTGGTTGATTAGAACCATCCCAACCGCCTGCATTGCAATCTGCTGACTTGGTGAAATTTGGAGTAAATATATTGTTTCCGCCTAGTGCATTTCCAGCTAGATCTAAAATCTCATTAGCTCCCCATCCGCAAACGATATTATTGGTGGCAGTAATGTTAAGAAATTGCGTCCCCGGAGTTGGAACGCCGCTGACAGAGCCATACGTTGATAAAATACCAACAGGATTGGCTGCGATATTCGCAGAATGCGCCAAGATATTGTTAGTAAAAAATATCGGGCCATTGCTATAATAATCGGTATTAATATAAGGATAATAAGCGCCAGTAACTATCGTGCCAAATCCTGCGCCAGTATATCCAGAGTTGGCACTATCATCTACACCACTGAGCACCACATTGTTTGCAACAGTAACGGTTGCTGTAGATGGAGCGCCAATGTCGAAAGCATCTGGACTGTAGGCGAATAAATTATTTGTAATGTTGCCGCCGCTCCTAAAATGCGAACCGGACGGATCGCGTGTGCTGATATTTCCCGTTGCCTTGGCGAAAGTTAATACTCCCCCATTAGGTACACCACTTCCGCCTGGGGGAGGTCGTCCATCAGGGGTATATCCACCAACATAGAAATTGTGCCTAAATCCATTTCGGCCCGCGCCAGTGATAGTGGCGCTCCAGTTATGGTCTATGATATTTTGTTCAAAAACAAAATTTACGGTTCCACTTACAGCTACTCCCTGACCGGCATTATTACCACCGTTTGAGTATTGATCGACAACGACGTTTCGGCGGAAATAAAGATTTTGTAGGCTATTCCCTGGAAGGTTTGATAGGCCGTTTATTGGATTTATATCTACGGCATTCACAAAGAAACTGAATTTGCATCCTTCAATAAGTAACCAATTGAGCGGAGCAGCATTCCACCATACTCCTGTCGTACCTACGGAAGATTCTGTTGCGCCATTAGCGGGATCACGCAAATAAGCATAAAATTCAATGTCAACAACGGCAATAAAATCGACAACAGTGGCATAAACCGATGATACCCCAAAATAATTAACTGCCGCACTAACTTTAAGTACCGGCCGCGCTCCCGTTCCATAGGATGAAAATAACATCGGCTCCGTGGCAGAGCGCCCGGATTTAGTGAGATTTGCTAATGACTGATTCGTCCAAGTGTCACCCTTCTTCAAAAGCAGCCAATCAGGATAGCCGTTACGAAGGAGCGATATGCCCTTGGCAATGGTTTTATAGGGATGTGTCGAATCACCTAAAACACCGGTGGAATCATTGCCGGTGCTATCTGAGACATAGATAATATTAGTGTCCGCGCTGGGAGTGAAAACTGTCCAGCCGTTGGCATCGAGTATGGGGGCGGTTGAGACCGTTTGCGCCTGCGTCAAAGTCGGAGCGGCGACACCAAGCAAGCACGAAAGCGTAATAAAACTGGCAAGGGCGAAAATCCGCATGCAGGTCGACATCGATCTGCGCGTTGCGTCCCAGAAATCCGAACCCGCGTACTTTCCATCGCTCTTCAATTCAATCATCGCTTTGCCCTGTGACATAACTTTCGACCGCCTTGATAGGTGTCCCGATCCCCGTTCCCGGAGCCTGATTGTCATGTTGCTCGATGGAACTTGAGGAAGCCCTATGTTGATTCATAAAAGCGGCGACATTTGCTCCAAATTTAATTACTACTTTGTTGACCATAGCTGTGAGCGTGCGACGCAAACTCAATATGGTAACCGTGGCGGACCGTAATTTATTGATAGCGACGAAGAACTTAGCGCCCTGCAGGTTGCGCATGAGAGAAAATAGAATAGCAAATGAATCAACAGAGTAGCAATGTATTAACGACGCTCGTTAACTGAGCATGCACCCCAATATCAGGTGCCCACACCGCGCAAACATTTGCCGCAAAAAAGGGAGCCCCAAAGACGCGATCGGAACTTGGTTCGCTGGCAATCGCTGAACTGGATGATGCCACAGCCGTTAGAGGCCAGGTCAACGATCAGTACCCAGACATTTCGAGTGCATGGGGGCTGCCAAAATCTTGTTAAAGCAACGGTTGTAGGGATTTATCGCCTCGGAGGCGGGGCCGTCGCCCCGATTAATCAATTTCCGCCACAATTCCGCATGTTCTTGAACCCGCGATTGATTAAATGAACTCGCTGCAGTATTTGAACACCATGACTGACGTATCCTACAGGGTCGGTTCACTTTCGTGAACGGCCGCGAAAGGGGAGAGGGTGCGATGGAGACCCTTGTCTCCGGTTCGTCGGCGGTCGCGGCAGCAAGTGCCAAACTCATCGAGACCGCCAAGTCCGACAATCATAGATATTTATTGATCTCGCCATGCCGCGACGAAGCAGAATACATGAGGCAGACGCTGGATTCGGTCATCAGCCAATCCATTCGGCCTGCCAAATGGATTATCGTCGACGACGGATCAACCGATAACACGCCACAAATTCTTGTCGAATATCGGGCGAAGTACGACTGGATCGAGATCGTAACCCGAAGCAATCGCGGGCGACGGGCGGTTGGTCCAGGCGTAGTCGACGCTTTTTATGCTGGGTACGAAACCATCAATCCGGACGACTATGAATATCTCTGCAAGTTGGATCTCGATCTGCGCCTGCCGCCGCGCTACTTCGAAATTCTCATGGACAGGATGACGGCCAACCCGCGCATCGCCACCTGTAGCGGCAAGGCCTACCTGGAGGAAAATGGACGTTTAGTCTTCGAGCGGCATGCTGACGACGTCTCGATCGGCGCATCGAAATTCTACCGCGTGTCGTGTTTTAAAACGATTGGCGGGTTCGTACGCGAACTGATGTGGGACGGGATCGACTGTCATCGCTGCCGCGCGAACGGCTGGATCGCGTGCAGCTGGGATGAGCCGGAATTGCGTTTTATTCATCTTCGGCCGGAAGGGTCCAGCCAAAAAAGCATTTATTCCGGGCGCATGCGCCATGGCTACGGCCAATATTTCATGGGGACCGGTTTTCTGTTCATCGTCGCCAGCGCGATCTACCGGCTGAATAGAAAACCATATGTGTTGGGTAGCCTGGCGATGATATGGGGGTGGCTAAAGGCCGCCCTTGAGGGCAAGCCGCGCTACGAGGATGCGGCATTCCGAAAGTTTCTTCGTCAGTATCAGAGGCGTGCGCTCTGGTTCGGCAAGAAGCGCGCCATCGAGGAGATTGACAAAAAGAGTCGACTTGCCTGAGTTTAACACATTGCTATGCGCCAGGTGCGTGACTAAGCGATCGCAGTCAGCTTCCAAACATCCGCGGCCGTGGCTTGCCCGCGGCAAGCCGAGTATCCTTTGTCAATGAATGTTCCTTTTCAGTCGGGCGCACTCTGATGTGTGGCATCGCCGGCATCATCGGGAGAGTGGCCGCTCCCAATCGTGACGCTCTCAGAAGAATGAATAACGCCATGGCCCATCGCGGTCCCGATGGTGATGGCTATTGGGAGTCACGATCGGACGGAAGAGGCTTTGGCGTCATGCTGGCGCACCGGCGGCTGACAATCCTCGATCTGACGCCAGCCGCCGCCCAGCCGATGGTGGATGCCGTCACGGGCCACGTGATGGTCTTCAACGGAGAAATCTACAACTACGTTGAGCTACGGACTCACCTGGCTGCTAAGGGACAGGCGTTCCAGTCTACAGGTGACACTGAGGTCATGCTGCGCGGCGTAAGCTTGCAGGGGCCCCAGGCCATTCGGCAGCTTCGTGGCATGTTCGCATTTGCCCTATGGGATCCCACCAAACGACAGTTGCTGCTGGTACGCGATCCACTGGGCATCAAGCCATTGTATCTCGCGCGCAATCCCGACCCCGCGGGTGAATGGTCGCTGGTCTTCGCCTCGGAGGTCAGGGCGATGCTGGCATCGGGCCTGCTCGGCAAGGCCCGGCTCAATCCGCACACGTCGGCATCCGTCGCGTGGAATGGATTCATGGTGACGCCAGAGACAGCGGTGGTGGGCGTTGAGTCGGTGTGGCCGGGCCAGTTCCGCGTTTTCGATTTACTCGGGAAGGAACAACTGTCGGAGTACTATTGGACCGCACCTCAGGTTGATATGGCCCCGCCCATCGGCGAGTCGGAGCTGGCGCAGGTATTGGAAGAATCCGTGCATCTGCACCTCGCGAGCGACGTGCCGCTCGGGGTGTTTCTGTCCGGAGGCGTGGATTCTGCGACGGTGGCAAACCTGGCGCACAAGACCTCTCGAGCACCAGTTCATACTTTCACGCTGGCCTTCGAGGAGCAGGAATATAACGAGGGAGTTATCGCAAGGCGCATCGCCAGTGCCATCGGCACACAGCATCAGGAAGTTGTGCTGACCGAACAGCAATTCGTCGCCCAACTCGACGCGGCGCTGGACAGCCTCGATCAACCGACATTCGACGGGCTCAATTCATACTACATGTCGCAAGCGGTACGGGAGGCGGGATTCAAGGTAGCGCTCGTAGGCACAGGAGGCGACGAGCTTTTCGGCGGATATACGTCTTTCCGGGATCTCCCGGCATTATTGCGATGGTCGAAGCGTGCGAACTGGGTCCCCCGAGGTGTGATCCAACGATTGGCGAAGTTGGTGTCATCGGTGTTGCAGCCAACGCGCGGCCCTGTTCCACAACAAACCCGGTGGGCCAAGCTTCCAGAGATGGTTCGTTGCGGCGGTGACATTCTGGCGCTCTATCAGTTGGCCTACGCTTTGTTCCTGCCAGACTTTCAACGGCAACTTGTTTCCGGGGACTTGGCAGAGATTATTCCCGATGGTCTTCCAGTCGACATGCACTCACGACTGCTGCATGAGACAGGCTCGCGTTCGCCATTGTCGGCGATTAGTATTCTGGAACAGCGCCTGTTTCTCGGCGAGCGACTGCTCAGAGATACGGATGCAACCAGCATGGCGGCATCGATCGAGGTACGTTTACCACTCGTCGACCAGGTGCTGCTCGAGAACGTCAACCGCCTGCACGATCGAGAACGATATTATCCATTACGGAAAAAATCCGTGCTGCGGCGGATCGGTCTGCGAGGGCTCGACCCGGCCTTGTTTGAACGGCCCAAGACAGGGTTCGAGCTGCCCTATGACCGGTGGCTTAGAAAGGGATTGGGAAAGGTAGTGGATCAAACGATGCGCGACCCGGATGCCATCAAACCGACAGGGCTCAATCCCGAAGCGGTGCAGCGCCTGTGGCAGGCGTTTCTCGACGGCGCGCCTGGGCTATACTATTCGCGCGTGTGGGCGCTCTATGTGCTGATCCGATGGTGCCATCGGCATAAAGTTTATCTTTGAGGCGGCCGTCTGCTGACTGACGTGTGTCATTCAGTTTTTAAGGCATTCATCATGCAAAGAAAATTTTGCCCTTACCGCCAGTAACTCTGGCGGTGACATTACGTGTATCCACAACAAGCTGGGCTGCATCGACCAGTGATTGCCAATCAACCTCGCTGTGGTCGGTTACGATGAGGATAGCATCATAGGAAGCAACAGTTGGCGGATCGATTGATACTGACCTCATGCCCGCAAGGTTTGCGTGTTCTCGCGTCTTCGGAATAATTGGAACGTATGGATCGTAATAATCGACGGCAGTCCCGCGCGCTTTCAGTAATTCAATAATGACAAGGGCGGGACTTTCTCGCATGTCGTCCACGTCTTTTTTGTAGGCGACGCCAATGACAAGTATTCTCGCATTTGACAAGCCGATGCCCCTGCATCGATCAACGACGTTAGCGAGGCGATCTACGACATAGCGTGGCATATCCGCATTTATCTCGCCCGCAAGTTCGATGAAACGGGTGTTAATGCCGTGCTCACGAGCCTTCCACGTCAGGTAAAATGGATCGATGGGGATACAGTGCCCGCCGAGTCCTGGCCCGGGGTAGAACGGCATGTAGCCGAACGGTTTGGTTTTGGCCGCGTCAATGACTTCGAACACGTTGATATTCATTTTCGAATAGATGATCTTCAACTCGTTCACGAGCGCAATGTTGACTGCCCGGAATACGTTTTCGGTGATCTTCACCGCTTCAGCAGTCTCGGTCGACGATACCGCCACAACCCGATCGACAATGGCTGCATAGAATGCACTCGCCAGATCACGAGCAGGCTCGCCATCACCGCCGACGATCTTAGGGATCGTCGAGGTCTGAAATTGAACGTTGCCGGGGTCCTCGCGCTCGGGCGAAAATGCCAAAAAGAAATCGCGGCCCGATTTGAGGCCGGTCGACTCGAGAATAGGCCGCACGATTTCGGTGGTTGTGCCAGGATAGGTCGTCGATTCAAGTACTACCAGTTGGCCACGACGAAGGCACCGAGCGATCTCTCGAGTCGTCTTGACTACAAATGAGAGATCTGGCTCTCGATGATGACCAAGGGGCGTTGGCACGCAGATCACCACCACGTCTACTTTGGACAAGCGTTTCGCATCATGTGTCGCCTCGAACAATTGGGCATCGCGTACAGCAGCGATGCGGTTATCGACCACATGCTTAAGCGGACTCTTGCCAAGATTAAGCCTTTTGACTTTTTCTTCGTCGATATCAAAGCCAAGAACGCGAAACTTTTTGCTGGTGGCAGCGAGCATCAATGGCAGCCCAACGTAGCCCATGCCGATGATGCCAACTAGCGCACTACGGTCTTGGATGCGCGCGGATAGAACGCTGTGATTGATCTCTTCCTTCATTCCGGTTTTTCCATCAGATGACTACTTCGACATTTCTGTCAGGTTACATGCCGCGGATTGAACGACCCCGCTTCTTCCACGCGGCGGTGAGGTTCAATGATTGGCCGCTGCGTCGGATTCCGTATAAAGCCGCGGCCGTGGCGGCAGGCTCTCGCCGAAACGATTGATCGCTTGCTGAGTAACACCTGCGCATCACAGCATTCTTCGGCACGTCCGAGAATGCTGTCAAATCGCAAATCTGGATCGCCATCTCGGTCTACGTTTTCATTGTCATCCTTTAAAAACCGCCCGTCCAACAGAATGGATGCGCAGTGGATCAGAACCGATCGCACCAAATCTGATTGAATCACGTCATTCATCCACCAGCTGCAGCAAGGGCCGCATAGAGCAGCGTAGCACTCTCAATTATGGCGGAAGGATCTGGTCGATCAATCTATCGTTCGCTCGTTTGAACGGGTTAACGAACCTGACGCCCTGCAACACGAAGGCATCCTGCAGGTCTTCGGTGAGGAAGTGACGCACACCGGCACGTTGTGCCGAAGCCCACAGCATCGCATCCCAAAACCCCAGTCGGTGCATTTTCACGGCATCGAGCGCCGCTGCAAGATCATCATCCTCGGCCGCTTGCACGGGCAGCACCGCTCGCCAAGCATCGATCGTCGTTCGGATATCGTCGACCGGTATGCCCGCCTTTCGGATCGCCACGCTGCTGAACTCTTCCAGCGTCTGCAGCAACAGCACGCTCCATCCTGACCGCATGCCGCGCGCGATAATATCTCGCGCCCGCTCAGTCTTCGGGTCGGGCGCGGTGCCAGTGGCGTAAACTAGGATATTGGTATCGAAGCTGACCATCACCGCTCGTGCATTTCCTCGCGCTCGAACGTTCGCAAGGCGCTGCCCCAGGGCAGGCCTTTTGCCATCATATCAACCGCACGTTCGATGGCCTTTTGCCGTTCCGGGGTCTGCAGCGGCGGGCGGTAGGGGCTCAACACGGCCACTGGCTTGCCCCGTTTTGTAACCAGGACTTCTTCCCCGCGTTCGACGCGCGCGAGCAATTCCGAGAATTCATGGTTGGCCTGACGCGCGCTCACCGTCTTCATGGCGGACAGTCTCTGTGTAGGACATGTAGTACAACCTAGCGGAAAAAGCAGTGACCGTCAAGGCGAGTACACAAAGGCGGGTGTTCGGCGGCTGTCTATGCGTTCTTATCCACCAGCCGCTGCAAATACCGCCCATGGGCGGTCTTGCCGTACCGAGCTGCCAAAGCCATGGTGTGGTTTACGCATCAATTGGCTTCGTTCGGTTCTTTTCTTCAGTCCATGTCCAGCCGCGAGCAAATTACCGTACGGACAAACTCGATCACGGCATCAGTTTTGAAATGGCCAAGCTCGTATTTGATGATCCCCTCGCGATGACGCGGCATGATCCGCACCCC
>ODAK010008710.1_pt1 | contig 10126 bp, 4 predicted proteins | sample 1539591 | NCBI WGS metagenome assembly ODAK01 (sample SAMEA3539303, study PRJEB22396) | soil metagenome | biome: tundra; feature: field; material: soil | place: USA | collected 2010-05 | depth 0.15 m | reverse complement strand
AGGTTAACGTCCGAGGTGGTCAGCGGAGCCCCACCCTGGTACCAGACCGGCACGGTGAACTGGGAACTCGTGGATCCCTCAAGCTGAGAAGCTGTCGCGTTGGTTGCGCCGGCGACGAGCCCGGTGGTGGCATTGGTCGCCCCTACAGGATTCGGAGACACGGTTTCAAGAGAGATCATCGGCGTGCTCAACAGAGGAACGTACGGACCGAATCCGTAGCTACCACCGTAAACTCGCGGAACAGGCTGCTGGCCGAAAGCCGCAGCTGCAATCAGAACTACCGCACACAAAACCAGGTAAGGTCGCATATTACCTCCACAGGGGGATACTTCATCTGCAGCTTTAAGTGCAGTTTGCGTGCCAGTCGTTCTATGCGGGCTGGAAAGCCGCGATGTTCGGGGATTTACGGCGCTCTCGGCTAAAGAACTGGGATTCTGACGGCGCCCCGCTGCGAGGCTGGTGAAAACTCGTGCGCACAACCTGCAACGGATTGGTATCGGCTTGACTGCTGACGGTGAGGCTCCACGTTCACTCGCAGCTGTCAGCTGCCCACATAGCGGGCATACAAACTGCGTGCAATAGCCGGTTCAGAGGTGCCTTTGATGATGGCGCGGCCATCGGGGAAGAGAGTGATCTCGTAGGGATCGTGCCAGAATTTCAACACAAAGCTGTTGTGCCGCACATTGCCATGCGGCTGAAGGCGAGCGCTGATCTCCGCAAAGTCGACTGGCCTGTCCCGCTCATGAATCTGCACGGAGTTCCGGCCGCAGAGCGTAATGTGAGGCCGGCCCTCCCCGGCAAGATGGACAAAATCACGCTGGCCACAGACCCGGCATCCGGCGCGTGGAGAGGCGGCCGCTACCTCTGCCTGCTCGTTGTTCCAGACGTCCCATGAAAGCAACGTCCGCCGCATTTTCGAGCGAGCCCCCACCAGAAGCTTCAGCGCTTCTGTGGCCGCAAGCGACGCCACCAGATTGACGGCAGAACCTAAAATGCCGGCGGTCTCACAGGTCTCGATGCTTCCTCGGGGAGAATCGGGAAAAATACAAGCCAGACAAGCCGTTTCGCCGGGCAGGACATTCATGGTCACGGCATAACTGCCGACTGCGGCCGCGTAAATCCAGGGCACGGAATTCTTCAGCGCGTAGTCGTTGATCAGGTAGCGGGTTTCAAAATTGTCGGTGCCATCCAAAATGAGGTCGACCTGGCCGAGCAGGGAATCAACGTTCTGCGGGATCAGGTCGGCGACATGGGGCTCGACGATGATCTCCGAGTTGAAGCGTGCGATCTGACGCGCAGCCGCGATTGCCTTCGGGACAGACTCGCGGGCATCGTTCTCATCGAACAGCGATTGACGCTGCAGGTTGCTGGGTTCGACGTAATCGCGGTCGAGAATGCGAATCGTCCCCACGCCCGAACGGGCCAGCAATGAAGCCAGGACTGAGCCGGTGGCCCCGCATCCAACGATGACCACTCGAGCCTGGGAGAGCTTGCTCTGGCCCTCCTGGCCGATCTGTTGGAATAGGATCTGTCGCGAGTAGCGGTTTTCTTCTCTCAAAGCTTCTTCCAAAGAAACTCTCCCAAAACTTTCAATCCGAATAGGCTCCGTTCCAAAGCGATTACCTATCGCAACCCTTCTACCCAGTATTATAGGTTCCGATCGTCAAACTTCTTCCCAGCGAGCAACGTGTGCCGGTGATCTGTTCATCGAACCCGAGAGGTATCGTATTCGCCGGCCATGGGTCCGACGAGCTAGGGGCGGGAAGAGAGAATTTGCGGCGAGAGAGCGTCCTCTGGCTTTGGCTTGCGCGCCTTGTGCTGATACTGGCGCTGACGACTGGAACGAGTTGGGCGGGTGGCTCGCAACCGGCTGGGCAGCAACCGGACGAAGCGGCCTCGCAGTTTGGAGCGATCACCCCCTATCTCGGTTTGACGATTGATGAAATCGAGTTGCCAGGGGTCGCCCCCGAGGAAGCGGCGTTGTTGCTGGCGTCGACACCGCTCAAGACCGGGACACCGTTGACACGCGACGCGCTGCATGACGCAATGAAGGCTTTGTTTGCCAGCGGACGCTTCTCCGATCTTCAAGCCGAAGTGGACCGCACCGAGACGGCCGGCGTCAGGCTCCGCTTCCTGACGGTCGCCAATTTTTTTGTGGGCATCGTGACCGTCGAGGGTGTCTCGACGAACCCTTCGCAGAACCGGCTCGTAAGCGCGACGCGCCTGCAATTGGGCGAGCTTTACTCCCGGGAAAAACTTGACCATGCCACGGCGGGCATTCAGCGAGTTCTGGAAGAAAACGGGTTTCACCAGTCAAAGACCACGAGCTCCGAGCAGCGCGACGAACGGCAACACCAGGTCAATATAACTTTCCAGGTTGTGCCCGGGACGCGCGCCCTGGTAGGGGAAGTCACGGTTGAAGGCGACTCCAGCTATTCCAAGGGTGAGATAAAAGACATCGCAAAGCTGCATTCCGGCGACCCCGTGATCTCAAGCCGGGTTACCCGCGCCTTGCAGCGCATTCGCGCGCGTTATCAGAAGCAGGACCGCCTTCTCGCTCAGGTATCGATGGCCAACGTGGTCTACCGCTCCGAGCACAATACCGTGGATTACACCTTCAAGATCGATCGAGGTCCGGTGGTGCGGATCGTAGCGGACGGTTACAAGCTGCGCCAAGGCACGCTGCGGCGACTGGTGCCTATCTATGAGGAGGGCGCGGTCGACGACGATCTGCTGAATGAAGGCCGCCGCAACATTCAAAATCACATGGAGGGACTTGGCTACTTTCAGGCAAAGGTCTCTGTAAGCCAGCACACCGTGCAGGACGGCAAGGCTCGGCAGGTGGTTTTTGCAATCGATCCCGGGGACCGCCACAAGTTGGCGGCCATTCGGATTTTGGGGAACCGATATTTTCCCGACGAAATAATTCGCGCTCGCTTGCAGGAGCAGTCCGCCGGCCGTCTTTTCAGCCACGGTCGCTATGGCGAAGCGCTCCTCGAAGAGGATGTACAAAGCGTTCAGGGCCTGTATCGAGCAAGCGGATTCCGGCAGGCTGAAGTCAATGGCAAACTCATCACCAGGTTTCAAAATGATCCGTCGCTGCTGGCGATTGAGATCACGATCAAGGAGGGTCCGCAGACTCGCGTAGCGTGGGTGCGGACTGAGGGCAGTTACACGCTGCCGCAGGAACAGCTTCCCGAAATTCAGACCGCAGAGGGACAGGGCTTTGACGAGTCGAGCCTGGCAGATGACCGCGACCGGATACTCGGGAAATATTTCGATAATGGCTTCCCCAACGCGGCCGTTGACGTCGCCTATATCGCGGCTCCGGCCGGGCCGGATGAATTGCCGCGAGTCGGCGTAACTTTCACCATCCATGAAGGCGAGCAATTTTTCGTCAATCAAGTGTTTCTGGACGGCCTCCACTACACGCGTCCGGGTGTTGCCCGGCGCGAACTGCGAGTGCATCCGGGCGATCCACTAAGCCAGCAGGAAATGCTTGAGAGCCAGCGCCGTTTATACGATTTGGGTGTGTTCAGCGAGGTGGACACCGCGATCCAGAACCCGGATGGCACTGACTCCCGCAAGAATGTTGTCATCGCCACGCGCGAGGCAAAGCGGTATACCTTCGATTACGGGGGCGGCCTCGAGTTCCAAACCGGGCAGCCCGCGATCGGCACCAACCAACCCCTGGGTCAGACTGGGTTGAGCCCCAGAGTATTGCTGGGCGTAAACCGCATCAACGTTGGCGGGCGCGACCAGACAGCCACTCTGAAGACCAACCTTGGACGCCTGCAACAAAGAGTTCTGATTAACTACGACATTCCAAAATTGCTCAACCGGGAGGATCTTCATCTTGCATTCACCGCCTTTTATGACAACACGGTGGACGTCTCAACCTTCACTTCGCGGCGTCTGGAGTTCGGTCTGCGGAATTTACAGGTGTTGTACAGAGCGGGGGACCGCGACCTGACGACCATTTCCTACGGCTTCAGCTATCGTCGCGTGGTGGCCTCGAACATCCAGGTCACCAGCAATCTGATTCCGTTGCTGTCGAAACCGACTCGAGTCGGCGCTCCGAATTTTCTCTACATCCGCAACCGGCGCGACAACGATCTGGAAACCACGCGCGGAAGCTACACCACCATCGAAGGCGGCGTGGCCGCGAGCTATTTTAAGTCGGAAGCCGACTTCAGCAGAGCTCTGGTGAAGAACTCAACTTATTATTCGTTTGGCCGAAAGCGCAGCAGAGGAAGATTTGTCTTCGCCCGTTCTACCAGCGTCGGAGTGGAAAACCCCTTTGGAGGCACGGTTGTGCTGGACCCTGCCGAGACCGCTCCCGAGGGCCACAGCCTGATTCCGCTGCCTGAACGTTTTTACAGCGGCGGGGGCAACTCTCATCGCGGTTTCGGGTTAAATCAAGCAGGACCGCGCGATCCATTTACCGGATTTCCCGTAGGAGGGAGTGCCGTGTTCCTGAATAATCTGGAACTGCGGTTGCCCTATGTCGCCATGCCTTACCTGCACGACAACATCGGGTTTGCGATCTTCCATGATATGGGGAATGTCTTCGCGCGGCCGCAGGAAATGCTCCCGAGTCTGGGACGCTGGCACCAACCCGACCCGCAACTCTGCCTCAATGTGAACACGCACCTGCAGTGCAATTACAACTATCTCTCGCATGCGATCGGCCTGGGCGTGCGCTATCAGACACCCATCGGACCACTGCGCTTTGATTTGGGATACAATTTGAATCCACCGGCTTTCCCAAGCTATACGAACATTACGACCAACACGGTTAATGGCGTCACGACCGGCATCTTTGGCGCGCAGCGCGCGGGACACTTTAATTTTTCATTCAACATAGGGCAGTCTTTCTGATGAAACTCCGGCGGCTAGCAGCGTGCGGAAAAAGTCGGCGTTGCACTCGATTTTGGGTGGCGCAGCGGTTTACCGCTGCGATCACTAGCATGTCTTCAGAGTCGGCTTTAGCCGCTGAGGTGAGATTGCGACGCGGAACATACTTTTTCCGCGGCCCGCTAGACTGGTGGAAACGTTGCGCTCTTGCGGCGGCCATGAGTATGGCGGTCACGGCCTGGTGTGCGGCCGGGCCAATCGTCGACCGCGTGGTTGCCAACGTGAACGGCCACGTGGTTCTGCAGAGCGATTGGGAAGAGGAAGTGGCGTTCGAGGCGTTCGAGGATGGGCGCTCTCCGGACACGTTCACGACCGCCCAGCGCCAGGCGGCGTTCGATCGTCTGGTCGATCAGGAACTGCTGCGCGAGCAGGTCCGGCCCTCGCAGCCGGCGCCCGCCGAGCAGGTTGCGGCACGTGTCGCCGAAGTCCGCAAGCTGCAGCCGGATTCTTCCACCGATGAGGGGTGGCGCGCGGCTCTGCAACGTTATCGATTGACCCAAAGCTCGCTCGAGAAACGGCTGAGCGATGAAATCCAGCTGATGAGGCTGGTCGAGGATCGGCTTCGCCCTTCGATTCAGATCGATCAGCATGCGGTGGAAACTTACTACCAGGATCGGCTGTTGCCGGAGCTGAAACGGGATGGAAACGCTGCCAAACCTCTAACCGAGGTCTATGGCCAAATCAAGAACTTGCTCGCCGAGCAAAAAATGAACGAACTGCTCTCCGGTTGGTTGGCGAGTCTGCGCTCGGGGAGCCACATCCTGACTCCCGAGTCCAGCGCCGGAGAAGGGAACCGTTGAGCGAGTCGCCTGTTCCCCCAGCGCGCCGCCGCATTCTGCGAAATCTGTTCCTGCTCTTCTGCGGATTCAGCCTGCTCGGCTTCGGCTTGCTTGGCTGGTACGCGACAACCGATTCCTTCCAGCGCCGGATGCGCCACCGGGTGGTCGCGGAACTGGAGAAAGCGACCGGCGGCCGCGTTGAACTCGGGGAACTGCACACCATCCCATTTCGTTTGCGCGTAGACGCGCGCAACCTGACCATTCATGGCCGCGAAGCTGCGGATCAGGCCCCCTTCTTGCACGTCGATCGCCTGGAAGCCGAGTTGAAAATCATCTCGCTACTGCAAACGACGATCGGTCTGCGTTCTCTCGTGCTCGAACATCCGGTCGTGCACGTCATTGACTATCCCGATGGCACGACGAACATTCCCGCGCCGCCGGTGAAGTATTCGCCCGATCAAGGCCCGATGGAGCAACTGATCTCGCTTTCGGTGTCGCGCATCGAGGTGCAAAAGGGCGAGTTTCTGTGGCAAGACCGGAAAGTTCCCTTCGATTTCGCCGCTCGGGATCTTGCCTTGCTGCTGCACTACTCGCTGCTGCGCCAACGGTACGAAGCGCGAGTCGCCGCTGGAAGCGTCATCACACGATGGCAGCTATATCCGGACTTTGTGTGGGGGGCGGACGCTTCCCTCGTGCTGGCTCGGGGACGCACAGACATCAACAGTTTGACGGTGAGGTCGGGGAAATCCGAGTTTCATTTCGCCGGACACTTGCAGGATTTTCACAACCCGCAGATTAGCGGCGAATATCACGGCTTGGCGGATCTTGGAGAACTGGCCTCTCTGGCACGCCAGAAGGGATTTCGCAAAGGCACGGCGCAGTTCGAGGGCAAGGGCTCCTGGAACCTGCGCGACTTTTCGACTCAGGGGACTTTGCAGGCGAGAGATCTCGAGTGGTCGAACGGAAAGGTACAAATGCGCAATGGGCGCGCGGAGGCTGGGTTCTCCGTCACCCCGGGACGCCTGCGCATTTCCTCCCTGAAGGCGAACCTGCTGGGAGGCAACCTACTCGGTGAAGTGGATGTGACCAACTGGCAGAGTTCTCTGGAACCGACGCCAGCCCCAGCGCGGCGCCATGTGATTGGACGAGTTCCGCCCGAGAGCTTGCAACGGGGCTCGGTGCACCTGCAATTAGCAGGCTTCCCGCTGACTCCGGCCCTGGACATTCTGAGCTCAAAAAGACTCCCGCTCGATCGCCTCGATTTTGTTGGAAGCACAAGTGGCACGGTTGATCTGCTCTGGGTTGGCTCGATCCGCGATGCCGAAGCGCGCATGAAACTGGATCTGTCTCCGCCTCTGCAGGCGACGCCGAACGAAATTCCGGTGCGCGGGCGCATTGATGGCGTCTATCGCGGATCCCGCGATGAACTGGACGTGAGCGCACTGCATTTGACGACCAGTCGCTCTGAGATCCAGGCCTCGGGAAGTTTGGCCGCCACCTCAGCGCTTCGATTCTCGCTGACCACCCACAACCTGAGAGAGTGGACACCGCTGCTCGAAGCGGCCTTTGAATATGGAGGATATGGATCTTCGCAGTTGCCCTTCGCAGTTCACGGTTGGGCGAGCCTCAACGGCAATGCCAGCGGGCGGCTCTCCGCATTGTCTTTCGCCGGCACTCTCGAAGTTTACGATTTTGAAACCACCTTGCCGGCCACGGGACGAACGTCCTCCCAAGTCGTCCACTGGGATGCGGTCTCCACTGCATTGCAATACTCGAACAGTAACTTCGCCGCGCGGAACGGGTCCTTGATCCACGGGCGCACGGTGGCGCATTTCGACATCAGTTCTGTTCTAGTGGGCGGCACATTCACCGAAAATACGCCTTTCACTCTGCACGCGGATGTGCTCAACGCCGAGGTCGCAGAGTTTGCTCGTCTGACGGGAGTCAATCGGCCATTGGCGGGTAACCTGGGAGTTACTCTCAACATTTCGGGCACACGCAGCAGTCCTCACGGGGACGGTCATTTTGAGATCCGTGACGGCATGGCCTACGGAGTAGCAGTTCCCTCGTTGCGGGGGGATCTTCGGCTAGCGAATGGGGAAGCTCAGTTCAACAACCTTGAAGGTAGGGCCTACGGCAATGCCACGGTCTCTGGCAATGGCAGCATCAGCACGTCCAGTCACGAGTTTCGCCTGAATCTTGTCGGACGGGATATCGATCTCGCCCGTTTTCCGCGGTTCCAGTCAAGCCGCTTCACCATGGACGGTACCGCCGATTTCACGGCTCACGTCATTGGCACGCCGCAAGAGCCATCGCTCGAAGCGCATGTGCATCTCAAGGATCTGGCCCTGGACAAACAACGCGTCGGGGATTTTCTCGCCGACGCGGTCACCCACGGTCGCCAACTCGACATCACGGCGCATTCGGACTTCGATAAATCCAGATTGACAATTCAGGGGAGCGTCGGCATGGAGAATGATTTTCCCGCCGACCTGAAGCTCGATTTTCATGATCTGGATGTGGCCTCACTGCTGAGCATCTATTTGCCTGGAAAATTCACGGGACAATCCCCGATTGAGGGAACGATCCAACTTGTGGGTCCTCTGCGCACGCCCCGCGATTTAAAAGCGGCCGCGGAAATCCGGTCGTTCACCGCGCAAGTGGAACGGGTGCAAGTACAGTCCGTGGAACCCATTCGATTTGAGGTCGCGGACCAAACCGTCACGATCGAGAGCCTCCACCTGGCCGGCAGCGGAACCGACTTTATCGCCCACGGCCGGGCACATTTAACGGGGGCGCAAGAGGTAGACGTGCGGCTTGACGGCTCGGTCAACTTGACACTGCTGCAATCTCTTAATCCCAAGATGTTGGCGCGCGGAACCCTGAACGTGAACCTTAGCGCGATGGGCAGCCTTCGGCAACCCGTGCTGCAAGGTCGTCTGGCAGTGAAGGACACGTTCGTCAGTCACAATGATTTTCCCAGTGGGCTGAGCGACCTGAACGGAGTCTTGCTGTTTGACCGCGACCGCGTGCAGATCGAGAAGCTGAGCGGCACGACTGGCGGCGGGACGATTTCCCTTACCGGCTCTGCGACCTACCAGAGTGGCGTCTTCCTGCTCGATCTGGGCGCGAATGCGCAAGGCGTGCGCTTGCGCTATCCGCCCGGAGTGAGTTCCACGGCCAACGCGGATCTGCGCCTGACTGGTACCACAAATTCCGCCGTGCTCAGTGGCGATGTAACCGTAACCAAGTTGGCCGTGACTCCGGGATTTGATTTCGCCGCCTATATCCAGAGGAGCAGGCAAACGGCTGTCTTCAGACAGGGCGATAGCCTCGGCGGCCGGCTCAGGCTGGATGTTCACGTTACCACCACTCCTGAACTGCAGATGCAAACGGCCATTGCCAGGCTCTCGGGCAATGCGGACCTCAGGGTGCGAGGCACGGCCGATCGTCCCGTGATCCTGGGAAGGGTGGAAGTTCTGGAGGGCGAAATTTCGTTCAACGGAACCAAGTATCGCCTCGAACGCGGGGACGTCACCTTTGCGAATCCGGCGAAGACGCAGCCCGTTATCGACCTGCAGGCGGCCACACATGTGCGCGACTATGACATCATCGTCCGGTTTCGCGGGGACGCGAGCGTGCCCAACGGCCTGAAAGTCACCTGGCAGTCCGAGCCACAGCTCCCGGAAGCGGACGTAATTGCGTTGCTGGCGCTTGGCCGCACGCAGGAAGAATCCGCCCACGCGCAGTCGAGCGGATCGTTAGGGTTCGGCGGAGATGCCTCCAACCTTCTGATCAATGAAGCCCTCCAGAGCAGCGTCAGCAGCCGCGTGCAGCGATTATTCGGCGTCAGTCGCATCAAGATCGATCCCCAGGGCTTGGCCAGCGAGACCAGCGTGGTTCGTGGGCCACAATTGACGATTGAGCAGCAAGTGGTGAACAATCTCACCGTCACCTACAGTACGAACGTGTCCGTCTCCAACCAGCAGGTCATCCAGGCCGAATACAACTTAACTCGAAACGTCTCACTTGTGGCGTTGCGCGACCAGAATGGAGTCGTCAGTTTCGACCTCAAAATACGGCGGCGAAAGAAGTAACGCGGCAACTCCGGCTGCCGGGACTAGCAGGCTGCGGAAAAACCCGGTTTCGTCTACGGAAACACTCGGTTTCGTATCCGGGTATCGCTTCACAGTTTGCGGAAAAACTCCAAAACGTTCGCACAACCTTCGCACAACCGTGGAACAGCGGCCCTTCAGGAGGGCCGCGTAAGTAGCCTTGAATCAGTAGGGGCTTTAGAGTGTGTGTGTGAGATCGGGCGAGCCGGTGGAGCGCAGCGCATTGCGAACCAGCCCCGGAGGGGCGAAATATGTTAGCCCAGGACGTAAGTCCTGGGTAAAGTGGGAACTCGAACCGAGTCCCGGAGGGACGAC
>ODAK010008706.1_pt1 | contig 10128 bp, 14 predicted proteins | sample 1539591 | NCBI WGS metagenome assembly ODAK01 (sample SAMEA3539303, study PRJEB22396) | soil metagenome | biome: tundra; feature: field; material: soil | place: USA | collected 2010-05 | depth 0.15 m | reverse complement strand
GGCCCGCCGCTGGTTCTCCCTGCCAGGATTGCTCCGGCGACCGGCCTTCACCCTCCTGGTAAAGACAGTCTCGAATGAAAGAGAATACTGCTTTCAATCGCCGGACGCATCCGTCCACTCAACTTTGGCCGGTATATTGCCGTTTGGGGCCAGCTTCCTGGTGCGTGACGACGGAGGCGCACATCTCAACCCTGCGCTCGAGAATCGAGTTGCTCAATTCGGACTGTCCCCGTCGAGAAACCCTGGTATTCTGTTGCTAACCCATGCACACAGCAAGCCGAAGAACAATCCTGCGTTCCATCGCCGCGTTGCTTGCGGCAGATTTTGCCAGAGGGGACACGAAACATTCGCGCCGCTTCCCTTTCGTGCAGTGGGATGTATTTTCAAAGGTCCGTCTCGCCGGCAATCCGCTCGTTGTCTTCCCCGATGCCCGTGGCTTAAGCGATGAGGAGATGCAGGCGATCACCCGGGAGATACACCAACAAGAGACAACCTTCGTCATTCCGCGTGAGCCCCGCGTGGAAGATAAGGAGGGGATTCGCGTCCGGATCTTCCTGCCAACGAAGGAGGTGCCCTTTGCTGGCCACCCTTCGCTCGGAACGGCTATGGCGTTGCAGGCTCTCTGGAAACAAAGAAACCTGCCGCTTCGCAAAGTGGTCCGTCTGGCATTGAATGTGGGGCAAGTGCCGGTCACGTTCAGGCAGGAAGCCGACGGCTTGCTTTACGGCGAAATGGAGCAGCCCGACCCGCAGTTTTCCTCTGCACACGATCCTTCAGCGGTTGCGCCGTTGCTCGGACTCCAGTCGGGCGATATCGATACCAGCCTGCCAATTCAGCTGGTCTCCACAGGCCTGCCCTATGTGCTCGTTCCACTGAAGTCGCGTGATGCGATCTCGAAAATCTCCATCGATTGGACGAGGGCTCTTCCTTGGCTCGAGCGCGTTGATCCAGACGCTATGTTCTACAGCTACACCCTTGCGGGCCGGGAAAAGAACGGAACAATTCAGGGTCGTGGAATCTTTCCCAACGGCGAAGACCCGGCGACCGGATCCGCCTCAGGGTGTCTCGTTTCTCTTCTTGTCAAACAGGGACGTCTCGGGACAGGCGAACAGATTCTGATCGAGCAGGGCGATCAGATCCATCGCCCCAGCCGGATCTATGGCAGCGCTGCCATCCGGGGTGGAAAAGTGCACTCTGTCCACATAGGGGGGTACGCAATCCAGGTCGCGAGCGGCGAGTACGTCCTGTGATGGACTCAGTCCGAAACAGGTTCGTGAACGTGCGGTCAGTTGCCGGTTGAAAGAGTCGAATTGGTCTCAACCAGTTCCTTGTATGTCTCGCGAAACCGCTCCAGTCCTTGGTCGCCAGACTGCGCGTAACTTAGTCCTTCGCCGATTAGCACCACAATGGCAGCCCCCACCGTGAGACAATTGATGCCCTTCAACCTGGCCACCACAAACTAAACGTTCGTTCTTGCATACGCATAGAGCTTACCACTGGCACAAGCAAGCGATTCGGCCCAAGTTTTACCGATTCTCGGCAGGCTGTGTTTTGCGTCTGTATTACGGCGCATCCGGAAGTAATCCGAACCCACCACTGGTGGAAGTGCCGCCCACAGCCGTTCTCCAATTCGGTCGGTCCGGCACTCGTAAAGAGATCGGGCGCCGTCTCTCTGGCGGGCAGCGCCGACGGCATCGCCAATTGAACGTTGGCCTGCACTCTGATTGGCCCTCCTCCCGACCGGGCTGTTGTTTTCCGTGGGCGGTGATCGGCAACCATGAGATCATTGAGGAGTCATGAACGCTCCCCTTGACCCGCAGCCTACCCTGGGCCGGATATTCGGCAGTGATTGGACGATTGCGAATGTTGCGAAATTGCTGCGTTTCAACGCCGGCCAGGACTTCGTGCGCACAGGCGCGCTTATTGGCGGCCTGCGGGAGATCAGCGAGAACTACCTGCGGAGGACGTCGGCCCGACACCTCCCTTCCGGCGTTACGGTCACGTTGAGGCGCGACATAACCGGCAACTGGCATGCCGAGCTGTACTTCGCAGGGTTGGACCATTACCTTCCGTGGAACGATGCTTTGGCTGAGGAATGGCTGGCGGCCCTGTTCCTGCGGGATCGCCCGCGCGTGCGCGATGTGACGGAAGGCGCTTCCCAACCGAACACCGTCCGCCACTTCAAGTTGGCAGTGGCGGGCGGAACGTGCCGTCAGCCGGACGCACCACTATAAGGTTGGCTTGCGACCCATTCACGCAGCCAATATGGGCGGGTTTGCCCCGACTTGCGCATGGCTCGGCAAATGCTGGCGGTCAAAACCACTCGCTCCGATATGCTACCCACCAGCTTATGCAGAAAATTGGAACTGTTGCACCCAGCGCCCACCAAATCGGCAACGCGAAATCGGCAGTTAGCCCCAGGACCATGAAAGTGATCCAGAAAATCTTTCGCTGCATTGGCTTAGGCTCGGGTGGTTCTTGTTTCAGCATAGCGCTGCTCACACCGCCATAGCCGTAGAACTGCGCTTTGAAAGCGATGGGCTTCCTCCGCCGACTCGCTTGAGGCGGTGCCGATCTTGATTTGGCCAAGCCCTGCTGTTGACCTGCTCCTCCCCGCGCAACTATCCCTAAAAAACAATGCCATGATCACACCACCCGCACCCGCCCCGTCCCTATTTGCCGCCGTGCTGGCGCTGTATGCCGCTGCCCTGCCGCCGTCACCGATTTCCGCGCAGACACCGAAGACCACGCCGACCACCGCGCATACCAACGTATCCATGCGATTCGGATCGCCTTGACTCGGGCCGGAGATGCCGAGCAATCACCTTTTGGTTACTGGATTCACCTGGAGGTTCAGTCCCGCAACCGGTTACAGGCGCCACTTTTCTGCCGCTACGCCGGCTCTGGTTAGCCGCTGCCGTAGATTCAGCCTTGCGCCGGTCGCTTCCTTTTGGTGTTTACAATCGTCTTCGGCGACGGCCTCGACGACCGTGCCTTGATTGTTCAGTGCCAGAAGGCAGCCTGCTAAGCCCAGCGAGAGCAATTGTGAGGATTTAGAGGATTTAGAGGGTTTCAGCGGGTTCTAGTGAGGTGAGTGGTTGGAGGGAGCCAAACGGGGAATCAATCGCTTCTCGCTGGGGCTGCTCTTTGTGTGTCACCGCCTTCATGTAGCAATCGCCTCGCCAAACGACAAGCCATGGGTGGGTGGTTGTTTTCTGGCAGCATTTTCTACCGTCCACGAATCGCAAATCGGATTCGCCGACGTGGGCCTGGTGGTGCGCACCGCCGGGGGATCATCCGCTTATCGGTTGCCGCGGCGATCCGGCCAGAAGCGCGCTGGTTGCATGCGCCCGGAGACGGGTTCGTCCGGCGCAGCCTACTGAAGAGCGGACTGAAAGTCCGAATTGAGCACGTCGAAATGGAAACGGTCGGGAGGCAGCAGTGCGGGCATGCCGGCGCCCATACGCGCCCAAGCGTTATAGGCCGAACCGGCGATGGAGGAGTTCAGGCAGAACAGAAACTCGCTACTGCAGCAATCGATGGGAGGAGGCTGTCGGAACGTTAACCGCAAACCCACCGCGGTCTCAAGAGCCACGCCGGGAGTGGTCACGTGCTTATCGGCCAGCAGGGTCACAAAGCTGCTGCGGCTGGCGTGGGGCCACACATCCGGATGCAGGAGATCGCGTAGCGCCGATTGCGACTGGAAGGTGATTTCGCACTGCCGGATCCACTCCACGATGGATTCGCCCCATTGCCAATGCGCGATCAGTCCGCGATATTGCTCTGTCAGGGTGAGTGCCAGGTCCATCTTGCGCCGCTCCAGCAGGGTCTCCTCGACATCCACCTCCGGCAGCATTTCCTCGGCCTCCAGGATGGCCGAGGCCAAATCCACGTCTGGCGCCCCGGAAGCCCTCCGCACTAACAGTGGCGGAAGCTCATGCATCTCGTTGCCCGGTATGTTGACGTACTCTCGGTCGCCCGTCATATTAGGAACCACCTTCTGTACTTATCGGCGTAAGACGGTGAACTTTGTAGCACATTTAGTGCCACAAGGAGGCTGGCGGTCTGTTTCGAGGTTCTCAAGCGCTTCCTGGAACACAGTGCGGACACCAACAACAACGCCAACCCGGATCTCAAGACCTGCATTCCCCGTCGAGTTCACCCATGCGTTCGGCTATCGAGGACGTCGAACGCGGTCTTCGCTGTGGTGGCGTCCGTTTTGGTAGTGTAACGGCTTCGGGTGGAAGCGCCGCCCCAACGCCACGCTCCGACCGGTTGCTCCTTCCATAGCTCGGATAGCACGCTACCTCATCCGCGCCGGCTTCAGCGTCCAGCCCTGTAGCTTTCCTAACTCCAGCAACTCAGGCGCACTGAAGCCTTCCGGGTGAATCGGCCAATCAAACGCCTTGCGAGGCTCGTTCGAGAGGTACTTGCCGTAGTCGGTGACAAGTGGGTTCAATTGGCACCATCTCCTTCAATCTTCCTCCTTCAATCTTCCTCTTGACAGATTCAGGTGGTTAGTGTATGATTTAATTTCGATGAAACAGACAACCCATTTCGGGATAAGGCCACAAGGCGCGGAACTCAATCGCGCCACGTGCGTCGATCCGTAGGGCTGTTCTGGACTCATAGATTTCTTTAGGAAGGACCAGCGGCGGATCGGAAACGGTTCGCCGCTTTTGTTTTTTCTGGGCATAGCTGGAAGGTCTAGCTTCGGTTTTGGGAACCGACGATCTGTGTTCGATTCACAGTGCCCAGACCATCGGGGGCTGTGGGAAATGGCTAACCTCCCTGCGTCGGAAGCAGGAGATTCCCGGTTCGAGTCCGGGGTCCCCGACCATGTTCTTTGACAATTGAAATTGTGGTCTTCAGGATAAGCGGGATTGGCCGAGCGCCATTAGGCATCTGTCTTCCAAACAGAACAGACGGGTTGGACTCCCGTATCTCGCTCCAATGCTGGGTTCGTCTAGCGGCCAGGATGTTGCCTTGCCATGGCATCGACACGGGTTCGAGTCCCGTACCCCGCACCAGAGTTTCAAGTCGAGTAAGCATTGATGGCGATGCGCCGCCCTTGTAAGGCGGTGAAGTCAGTTCGATTCTGACACTCGGCTCCAGTCGATCAAGCATAGGTGGCGATGCGCGCGGCTCGTACCCGCGATAGCCCGGCTCAAGTCCGGGGATCGGCTCCAGTCGTTGTAGCTCAGTGGCAGAGCAGTCGCTTGGTAAGCGACCGACCTGGGTTCGATTCCCAGCATCGGCTCCATGCGCCTTTCGTCTAGCGGCAAGGACACTCGCCTGATTAGCGAGGAACCACTGTTCGAGTCAGTGCGGGCGCACCAAGTTTTTATTGCGGCTTAGACTAGCGGCTCAGTCGGCAGTCTCATAAGCTGCATAGATCGGTTCAACTCCGATACCCGCTACCATACATGGGGAAGTCGTTCAACGGGAGGATCACTGGCCTGCACCCAGTAGATGTGGGTTCGATTCCCACCTTTTCCACCAAGCCGTTGTGGCCGAGAGGTCAGGCGCGGGCCTGAAAAGCCCGTAACCTACGTTCGATTCGTAGCGACGGCACCAGAGTTTTATGCCGGAGGTCGTCCAAAGGAAAGGACGGCGGATTGTGGCTCCGCAGATACGGGTTCAACTCCCGTCCACCGGACCATCTTGCTACTGCGGCGGGGATGGCAAGCAATCGCAGCGGAGTAATTGGGTCCGCGAACTGCCGCAAAGTTTCACAGGGGGTTCGGTTAGCGGTAAGCCGCCAGTCTTTGAAGCTGGCTTCGGGCGTTCGAGTCGCCCACCCCCTGCCAATTGGCCGCTGGCGCAATCTGGCAGCGCGCTGCGCTCTGAACGCAGAGGTTTCAGGTTCGACCCCTGAGCGGCCAGCCAAATGTTTGTGCGGGTATCGTTCAGGGGACAGGATAGAACGCTACGAACGTTCAGACCGTGGTTCGATTCCACGTACCCGTACCATCCGGCCATCGTCCAATGGACAGGGCGCGGCGCTGCGAATGCCGAGATTCCGGTTCGACCCCGGATGGCTGGACCAAGTTTTCATGGGCGCTTCCGGCAGCGATGCGGAGGTCATGCAGTAGCAGGCGGCGTGGATTGGCTTGACGCCCATGAACCGGATTTGCGGTGGAGGCCGACTGGCGAGGCACCTGACTGTCGCTCAGGCTTAGGCGGGTCCGATTCCCGTTCACCGCGCCACGGCGCTGTCTTCTAGCGGCAAGGATGGGACCCTCTCACGGTCTCGACGGGAGTTCGATTCTCCCCAGCGCTGCCAAATTATTCTATGTGGGGCTGTCGTCTAAAGGCAAGGATAAGAGGCTTTCAATCTCTTGATGGGAGTTCGATTCTCCTCGGCCCTACCATGCGCCGGTAGCTAAACTGGATTAAAGCTCCCGACTCTTACTCGGACGATGTGTGGGTTCAAGTCCCACCCGGCGCACCAATTTCATTCCGGGGTAGCCAAGCTGGGAAGGCAGCACGCTGTTACCGTGCCCACGCGCAGGTTCGATTCCTGCCCCCGGAGCCATTTCGCATCCCTCTCGGGAGGCCGGTGCCTCAAGCCGCCTTATAAGCGGTCGCGCCAGATTAGCGCCTAGATCTTGGATCGACACCAAGGGGAGGGACCACACCGGGCAACTCCGCTGGTAGCGGAGACCTCTCCTACCAAGAGGCACAGTGGAGTTCGATTCTCCGACCCGGTACCATTTCGCGCCGTTGACTAGAGCGGATATTAGGCCGGTCCTTTAAACCGGAACAGGCAGGTTCAACTCCTGCACGGCGCACCAGTGTTCCCGTCGTCCAATGGACAGGATAGTGCGGTCCTAACGCACGGATGTCGGTTCAAGTCCGACCGGGAATCCCACTTCCGGGCGCGTCGTCCAACGGACAGGGCTACTCGCTTCTAACGAGAGAATGCGGGTTCAACTCCCGCCGCGCCTTCCACTTTTCTGGGCGTCGCCAAGCCGAGCTGCCCGGCGCGCACACCCTCGCGGACGGTTGCCGAAACCGGGCACACAAAAATAGCGCACTGCACCTTTTCCATCCTTTTCATTGAGTGACTTGTTCTCAACATGCAGTACAATCCGGTTGTGAACCGCCGGTATGCGCCGTCCTCCAGGCGCGATGACCCAGAGTGGTTCATGTTACCCTCCACGTTAGCCCTTGATGCCTTTCGGGCGATCGAGGAGGATCACGATGCCGAAGTTCACGACCGTCATCAGCGGCTTGTCATTCACCGAGTGCCCACGATGGCGCGACGGGCGGCTCTACGTTTCCGACTTCTACACGCACCGCGTCCTCGCCGTGGCCATGGACGGCTCGGCAGAGACGCTGGCTCACGTACCCCAGCAACCCTCGGGGCTCGGGTTTCTGCCCGACGGCCGGATGTTGATCGCGTCCATGCGCGACCGCAAGGTCCTGCGGCGTGAGGGCGACGGTTCACTCGTCGAGCATGCTGACCTGTCCGGCCTGGCCTCGTGGCACTTGAACGACATGCTCGTCAATCACGACGGTCAGGCCTGGGTGGGCAATTTCGGGTTCGACCTCATGGGCGGCGCCCAAGCCCTGACCACCGTGCTCATGTGCGTTGAGCCCGACGGGACGGCCAGGGTGGTGGCCGACCGACTCGGCTTTCCCAACGGCATGGTGCTGACTCCGGACGGCCGCACGCTGATCGTGGCCGAATCAACGATGAACCGGCTGAGTGCCTTCAATGTCGCTTCCGGTTCGTTGGGCGAGCGTCGGACTTGGGCTGCCTTTGGCGATCCCCCGGCATCGACCGACGTCGGTGAAATGTTCGGCCAAGTGGCCGTTGTGCCGGACGGGATCTGTCTTGACGCGGAAGGGGCGGTGTGGGTGGCCGATGCGGCCCACGGCCGGCTGGTTCGGGTGGCCGAGGGCGGCCGCATCCTGGAGGAACGCAAGACCGATGGAGTCGGCGTGTTCGCCTGCATGCTAGGAGGCGACGACGGGCGCACGCTATTCGCCTCGGTCGCGCCCACCTTCCATGAGGCCGAGGCATCCGCGAACCATCGTGCCTCGATCCTAATGACGACGGTCGAAGTACCCCACGCCGGATTGCCCTAGTAGAGGACGCCGTCGAAAAAACCTTCCACTACAATCACCCTGGGTTGCCGAGCGGCCGCCCCGCACGCCCCTCACCGCGTTGGTCCGAACCATCCCGAGGAGTCTCGGTGCCAGCCTGCCGGCCGGTTCGCCGGCCCGAATGGCAGGTGCGCCAGGAACCGATTCCGGAGGCAGCCGTAGTTCCTAAGGCACGGCACGCAGTTGATCTCCCTGAACTGAATAAGGTGAACGCCCAGCCGTCCTCCGCCGCACCATGCGCGTCAGCTCGATTCGGCACGACTTCAAGCCAGTCGAGGCGTGACCCAACGGTGACCATGACGGGCTGGTCGGCTTAGCTGCTAATGAGATCGCGCCCGGAGGCCCGCGGGGTTGTTCAGGGCTTCAGCCAGGCGCCGAATCGTGTTGATGGCCGAGGTGAGGAGCGCGCGTAGGGGGGTGATCGTAGGAACTAAGGGAGCGGTTTTAGACCTGTCTTAGACCTCCAGAATCGGAGCAGGTAGTCGAGCGCAAATTGGCCGAGGATGCACTGGCCGCCGAGGATCGCTGGAGCCTCATGTTATTGCCCAATCACCACGACGTTGCAAGTCTCCGCCGTCATGGAGGCATTGGCCGGAAGTGTTAACGTGCTCGCCGTCGTGGTGGGGTTGTACGTGCCGCAACTTCCACCGCTTTCCAGCAATACCGGAGTCGTGGCGAATGCCGTCGGATAGCTGTACGTCTGGGCCGTGCCGGTGTTCGCGTAGCCGTTCAGATAACACGCTGCGAGTTTCATGCCGCCAACTATGGGCTGTACACACGTCGCCGTGCCCGATGTGCCACTCTGTGAGTTGGACGCCGAACCAATCCTGATGTTGCCAGCGATATGCAATGGGCTTGCCGGAGCTGCCGTCCCGATGCCCACATAACCGTCTGTCGTATCGACGGTGAGCACATTCGAGGTGCCGTTGGCTTTGTCGAACTGAATCGCCGTGGTGCTGTCTGTCGTTGGGTAGAACACGCCGCCGTTCAGTTTCGTGGTTGTCGTCTGTGCCACCTGCGATCCTGCCCCCGTCATCAGCGCCGTGCTGGTGAGCGAGGAGGCAGAGGTTAGGCACGTGGTACAGGCGCTCAGAATATCGGCGGAACCGGCGATGCTCAGCGCCCCCGTGCCGGTGGTGATCTTCAACAGGCCGCTGGATAGGCCGGACAGCAGCGTGCCGTTGAGGCCTACGACGGTGGTCGCCAGCGATCCGGCGGCGTTGGTCATGTCGCCGGTATGCGCCGGTTCCTGGGCAGCTTGAAGCGTACCGGTTACGCCAGTCGTAAGCGAAATGGACGGAAGATCCCCGGCCACCAGTGCGCACGGCCCGAAGCTGGTCGCCGCGCCGCATGTTCCAATGACTTGGTGCGGGGTCTGCCCGGTGGCCGCGCCGAGCGTCAGGGTCGTACCGGAGATCGAGCAGGTTAGCCAGTTGGCGCCGGGGTTGGAGCAGGAGCTGGCGCCTGGTAGGGGCGGGGGAAAGACCGCGGTTTGCGTGCGGCCGACGTGGGCGAACCAGCCGGCCAGGATGGCACAGAAAAGGAAGCGGGCGATACGCGTTGGGGCTTGTTTGATTTTCATAAAGAACCTCCCGTCTCACGACGGTAGTTGGTGCTTACGGCCCATTCTACACCAGACTAACCCGCCGTCTCTACACATTCCCAGCAGAAACGGATGGTGAAGCCGCGCAGCAGCCTGCGGACAAGCAAGGCGGGATACGCCATCGCTCGGGGACCCGATTCGTCTTGCGAGGCACAGCGCTCCTGGTTGCCATGTCGCGTCGGTCGGGGCGGAGGGCGCGAAGGGTGCCGGCAGGCGAAGCGAAGACCTCGCCCGACCAAGCCACGGTCGAAGGGCTTTGCCCTCGCGGCTGTGCGAGCCATTTCCGGAGCGCGCGGGGCCGGACCCCTTAACAAGCGCTCTTGGCATTGCCAGGCGGCTCGCCGGGTAGTAGACTACTATCGGCTCTGAAACTGACGAAGCCACGCCAGCACGTAGACTTTTTGATGTGG
>ODAK010008705.1_pt1 | contig 10131 bp, 9 predicted proteins | sample 1539591 | NCBI WGS metagenome assembly ODAK01 (sample SAMEA3539303, study PRJEB22396) | soil metagenome | biome: tundra; feature: field; material: soil | place: USA | collected 2010-05 | depth 0.15 m | reverse complement strand
GACCACCGAGATCTACACTCTTTCCCTACACGACGCTCTTCCGATCTATCCCGGCTGCGGTGTAGAAGATCAGTGAGCCACTCGCCATGGTCCTACTCCTGTCTGGGAATGGTGGACAAAACGATCGGGTCGCCGGCCGGGCTCAGGCGGCGGCGGCCCCACCGGGCGGCGGGCCGACCGGTTGAAGCGTGCGCAGCGCGACCCGCCCGTCAACCTTGAGCACCAGCCCGCAATTGGTGCAGGTCGTCACGTCAGCAAAGCGGGCGATCCCGCACATCGGGCAGGTGACGGACAGCAGATCGCCGGCGTCGTTCTGGCTCGTGCCCGGCGGATAGATCAGGCCCGTCCGCAGGTCGTACGGCTCACCGGCGGGAAACAGCGGCAGGCCATCCGAGGCGATCGCCGCCAAGCGGGGGCCATCGACAAAGCGGATCCTTGTCCGCGGCCGACGCATGAAGTAGTAGAACCACAGCAGAGCAAGCACGGAGATCAGGGGTCCGATCACCCCAATCAGCAGGAGGACCGGCAGCAGGCCGATCACCGAACCCCAGTCGGGGCTGACCACCTTGCCAATCAGGCCGAGGACCTGCGTCCACAGATGACTGATCTGATCCGGGAGGTTCACGGGCGCATTCTAGCCCGTCGGCGGGGATTGCCCGTCTTCGTCGTGGCGCCCCTGCCGGAGCGCCAGCCGGGCCGCTCGTCGTCGTCCTCGGATGGCGTATCCGTTCGCGTTGCCTGAGGTCCCGCACGTGCGCCAGGGACGGGCGCCGGCGGTCGACGGGCGCCCACCGACGGGGCACTCAGGCGGGCCCGCTCGAGGCGGCCGATCAGCCAGTCGGCGTTCGCCACGCGCGCCCCACGACGACGGATCCGGCCCGCCAGTTCGCGGTCGTCGGTTACCACCAGCAGGACATCGGCCAGCCGGGCCGCCGATTCCAGCGTGCCGCCCGAGCCGATCGCGTCGGCTACCAGCCGGTCCAGGAGGGAGTCGGCCGAATACTGCCCGCTATGGCGCACGGTCAGTCCATTGGCGATTCGAACGCCCGCCAGGCCGTGCTCCGGGGCGCCGTCCAGGACGAGCTCGATCCGGGTCGCCGCTGGGATCACGGCCCGGAGCCGCCCGATCAGGGCCGCCGGCGGACGAGGTGTGGCCGCCTGGATGGCTGTGCCGGGCGCCCCGCCGGACGCACGAAGCGCCACTGCGTCGCGGCTCATTCGAAAGAGCAAATTCGTGCCGTCGATCAGCAGACGCTCCACGCCGACGAGTGGGTCGCGAGTCGAGTGATCGCCGCGGCGGTTCATACGGTCCATCGTGCCACGCCCGGCCCTGCTCGTCGCCTGTAGGCTTCGGGGGTGCTCCTCCTGGTTGACCTCGACGGTGTCGTGTATCGCGGCACCAAGCCGATTCCGGGCATCGCGGACCTCCTGGCGCGGCGAGTGGTGGCCGGCGACGAGGTCGTCTACGTCACCAACAACTCGATGTGGTATCGGGCGGACTACGTCGAGCGACTGGCCGCGATGGGTGCGCCCGTCTCCGTGGACCGGGTTGTCAGCTCGCCGCGGGCCACTGCGCTGTACCTGCGCGAGGTGGATCCGGGGATCGAGCGTGTGCTGGCTCTTGGCGGCCCGGGCCTTGGCCGGGAGCTGGCCGATGTAGGGTTCACGGTGGTCATGGCCGGCGACGCTGCCGAGCGGGTCGCCAACGAGGGCATCGACCGGTTCGAGGCCGGCGGCCGGCCGGGCGCCGTGGTCGTGGGCCTGGACCCGGGGCTGAGCTGGGAACGGCTGGGCGTGGCCTGCACGGCGATCCGGGCGGGCGCCGTGTTCGTTGCCACCAACCGCGACGCGACATATCCGACAGAGCACGGCCTGATGCCCGGCGCCGGTGCCGTGGTCGCCGCGGTCGAGGCGGCCACTGGGGTCAGCCCGGTTTCGATCGGCAAGCCCGCGCCGCTCCTGCTCCAGCAAGCGGCCCGGGTCGTAGGCGCCGACCCACGGGCCGCGGTGATGATCGGCGACGGGATCAGAACCGATCTGCTCGCGGCGAGGGCCGTGGGAGCGCGTTCGGTCCTGATGCTTACCGGCGTCTCGACGCGGGCCGAGGCGGAGGCCCTCCGAGGTCGCGAACGACCAGACGCGATCGCTGCCGACGCGTTCGAGCTGGAGGCCGCCCTGCGACGACTCCGGGGCGGCTAGCGCCGATGGCGCTCTGGTTCAACGCGACCCGCCGAGCTCCGGCACGACGGCAGCCCAGCGCTCGAATGATTCGCGCAGGGGATTGATCACCTCAGGCTCTGCGAACGCCGCATCGATGGCGTGGCGGTCGATGGCCCACAGCTCGGGCAGAGTCAGCCCGTTCTCCTCGACCGCCCGGACGTATTCCTCGGACAGGAGGACGTCCGAGACCGTGCTGTCGTCGGTTGATAGGCTCACCGGCACGCCAGCCCGATGGAGCCTGGCCAGTGGGTGGTCCACCACTGAGGCCACGATTCCGGCCTGAACATTGCTCGTCAGGCAGAGGTCGAGGGTCACGCCTCGGAGCGTGATCTCGGCCATAAGCCTGGGGTCATCGGCCGCACCTGGACCATGGGCGATCCGCTCAGGATCGAGGGCGAGGGCCCGGCGGACCTGGGCCGCTCCACCCCACTCGCCGGCGTGCAGCGTGATCCGCAACCCGCCGGCCCGGGCCGCGGCAAAGGCACGCCTGAAGGCCAGCGGGTCGGGCACGGCGGCCTCCGGGCCGGCCAGATCCCAACCGGTCAGGCCCTGGTCGCGGAAACGGGCTGCCGTCTCGGCCAGCTCAAGGGCCCCGGCAGGAGCGTGGCTGCGGAGCGCCGTGCAGGTGAGCCGGACGATGCTGCCGGTGCGGACGGCTGCCTCGCGTGCGCCGCGGCAAACCGCCGCGATCCCGGCGTCGAGCGACAGGCCGCGTCGGACGTGGAGGGCTGGTCCCCAGCGGATCTCGAGGTACCGAACGTTGTCGGCCGCCTTCGACTCGACCAGCTCGGCGGTCACCTGCTCCAGCGACTCGGCGTCCTGCAGGAGCGCGATCGGCAGGTCGAAGCGGGTCAGGAGCTCCGCCTGGGACGCCATCCGGGCCGGTCCAACGAGTGCCCGGAACATCCCCTCGTAGGTAGCCGGCGCGTCGACTCGCCGGCTGCGGGCGAGCATCAGGGCCGTCTCCACCCGGAGCGAGCCATCGAGGTGGAGGTGGAGCTCCGCCTTGGGCATCGCCGCGGTCAGGCGCCGGAGCGAGGCGTGGCCGGGCTGCTCCAGCTCAGTCGTTGGGATCACGCGGCGATGCTACGCTCAGGCCATGTCCACTGTTCTGGTCACCGGCGCAAGCGGCTTCGTCGGCAGCCACGTGGTTCCCGAGTTGATCAGCGGAGGCCACCAGGTGCTCGCCCTGGTCCGTTCGGGTGCGGCCGGCCGCCAGGTCCTCGAGCGTCTCCCCGTGGCCGCGCGCGATCGCGTTGACCTGCGCACCGGCGATGTCAACGATCCCGCCGGCCTGGGCCCCGCGCTCGCCGGCGCCGACGGCATCGTCCATCTCGTTGCCTTGGCCCGCGATCGGAGCGCCGGTCGGGAGCTCAACCGGGTCAACGTCGAAGGCACTCGCAACGTGATCAATGCGGCCGAGGCTGCCGGAATCCGCCGGCTCGTCCACTTGGGCGCGCTCGGCGTCGTCGACGATCCCCGGCTCCACTATGCGAGCTCGAAGGCGCGCGCCGAGCAACTCGTCCGGGCGAGCGCCCTCGACTGGACGATCCTCAAGCCGTCATTGATGTGGGGCGAACGCGACGGCTTCTTCAACATCGTTGCCGGCCTGGTCCGGATCTCACCCGGCGTGGTGCCCGTCCCGGGCGACGGCCGGACTCGTTTCCAGCCCCTCGCAGTCAGCGATGGGGCGGTCGCGATCCGGTTGTCGATCGAGCGACCGGCCACGATCGGGGCGAGCTACGATCTCGGCGGCCCGCGCTACTGGACCTACCGTGAGATCACCCAGGAGGTGCTCCGCGGGATGGGCCGCCGGCGCCTGGTGGTGCCCGTGCCGGTGCCGTTGATCCTGCTGGTTGCCGGCACAGCCGAGAAGCTTCGGATCCCGTTTCCGGTCGCCACCGACCAGCTCCGCCAGCTCAAGCTCGACAACGTCGGTCCGCTCGGTGCCTACGAGGCAGCCTTCGGGATCGCGCCCAGCGAGATGGCCGGCAACCTGGGCTACCTCGCGCGGAAGCGGCGCGATCAGGAACCCGGTCGCTCGTGAGCTCCTCCTCATCCAACCCGGGCGAGATCGCCCTGGCCAACGTCCCGACCGACGCGGACGAGCCGACCAAGCCACGGTCGCCCATCATCCGGCTGGCCATGGCGATTGGCTGGGTCGGTGCAGCGATCATCCTCAGCCTTGGTTCGGCGGGGATCGTGGGCGGGATGAGCCGCTCGCCCGGCGACGGCAGTCGGCCGGAGCTCACCTGGGCCGCCGACCAGGCGGTCCTGCCTGGACTTGCCGCTGCCTCGACCGACTTGACCCGGTTGTCGGGTGAGTTGGACCAGCTCGGGCAGCTCGGCCGTGACGCCATCGCGGCGCTGATCAACCGCGACAGCGCGGGGCTCGATGCGACCATTTCGAGCGGCACCAGCGTCGTCGCCACGATTTCGTCCGATACGGCCGCGATCCGGCTCAAGCTGGGGGCGTTGCCCGGGATCGCAACCGGCGATGAGACGGCGATTGGTGCGGACCTGCGTCAGCGCTACGACGCGATCATCGTTGCCCTGGCCACAACGGCCGACCTCCGGACGTCGTGGGTCGAGCTGACCAGCGGCAGCGCCATCGCCACCGCCCTGACCAAGGACCTGGCCGACCACGACCTCTACGCCGGCCAGGCGGTCAGGCTGGGAAGCAGCGCCGACTACGCTGGGGCACTCGCCGTACTGGCCACGGCCCGGGCGGCGCTCGCCTCGGCGGCCAATCGACGGGATGCCCTGGCCAACACGGTCGACGTAACAATCCTGACCGAATGGATCGACCGTAACGGGGCGTTCGACACGGCGACGGCCGTCCTGTACAAGCTGCTCGAGGCATCCCCGCACAGGGTCACCCCGGCGATCCGGACGGCCTTTGCCAACCTCTCCCTGGCCAAGCAGAACCTGCCCCCTGACACCCGCGCCCTGGTGGTGATCCTGGATGACCTTGCCCGCGGCGGGCTGAACCAGGCGGTGATCGCGATCGAGGACTCAAAGGGCATCCTGGCCAATGCCGTCGCACTGATCGGCGGGACAAGCCTACCGCCCGGACCGTGACCGGACGCTACACTGCCCGACGTCACCCCGCTGTCCGACTCGAAGGTTGGGCCTTTGTGCCCGGAGGTTCGCGCACGCATGCAGCTTCGGATCATCACGGATCAGCCCTGGCAGGTTGCAGCTGACGTGCTGGCCCTGCCGATCGTCGGCGAGCCGGCGTTCAACGGTGCCCTGGCTGAGCTCGACCGCCGGAGCGGCGGCGAGCTGGCGGCCATGGCGGCATTTGGCGAGCTGACCGGGAAGCGCTACCACGCGGCCCTGGCCGCATCGGGGGATCTGCCCGCCGGTCGGCTGCTGGCGGTCGGCGCGGGCCCAGGCGACACGATCAACCGCGAGACGATCCATCGGCTGGGAGCCACGATCGAACGGCGGCTGGGTGGCCGGGCCGTCCATTCACTGGCGATCTGGCTGGGCGATCTCGGGACCTACGTCGCCGGCGGCGACGCGACCGCCGCCGAGCTGCTCGTGCGCGGCGTCGTCGAGGGTAGCTACGAGCCCAAGGCGATCTACCTGGCCACCGTGGAGTCGGCGCCACCCACACTCGACGAGCTGATCCTGGTGGCGCCCGGGGCGGACACGCCGGCGCTGACCCGGGCGGCCAACCGGGGCCGGATCATGGGCGAGGGTGCCAACGTCGCCCGGACCCTGGCCAACCGGGCAAGCAACGACGTCAGCCCGATCGTCCTGGCCGACGCGGCCCGTGACATCGCTGCCCGCAATGGACTGTCAATCGACGTGATTGAGCCAGAGCAGGCGGCCGAACTGGGAATGGGCATGTTCCTGGCGGTCGGCCGGGGCAGCGACAACCCGCCCCGGATGATCGTCCTGCGCTCGGGCGAGGCCGGCCAGCTGGACGCCCTCGGCCGCCATCTCGCGATCGTCGGCAAGGGCGTCTGCTTCGACTCCGGCGGCATCTCGATCAAGCCGGCGGACCGGATGGAAGAGATGAAGATGGACAAGACCGGCGCGGCCACGGTGATCGCGGCGATCGAGACTGTCGCCCGTCTCGCCCCTGGGACGCCGCTCCTGGCGATTGCGCCAGCCGTGGAGAACATGCCCGGCCCGCACTCGACCCGACCGGGCGACATCGTTCGGGCCCTGAACGGCAAGCAGGTCGATATCACCAACACGGACGCCGAGGGTCGTTTGATCCTGGGCGACGCCCTGACCTACGCCGAGCAGCTTGGGGCGACCCATCTGGTCGACGTTGCCACCTTGACCGGCGCCGTTTCGCGAGCCCTCGGCCACCTGGTGACAGGTGCCTTCGGGACACCCCAGGCCTGGTATGACGCGGTCATCGCGGCCGGCGACCAGGCCGGTGAGCGCTACTGGCAGGTCCCCCTGATCGACGATTACGTTGTCGAGATGGACAGCTGGTATGGCGATCTGCAGAATTCCAGCTCGGCTGAGGGCTCGCTGGTCAAGAGCGGCCTGTTCCTGCGCGAATTCCGGACGAAACCGTGGGTCCATCTCGACATCGGCGGCACCGGCTACTTCCGCAAGGCATCGCCGTTCGCCGCCCGCGGCGCCAACGGGGTGACCCATGCGACGCTTGTTGAACTGGCTCTCGCCGGCGCCCGGTGAGGTCCTGGCCCGTGCGGTCCTGACGGGCTTGCTGAGCGGGTCGAGATGACGCCGCTCGTCGTTGCCCTCGCCTGCCTCGGATTGGCCTGGGGCCTGCTGGCGGACCGCAGCGCCGCCCGCTGGCCGACCCATGGCGACGGCTCAATCCGGGCGGTCGACTGGCGGACCGCGGCCGTGCCGCTCGTCGGTGCCGTCGCGCTCGGCCTCCTCGGCCGGCGCTTCCCGGACGCGGGCAGCACGCTCGTGTACGGTGTCGTCTTCCTAGGCCTGATCCTGCTCCTGGCGACCGACCTCGATCAGCGGACGCTGCCCGATGAGATCACCTGGCCACTGATCGGGCTGGGCGCCATCTATGGCCTGACCGGCCAGAATCCGCTGATCGGTCATGCCGTCCCTGGCGCGATGCTGCCGGCCGTCGTCGGCGCCATCGTGATTCCAGCTGTGTTCTTCATCCTGTCCATCCCGTTTGGAGCGGGTGCCTTCGGGCTCGGCGACGTCAAGCTCCTGTTCGGGGTGGGCCTGCTGGCCGGTCTCGAGCGGACGGCCTTTGGGGTAATCGTGGGCGTCCTCGTCTCGGGCGTGGTGATCGTGGCCCTGCTCATGACCCGCCGGATCGGCTTGAAGAGCTTCATCCCGTATGGGCCCTTCCTGATCATCGGCGCGTTCTGGGCCGTGCTCCTGCAGTCCTAGGCTCGCGGGCCATTGGGGCCTCGCCGTCGGTGCCGGACGGCGCAGGGATGACCGTCACGGCGCGGTGCGAACCGGTCGGGGGTCCATCCGTCAGGGTGGCCAAGCGACGTGAATCTGGGTACGGCGGTCGACCGGGGTATCATTCCCCGATGCCGGAGTCGTCCCGGACGGGTTCCGTTCGGACGGCGTTCAACCGGCGACGAGGTCCGCCACCCGCGTCGGGGACGCGCCAACGGAGATCGCTCGCTCGATGACGACCGCTCGACTGGTTCGCCCGCTTCTCATCGCCGCGTTCGTGGCCACGCTGTTGGGCGGGTCTTTCGCGCCGGACCTCGCTCGTGGCGACGACCTATCGCAGGCCCAGGCGCAGCAGAAGGCGATCGCCGCCCAGCTTGCCGCCCAGAAGGCCCACATGGCCGAGCTGGCCGCGCTGCAGGCCGATCTGGCAGCCACGTTGGCCAATACCAAGACGAAGCTGGTCGGGATCAATTCCGACCTCGTCGACGTCAAGGCAAACATCGCGGCGACCCAGGTCAAGGTCAACGCGGTCGAGGCGGAGTACAACCAGCAGGTCCAGGACCTGGCCAACCTCGACCTTGCCCTGATCGGGCTCGATCGCGAGGAGCAGCAGAAGGCAGCGGACCTGGCCCAGGCGAAGGCTCTCCTGGGTGACCACGTCCGGGCCGCCTATGAACGCGACCGGACATCGATCCTCGAGACGCTCTTGTCCGCAGCCTCGTTCACGGATGCCCTCGGCGACATCGGTGACCTGATCGATTTCGGCAACCAGGACCACTTGCTAGCCAACCAGATCGCATCCGACCAGGCGACCCTCTTCTCGCTCAATCAGACGACCACGGCCACCCGCCAACAGACTCAGCAGCTGGCCCTGGAGACGGCTGCCCAGAAGACCCAGCTTGACGCCAGCCTGGCTTCGCTCAGCGCGGCCAAAGCGCAGCTGGCGCTGCTCCAGGCGGCCACGTCCAAGGCCCTGACCCTCCAGCAGGCGACGTACAGGAAGCTGTCCGGCAACGCTGCCGCCCTGCGCCGTGCGATCAGTGCCGAGTCGGCCGCGGAAGCTGTGATCTCGAAGAAGATCCAGGACATCCTGAACCAGGGCGGGCAGGGTGGCGGCATCCCGTCCGAGTACAACGGGTCCCTGAACTGGCCGATCTCCGGCTCAGTGACCCAGGAGTTTGGATGCACGGGCATTGTCTGGGAGCCGCCGCTGGGCTCGTGTGCCCACTATCACAATGGAATCGACATCGCCGACCCGATGTACACCCCGATCCACGCTGCCGGCGACGGCCGGGTCGTGTTCGCCGGCCCGCTCTCCGACGGGGCCTGGGTCGTGATCATTGCCCATTCGACGAGCCTGCTGACCTGGTACGCCCACGTTGACGACGCCCGCGACCCCATCCCGGTTCGGGTCGGGCAGTGGGTGACCCAGGGCCAGGTGATCGCCTACGTCGGGATGACCGGCCACACGACCGGGCCGCATCTCCACTGGATGACCCAGCTCAACGGCACGTTCGTCAATCCGCGCCTGTTCCTGTGATCGGGCCGGTGGCCCGCAGTACTTGACGATCCTGTATCGAAACGTTGACTTCGTCGTCACCGGCGGCCTTGACCAAGGCGATCGCCAGGGGACTAGAATCAGGGCGAGGCCGCGCCCGCGACCGGGATCCGTGATCCGACGGAGGACGCCGTGAAGCCGACGATGGCGGTCATCCTGGCTGGAGGCGAAGGCGAGCGCCTGTCGATCCTGTCCTCGGTTAGGGCCAAGCCGGCAGTGCCCTTCGGGGGCAAGTACCGGATCATCGATTTCACGCTGAGCAACTGCGTGAACTCGGGGATCTACGATGTCGTGGTCCTGACCCAGTACAACCCGCGCTCGCTCAATGACCACATCGGCCTCGGCCGGCCCTGGGACCTTGACCGGAACACCGGCGGCGTGCGGATGCTCCAGCCCTACATCGCCCGGGGCCGAGTGGCCGAGTGGTACCGGGGTACGGCCGATGCCGTGCTCCAGAACTGGAACGTCATCGAGCACGATCCGTGCGACGCCGTCCTGGTCCTGGCCGGCGACCACATCTACAAGATGGACTACACCAGGTTCCTGGCCGCCCACCGGCGGCGCCGGGCCGACGTCACCATCGCCGTCCGCCGGGTGCCCCTCGCCGACGCAACCCGGATGGGCATCCTGGCGATGGACGATAACAACCGGATCCTCGAGTTCCAGGAGAAACCCAAGGCACCCAAGAGCGACCTGGCCAGCATGGGCGTCTACGTCTTCAGCAAGCGCGCCTTGAAGAAGTGGCTGGCCGAGGATCGCCCGGACTTCGGGGGCAACGTGGTCCCGGCGATGATCGAGGGCGGTGGTCGGGTCTTCGGCTACCGTTTCGACGGCTACTGGCAGGACGTGGGCACGATCCAGTCGTACTGGGAAGCGAACATGGCCCTCGTCGAGGAGCGCCCCGAGCTCGACCTGTACGACCGGAGCTGGCTGATCCACACCCGCTCCGAGGAGCGCGCCCCGGCCAAGATCGGCGAGAC
>ODAK010008702.1_pt1 | contig 10132 bp, 6 predicted proteins | sample 1539591 | NCBI WGS metagenome assembly ODAK01 (sample SAMEA3539303, study PRJEB22396) | soil metagenome | biome: tundra; feature: field; material: soil | place: USA | collected 2010-05 | depth 0.15 m | reverse complement strand
AGCCGCACGGTCCAGGCTGTCAACTACCGGCACCGTAGCGGTGCCACCAGTGTGGACTTTGCGGGCACAACGTTGCTGCCCACTGCCGGCGGCAATGCCAAGGTGCGAAGCAAGCGCGGCACCCTGGAGGTTGAGGCAGAATTCAGAAACCTGGATAATCCCACATCCTTTGGCAATGAATATCTCACTTACGTGATGTGGGCGATCTCGCCCGAGGGGCGAGCTGTAAATCTTGGCGAAGTTCTTGTCGGCGACAACAACCGAAGCAAGCTGACTGCGACCACGGATCTCCAGGCCTTTGCTTTGATCGTTACCGCGGAACCTTACTTTGCCGTCCGGCAGCCCAGCAATGTTGTCGTGCTTGAGAATATCGTGCGCGACGACACAAAGGGGAGCACCGAGGCAGTCAACGCGAAATATGAATTGATGGAGCGCGGGGGGTATCTTCCCACCGGCTACAAGTTCGACCCAGTAGTTCTAAACGCCAAATTACCTCTGGAGTTCTACGAAGCGAGGAATGCGCTACGCATTGCTGAATCCGAAGGTGCAGAGCAGTATGCAGGCGAAAGCTATCAGCATGCTGTCCAGTCCATGAAGACCGCCGATGAATATGCGGTAAGCAGGCATATAGAAAAAAAGGCGCTGATTGCTTCTGCACGAGAGGCCGTACAGACTGCGGAGGACGCTCGAGAGATCGCCGTCAAGAGGATCGACGCGGATCGCCTGGCAGCGGAACGGCAGGGGGCGAGCGATGCGCAAGCGAGATCGCAGGCTGAGGCTGACGACGCGACCCGTCTGAAGGAGAGAGCCGAGTCGGATTCAGCAAAGTCGCAGGCTCAGGCAGACGACGCCATGCGACTGAAGGAAAGGGCCCAGTCCGACGCAGCAAGGTCGCAAGCTAACATGGCAGCGGCGCAAGCCAATGCGGAAAATGCGCAAGCTGATGCCGCAAATGCCCAGGCTGCAATGGCCACAAACCAGGCAACATCGGCGGCCGCAGTTAACGCGGCTCAGGCCGATGCTGACCAGTCCCGCTTGCTTGCACAGCAAGCGCAGCAGGGCCAACAACAGGCGAATAGCGAAAAAGCGGCAATGCGCGCGCAGCTATCGGAGCAATTAAACAAGATCCTCCAGACGCGCGACAGCGCCCGGGGGCTCATTGTCAGCATGTCCGACGTGTTGTTCGACACCGGGCGATACACGTTGAAGCCGGGTGCTCGTGAAAAGCTGGCCAAGGTTGCCGGAATATTGATTGCATATCCCGGGCTCAACATTGCAGTTGGTGGATACACCGACAATGTCGGCGGCGATGAGATGAATCAGAAGTTGTCAGAGAATCGAGCAGGCGCGGTCCGCGACTATCTTGTGGCACAGGGAGTAGCGACAAATACGGTGGGCGCAACAGGCTTTGGGAATTCTTCACCTGTGGCCTCAAACGAAAACTCCAGCGGACGTCAGGAGAACCGAAGAGTTGAACTGGTCGTATCCGGTGAAGCCATTGGAAGTCCAGTCAATTCAACGGTTGGAAGCTTGCGCTAACGAACAAAAGGGTTCTCGAAAAAGGGAGCAGTCAGGCTAATAACCGATCAACCGCAGTCATCCCGATATCGCAGTTGAGATTTATGTGACAATGAGACAATTTAACGCGCCACGGCCTCAATGGGGGTCGTGGCGCATTTTAAGCACTATCGCCTGGTTAACTGTATGAGCAACTCTCTCCTACATGCAGCTCAACCTCCCGTTGCACGGATAAATCATCCGCTAATGCCGCATTGGCTTACGCACCTTGGTGCGCTGGGGCTCTTCTCTGTTGCGGTGGTAGATTCCTCAGTCATTCCTCTTCCTCTGCCCGGCAGCACCGATCTGTTGCTGCTTTGGCTGGTGGCGCACAGCGGCAATCCATGGCTGCTGGCCCCCTGTGCCATTGCAGGCAGCATCCTGGGCGGATATACCACCTGGAGCTTCGGCAGCAGAGGCGGCGAAACGGCGTTGCATCACTATGTGCCGGCGCGCTATCTTGGGCGAATCGTCAAATGGGTCGAGCGTCACCGAATCCTCGCGGTCTTTCTTCCCGCCGTGCTTCCTCCGCCCATTCCGCTCCTGCCATTTGCGCTTGCAGCCGGCGCTCTTGGGGTCTCGCGCATACGCTTCCTCGCTGTCTACGGTGCGGCTCGCTGCCTGCGCTACTCCTTCATTGCGTGGCTTGGTGTGGCCTACGGACGCAGGATCGTGCTGCTATGGTCAGGAACACTACTGAAGTGGTCGACCCCACTGCTTTGCGTGTTCGCAGGCCTGCTGGTGGCCGGCGCCTGCTATGGGGTATGGAAGGTGCGAGGTTTGCGCAAACCGGCCTCCGGGAAGAGGCCTGCACAGCAATCTCAAAGCGTGAGTTCGAGGTGAACTGCCGAGACGCCTGACCAGACAATCCCGTCCTATACAACAAACATAGCTACGCCCGCGGCGAACATCGCAATAGTCGTGAACGCGACAACAACCCACCCCAGGCGGGAACTCGGTTGGTTCTGCATCAGCTTCTTGTCCGCCGCGACAATGAGGATTGCTACCAGCAGGAAGGGCGCCAGCAGTCCGTTGATGACAGCTGTCCAGTAGAGCGCTTTCACAGGGTTGATACCGATAAAGTCCAGCGCAACGCCCGCTGCGGTAGAAACAAGAATCAATGCATAAAACCAACGAGCCTGTCGCAGTTTCTTGTTCAGGCCCTGGCGCCATCCCAGGGTCTCAGCGAAGGCGTATGCAGCCGAACCTGCAAGCGTGGGGATGGCAAGGAATCCGACGCCAACAATTCCCAGGGTGAACAGGGTTCCGGCGAATTTTCCGGCAAAAGGTCTGAGGGCTTCAGCAGCCTGGCGAGAGGTTTCGATGTTTGTAATCTTGTGACGGTTGAGGGTGATTGCAGTGGTCAGGATGATAAAGAACATGACCATGTTGGAGAAAAACGCGCCGACGCCTACATCGATATTTCTCAACTCAAGCTCTTCGGATGTAGCGCCTTTCCGCATAGCCAGCGTGCTTTGGCCTGCCGACTTCTCCTCTTCCACTTCTTCACTTGCCTGCCAGAAGAACAAATACGGACTGATGGTGGTGCCGAGGATAGCGACCAGAGTTGCCCATTCATTTCTCGTATGGGGCATTGAAGGCACCAAAGTAGCGCGGAGCACCTGTCCCCAGTCTGCTCCCACCACGAACGCAGTGATGGGGTAAGCGAAAAGCACAAGCACCAGCCACTTGAGCACATTCGCGATCTGTTGATACTGGAGACGAACCGTTGCCCACGAAATGAGAAGTGCAAACGATACGACAAACCAGTGGGAATTGATTCCCGACAGCATTGCGGTCGCATCCGCCATCCCGGCAAGATCGGCGGCGATGTTAATTGTATTTGCGGTTAGCAGTGCGATGACAAAGGCAAGCAAGAGCCATTTTGGAAATCGTTGCTTGAAGTTTCCGGCCAGACCTTGCCCTGTCACTTTGCCAATTCGGGCACACATCATTTGGACGGCGGCCATTAAAGGCCACGTCAGAAGTGCGGTCCAAAGAAGTTTGGTTCCCAGCTGCGCGCCGGCAACGGAATATGTCGCGATGCCGGAGGGGTCATCGTCTGCAGCCCCGGTGATAATTCCAGGGCCGAGCGACTGTAGGAGCGCTTTAATCCATCGGGATGAGCGAGGCTTAGGCACAAATAGATTGGTGTACGTTCCCTTCGTATCTTAGCTTGAATCGAGCCGGAAGCGTGAGCGGACTCGCGCCAGGATGCAAAGGAGGAGAGAAGAATCGCTTTACAAATTTAACTGGACCACGAGGTCGTCTGCCAGCCTGAAGCGCACAATCGACTCCGCCGGTATGTCGATATCCCGGTTGCCGGTCAACCCCGCAACAGCGGTTCCAGCGCCGCCACCTGCCAGTCCGCCTATTACAAGCCCAGCGCCGCCGCTGGCCAAGCCACCCACCAGCATGCCGAGCCCCGCCCCTCCGCCGATCATCGCTGCCGAACGCTTGCCTTTGCCCTTCTTGCTGCGCGCCAGGTCATTTGTCTCCAGCGGATACTGAGTTCCATTGAGTGTCAGCGAGGTCAACCGCAACTCGAGCAGCGATCTGCCCTTGAAGTGTCCGCGCCGATGTGACGCGTCCACCACGCCTGCTACCTGCGTGCCCTTTGGAAGCAGCACGCCATTGTCGCTGGCCAGGACAGGTTCCACAATTTCGCCGGTAAACGTGTCGCCACTCCGGCTGGTCTTTACGCTGATGCGTTGGTCAATCCGGATTGTCAGAGAGGTACCCGCCGGGATGTTCGCGTTAACCGGCGCCGGCACTGCGGAAACCGTCGGCATTGAAGGTGCGGGAATAGGAGCACCTGCCACTGGCGGTACAGTTGTCGTTGTAATTGCTGCGACCTTTTGTCCGGCTGCTGGGGGCTGCACGATTGTTGTCGTTGTGGCACCATTCTTGTCTACTGAAACTACCTGCTGCGCCTGGCCGGTTGCAGAGGCCTGCTTCCTGGCCTGATCGAGCGCCTCATCCTGCCTGGATTTGCATCCAGAGAGCATGGTCACTACAAGCACCAATGTTATGACGGGCATCCGGCCGGTACGAACCAATGAAGATAGATCGAGCATGTAAATCCTCTTTTGCGTGTGTCGCGATGATGGGTTGTAGCTGGAATTGCCAGGCGTTTATCCGCGGAAGAATGAGATGTGTGCCGTAGCGCGAACCGCTACGATCGCTTCTTGCCGGGGTTGTCTTCTGCAGCCGCGCACTCCAACGCTACTTCGGTGCGAGTTTGATGTTCGACAGCGGCTTCCTCGTTTGCATCCTTGACGGCGTCTTTCGCCTTACCCCAGGCATTCTCAACCTTGCCCTTCACTTGCTGAACAGCGCCTTCCACCTGGAGCATTGTATTGCCTGTCAGCTCACCCGCCTTGCGCTTTGCGCTTCCCGCCTCCTCATCGATTGTGCCCTTGGCTTGATCTTTATTCATGGGTCCACCTCCGTGGAATCAGCTCGTGAAAGCAACAGCAACTGCGGTTAAAACGATAATGCTGATTCCGGGCATGAGTTCAGGGACACGTTTCGTGGCTTTGATCTCGGACATCAGCATTTCTCAGCTTAGCGGCGCAGATCATCATCGTCTGAGCAGTTTGGACCATATCAGACCGAGCAATGCGCGCTCTTCCGATTCGTCTACCGGGCGTTCTTTGGCGGTGCCTGACGCCATCGGCCGACAAGGCTCTCGATGGATGCGCTATCACACGCAAGGCGCCATCGAAGTGATCGCACAGATGCTGGACCAGTACGACATCACGCAGGACGCTGAGTTCGCTCGCAAAGATGTCATGCCCTTCGCAGAACCCGTTCTCGCGTACTATGACCTGCATTGGCAGCGCGGAGCGGATGGCAAGATCCGGTTCTCGCCCACGCAGTCGATCGAGACCTATCAGCTCGACGCCGTCAATCCGACGCCCGATATCGCCGGCCTGGAGGATGTCCTGCCCCGGCTTCTGGCGCTGCCGGATGGGATGGCTTCTTTGCAGCAGAGGCAAGCGTGGAAGCGGCTCCTCGCTGACCTGCCGCCTATCGCAACCGGCAGAACGGAAAACGGCAAACTTCCGCAGCTTGCGAAGTCGGATCCAGAGGGCACGCCAACCATTCTTCCGGCCGAGCAGTATGGACCCACGCGCAACCACGAGAATCCACAACTCTATGTAGCCTTTCCGTATCGCCTCTATGGCGTTGGGAAACCTGACCTCGAGTTGGCGCGTAATACTTTTGCGGCGCGGCTGTATCCGTTCGATCGATGCTGGGGTCAGGATGGACCACAGGCCGCCGTGCTGGGACTTACAGAGATGGCCAAGAAGGCTGCCATCAACGAGTTTACCGACTACGGCGATGAGCGATTCCCGTGGTTCTGGATGACGGGGGGCGATTGGATTCCCGACCTCGATAACGGTGGAACCGGCATGATGACGCTGCAGCTAATGCTCATGCAGACGGAAGGGAAGCGGATTCAGTTGCTGCCTGCGTGGCCTCGCGACTGGACAGCGGACTTCAAGCTTCATGCGCCGTACCGAACAACGGTCGAAGGACATGTCGAGAATGGCAAGATCACACATCTGAAAGTCGACCCTCAAGAAAGGGTGCGAGACGTTGTGATCGTTACTCCAGGAAGCTGAAACAAGTACGCTATGGTGGATCGGTCGAAGAGCTTGCCAGAAACCTATGCCCGTTGAACCGTAACATGGGTGTTTTTTCGCAATTAGTTTCCAACATGATTTCGATAAGACATTTCCTCGGTCAGCTTTCGGCCGCGTCAAATTTTGTGCTCGGCCAGAAATAGGTGCGCGAGTTGTTGGATCCGATTGAGATATCAGGAAAGGTCACACAAAAAGCATTGCTATGAAGGATGACGAATTGAAGAAACTGGATCGCTGTTCAATCTCGCGTCGCACTTTTCTCGGAGCCGCTGGGAGTGTCGCTGCCGGTGCGGCTTTGCCAATCCCGCTCGGAGCCGCAAATTCCTGGTCAAAGTCAAATGCAGGAGGCGCCACGTCGAGGTCAGCAGGTTCGTCGGCATCGGTCTTCCACGGCGTCTTTGCTTCTACAGAGAATATGGTCAAGGCTTGCGAGCAGCCATTCCGAAAAAGTTTGTGTCTGAATGGCTCTTGGCAATTTCAATCAGTTGGGTTGCCGGACACCTTTCAGCGTGGCTCGGGTGCCGCGCCCGATCTTCCGTTGCCGAATGATTCGAGCTGGGAGGTTAATCCGCTCATTGTGCCCTCGCCATGGAATGTGAATAGTTTCGCGGACCATCACGGAGAGGGTGGCGATTTCCGAACTTTTCCGGACTATCCCACAGCATGGGAAAACGTAGAAATGGGATGGTTGCGGAAGACTTTCACTGTGTCATCCAAATCGAAAGGCAGGATCGTGTCTTTGCAGTTCGACGCTGTTGCTGGCGACGCGATCGTGATCGTGAATGGCAAGACTTTGGCCAAGCATTTCGACATCTTTCTACCTTTCACCGTTGACGCTACAGAAGCGATTGCATTTGGCCAGAAGAATGAGCTTCTTGTTGGCGTTCGCAAAGCATCGCTCTTCGATAAGAAAGGTCAATATGGACGCCGCGTCTATCAGGGTGGATCGTTTTGGGGCCAGCATATTGCCGGCATCTGGCAGGACGTTTTCCTGATCGAGACGGCTCCCGTGCACGTATCGGATGTCTACATTCTCCCGAGAGTTGACGCGGACGCACTGGAAGCGCGTGCCACCGTTTCGAATTGCACCGGTAAAATCGTAGAGGTCGCGCTGAGCGGAGAGGTCTTTCCTTGGCTAGCCAAGAAATCCGACAGCCTCGACAGCGTTCCAATGCCGAGTTCGGAACTGGGAGCGAGCGCCACTCTTCAACTACCGAAAGCAACGGCGAGTGTGCCGGCGCATGGTTCCACAGTCATCACTCTCAAGACTTCGGTAAGACAAAGACTTCCTCAATGGACTCCGGCCACGCCTCATCTTCATGGCCTGGTTGTGACCGTTCGCTCGAGCGGGAATATCGACGATGTTAAATACACACGCTCCGGTTGGAGACAGTTTACTTTTCGCGGGCCGGATATTCTGTTGAACGGAGAAACGCTCATTCTTCGCGGCGATTCCTGGCACTTTATGGGAATCCCGCAAATGACGCGCAGATATGCATGGGCATGGTTTACTGCCCTGCGTGAAGCGGGATTGAATGCGGTACGGCTTCATGCGCAGCCGTACCCCGCTTTCTATCTTGATGTGGCCGACGAGATGGGCATTTTGGTCCTCGATGAAACGGCAGTCTGGGCGAGCGACGGGGGACCGAAACTGGATGATAGCGGGTTTTGGAATGATACGGAACAGCATCTTTCCGGCTTGATTCTACGGGATCGAAACCATCCGAGCGTCTTTGGATGGAGCGTGTGTAACGAGATGAGACCGATCATCCGCTCTGTTCTGCGCAATCCTCCGGGACTCATGGACGAATTGGTTCGGCACTATGAAAAGTGGGCCGATATTTGCAAACAGCTTGATCCCACGCGACCGTGGATCTCTGCGGACGGGGATGAAGACGGCGAAGGAAAGCTGCCTGTGTACCTGGTGCATTATGGCGGTCGTCAAGACATGGAACGCGCAGTCGCATCCGGGAAGCCATGGGGCGTGGGCGAGACAGGCAACGCGTACTACGCAACACCGGAGCAAGTGGCGGAGACAAATGGCGAACGCGCCTATGAATCCTTCGAGGGACGGATGGAGGGCGTTGCGGTCTCTTCCTATAATTGTCTGATCGACGAACGCACATATCACGCATCGTACCGCAGCGTCTTCAATCTGGTCTGGTACGGTCTGTATCCGTTGCCTTTCGGACTCAATGACACATCTCGGGCGCCGGCATTGAATGACGGGATCTTCTTTTCTCCTCTGGTTGAAGGACAGCCTGGCGTTCAACCGCAGCGGCTTGGTCCGTATTGTTCGACTCTTAATCCGGGCTACGATCCGACTCTGCCTCTCTACCGCAAGTGGCCCTTATTCGATGCCATTCGGGAAGCTTCCAGCGAGCCGCCTGCTGCCGGGAAGTGGGCAATGGCTCCGGCGTCCATTCCTCCATCTGCCATTTCCGCGCCGCAACTGATTCAGTCTGCGGCGGTCATCGGTGGGCAAGACAGCGAGTTAGCCAAGCAACTGCTGAGCATGGGAGTCCCGCTTGATCGGCCCGCGGCGGAGCAAATTCCGCAGATCCTATTCGTCGACGGTATCCTTCCGCCCGAAGCAAAATCACGCGCGCAACTCCAGGATGTTTTGGATCATGGGGGAACCGTGTTCGTGTGGGGTGCCGATTCCAGTTCGATTGCCCAACTGAATGCATTGCTGCCCGCGCCTTTATCGGTGGTCGAGCGGGTTGCTTCGTCATTATTACTCTGTGTGACCAGCCCCATCACCATCGGCCTCAAACCCAGCAGCCTGTACCTATGCAATCAGCGGCCTTCGGAGATCACCCGACGCGCACTCGCGGGACCGCTTGTCGCACAAAGTACGGTGCTGCTCAAGGACTGCGATACCGATTGGATGAAGTGGAATGGACAGCCGGAGTTTGCGAAGACGGCGATGGTCCTTCGTTCGGAGCTGGAAACCAAGCACTCGGGAGTTGTGCTCGCGGAGAAACGCGTTGGAGAGGGCCGGCTGCTTATGACAACGCTTTCTTCGACGCCCGCAACCATCAAGGCGGAAAACGTCGCCCGTCAGATCCTGACGAATCTTGGATTTCAGTTGAAGTCAGGTATGGATTCAGGCAAGCCACTCCTCAGAACCGGAACCTTGGTGCGCGCATTGGCGTGTGGTTTCTTCTCTGCAGAGGAGGCCGCCACAGACCCCTGGCGTGGAAATTCCTTCCGCGAGAAGGCTTTGATGGGGACCAATCGGTGGCAGACGGTATTTGCTGAAAGCGGCAACTTGAATCTGACTCAGCTTGGGTTGAGCGGTTCGTCCAGCCATGCCGCGCTCTATCTAAGCTTCTGGGTATCGAGCCCGCGATCGCTCACAGACTTGCTGCTAGAACCGAACTTGCCTCAGGTCGACGTTCATATTGCGCATCAAGGTGCGATACAGGTTTGGCTAAACGACGAGTTGCAGTTGTCTTCCAACGAGGACGGCAGGTCAACTACTTTCGCAGGAGTGGGCCTTCGCCAGAGCTGGAATCACTTTCTGGTAAGGATCGCACATGACGAGGGAGCCTTGCAGTTCGAAGCGTATTTCAGTGCGAGCCAGCCGGAGTTCGTCGCCCAACTCGGTTCTGCGCTTGAGAAGCCGTGAAGCACCAACCGAGCGATTGCATTGCGAATCACTCAGGCGCTTGTTGAGTGCCTGCCGCCAGTGACGCAGGATCAGTGTTTTCCGCAAGTGAGAGGATAGATTGCTGCGCGTGCAAGAAGCGCAGCAAGACTCAGGCGGAATTCGGAGGAGATTCCATTCCTTCCATAATGCTGCACCAGGCGCTTGCGCACTTCACTGGTCGTGACTCGTACGATTGCATCCACCCCAGTATCGTAGGTTGGGGAACGACCAAACACCTCAACACCGATAATACGTTCCTTCAACTGCT
>ODAK010008700.1_pt1 | contig 10134 bp, 11 predicted proteins | sample 1539591 | NCBI WGS metagenome assembly ODAK01 (sample SAMEA3539303, study PRJEB22396) | soil metagenome | biome: tundra; feature: field; material: soil | place: USA | collected 2010-05 | depth 0.15 m | reverse complement strand
TCAATTCAGATTTGACGAGGCGTGCGTTGCGCGAAGTCGTTCACGGTGTTGGCCGGCCGCGCCTGAATCTTACGGAGATCAAGGCGATTCAGATCCCTGTACCGGACCTCTCAGAGCAGCAGAGCATCGTGGAGGAGATTGAGAAGCAATTCACGCGACTCGATGCAGGTGTCGCCGCGCTAGAAGCGAGTCTGCGGAAAGCCGGGAACCTTCGCCAATCCATTCTCCACCGCGCATTTTCAGGGAACCTCTAACCATCCATGACCGACAGCCAGCTCGTTGCCAAGCTCTGGAACTATTGCAACATCCTGCGCGATGACGGGTTGTCGTATGGCGATTACGTCGAGCAGCTCACGTTTCTGCTCTTTCTCAAGATGGCCGATGAACAGAGCCGGCCGCCGTTCAACAAGCCTTCTGCCATTCCCAAAGGCTTCGGGTGGGACGTGCTGGTCAAGCTGGACGGCGACGATCTGGAGATTCACTACAGGCACACGCTCGAAGAGCTCGGGAAGCGTCCGGGGATGCTTGGCACCATCTTTCGTAAAGCGCAGAACAAGATTCAGGACCCTGCCAAGCTGCGGCGGCTCATCGCTGATCTCATCGACAAGGAGCAGTGGTCATCGCTCGACGTCGATGTCAAAGGCGACGCCTACGAAGGGCTGCTGCAGAAAAACGCCGAGGATGTGAAGGGTGGCGCGGGGCAGTACTTTACGCCGCGCGCGCTCATTGCGGCGATGGTCGACGTCATGGCGCCGCGCCCCGGCGAGACCATCTGCGATCCTGCCTGCGGTACCGGCGGCTTCCTCCTCGGCGCCTACAACTACCTCGCCGATTCCAAACACTACAAGCTGGATAAGTCACAGAAGAAGGCGCTGAAGCACGGAACGTTTTTCGGAATCGAGCTGGTCGACAGCGTCACGCGCCTCTGCGCGATGAACATGCTCCTGCATGGCATCGGCGACGAGTCGGAGCTCGATCTTCCTGTCGTCACCAAAGATGCACTGGCCGGAAAGCACGGCGAGTACAACGTCGTCCTCGCCAATCCGCCGTTCGGGAAGAAGAGCAGCGTCACGATCGTCAACGACGCCGGCGAGACATCGAAAGAGTCGCTGGTCATCAATCGCGATGATTTCTGGGCGTCCACCAGCAACAAGCAGCTCAACTTCGTCCAGCACATCTTCACGATCCTCAAGCAGCACGGCCGGGCCGCGATGGTCGTTCCGGACAACGTTCTCTTCGAAGGCGGCGCCGGCGAAACGGTTCGCCGCGAGTTGCTCAAGCAGGCCGATGTCCACACGCTCCTTCGCCTTCCCACCGGCATCTTCTACGCGCAGGGTGTCAAAGCGAACGTCCTCTTCTTCGACCGCAAACCGGCAGCAGACAAGGCAGCGTGGACGGAGAAGCTCTGGATCTACGACCTCCGCACGAACCTGCATTTCACGCTGAAGGAGAACCCGCTGAAGCGCAGCGATCTCGATGACTTCGTGCGCTGCTACAACACGAAGAACCGCCACGACCGGACGGAAAGCGAGCGCTTCAAATCATTCACCTACGAAGAGCTGATCAAGCGCGACAAGGTCAACCTCGACATCTTCTGGCTCAAGGACGACAGCCTGGAGGAGAGCGCCAACCTTCCCGCCCCCGAGGTCATCGCGCAGGAGATCGCGGACGACCTGCAGGCGGCGCTGGAGCAGTTCGCGGCGATCGCGGAGGACTTGCGGTAAGTTGGGTTCACGCTACCGAGATTGTGCTTTCGAAGGCAGCGTTCATCAAGGATACCAACCGCGGCGCTTCCTTCGATCAGGCCCGGTCGTGAATCGTATCGATACCGGATTGGTTGTCCGTCTCGTCGAGATCGACGCTATCGGGATCGAGCTCCATGAGCACACCATTCCGAACCACTACGAGTGCGGTTCCGGTCTGCCGGGCGATTTCGCGCGCCCGACGCGCTGCGCGAAGAAGGGCACGCGGTGCGGCCTGCATGTCTGCGTTCGGGAGCTTCGATTCAAGGCTGGCGTTCATCGATTTGGACCTTCTTCCAGGAGCTGAGGTTCCGTATCACTATTGTCGAACCACTGCCAATAGTCATCGAAAAATCACCCTCGCGCGGCTAACACCCGCCTCAGAATCTTCCCCGACGGCGATCGCGGAATTACGTCGGTGATCTCGACATGCCGCAGTTTCTTGTACGGCGCGACGCGCAGGGCGACGAACGCCTGGATCTCTTCCGTGGTCACGCCGGAGCGTAGGACGACGAAGGCTTTCGGGACCTGGCCGGCTTCTTCGTCGGCGATCGGGATCACCGCGGCGTCGGCGATGGCGGGGTGGGTGAGGAGGAGCGCTTCGAGCTCGGCGGGGGCGATCTGCATTCCTTTGTATTTGATCAGCTCTTTCACGCGGTCGACGATAAAGAAGCGGCCGCGGTCATCGGCGTACCCGACGTCGCCGGTGTGCAGCCAGTCCTCGGCGTCGATCATCGCGGCCGTGGCGTCGGGGCGGTTGAGGTAGCCCTTCATCGCCTGCGGGCCGCGAACGCAGATCTCGCCTTCTTCGTGCGGGCCGAGCTCCGCGCCGGTTTCCAGGTTGACGATCTTCGATTCCGTGTTCGGCATCGGTTCGCCCACGCCTTCGGTCTGGCCCACGCGTGTCGCATGCGTACACGGCGACGTCTCGGTCATCCCGTAGCCCTGCGTAAGTGAGCAGTGCAGGCGTTTGGTCGCTGCCGCGGCGACCTCGGGGCTGAGGGGTGCAGCGCCGGAGAAGAGCGTGGTCAACGCGCTGAGGTTGTAGTTGTCGACGAGCGGGCTTCGCGCGAACGCAAGAAAAATCGGCGGCACGAGGTAGGCGTAGGTGATGCGGTATTTCTCGAGCGCCTGCAGACACTGCTCGAGATCGAAGCGCGGCATCGTCACGACGGTTGCTCCGACGTGGAAGCTGAGATTCATGATCACGACCATGCCATAGATGTGAAAGAAGGGGAGGACGCCGAGGGCCACAGCGTCGCCGGAAAGGCTGAAGACCGCCTCGCATTGCAGGATGTTCGCGATGAGATTGCGATGGGTGAGCATCACGCCCTTCGGCAGTCCGGTCGTGCCGCTGGAGTAGGGCATGACGACGATGTCGTTCTGCGGATCGATCGCAACGGACGGCAAGTCGGAATCGCAGTCGAGCAGTGAATCGAACGGCGTCGCGCCTGCTGCCTCGCCGAAGACAAAGACTTCGCGAAGCGTGAGGCTCTTCGCAGACTCGAGCGCCTTGTCGAGACACGACGGGCCGGCAACGAGATAGCTCGCGCCGGCATCCTGCAACTGGCGCGTCAGCTCCTCGACGGTGTACATCGGATTGATCGTCGTGACGATGCCGCCGAGGAGCGAGACGGCGTGGAAGGCGGTGGCGTAGCCGGGACAATTCGCGCTGTAGATCGCGAAAACGTCGCCTTTGCGCAGACCGCGGCGCGCCAGCGACGTGGCGGCGCGGCGCACCGCGTCGGCCCAGCCGGCGTACGTGAGCACGCGGCCGTTCGTGCTGTCGATCATGGCCGCTTTGTCGCCCCACGACGCGGCGCGCTCCAAAAGAAACGGAGTGAGCGCGACGTCAGGGATGGCAACCGGAGACTCGGGAGCGCGGAAGATCATGGTTGGTGCCTCCGTACGCGATTGCGATTCGTTTTGTGCTGTGCGGAGATCGTACAGGGGTTTGCACGATTCAGCGATAATGCGTGGGATCTTGCGGAGGTTCACCATGAGCAACCGACCCTCGTTCTCCAATCGCGCATTGCTCGCAATCGTCATCGCGGCGAGCGCCACTCTCACTCTGGCAACGCAGACCTTCGCCGCGGACGACTTCGCAGACGTCAAACGCGAGATCGCCAAGCGTCACGACGAAGCGGTCAAGCGGCTGCAGGATTGGATCGCGCTTCCATCGATCGCCGCCGAGGATCGGAACTACCCCGCGGGTGCGGAGTACATGGCCAAGCTGGCTCTCGATGCAGGATTCCAGCACGCCACCGTCATCCGCACCGATGGCAAGCCCGGAGTCTTTGCCACGCTCGACGCCGGCGCGCCGAAGACAGTCGGTCTCTACTTCATGTACGACGTGAAGCAGTTCGATCCCGCGGAGTGGACCTCGCCGCCGCTCGAAGCGCGGCTCGTCGACAAACCGAACGTCGGCAAGTCGGTTGTCGGCCGCGGCGCGGTGAATCAGAAGGGTCCGGAGGCGGCGTTTCTCGCGGCGCTGCACGCGATCCGAGGCGCGGGCCGGAAGATGCCGGTGAATCTCGTCCTGATCGCTGAAGGTGAGGAAGAGATCGGCTCGCCGCACATCGGCCAGCTCGTCCATCGCCCCGAGGTGGAGGCCGCGTTCCGCAAAACAACGGGCGTGTTCATGCCCGCCGCCTCGCAAGACCTCGACGGCATCGTCACCGTCAGCCTCGGCGCGAAAGGTATCGTCGAACTGGAACTGGTGTCGAGCGGCGAGAAGTGGGGACGCGGTCCGGCCAAAGACATTCATTCATCGCTCAAAGCAATGGTCGACAGCCCGGCCTGGCATCTGGTGAAGGCGCTCGACACGCTCGTGTCGGCGGACGGCAACACGATCACGATCGACAACTATCCGCAGCCGCGGCCGCTCAACGCCGATGAGAAGGCGATGATCGCCAACGCGTCGAACCGCCGCAGCGAAGCGCAATCGAAGAAGTCCCTCGGCGTGCAGCACTGGATCGGCGATCTGCCGTGGGTCGAGGCGAACGAACGGCTGGAGTCGCAGCCGACGGTGAACATCGAAGGCCTCGTCGGCGGCTATACGGGACCGGGCGGCAAGACGATCCTCGCGCATCGCGCCGTGGCCAAGATCGATATGCGCCTCGTGCCCGACATGAAGAAAGACGATGCCGTCGCCGCGCTCAAAGCGCACCTCGCCAAACGCGGCTTCGGCGACATCGAAGTGAACGTCACCGGCGGCTACGATCCGACCAGCACCGCCGCCGCCGCGCCCCTGATCCAATCGCAGGTGGCCGTCCTGAAACGCGCCGGCATCGATCCCGTCCTCTGGCCGCGCAACGCCGGCTCGTATCCCGGCTACGTCTTCACCAACCCACCGCTCAGCCTCCCCAGCGGCCACTTCGGCCTCGGCCACGGCAGCGGCGCCCACGCCCCGGACGAGTACTACGTGATCGACTCGACAAACCCCAAAGTGCAAGGCTTCGACGGCGCGGTGATGTCGTTCGTGGAGTATTTGTACGAGTTAGGGAGGTAGCGTCTTGAAACCTTCCCGGTCAACACGCATCGCGAGAGCCCTTGGTTTCACAGTCGTCGCGAGCTTGTTCTTATCGAACGCCGCAATCGCTGCGCCCCCCGAGGTGCGGGCTTCGAGGCAGCCCGCAATGGGCACGGAAGAGCAACGTCAGTTCGACGCCTGGCGCAAGTCCATGGCGGGACCACCGAAGTGGGGTCAGGTCTAAAGTCTAAAGTGCCGACGCTGTCTTGCAGACCGCGCAGCTCGCTGCTCTCGCAGTCGACTGAGGAGAGCTGTCGGAATGGTGACTTGGCGTGTTCCCTGAAACAACGGCGAGCACGCAACCGGGGGTTCCGTCGGCAATGGAATGTCCGAAGGTTTCCTTGAGCCTGATATCGTTCAACCGCTTGCCCATCCTCACCACGCTCCTCCTCGCCATCGCAACAATCACGTCCGCCGCGTCTTCACCGCCTGCTGCCGTTGCGCGACCGCAAGCCACGCGGCCAATGATCGGGCAGCAAGCGCCGGTCTTCACGCTCCGCGATCAGAACGGCCGGCGCGTCAGCCTGGCGGATGCAGCCGGGACGAAGGTCGTCCTCGTCTTCTACCGCGGCTACTGGTGAGCGTATTGCGTCCGGCAGGTCGTCGGACTTCGTGAGCTTGCCCGCGCCTACCCCGAGGTGAAGTTCTACGCCATCAGCCCCGACTCGCCGGAAGAGAGCCGCAAGTTCGCCGCTCTCATCGCCTCCGATCACCGCGGCGAGGTGACGTTCTCGCTCCTGTCCGACCCGCTATCGCGAGTCATCGACCGCTACGCCCTCCGCGACGAAGCGTACGTGGGGAAGAGGGAGGACGGCATCCCACACCCCGCCGTGATCGTGCTCGACGCAAAGGGCCGCATCCGCTGGATGAAGATCGAGACCGACTTCCGCGAACGCCCGACGAACGCGGAGATCGCGGCAGCGATCGACGGGATGGAGTAGGGGAGGCACGACACGTTGTTTCCCAAGCGATGAATGTTCAACAACACCCCGAGGGAGGCTCCATGTTCGAGCGAATCACATTTGCCCAGGAGATCATGGGCGGACGCGCCTGTATCCGCGGCATGCGCATCACTGTCGCCGTCATCGTTGGACAGGTAGCGCACGGCGCGTCGTTTGAAGGGTGACGTGCTCGAACATATCGACCTGCTCTCGCGCGTCGACCTGGTGATGAAGCACGGCAAGCGGATGAAGTGATCGGCGCGCCGCGGTGCGGCCGGCAACATGAAGCGGACTCGAATGTGCGGACGAAGATTCGGTGTGGGATCATGATCCCGGGAATTGTCATGAGCGTTCAACCGCACGCAGATCTTTATCTCGACCCTTTCGCGATCGAGGCGTTCTGTCAGAAATGGCGAATCAAGGAGCTCGCGCTATTTGGCTCAGTCCTCACGGGCGAGTTCCGCCCCGATAGCGATGTCGATTTTCTGGTTTCGTTTGACGAACCTGAGCCTGACTGGGGACCGTGGATGGGACGCTGGCAGGAGATGGCGGAGGAACTGGAATCGATTGTTGGCCGCAAGGTCGATCTGGTCGAAAAAAAGGGTGTGGAACGAAGCAGGAACTACATCAAGCGACGCCACATCCTGGCGCATCAGAGAACGATTTATGTGGCGCGATGACGGGTTCCTTCACTCAGGAGTTCCGCGGTTGATCGAACAACTGGAACGGCTCGTGCCGCCGGAATGAAGTTCGTCTCCTTGTCAGCTGGTCACGTTGAACGCATGGAAACATCCAAATGGCAGATGGGAACGCGGCGCTGCGGGCTCGAAAGCTGGGATGACCTTGCCCAGGAGCTGGCCGTGCAGATCCGACATCTGAAGGAGGGCGGCTTCCGCTACATCGTCATTTCGGATTCGAGTTGGTATGTTCAGCTCGCATCGCTCGGCGACGGGAGTCGTCGCGGCAAGGAAGGTGTTGAGCGACTGAGCCCATCAGCCTGCAAGCGCTTGCTGCGGCTGGGCTGAGCGCGAGCTTGGTCACGACATCGCGGTGATCTCGGAACGAAGGTTTCGAAATCTTGTTGGGCTGCGATGACAGAACGTCCTCGCAGCGCTCCGCGTAAACAAAGCAGCAGGAATCCCGTCGAAACGGCTTGTGTGAGAATGAGCCGATGAGATCCACGCGCACGGCATCGTTGTTTCTCGCTCTGAGCTCCGCGGTGCTCATCACGGCCGGAGCTGCGGCTGCACTGGTTCCAAGCGGGGATAGCGCGACCGTTCATGACACGGTCCTGCACGTGACGTGGCTTGCCGACGCCAACATGGCGGGGACCGCCGCCGGGAGGCTCGGCGTCGCGAAGATCATGCCGAACGGTGCGATGAACTATCAGACCGCCCTTCAGTGGGTGGCGGCGCTGAACGCCATGAATGGAGGTGCCGGCTACCTGGGGCACAACAACTGGCAGCTTCCCGCCACGCCGACGGTCGATCCGACGTGCGGCGCGAAAGGACCCAGCGGGAACTCCTTCGGAGCGAACTGTGCGAACAGCGCGATGGGGTCGCTGTTTTATACCTCCCTGGGGTTTCCCTTTCCCAACACGGCGGTGCCGATCCCGACCACCGCCACCGGTCCGTTCACGAATTTTCAGCCCTATCTCTATTGGTCGGATACCTCGAGCGCAATCGCCAGCCAGGGATATGCCACGTTCTCGTTCAATACGGGATGGGAGGGTTCCAACGTCGACAAACACTACATGTACGCCTTTCCCATGATCAAAGGCAGACTGCCCGGCTCTCCGGCCCCAACCGGCAGCGGACTTCAGGTCAGCGCCGACGGTCAGACGATTTACGATCCGGTCGCCGACGTGACCTGGCTGGCCAACGCCGATCTGGCGAGGACGCAAGCGTTCGGCGCGCAGTGCACGAATGGCGACGGCACGTCGTGCATCAATCCGGACGGATCGATGTCCCACACGACCGCGGAGAACTGGATCAACGGTATGAACGCGGCCGTTTACCTGGGCCACGCAAACTGGCAGTTACCCCCGATCTCGGTCGGCGAGTCGTGCGGCTTCGGCTGCACGGACAATCCGATGGGGAATCTCTATTACAACCAGTTGCACCTGAGCCAGGGAACGCCCGCCGTCCCGACACCGGATGTCAAGGTTGGGTCGTTCTCCCATCTTCAGCCTTATCTCTACTGGGGATGCACGGCAGCCGAGGGGAGCAACGTGCTCTGCCAGGCGGCTCCTCCGGCGCCGAACTTCGGATGGAGCTTTTCGTTCGGCAACGGGTTTCAGGGAACCGACCTGATGGTCAACGACCTGTACGTCATGGTCTATTACCCCGACCCGCCGCCCGTACAGCGACGCCGAGCCGCACGCCATTAGAGCGGGGAGTGGGGGTGGGGTGTCGGAGAATGCCCTACTTCTTGTACGTTACATTCACTCCCATATCGTCGAGCCCCTTCGGGTTCTCGGCGAGCTTCTGGAACTTTGCGAAGTCGTACTCCCAGATCAGCGTGTTGCCTTCGCGGCGCGTGGCGTTGCTGGATGCCACCTCGAACGGGGCGGTGATCTTCCAGGCGACGCGCAGGTTCTTGAAGGCGTCGTTCATCATCTTCTCGGTTTCGGGATCGAGCTTCGGGCCGCCCTGCGCGTTGGCCTGGGACTGCACTTTTTCCGCGGGGTTCTGCGGCTTCGTGTGAATGGAGATCGTCTTGGCAGTCTCGGAGATCTCCAGCCCCTGGAACGGCGAGTCGATGACCGAGCTCTTCGTCGGATCGGGCGGCGCTCCTCCTTCTTTCTTCGTGCCCAGTCTCACACCGACGAGGCTGGAGAGCTTGTCGAATGCAAACTTCATATTCGTGGTGACGCCGAACTCTTTTTCGGTGACCGTTGCGTCGAGGAGCTTGACGCCCGGCGGAAGGCCGCCCTCCGCCTGTTTGCGCGGATCCGCGGTCGTATCCGTGCTCTTCTTCTCGTTCTTCTTGAAGTCCGCCTTCGCCGCCGCGATCTCCGCCTTCGTCAGCGGACTCTTGTCGCCACCCATCTCCTTCTGGACCTTGGCCATGATGATGACCATCGGCTCCATGTCGATGCCAAGCTTGAAATTCGCGGTACCGGAAAGGTCCCGATTCAGATTGATCGATTGCTCGACTTCAAAACAACCGGTAGCGAAGAGCGCGAAGAGCGCCGCAACAAGGATCGTGCGTGTGCGATTCATTCGGATTCTCCTTTTCGGGCAAGTATAGATCGGGGGAGGGGCGAGGGCTTTCCTGGCACGAGTGCCGCGTGTCGGGGGAACAAAAAGCCGGCCCATTTCGGGCCGGATGTCAGTGCCGGCGGTCGGGGGTGGGCAGTGGCGCTGCAGCGTTTCTCCCCGCGTCGTTGTAGAATTTCCCACGCCCGGGGGAGGCTGATGTGAGGTATCTCTTCGGCGTCGCGGTTGCCGTCATGATTGCCGGCTGCCTGCAGGCGCAGCAGGCGAGTTACGTACCCGATTTCACCCTCGCCTTCGGCGCGCCGATCACGTTTGCTACGCACGCCGAGCTCGCCGGCTACGGTGCTACGAACATTCCGCTCGATGCAACCCGTCGTCACTTTCGGTTTCGACCTGACCCCGCCTACTAGCCCTGCCTGTCTACCGGAAAGTGGAGAATGCATGACGTCTCGATCGTGCAGACGGGTGATCCATCGATGTGTCATTCATGACCCCGTCGGCGTGGTACAGTTTCTGGGTGGGTGAATCTCTGATGCAGGATCTCGACGCCGTGTATCACGATGGGGTGTTCGAACCCCTCACTGCGCCAGCGTTGCCAGAAGGTGCGCGCGTGCACCTGCGCGTGGAAAGTGCTATCCAGGGAGAGGACTCTCTTTCGCTGGCCAGTCAGGTTTACGAAGGTTTGACCGCTGAGCAAA
>ODAK010008699.1_pt1 | contig 10134 bp, 8 predicted proteins | sample 1539591 | NCBI WGS metagenome assembly ODAK01 (sample SAMEA3539303, study PRJEB22396) | soil metagenome | biome: tundra; feature: field; material: soil | place: USA | collected 2010-05 | depth 0.15 m | reverse complement strand
GGTGCAGGGATCGCGCCCGGCGGTAATACCCGAGGCCACTCCACACCGTCAAAACATCGTCAAGGTGCGCCGCGGCAAGGGCCTTGACGGTGGGAAAACGTTGCAGAAATTGTTCGTATTTCTCTACTACCGCCGCCACCCGCGTTTGCTGCAGCATGATTTCCGAAACCCAGATCGCGTAGGGATCGCGGGTGTGCCGCCAAGGCAAGTCACGGTGCGAATGGCGGTACCAGCCCTGCAAGGCCTTCTGCATGGCTTTGTGACCGGAAGTCGGCGCCATCGCGGGGGAGCTCATTGGGTTGATTTTAGTGCATCCCGCTGACTTACGGCGCGCTGGGCATCGACGTATGGGCAGTGATCACCGCTCCCTTCCCCACCTGCTGCCACACCGACATCATGCGCTGCGGCTTATCGGGAACCGGCTGGCCATTGAAGGTGCCGTGAACGGTGATCGTATAAGTGACGATCAAATCGGGGCCGTTGCTCTGCGTCTGCATGTCGCCAAGCGAGTAATCGGTGAGATTGAGTTGGCGAACGTGCTCCATTGTCTGCTGCTTGTTGCGAACGGCATCAGGGGCTTCGGTGACTACGGTATCGGAGAGATGCGCCTCAACGTCTCGCCAGTTCTTGGCCTTGACCGAATCCCAGAAGAGGCGTTCGTACTGTTCGCCGCCGGTCGCGCTGTTCCACGCAGGCTTGGACTTCTCTCCGTACACCGTACAACCGGTTGCCGAAATGAGGGCGAATGCAAGCGCAACGCAGAAGAAAGATCGCATGAATGGAGATTCTAGACGATCCGGACCGCCGGGAGAAAAAGGAATCCCGCCGGCGTTTCGCGCCAGCCGGTGTTCGAGGCTCAGCCGATTGCCACGAGGTCGGCTTCGTTCTGCTTCGCTTTGGCGCGCACATCCACGGTGCAGCGCATCGGCTCGAGGGTATCGACAGGGACGGCGAACTCGCGTTCGATCTTCTCGCGGAATTCGGGCCCGGAATTGTAAGTACAGAATGGGTAGAGCTTGCCATCGGGCGCGGTGTAATGGATTACGCAGCGTTTCACGCGCTCGATATCGTAGTTGTAGAGATCCTGGAAGTGCATGCCGGCGACGAGCAGGGTGCGATAGGTATATGTGCCGTCTTTTCCGTCCCTGCCGAGTTTCTTATCGGTCATGCCCTGCAGAGTCTGCAGGAACTTGGTGAAGGTCAGGCCACGCGGCGCACGATCTTCGTGGAAGTGCTTTTTCAACGAATTCCAAACCCGCATCTTGGTATACAGCTTAAATATCGCCCTACTGCTTTTGCGCGACAGCTCGTCCATATCTTGGAGCATCGCACCCACATCGACAAACCGCGTGATCGGCACCGCCTGCCTGGTCTCGTCGTCAACAAATAGGTAGGTTCCGAGCGAACAGTGCGGATGCGAGGAGATGGTCGGCACCCCAACCCCGCGCAGCGCTGAGGTGAGTTTCGAGAACGGCGTAACGCAAGCCAGCGGGAAGAAATCGTTGTAGGCATCGGTGATGCCCGTCTGATCGCTGACGCACTTTGCCAGATCGGCGAGAGTGAAACGCTTCTGTTCGAGTTCGCGGCGATTGATGCGGCCGGTGAAAGCTACCGGCTGAAAGCTGATGCCGCTGACGCAGTCAATATTCTCGATCGCCACTCGTACGATATCGCCGATCTGGTGGTCGTTGAGACCCCTGACGATCGTGGGAACAAAAATGATCTTCATGCCTGTCTTGCGGCAGTTATCGATCGTCTTCATCTTGATCTCGAGCAGTGGGACGCCACGTACCCGGCGATAAATGTCGTCATCCACGCCGTCGAATTGCAGGTGCAGAGTATTCAGCCCGGCCTCTTTGCACTCCCGAGCGAAGTCGAGGTTCGAAAGTTCGATCCCGTTCGTCGCCGCTTGAATGTGGCTGAATCCCATCCCACGCGCCATCCGCAGCACGTCAAGGAAGCGCGGATAGACGGTCGGTTCGCCGCCGGAAAACTGCACGCAGCGCCCATCGACAGGACGCTCGTCGCGTAGCGTCTGCAACATGCCGCGCACCTGCTCGAAACTCGGTTCGTAAACGTATCCGCTGGTATTTGCATTGGCAAAGCAAACCGGGCAGGTCAGGTTGCAACGATTGGTCAGGTCGAGATTGGCAAGCGCCGTATGCGAGGTGTGCAGCGGGCACAAGCCGCAATCGGTTGGGCAGTTCGCGCCCTGCTCGTTATTCGGATTGGAATTGCCCGCATTGTCGCCGAAATTCCACTCTTCCATCTTGTGATACAGCTTGACGTCGCTGAACACCACATCGCGAAATTCGCCGTGCTCTTCGCAGGTCTTCGCCATCCAGACTTTACCGTTCAGCTCAAACTCACGAGCCGGCAGCACCTTGCGGCACTCGGGACAGAGTGACACCGTATCCTTCGGCAGTCCCTTCACTAAACGCTTGATGGACGCGCCGGTAAGCGTGAATTCAGGCTGAAGAATTTTGAAAGTCGGACGCTTGACGGGAGAGAACGTGGTCGTGCTCACAGCAGCTTTACCTCGCGGTTTCGCAACCAGTGACCTTGGAACGGATTGAGAGCTGCCCTTATTGTGCGCGTTTTCAGGCACTTGGGGATGTGAGGTGCGCCACCGCCGCGTGTGAAGCCGGATTTCAGCGAATGGCGAAAACGCGCATCCAGCGGCGCTCGGCAGAGGATGGATGGGAAGCCTCTGAGCCCGGAGTTGGACCTACTTCTTCTTTTTGGGGGTAGCGAGCTGCTTTTCGAAGAAATCCCCGGCCATCTCGGCGACCTGTTTGTGAACAGCTTCGCGATCGACTCCGGGATTATCGGCGAAGAATTGCGGCATCTTGCTTCTTCCGAGATCGGTTCCGACATCGAGGAACGTGTAATGGCCGACGCCGCCGGGAAGGATCATGAGTTGCGCGCCCTTTATGTTGTTGGCAAAGACCTGCGCGTTCTCCGTCGGCGGAACAATGGAATCGGCAGCTCCCGCCACAATGACGACAGGAATGTCGATTTGCTTGAGGCTTTCAAGATGGAAGGCACGAGCGATAGCCGGAGCGATCGCGAAGATCGCCTTGATCCGCGGATCGCGGTAGGAATCTGCTGCGCGTTGCAGCGACTGTCGCACTTCGGGGCGATCCTTCATCGCTTCGAATTTGTCGACCAGATCGGGCATCTCTGGCGGGTTGCAGGATGCGCGATGTTCGGGCTGTTCGCACCACCCGACCAGCCCCTCGAAATCGGTAGTGCCTCCCGCCAGTTCAAACGTGGTGTACCCTCCGAGCGAGAAACCGGCCGCACCGATACGTTCTCGATCGATCTTGGAACCGAAGCGACGATCCGCGAGCATGCCGTCGATCACCGTGCTGACGTCCTTGGCGCGCTCCCATGCTTCCATGAAGCCTTGTGGGGTGTAGCCCGTGACTGCATTGTTGCCGGGATGGTTCACAGCTACCACGATATTGCCTCGCGCTGCGAGGTAGGTGCCCATCCATGCCATCTGCAGAGCGCTACCACCCGTCCCGTGCGAGAGCGCGATCAGAGGATACGTACCGAAGGAGGGAGCGAGAGATGCATCTTTAGCCGCGCGTCCGGCGAGGAAGAGCGGCGGATCGCCGATCGCCTGATCCTGCTCATCGGCGCTGGCTTCGGAGGGATACCAGATGACGGCCGAGAGGGTGCGCTCCTCGGAGCCTCGCCAGTTGTAGCCCTCAGGTGCGTTGAATTGTCGAACGCTGAAGCCGACGTGACTTAGGACCGGCGGCGCTTTCTGCTTTTCTTTCTTCGAGGCAGCGCCGAGCGAAGGGATGGAGAGAAGGATTGCAACCAGGAAAAGTCGTCGATTGAACAAGGAATTCCTCAACGGCGAACGCCGCTCAACTTCAGAAATTTACTGCACCGCTCCGCCCGCCTTTTGCCAGGCTGCGAAACCGTCATGATAGACCTTGACCTCTTTGAAGCCGCGACTGGCGAGCAGTCCCGCGGCAGCACGACTCGCGGCGCAGACATCGCCTGCGGCCAGCCCACTCTCGTAGACGACGACTGGCTTGTCCTTCGGCAGAGTGGAAACGCCATCGCTGATCTTATTCAGCGGTAGATTCACCGCCCCCGGGATATGCGACTTCGCAAAGTCTTTGGGCTGCCGGATATCGACGAACACCGCTCCCTTTTTCAGCATCTGCTGCGCTGCGGTGGTTGCGATCTCATTTTTCTGCGGGCCCTTCGGCGCATTCTCATCGCAATCGCCGGATGACGCCTGGCCCATGAAAAGTGGATTCGGTGGGGCCGGCGCGAGTCCCGGCACAATCGAGGTTGCCGCGGAGGCGGTCGTCACCGCTTGCTGCTTGGACTCAGGGGCGTTCGCCGGAACTGCCACCGGCTTCGGTGCTGCTTTAACTGCGGGGGGTGACGCCGTTTCAGCCTTGGGAGCGGGTTTTGCGTCCGCCGCTGGCTGGGGCGCTTGCGCTCCGCTCACCATCGCGGTGAACTCCTGCATGTTCAGCCCGCCCACATGCTGCTGCTGGTTGACATAGAAGGTCGGCGTGGCGTTTACATTAACAGCCTTCCCATCGGCGATGTCCTGCTGCACGCGTTGCGCTTTCGCCCCACTGTCGAGACAGGCGTTGAACTTGGCGGTATCGAGACCAATATCCTGCGCGTAGTACTTCAACTGCACCACCGCGAGTTCGCCATACGCCTGGTAGAGGCGATCGTGCATCTGCCAGAACTTTCCCTGATCATCGGCGCATTCTGCGGCTTCAGCGGCTTTCTCGGCGAATTGATGGAATTTCGCCAATGGGAACTCGTGGAAGACGAAACGCACCTGCTTTGGAAAGCGCTTCCGGATTTCCTGGTTGGTAGCCTCGGCAATGATGCACGAAGGACATTGGAAATCCCCGAACTCCACCACCGTGACCGGCGCATTCGCAGGTCCGATGGTATGACTATCCGGTTTCACAAGACGAGTGAGATCCGGCGGAGCTGCGTTGGCGGGAGCTTCGAGCTGCTTCTTCACTTCGGCGGCCGAATGATGCGAGAGCCAAGCAAATGCCGGCACCGCAACTACCAGTGCAATCACGAACAACAACACATTCTGCAGCGCGACACGATGAGTGGCCTTGGGCCCATCCACCGCTGGCTTGCTGATTTCGATGGCAAGCAAAATGAACACAAACGCGATGGCAATCTGCTGCGCGATACACCACGCGCACCAGGCGTGAATGCTGAAAGCTTCAAGGCTAGTGAAATACAGCGAGATCACCACGCCGGCCGCGGAAATTCCAAACGCCAGCTTGCGCATCAGCCCACTCAAGTGCGGAGCGACGAACGGCTCAACCAGCAGCAGCACAACCAGCGCGGCATACATCGCGACGCCGAAGGCCGGGGTTGGAATGCCTCCCCAGAACGCGAAGCGGCTGGCGCGCACTTCGTCGCAGCCGGTGCCCAGGCAGACAAGCGGATGCGTAGGTGAGGTATAGACCCACCACAGGTAAGCCGAATCGAACAGGCCGAAGAGGCTGAAGACAAGAGCAAGAGTCTTGCGCATAGGTCCTGTCTATTATCGCAGGAACCGTCGCAACGGCCACTAGTAGCGCCAGATCACGTCCACGGCGAAGGTGAGTTGGCTGCGACGGGTGCCGTTGTCGTAAGGCGATGCGTCGTAAGCGTGCTCCCATCGAAGTTCCGGGCGAATCGTGACGACATCCGAAAGCCAATGCCCAAACGTGATGGCATGCTCGGAGTAGAGCGACTTGTAGCCGGTGCGCTGGCCCGCCTTGTCTTCGAAGATTTCGTTCCGGATCGAGATGTAATTTTTCTTCGAGAACTCTCGCTGTAGATAATTCACCCCGCTCCACACCGGCGCGAAGCAACGGATTTGTCCGGGTGAGCAGATCGCGCCGTTCGCGTTTGGTTCCGTAGGCAGGGGGCCGCCCACCGCCGGCACATCGCGCATGTACTCGTAGTAGGTTTCGGTCGCCATGTGCCAATGCTGGTTGAATTTGTGGTACCAGGTGTTCACGAAGAGTTGGACGTTGTTGTAGGCATAGCGCCCGCTGTTGATGCCACTCGCACAGGGGTAGACATTGTCGTTCCCATGATTGAATGTGTAACTCACACACGCAGTGAGAGAAGGCTTACCGCCGCGCGCCCATGGAGCAATATCGTTTCCTGCCGAAATGCCGAGGTTGAAAAGCCAGCGATCATTGAGCTTCAACGTGGTAATCACGCCGGTCTGCGTGAAGGGGTCGTAGGAAAACAGTAGCGAGTGGCTATACGTGTAGTTGTTTACTGCGAGTTGCGCCTCGATGTCGGGTACCGAGATATATCGACCGACGCGAATATTAAATCCACCGGCAATATGCGGATCGTAAAGATCGGCGTAGACCATCAGCGGGTCGTCGCCATATTGCCTTCCCTGCTGCAGCAGCTGTTGACTGAACCATCCTTTCGCAGTGGTGAAGTGATAATCGATCCCGTACATGTTGCCGACGCGGAAGCCCCAGTCGAGATGATCGGTCTGCACCGTGTCCGGCACACGGTCTACGTAAGTAACCAGCTGATCCAGCTCAATCCGGTTCGCATAAAAGTTGTAACCCTCGGGCAGATTCGAATGTTTCGAGGTACTGAAATCGAAACCAGGATTGATCCATCCATAGATTTGAATGCGGCTCTTCTTCCACCAATCGCCGTTCGGCCCGGACTCAAGGGCGCGCATTAACGGATAATTCGTAGTGTTGGTGGCGCCGATTGTCGAGCTGCCACCGTAGTTCCAATCTGCATTCGGAAACGGCGGCGCATCGAGCGGAGCCTGCGGAATGCGACGCGGCGCCGATTCGCCGTCACCTGTCTCTTGCAACTCTTGCTTGCAGGCTTCGTAGAGCCGCTGAAAGAAATTTCCGTTGAGGGTGGTTGTTTGCGCGAGTGCATTCGTGCAAACGAGTAGTAGAGCGGCCAGGATCGAGAGTCGCATCAGCATCCGGAGAAATCCAAAACCGATTGGAATCGGAGCTGCTGCTCCTGGTTGCGGACGCGTGAGAGAAAGCTATAAAGAGTTCATAAAATCCAGACCTGCTGTTGGAACGCCATCCGCAGCTCTGCTTCTAATCAGGGATGGAACAGGATCTCGAAGTCCAATCTGTTTACGAAGGTCCCGAGCGGCGACAACACGATCCTGAACTGGCGCGGCGCATGCTCAAGGGGCTCAACAAGCCGGTAAAGCATGGAGTGTTTCGTTCACTCGGGCTCGGCCTCATTACTGGCGCTGCCGACGACGATCCTTCCGCAATCGGCACCTACGCGGCAGCAGGCGCGACCTTGGGTCCCTCGTTCTTGTGGACCGCGCCAATCACCTTCCCCATGATGTTTGCGGTTGTGTATCTGTCCGGCAAGCTCGGGCAGGTGGCCGGCAAAGGATTGTTCGCTGTCATTCGCGAACACTATCCGCGCTGGCTGCTGTACGGATCGTTAATTGGCGTGTTGATCGGCAACATCATCGAAGCTGGAGCCGATCTGGGCGGCATGGCGGCGGCGCTGAACGTGATCGTTCCGGTGCCCATCGGATGGATCGTCGTCGGCGTGACCCTCACGATTCTCGGTCTCCAGATCTGGGGATCGTACACGCTCATCCGTAGCGTATTCCGATGGCTCGCACTTGCGCTGCTCGCCTACGTGGGATCGGCATTGCTCGCAAAGCCGGAACTGTGGCCGGTCTTGAAGGGCACCTTCGTTCCTCACATTTACTTCACCAAAGAGTTTCTCTCGATGCTGGTTGCGGTGATCGGCACCACGCTATCGGCGTATCTCTACACATGGCAGTCGAACCAGGATGTGGAAGAAGACATTTCCATGGGCCGACGCCGGTTGACGGATCGTATCGGAACAACCAAGGAAGAACTTCGCCACACCGCTCGCGATGTTGGATTCGGCATGTTCTTCTCCAACCTCGTGATGTACTTCATCATCCTCTCGACCGCGGCGACGCTGTTCCACTTGGGAAAGACGGATATCAACACAGCGGCTGATGCCGCGCAAGCCTTGCGACCCTTCGCAGGAAACGCCGCTGGTTTGCTCTTCGCCATCGGTGTGATCGGCGTTGGCTTCCTGGCTGTGCCTGTCATGACGATCGGCGCGGCCTATGACCTCTCGCAAACTTTCGGATGGAAGCATGGCTTGCATGCGAAACCGAAAGAGGCGAAAAAGTTCTATATAGCGATCACTGTTTTTACATTCCTCGCGATGGGATTAAATTTCTTTGGCATCAATCCGATGAAAGCGTTGGTATGGGCCGGGATCGTGCAGGGATTCTCGACCCCGTTCCTCATGCTGCTGGTGATGCTGATCACGAACAACCGAAAGATCATGGGGCCGTGGGTAAATTCGCGGGCAATGAATATTCTGGGCTGGGCAACGACGGTAGCGATCTTTGCGGCAGCTGTGGGGCTGGTGATTGTGACTTGGTTCTAGCGATCGGCCTTAACGCGATGCACCACGTTTCCAGTCAACAACGAACATGACGTTGACGAAAAGGAGTAGGGCAACTCCAGCGAGCACGACGAGCTCCGACGGGTGGGCGATCAGGATGTCAAAGAGGAGAGCCGCCAGCAAGATTGAATTCGCTAACAAAACCTGGTGCTTGCGCTGCATCTTCAGTTTGGTTTCCATGTGTGGGTCAAGCTCCTCGCCCGCAGTTATGGATTTTGCGCAATGACGATGGCCACTGGAAAAGCGTAGGCGATGTTGTGGCCATTGCGGCGGGGCTGCATGTCAATTCGATCTTCGACGAGTGAGTCTTCGTAGAGTCTCCGGCAGCGGGCTTCGTCGCCGGGCTGGCAATACGAGCGTGCGAGGAGGCGATCGAGATCGCCGGCCATGCGTAGCGTTTCAACCTGCGGATCTTTGAGTCCGGCCTGCGAGAAGAGCGTCAGCATCTCTTCAACGGGCAGCGCGCGGACATGCGAGTTGTCGCGCAGCTTCTCCATCCGATTGAAGGCCTCAGCCTTTTCACGTGCAGGTGCGGTATCAACGACCAGGATTCGTCCTCCCTTTCGGCACACTCGTTTCATTTCACTGAGCACCGCGAGCGGTTCGAGAAAGTGATGAAAGGCATAACGGCAAGTGACGAGCGTGAAACTCTCGTCCGCGAATGGCAGACGCGTGACGTCGCCTTCGATCCACGTCAGATTTACTAGATGAAGTTCGCCTTGCAGCTTCCTCGCTTGCCCTAGCATTGCGGGCGTGAGATCGATCCCTGTGGCATGCTTCGCTTTTGAAGCAAGCGCACAGGTTAGGATGCCTGGACCGCTGGCGACATCGAGAACTTCGTCGTTAGCATTCGGAGCCGCAGCCAGCAATATCCGCCCGACGATCGCTTCATTCTTAATCGGCTGCGCGTTGGCATACGCTGCCGCCTGGAAGGTGAACTGCTCGACGACGTTCTCGGTAGGTTTCATGATTCCTGTCACAACTCGAAAAAACAGCACTTTGCGCTTAGTTCAGGATCGGCACTGCCATTCGCGCCATGCTCCGTGAAAATAAATGGAGCGCAGCGCCGGCCACCGTTTGAGGTCGCAGGCTGCGACCTCAAAGCTGTCTCGAGCCATACAACGCGCTTCCTAATTCTGCGCCTGCGCGAGAATCGTGGCCGCCCACAAACGTGGTACTCCGCTCCGACGATCCCGTTTATTTCGCACAAAAGCAAAAACCCCGCGATATGCGGGGTCTTTGCGAGTTCCAGATCGAGCGACTTAGTCGCCCATCACTTCTTCTTCCGTGTTCACCACCGGAGCCGCCGGCTTGATGCCGCCCAGCGAGGTCAGAGGGATGAAGCCCTCTTGCGGAGGCGCTACCTTCTCGCCCAGGACGTGCTCTTTGTAGAGAGACATCATGCGGGCATTTTCGGCTTCCTGCTTCAATGCGTCGGCCGACTTCATCTTCGCGTCGCGGGCGCGGGTCTTTTCTTCGCGCGCCGTCTTTGCGATACCGAGGTCGTCGAGGGTGTGGTTGCGTTCCGCGTGCACGTGCTCTTCGTTCAAGTTGAGCGAGTGGGCTTCGGTGGTCATCGCCACTTTCTTATTTCCGGCGAAGATCTCGTGACGGCCATGCTCCTCGTACCACTTGGTGAGAGTGGCG
>ODAK010008698.1_pt1 | contig 10134 bp, 4 predicted proteins | sample 1539591 | NCBI WGS metagenome assembly ODAK01 (sample SAMEA3539303, study PRJEB22396) | soil metagenome | biome: tundra; feature: field; material: soil | place: USA | collected 2010-05 | depth 0.15 m | reverse complement strand
GCCACTCGCAGCCCTATCGATGGCCTCGTTCTCTCCATCTTCGCATTAGAGCAGGGGTCGCCTTAGGGTCAGGGAAACGGAGTAATGCCCGGATCGTGCCAGCCCTGAACTTCCCTTTTTGATAACAAGATTGAGACCAGCGCTTTCATTTTTTGGTCGATCCTGGCGGGTGGCCCACCGGTGGCCCACCCTTGACCCGCCTATCACCGAGGGTGCCCCATCCTTCGATTTTTTCGAAGGGTGGGATGCGACGAGCCCGACCCGGCCTGTTCCCGATTCCCGGTCAATCTCTTGGGTGACGGCCGAGACGCGGATTCAATCCCGAATCTTGAAGGAACCGGATATTTCATTCTTCCAATTGCAGATCTTTACGACCATTCGGCGCAGACTATTCATAGGAGAGTCCGCGATGACCACAGCATCGATGGCAGAACGCCAACTTGGTCGAAACCATCCCTTCTCGGCGCAACCATGGATGCACTCCACATCCCTTTTTAGGCGAAGGACGAGCGAAGAGCCAATGCTCCCCCACCCCCCTACCCCTCCACCACACGGTCTTGCAGGCCAAGAGTTCATGTAAGCCACACATAATGAATAGCTTGTAAAAAATACATGTTAACCAATCGGTAACAACACACCCGGATTTCAGCTCGTTTTGAAGCAAAAATCCCTCTTTTTTCTCTGGAAACCGCCGACATAGACTAGGCAGCGGCCGATGCGGCTGCGGCGTCCATTGCCGGCGGCTTGGCGCCTTTGATTACCAGCCATAGCATGAGCGCGATTTCCCCGAAGAAGGCGGGTTGGGAAATGGCAAATACCTTGTCCTGGTATTCGGGCCAAAGGGTGCCGGCAAGGCTCAGGGCAATGTAGGTGAAACCGCAGAGGGCCAGCCACACGCCCAGAAACCGCGGCAGGAAACGCGATCTGTAGACGAGCAGGGCTAACGGGAGGAGCCATACTCCCCAGAGCATCTCGGCGGCGGTGTTTTGACCGTCTCTCAGCTTGAGAAAGAGCAGGGCCAGGGCTTCCCGCTGCGGCTTGTCGAATACGGACAGGAAGTCGGCGTTGCGGACGACCATCAACACGCCGAAGTCGTCTACCACGCCGACGAAATAGATGAGGGCCGGCATGACGCCGCCGAAGATCACCACCTGGACGGCGAGATTCCGGTTCACTCCCGCGAACAACCGGTAAAAGGCGAGTGTGAGCAGAACCAGGACGACCGCGCCGACGAGGTCGGCCGCGATACCCAGGCGGAAGAGCATCTCGTGAGCGGCGATGTTGTTGACCGTTGCGCCCGCGTTCCCCGTGACGAACAGTTTGTTGGGAATGTAAATGAGGCGCAGTGGGCCAATGAGGACAAGCAGCAGGTACCAGAATCCTGCGACCCTGCCTGGGTTATCGGTTGCGCGCATGTTCCCCCTGTTTCGGCGCCTGGTCCAGGCGTCAGGCAATTGATACGGCGAGGGCTGTCAAAATGTTTCGTTATGCGGCGAAAATCGGGAATTTGCGGGGATGAACCTCTGCAACGAGGTCTGGGCGGGTTCTAAACTAAAGGGAAGATCACGCTACTTTACGGCCGCAAGCTCTGAGGCTTTGGCACGTTCGGCTTCGGAGTCGGCGGAGCGGCCCTGGCGGTCATAAGCTGCTGCAAGCTGGATATGGGCTTGGGCAAAGGTGGGGTCGGCAGCAACCGCTTCCTGGTAGCGAGCGACCGCGTCGGCGACCTGGCCGCGCAGCAGCAGTTGATTGCCGGCATTCATCGCGAATGAGGCCTTTTGGCGATTGACGGCGGCGCGGCTTAGCTCGGCCGCATGGCGGCGATACTCGGCTGTCTCAGAGCGAAGCTGCGCGGCATGCGCGCGCTCGGATTCGGCCTTTGGTTTGTCGCCGGACGCATCGGCGGCGTCTGCCTCAGCCAGAGCGGCACTGGCCTGGCTGGCCAGCACGGCGGCCAGGGTAACGGCTGGGCCGGGTTGGCCAGGCATCAGGGCGACAGCTTTATGTAAAGCCTCGGCGGCCTCGTCGAGACGCGAGGCCTGCTTGAGGACGCTGCCCAGGATGGCCCAGGCATCGCCATTTCCAGGGCGCAGAGCGACAGCCTTCTTAAGTTCGGCGGCAGCCTCATCCAATCTCCCAGTCTGCATATAAAGGATGCCTAGCGTGTAAGGCGGATCCTCGAGGGTGCGGTCCATTTGGCCGGCGCGAACAAGTTCCGCGATGGCGTCATCTGCGCGGTCTTTGAATTTATATGCCAGGCCAAGGTCATAGTGGAGTTGCGGGTCGTTGGGGTCCAAGGCCAATGCGGCCTGAAAGTCGCCGATGGCCTCGTCGAAGGCGGAAAGCTGCACGTGGGCCACACCCTCGTCTTTGTAGATGGTCGCGTCTTTTGGGGCCGCGGACTGCGCCTGCTTGAGGTAAACGAGACCCTCCTTTGCCTTGCCGCTGAGGGTGAGAGCCAGCCCCAGGTTGGTCATCGCGCCCGGATTGTTCGGGTCACGCTCGATGGCCTTTTGGAACCACGGGATGGCTTCCTGTTGACGACCTGTCCGTTGCAACGCCATGGCTAATTCGTTTTGAACACCGGGGAGATTGGGGTCGAGCTTTGCCGCTTGCTCCAGGTGCAATGTTGCCGATTCGTCTTGGCCCACGGCGGCGAGGGTGCGGCCATATTCAAAGTGGGCCAATGCATTGGCGGGCTCGAGGTTGACGGCGGCCGCAAGAGACGAAAGCGCGGCGTCATATGACTTTTGATTGCGGAGCACGATGCCGAGGTGAACGCGGGCCGGCGCATACGAGCCATCCATTGCAACAGCGTGCTCGAAGATGGGTTGCGCCTGCTTCCAATTCGCTGACTGGGCATAGAGGGAGCCGAGATCATCGAGAAGGTCTGCACGGCCTTCCGCCCGCTCCACTGACGTCTCAAGCAATGCAATCGCCTCGGCCTTCTTGCCCACGGCTGCCAGCGATCGGGCGTACGCCTGCAGGAAGGCCGGATCGACCGGATGCTGCACCGGCTTTTGTGATGCCTTGAAAACTGCTTCGAAGTGAGGGATTGCCCTGCCCGGCTCGCCGGCCTTCAGGCAGGCCAGGGCGAGGTTGGTCTCGATGGCCTGATCGGCAGGCTTGAGCTTGAGAGCGGACTCGAATTCGGGGATCGCTTCGGCCGGCTTGCCCAGTTCGCCCAGAACCGCCCCCAGAGCTTCATGGGCTTCGGGGATTCGCGGAGCCAGGCGCGCTGCCTCGGCAAATCGAGCGCGAGCCTCGGGCAGATTTCCCGCTTGTCGCGCGGCAAAGCCTGCACGAAAAGCAGCATCGGCCCGCGTGAGCGCCCCACGGTTGGGCGGGGCCGGCTTCTGCGGGGCCTGCGCCGGAAGCAGGGGAATCAGCGCAGCCAGAATGGCGATCAGAAGAGTGTAAGTATGCTTGCGGTCGACTTTCATTCGTTATTTTCCCGCCGCATGGGGAATTTGTTTATGCTGCAGGTCCACCACCAGCTTGAATTCCCGAACGGCTTCTTCTTTCTGGCCGGTCGAGCGGTAAGCCTGTCCGAGCAAGTTATGCGTAACGTAGTTAGAAGGGTCCATCTTGACGGCTCGATCAAGGTAATGGAGAGCTTGAACGGGCTGCTTGAGCTTCAGGAAGGCTTCGCCAAGCAGAATGTAAGGGCCAGTCGAGTTAGGCTCGAGCAGGACTGCGCGGTTCAAAGCCTGTAGGGCTTCGGTATTTTGGCTGTTTCGGAGATAGGCGTCTCCGAGCCGGTCGTAGAGGACTCCATTCAACGGGTTCAGCTTGCGCTCGGCCTCGAGTTCCTGAATGGCAGCAGGTATATCGCCTTTGGCCAGCGCTACCTCGCCCAAAAGTTGGTGGGCCAATGGCAGGGATGGATTGATTTCGAGCGCTTTGCTAGCTTCCGTAGCCGCCTCTTCTGTGTGCTCACGGCGCAGAAAGAGGCGCGCCGCCAGCAAATAAGCCTCGGCGGATTCGGGAGGGAAGCCATATTGTGCAGCAAAGGCATGGCGGGCGTCGCTGTAGCGTTGTAGATCCGAATAGCAAAGCCCCAGAACATATTGTGGGTCGATGTTGGCTGGCTCCACGGACGCGCGTGCCTTTTCGAGGAAGGGCAAAGCCTCAGCAAATCGCCCCAGGCGGAAGAGACTCACGCCGAGCATTTCGATGGATTCCCGATCATCGGGGTTCTGGGAGGCGGCCTTGCTGAATGCCTCAATCGCCTCCCGAAACTGCTCCTTTTGATAAGAAATCATTCCGCGCAGCCGCTCGACACCGGCCGGTTCCGGGAGTTGCGCGGCCAGTTGGTCGAGTTGCGCCAGGGCCTGGTCAAGGCGGCCTTTGGCCGCAAGCTCCTGCGCGGACTCGAAAGTCGCGGGCACAGACGCCGCCGTTTCGCCGCCGGGCAAAGGTGCGTTTTGCGATGTCTGAGCACTGGCAACGAGCGTCGTTAATGCGACCAGTAACCCGGCAATCAAAGTTCGTTCCATGCTTCAAGCCTGTCTTGCAGTCTAGCTCTTGAGACTGGAGTTGAAACAAAAAGGGGAGCCGAAGCTCCCCTCGAAGTTACTTACTTCTCCTTCGCCGAATTAGAACTGTACGCGGAGTGAGAACTCAAGTTGACGCGGCACACCACCCGGCGCCTCACCGCTGATGGGGCCGTTCTTGAAGATATCCTGGTTGTTGGGATTGGCCGCGTTGATGTGGTTGAAGGCGTTGAAGGCATCCATGCGGAACTTGGTGGCGATGCTTTCGTGAATGGTGAAGGCCTTGGTAATAGCCAGGTCGGTGTTGAAGAACGAGGGGCCGGTGTATGTGTCAATGCCAGCGTTCCCAATGACGTCCAGTCCTGGGAAGGAGAAAGTCCCGTTGCTCGTTGGTTGTGGGTCCCACATGTGCCGCGTGTGGGCCACAGGGTCGAAAGCGGTCAGGCTGGTTTTCATGTGGCCGTGGGCGTTGGGACGGCACGGAGCCGAAGTTCCGCCGACATTATGGTTGCAGTCCTGCGGGTTCCAATCCGCGGGTTGTTTGCCGGGGCCGGGCCATGGATTGAATTGGCCATACCCGAGGGTGAATGGCAGGCCGCCCGACCAGTTCAGCACGGTGCTTAATTGGTAGCCGCCGACGATAAGGTCGGCCATCCGGCTGACACCGGCGCCATACTGCTTGCCTTTGCCAAAGGGGAAGTCGTAGCTGCCGTAGATGGTGAGTTGCTGGTCGCGAACGTTGCTATCGCGGCCATGGACAGCCCTCTTGTCCCAGGTGGAATAGCCACCTTGATCGTCGAATGCGGCAGCCCACTCGTAGTTGCCCGTGATGGCAAGGCCCTTGGAGAACTGCTGCGCCAGGGTTACCTGCAAAGCGTCGAACTCAGTGTTGAGATCGCCGCTGTAGTTGGTGATTCCCTGCGTCCAGCCGCACATGCCGGCTTGGAGGTTCGGATCGCCGTCCGTGGTTTGAAGGTCCCCGATTGAGATGTACGCGGGATCCTGACAAGCCTTCAATGAACTGCCGTAGTAGCGCTGCAGGAAGTTTCCCTTGGACACTCCTCCGGTATACCCAGGGGCGGGGGCTGCGCTCCCGTTCGGGTCCCAGTTCAAAGATTGTCCGGTTTCGCTGAATGCGCCGGGCAGGAATAACGCTGCTTCATTGGGATTGGTATTGTTGTTATCGCCGTCACCCAGCGTATGTGTCCCTTTGTTGCCCACGTATGCGATGGTCAGCGTCAGGGTCTGGGTAATGGCGCGCTGGGCGCTCAGGTTCCAGGCGTCGATGGTGGGGAAATGAAGCGGGTTGGGGCGAGCCTTGGGGCTCACGTTATACCCAGGCGCAGGCAGAAGGCCGTTCGACGGGACGGTGGGGAAGACATAAGCGGGCGGCCCCGCCAGCGCGGCTGTTCCACCCCGCTTGGTTAGCGATGGCGATCCCGGTCCCAGAGAGAATTCGTAGTCAGTGCTGCCGCCAGGCTCGCTGAGTTGCTGGTTGGCCAGAACCGGGAGGTTCTGCGTGACCACGTGGCCGAAGATGGAACCGAAGACGCCCGTATCGAAGCTGCGTCCGTATCCGGCGCGAAGCACCGTCTTCGGACCAAGTTGGTAGGTCGCGCCAATACGAGGCGCGAACTGCTTCTTCATCTCGATGCCCCAGCCCATGTTGGTGCCGATGCCGCCAATGCCGGCCACGTGCATATAGCCGTCAGCCAGATTCATCAATGAGCCGTTGCCGGGGCCGTTTACGCTCTCCGGGAAGTAGAGTTCCCAGCGAAGGCCCAGGTTCACCGTCAGGTTATGCGTTGCGCGCCAGGTATCCTGCGCATAGAAGAAGGTGCGCTTCTGGAATTCCTTGGCGTTGGTGGATGTTGAAACGTAGCGGCCGAAGCTGGGCACGTCGCCGAGCATGAAGGTGGCCCAGCCGAGCCCGTTGGACCCAGCGTTCGACGTGGGCCCGGTTTTGAAGTTCAACTGCCCGGCCCGGTCCGTATCGGAAGGTACGCGCAGATTCCGGGCATAGCGCAGATCGGCGCCAATCTTGAGCGAGTGATTCCCCTTGATAATGGTCCAGTTGTTGACGACCTGTCCCTGGTCTTCGCGCTGTGCCAAGGGGCAGTTGCAGCGGTTGATGCCCAGGCCGGCGCCAATCAGCGCCTCGTTCCCTGTGTTGTCGCTGCCGCCGTTGAATGGGGAGTACATGATAAAGCCCGGCGAGCCGGAGGTGAAGTTGCCATTGATGTTGATCCCCGGGATATTCAACGTATCGGAGGCAAAATTCACACCCTGGTCATACTTGCTGTCGATGACGTTGTATCGATAGTAGCCCAGGCGGAAGTCGGTCAGCAGGTTGGGGCCGAGTGCAATATCCATGCCCGAGGCCAGACTGTCGTTTGCGCCAGTGGAGTTGCCTCCATACGGTGGGGAACCGAGACCGAATCCAGGTCCTCCCGCGTCCCCGAACATGACCTTGCCCGTCAGCGTGTCAGTGAACCGTGAGAAGCGCCCGAAGGCATGTGCCTTCTGGTTGAGTGTGTAGTCACCCCGAACCGTCCATTGGTCGCTGTTGAACAAACCTGTGCCCGTCCCGGCGAAGTTATTCAGGATGGATCCGACGCCGGTGCTGCCGCCTGTATTCGGCGCGTAGGGTTGCAGAAGCTTCAAAAGCGCAAGCGCTTGCGGTGACAGCAGCGAGGTTGGGATCACGTTAGCCGCAAACGCAGTGTTAGTTGCCGCGGATGTGTCGGCGGTGTTGTTGTAGATGAGTTGGCTGACCCCATACGCCTTCGCGTAGTCGCTGAAGTCGCAACCGGCAATCCCCGAAGGGCCGGTGGTGCCCAGGCAACTGCTCATCATCAGTGAGGTTGGTACTGCATCTGTATTCGATGTGCCTACCTTCTGGCGTTGCGCTTCATAGTTAAAGAAGAAGAAGGCCCTGTCTCTGATGACCGGTCCTCCGATTGATCCGCCGAAGCGATTCTTGAGTCCGGGAGGAATCGGCTGGGGACCTGGTTGCTCTGTGTAGGGGTCGCGGGCCAGGTTCGCGTTGCCGGTGCGGAAATCATAAGCGCTGCCGTGGAATTTGTTCGTGCCTGACCGCGTTTGGGCAGTAACTACCGCGGAGACGGCCTTGCCTAGCTCGGCATCGTAGTTCTGCGTGGAGATCTTGGTTTCAGTTATCGCGTCCATCGCCGGGTTGATGACGATGATGCCCAGGATTGGGTCCTGGTTATCGGTGCCGTCCAGCTCAAAGGCGGTGCCACCGAAGGCCTGGCCGTCGACCTGAATCTGCTTCGAGCCCTGGGGGTTTTCATCGGCCGCGTGGGACCAGCCCAGAAGCTGGGCGCCCGGCAGCAACAGTTGCAGGTTGGTGAAGTTCTGATCGCCCACTGGGAGGCTGGAAACCTGTTGCTGGTCGAACACGGTGGATACATCGGCGCGATCGGTTTTCAACTCCGGCTGCGACTCCGCGTTCACTTCCACGGTTTGGGTTTCGCCGCCGATTTCAAGTGCGGGATCGATGCGAGGCGCGGTATCTGCCTGCACCGAAACACCTTTGGTCTCAAAAGACTTGAAGCCCTTGGCCGTGACCTTGAGATCGTAAACATCAGGGATCAGGTGGGGAACGCTGTAATCACCCGAGGCATTGGAGGTGGCTGTAACTACGGTGCCTTTGGCCTCGTCGGTAACCGTAACCGTGGCATCTGGAATAGCAGCCCCGGTCGCATCGGTCACAGTGCCGAAGATCGATCCGTAGACCGATTGTGCACTGGCCGGTGTGATGAGAAGGGGAATCATGCAGGCAAATACCGCCAGCACGAATGCCGTACGCAGAATCTTGTTCATGCGGTCTCCTGAAAAAACACAATGCTTTTTGGTTTTGGTTTGTTTTTTGGTGCAACTGCTGGTCTGTTCGTTCGTAGCCAGCTTGCAGGGAGGCAAGGCCCGCCTGCCTTGACGGCAGGATCGCGAAAATCCGGTCTAAATGGCTCCCAGGGAAGAAGGGGAAGTGCGAGAGCCAGGAGCGTTAGCCCCGGAACACGCTAAACATACCTAAAAAAAGCAGTTGCTGTCAACGGATGTAAGGTAAAAGTTCGCAAGAAAACAGTAAATTTTGAGGGCTTTCAATACTCCCGGCACCGTGCTGTATCAAATAGCACACTTCCGGCATTTTCGTGGAAGGCGTGGATGCTTAAGCACCGGAAGGCGCTATTCCTTTCCGCAACTCCGCTTGCCGGAACGAATTTCCGCTGTCATGGCAAGTGCCTGGCTGTTATCCGGCGCAAAAACCAGCACACGATCGAGCGTGGCTAACGCCGATTTGCGTTGTCCTGCGCCGCACTGGACCACCGCCAGGTTGAGCCCCGCGCCCAATTGCACTGGATCGTGGCTGAACACCCCTTCCCACAGTTGGGTCGCCTCGGCAATGTGATGCCGCCCGGCCTCGATGAGCGCCAGGTTCCCGGCAGCGAGCGAATTGTAGTTGTCGTCGGCCAATGCCTTCCGGTATTGCTCGGCCGCCTTATCCGTGAGCCCGGCTACCTGATAGAGAAAGCCAAGTTGGGCGTGGAGCTCATGGTCACGCGGCGCGCCTTCGGCCTGCTGTTCCGCACTGCGCAGCAACTCAGCTGCGCGCGCCGCGGCATGGCTATCGCCTCGAGCGGCCATTTGCGCATAAGCAAGCCCGAGATCCCGGTCACTGGCGGAGAAACCGCCAACAACTTCAAGATCGCCGGTAGTGGCCAGCGGCAGAGCATCCTGGGTAACGCGCTTTTTGATCCGATGGTCTGTTACCTGCTCATGCGCAATGTCGTTCGACGGAGGGCGGGCCATGTGGCATGCGGTGCAGTCGGGGTTTTCAGGATGATGCTTCGCGGCAATATTGTGGCAGCGCAGACAACGGTCGCGGTAGAAGCCGACGCGCTCCGCTGCCGAGGGCGAGGTGTGCGGATCGTGGCAAGTGGTGCAGGTCAGCCGATCACCGGATTCCTGCTTGCACCGAGACTTCAGCAGTGCCTCATATTGACTCGTGGCCCGCCCGCCGGAACCACTCTCGCCGCGATGAACAAAATAAAGTGTGTAATCGAATAGATTGTCGCCAGGCACAAAGTCCTGGGCCTGCTTGCCCAGCCGCAGCACGGCGGCCTGTCCTTCAAGATGGCAGTTCAGGCACACCGAGTCTCGCAGCACCGGTTGCAGAGCGTCGATATCAAGCATCTTTGCTTTGCCGCCTGATGCAATGTGCTTCGCTCCATCGCCATGGCAGGCGGTGCAGGTGATTCCTCCGTGGGCAAACGGTGCGGCCGCATAATGGTTGCGCGCGTCGCTCAGAGCCTGGGCCACCGAGGATGCGTGGCAATGCAGACAGCCCGGGTCAACGAGGAGAGTCAGCGGCATCTCCTTGGTGGTCAGGTAGTTCGGCGTCATATCCCAGAGCTGCTTTTTGGCGTGCCAGTTAATCGGCGCCTCGAACCAATAGCCCTGCTGCTCGAAGAGATAAGTGCGGCCACGCTTGCCGGAGCCAAGGAAGTATTTGAACTCTATTCGGCCCTTCAGCTCGCCGTCAGTTTCCCTCTCATAGCTTAGCCAGATGCGGCCTGCCTGCTCGAAAACCCGGTAATGAATGCCCGAAGCGAGG
>ODAK010008696.1_pt1 | contig 10135 bp, 8 predicted proteins | sample 1539591 | NCBI WGS metagenome assembly ODAK01 (sample SAMEA3539303, study PRJEB22396) | soil metagenome | biome: tundra; feature: field; material: soil | place: USA | collected 2010-05 | depth 0.15 m | reverse complement strand
ACCCGCGGGATGCTTTCGAGATAAGCCTTCCAACTCATGCCGGCTTGTCCCATGACGCGCGCAAGATTGTTGTCATCGACGGTCGTTGCGAAATCAAGATCGTTGGTGACGTCCAAGCCCACGGTGAGCATGAAATAGTTTCCGATCGAAGGGTGAAGATCGGCGTAGAAGTTGCTGGCGACTGAATATTCCGCGGCCAACTGGTTCATGAAAGGAGCGTGTTGGTTTCCGATGATCGCGGTGTAGCGCTGGTTCTCAAGGACGACGAGCACAACGTTGCGAGCAACAGGCCTGATAGAAGTGAGCGGCGCTGGCGGTTGATTGGCTAGATTCATTCCGCGACAACCGGCCAGAAATGTAAGCGAGATAACTGTGAACCATCGGCGAAGTGACTGCATGGCCAGATCCTGGAATCGTGAAGTACTGAATGTTGGAAATTAAAAGCAGAGCTGCTGGTTGTCTCAACTAGGTACTTATGTCTGGGGAAACCCGCATCGGCAAGGCACTCGTGGAAATATCGTCCATCTTCCTGCGTTGAGGTAAGACTTGACGAAGAAAACGACTTTCTAGCTGGCAGTTCAGCTACTTGGAATTCTAGGGTGACCTGCCTTCATTCGGTGAAACCGCGAAGAACATTCTGAAGCCGAATGCCGGGGGTTGCCAGACCAGCGTCGCCTTCCAGATGGACGGCAATTCTCAACCGGCTGATTTGGGCTTACCAGATGACGCTGAATTACTTGTAAATATGGACTTACGCACGGCAAACAGGGGCGCTGCGGCGTCGTTTTTTGATTGCACCGTATTGACCTCACCCCGCTATGTGACCGCCCTCACTGCCGAAAGTTCACGCTGGCGGCAACATCGTGGCGGAGAAAAGTGTCCCCACATCATGGGTCTAATGACGCTTTCTTACTTCCATGAAAAAAGTTCTGATTCTTGGAGCCGCAGGCAGGGACTTCCATAACTTTAACGTTGTCTTCCGTCATAACCCGGAATACCAGGTCGTCGCCTTTACCGCAGCGCAGATCCCCGACATTGCAAACAAAACCTATCCGCCGGTACTGGCGGGCAAGCTCTATCCCAAGGGAATCCCCATCGTAGAAGAAGAAAAGATGGAGCAGATCATCCGCGATGAAGCCGTGGATGTGGTGGTGTTCTCTTATAGCGACGTAAAGCATGAAACCCTGATGCACCTGGCGTCGCGCGCGGTCGCGACTGGTGCGGATTTCTGGCTATTAGGTGCGGAACGAACGGAATTGAAGTCAAAGGTCCCCGTGATCTCGGTATGCGCGGTACGCACGGGATGCGGCAAGAGTCCGGTATCGCGGCGTATTGCTGCGGAATTGAAACAACATGGCTGGCACCCGGTGGTGATTCGTCACCCCATGCCGTATGGCGATCTTGCGCTGCAACACGCACAGCGTTTTGCCACCCTCGATGACCTGATCCTGCACGATTGCACCATCGAAGAGCGCGAAGAATACGAACCGCACATTATTGAAGGCCGCACGGTTTACGCAGGCGTGGATTATGAAGAGATCCTGCGCATGGCGGAAAACGAAGGCGACGTCATTCTCTGGGATGGCGGCAATAACGACACGCCGTTCTACAAGAGCGACCTCGAAATCGTGGTGCTCGATCCGCATCGTCCGGGACACGAATTGGCCTACTATCCCGGCGAAGTGAATTTCCGCTCTGCCTCGGTTCTGATCATTAATAAGGTGGACACTGCGAACCGGGAGAATGTGGAAACCGTTCGCAAGAACGTCGCGAAGTTTAACCCGAATGCACAGGTTATCGAGACTGCCTGCAAGGTCACGGTTCCGGATCCTGAACTGGTGCGCGGCAAGCGCGTGCTGGTGGTGGAGGACGGTCCAACACTTACGCATGGCGAAATGCCATACGGAGCAGGCGTGGTTGCAGCCAAGAATTATGGGGCGGTCACCATGGTCGATCCACGTCCGTTTGCCATGGGCTCGATCAAGAAAACGTTCGAAAAGTTTCCGCATCTTGGACGCGTGCTGCCAGCCATGGGTTATAGCGATCAGCAACGGCATGAACTCGAGCAGACGATCGCGAACACGCCGTGCGACTTGGTGTTGATTGCCACGCCGATCGATTTGGCAAAAGCGATCAAGATCGAGAAGCCGGCGATGCGCGTTGGCTACGAAGTCGAGGAAGTCGGTGGCCGCGCGCTTACGGATCTCATCGACAAATTCACGACGGATCACAAGCCGGCGCCGGTGGGCGCGGGGAGATAGCCGATGTTTGCCTCCGACTTTCTTTCCATTCGCGACTTCACGCCTGCGCAGATTCGACACCTGCTCGATCTCGCGTGCCAGGTCAAGGCGATGCCCGCCGCGTACTCGCGTTCGCTGCGTGGCAAAACTTTGGCGCTGATCTTCGAGAAGCCGTCGTTGCGCACCCGCGTTTCTTTCGACGTGGGCATCCAGCAGCTTGGCGGCTTTTCCATCTATCTCTCACCTGTCGAAATCAATCTTGGCAAACGAGAGAGCGTGTATGACGTTGCCAAGAACCTTGAGCGCATGGTGCAGGGCATCATGATTCGCACCTTCGCGCACAAGATCGTCGACGACATGGCGGCGTTCGCCAGCATTCCCGTTATTAACGGTCTTACCGATTACAGCCACCCGTGCCAGGCGATGGCCGACTACCTGACGATCTTCGAAGCCAAAGGGAGATTGGCAGGGCTGAAGTTGGCCTATGTCGGCGACGGCAACAACGTGGCGCACTCGCTCATGTTCGCAGGCGCGCAACTCGGTGTGCACGTCGCCGTGGCGGCACCCGATGGCTACGAGCCGGATCGCGTCGCGCTGGACTGGGCGCGCAAGCGGGCTGCGGAAACCGGTGGAAGCTGCACCGTCACCAACGATCCAACCATTGCCGTCAGGGATGCCGACGTGGTGTACACCGACGCGTGGACGAGCATGGGACAGGAAGCGGAGGCCGAAGTCCGGCGCAAAATCTTCCTGCCTTACCAGGTCAATGCAAAGCTCTTCGCCAGGGCCAAGGTTGACGCAATCTTTATGCACTGCCTGCCCGCGCATCGGGGAGAAGAGGTGACCGACGAGGTCATCGATTCGCCACGATCGTTCGTCTTCCAGGAGGCAGAAAATCGCCTTCATGCCCAGAAGGCGATCATGCTGGAACTTATGCGCGACGAGTCTGTCGCTGCGCAGGAGCCCAGCGCCACGCAGGAACTGGAGTTGGTGAAGTAGGTCATCACGGGGGACCGGGGTGGAGATTCGGCGGGCTGCGCCGCTCTCCGCCCTACGGTCTGGTGAATTTATGTCGAAGACTGCTTTGATTGCAGTGGGCGGCAACTCTCTGATTCGTGCAGGCGAAAAAGGCACCCTTCAGGAACAGCTGGCAAATACCCGGCGCACTGCCGCGGCAATTGTCGGCTTGGTGAAGCTTGGCTATCGGCTGGTCATCACCCACGGAAATGGTCCGCAAGTCGGGGCGCAACTGCTGCGTTCCGAGCGCGCTTCCGACCTGGTTTACAGCCAAACGCTTGATGTGTGCGGAGCCGCGAGCCAGGGGGAGATCGGCTACCTGCTGGCACAGTCGCTGCGCAACGAACTGACGCGAGAGAAAATCGACGTGCCGGTGGTAAGCCTCGTCACGCAGACGCTGGTTTCCAGCGAAGACCCCGCAATGCTGCACCCGACCAAGCCCATCGGACCTTTCTATTCGCGATCCGACGCCGAAGAAAAACATCGCACATTGGGCTGGACGATCGTCGAAGATGCCGCACGTGGCTATCGACGCGTCGTGCCTTCGCCAGAGCCGATTGAAATCCTGGAACTAGAAATTATCCGCGACCTTATTGGTGACGGTGCGCTGGTGATCTCAACCGGCGGTGGCGGCATTCCCGTGGTTCGCGAAAACGATGAGCTGCGAGGTGTTGAAGCGGTGATTGACAAAGATCGCGCCTCTGCTTTGCTTGCGGCAAAAATGGATGTCGATCTGTTTGCAATCTCGACCGATACCGATTTCGTTTACCTCAACTACCGCAAGCCTGACCAAGTCCCGCTTCGAGCGGTGACGGCCGCGGAGTTGAAGGAGCATTACAATGCCGGGCATTTCCCACCCGGCAACATGGGACCCAAGGTCGAATCGGTTTTGAGTTTCCTTGCGTCCGGCGGAAGGGAAGCGGTGATTACTTCCTTCGAGTACCTCGCGGCTGCGGTCACAGGTTCCGCGGGTACACACATTTTTGCCGAAAAGCCAGCGAAGATGGTTGTCAACAACGTAATTGAGATGCCTGTTACCCGGTAAAACCTATGCAGCTGACCGAACAAGCGACTACACTCTCCAGCAGTTCCGCCCCGCCTTCCATGAGCCTTCGCCACGTTGTCGAGTCGCAGCAGTTCACCGTTCCGCTGTTGATGGAGCTGTTCGATCGCGCGCGACTGATGGAACGCATCGTGGCGCGCGGGGGCACCCTCGACTATCAGAACCGCATTCTCGCCAGCCTGTTTTACCAGCCATCGACACGCACTCGCTTTTCTTTCGAAGCTGCCATGCACCGGCTTGGTGGCCGGGTCCTCTCGACAGAGCATGCGCGTGCGTTTTCGTCAGAGATCGAAAGCGAGCAGGTGGAAGATTCCATCCGCATCATCGGCAGCTATAGCGATGTGATCGTCATTCGTCACCACGAAGAGGGCGGCGCGAGGCGAGCGGCGGCGGTCTCCCCGGTTCCAGTTATCAATGCCGGCGACGGTGATGGCGGTCAGCATCCCACGCAGGCGCTGCTCGATCTCTTCACGATTTATCACGAGCGTCCGATCGAAGGCTTGAGCGTAGCTTTCATCGGAGAACTCGATCGCGGTCGCACGGTGCGCTCGCTGGCTTATCTCCTGGCGAAATTCGATCGGGTGAAGATCTACTTTGTCAGTCCGCCGGAGATGCAGATGAAGCCGGACATCCTTCAATATCTCGATCGGCACAACGTGAAATACGAGTTGGAATCGAGCATCGATCGCGTTGTTGGCGAGGTGGATGTTGTCTACCAGACGCGGATTCGACCCGATCGCGTGAGCAACGTGGCGAGCCGCATGAGATACGCAATCGACTCGAGCGTGCTCGGTAAATTGAAGTCGAATGCGATGATCCTGCACCCGCTGCCGCGTACGGTGGAATTGGATAAGACCGTGGATTCCGATCCGCGGGCGTTCTACTTTAAACAGGCAGCGAACGGGCTTTGTGTCAGAATGGCGCTCTTAACGATGTTGCTGGACCGCTAATACAATACGTCGAGCTCGCGGTCGATGGTTTTATTTGAAGGGGCGGGGTCTCCGGCCCCGACATAGGACCCGGAGAAGAGCGGCGTTGGCCGCGCCCTTTCAAAGATAAACAAATTGGAGAGTTAATATTTTATGCAAGTCATGGATCGTATGCACACCAAGGATTTCATCGAGCTTGAAGAACAATACGGAGCTCACAACTACCACCCACTTGACGTCGTCATCGAGCGCGCCGAGGGCGTTTGGGTTTACGACGTCGAAGGAAACCGTTATCTCGACTGTCTGGCTTCGTATTCCGCGGTAAACCAGGGCCACTGCCATCCGAAAATACTTCAAGCGTTACTTGAACAGGCCAAGAAGGTCACGCTGACTTCGCGGGCTTTCCGCAATGACCAACTTCCGCTGCTTTACCAGGAATTGCACCAGCTTAGCGGGATGGACATGGCGTTGCCGATGAACTCCGGCGCCGAGGCCGTGGAGACCGCCGTGAAGGCCGCGCGTAAGTGGGGCTACAAGGTGAAGGGCATTCCCGAGGGCAAGGCCGAGATCATTGTGTGCTCCAACAATTTCCACGGCCGCACCGTGACCATCGTCAGCTTCTCGACCGACGAACAATATCGCGACGGGTTTGGTCCGTTCACCCCCGGCTTCAAGGTCATTCCTTTTGGCGATGCCAAGGAACTGAAGCACGCCATCACGCCGAACACCTGTGCGTTCCTTGTCGAGCCGATCCAGGGCGAAGCGGGCATTGTGATTCCGCCTGACGGTTTTCTGAAAGAAGCGGCGCAACTCTGTCGCGACCATCGGGTGCTGCTGATCTGCGATGAGATTCAATCTGGTCTGGGCCGAACTGGCAAATTGTTCGCTTATCAGCACGAAGGCATTCGCCCCGACGTTGTCATCGTCGGCAAGGCTCTCTCTGGAGGCTTCTATCCAGTGTCGGCGGTGCTGGCTTCAAAGGAAGTGCTTGGGGTATTCAATCCTGGAGACCACGGCAGTACCTTCGGCGGCAATCCGTTGGCTTGCGCAGTCGCACGGGCTGCAATCAAGGCGTTGGTCGATGAAAAGATGATCGAACGCTCCGAAGAACTGGGCGCGTATTTCCTGAGCCGCCTGAAACAGCTGAAGAGCGACAAGCTAAAAGAAGTTCGTGGTCGCGGTTTGTGGATCGGGATCGAACTTACGGTTGCGGCTCGCCCGTACTGCGAGAAGCTGAAAGAGTTGGGCTTGCTCTGCAAAGAGACGCATGATCATGTGATTCGCATTGCACCGCCGCTGGTGATCACGCGTGAGGAAATAGACTGGGCATTTGAACGGATTAAACAAGTGATCGAGAAGTAGCGTAGAAGCAACTCAAAATGAGGGCTGCTTCGGCGGCCCTTTTTTATTCGATCGCCTTCCGCAATAATCCTGCCGCTCCCGCGATATTCGGCAGCAACTCCTTTGGAATGCTATGCCGCTCCTGCAAATATTCCGGAGCGTTGTAACTCACCCACACCTTGCCATCAGTGTCTTCCCATACCAAGGCCTTCAGAGGGAGATCGAGCGCGAGTGTCGGTGCCGCGACCATCAGCGGCGTTCCTCCTTTCGGACTGCCGAAAATGATCACTTGCGCAAAGTTCATCTGTAAGCCGACCTTGGCGGCTTCACCGCTATGATCGATGCGGGTAAAGATCGTGATGCCCTTGCCGCGGATCTCCCATTCGATCTTTTCCACCGTTTCCTGCGCGGAGAACTTACTGGGAAGATGCACCATGCCGTTTGCGGGCAGGGAAGTCATACGCTCCTCCATTTGCTCCAAAGATACATTCCGAACGCGAATCGACACATGATTTGTGCTGAAGAAGAGCCCCATCTCTCGACGGGGCTGCTGTTTTTATGGACGCTACTGTTTGTGGAACTCGTCTTTATAAATCTCCCCGCCCTTCATCACAAATTTCACGCGTTGTAGTTCGGTGATGTCTTTCAGCGGGTCGCCGCTGACTGCGATTAAATCACCGTATTTGCCGGGAGCGAGAGACCCAATCTTGTCTGCCCATCCCAACAAATCCGGCGCCGCGACGGTGGAGGTCTGGATGGCTTGCAGCGGAGTCATGCCCAGATCGACGTAGCTCGCAAACTCATGCCCGTTGAGCCCGTGCTGATAAACAGCGGCGTCAGTTCCGAACGCCACCTTCACGCCACTGGCAAACGCATGTTGAATATTTTTTCGCAGGAGCGGCAGAACGACATCCATCTTGGCGCGAACGTAGGGCGGGATGCCGATGCGATCGGCATTCTGCGGCAGCCATTCGGTCAGGTAGACGGTGGGTACGAGGTAGGTTCCATGCTGCTTCATCAGCGCGATGGCTTCATCGTTAATGTAGGTGCCGTGCTCGATGGAATCGACCCCAGCTTCCGTGGCCCACATGATGCCCTGCACGCCGTGCGCGTGCGCCGCTACTTTTCGACCGAGGCGGTGCGCTTCGCTGACGATGACTTTCATCTCTTCCAGGGTGTACTGCGAGGCCTGTGGATTGTCGCCCTTCGACATCACGCCGCCGGTTGCCATGAACTTGATAACGTCGGCACCGTACTTAATGTTGTCGCGGACCTTATGCTGCACGGCATCGACGCCGTCTGCAACGCCGTCGGCATACTTGTGATCTTCCCACGGCATTAAATTCTCATCTGCGTGGCCGCCGGAGATGCTCAAGGCCGGACCGCTGACCAGCATGCGAGGCCCCGGAACGTGACCGTCGTTGATGGAATCGCGCAGCGCGACGTCGGCGAAGGCACTCGCACCCACGTTGCGAACGGTAGTGAAACCAGCCATGAGCGTGATCCGCGCATTGGCTGCTCCGACCAAAGCTTCACGCTCAGGCGAGATGGTTAGGCCTTTCAGCCCGACATCGCCAACGTCATAAGTGAGGTGTGTGTGGGCATCCACCAAGCCGGGAAGGACGGTCGCATTCCCGAGGTCAACCACCTTCGCCCCGGCGGGTACAGACGCATTGCCCGCTGGCCCAACGCCTTTGATGATGCCGCTCTCGATGACGATTGCAACATTGCTTTGATATTGGCCGGTTTTCACGTCGAGCAGTCGGCCGGCTTTCACAACGACAGTAGTAGGGGCTGAGGATTGGGAGAACGCGGCTGCGCAGAAAAGTACGAGTGCCACGAGAAGACATTTCATTGGAATGGAAGTTGCTCCGCGAGAGAATTCGTTGAGCACGGATTCTAAAACAAAACAGGCCGACGCGCAGGTAGGCGAGGAAAGAGAGCCTACTTCTTCTCGTTTGACCAGTCGAAAAGTTTGCCAGTCTGTCGCATGAGCTGCATCTGCGCCTTTTCCATCTCGAGTTGCGCATCGAGATAGGACGCGTAGCGGTCGGAAGCGTCGAGTCGCGCGTTCTCTACATCGCGCGCGGTCGCATTGCCAGATTCGAGGCGACTCTGCGCAGCGTCCACGGTGGTATTGGCGATCTCGTATTCGAGTTTCGCGACTTCGGCCGCGGCAGAGAGTTGTGCCAGGCTTCGCTGTAATTTGAGCGTGTCTTCTTTGACCTGGTTGCGGGCGAGTTCCGCTTCTTTCTTGGCCTTGATCACGTCGGCGTCCGCAGCCTCGGCAGTGGCCCGCTGCGAAGCATTAAAAATCGGGAAACGGATGTTCACGCCAATGCTGGCATTGTCAGGTTGATAGCGCAGGTAGTAGAGATCGTAGTGATTGAACCTGCACAGGCGCGCATATTGCGCGGCGAAATCGACCGTCGGAAGCCACTGCTTGTGCTCCGCCCGAGCACGGAATTCTTCCGCCTGCGCCCGCTGGTCCGCGACTTTCACCATCGGACTGCTTTCCACCGCCAGAGATGCGAGATCGGCGTCCTGCTGTACGTCTGGAAACTTCGGCAGCGATTCCGCATCGGTCACCAGGTCGGCAAGAACAATGCCCGTGAGCTTCGAAAGATGTTCGCGCAAAACATCCACGTTCGCTTGAATCTCCGCCATTCGCATGCGCACGCGCGCGGAGTTCAGTCGCGCTTTCTTGCTGTCGAGTTCGCTATCGATGCCTTGGCTGACACGCTGCGATGTGATGAACTCCGCGTGATGGGCGGCCTCACCTTCGTCCTTGAGCACCTTCAGCTTTGAGAGTGCCTGGTCCAACTCGATGTACGAAGTGGCAGCGTCGAGAATCACCTGGTTCCGCTTGTCCAAGGTTTGTGTCGAGGCCGCCTGCCACTGCATTTGAGCCGAGCGAATATAGTCGCGCTGTGGAATGTTCAGCACCATCGATTGCGTGTTGAAGTTGATGATGGAAGGTGCCGAGCCTTCGAGGGTCAACGGAAAACCGAACGACGCTCCGAGGCCCGACCCGACAATGGCTTGCGGAATGTAAGCATCGCGCGCCTGCGAGAGACTTGCCCGGGCGTGGGCGGCTTCGGCGGCTGCGATGGCCATCGTGCCGCTGTGCTTCAATGCGTCATCGATCACCTGGCTAAAGCGAACGGATTGCGCGGAAACGCTTCCGCCTAGGGAAACCGAGAGCAACGCCAGGGTTCCTGCGTGCTGAACCCTTCGTCGTATTGTCGTTAAGTTCGATCCCATTCTCTAGGGCAGTATAAATCGCAGCCGCTCGCGATTCGTTGGCGAGATTGGCTAGCCTTGCAATTTCTGCAAAGCAGACTGCGCTTTCTTGAAGTCACTGGCCATGGCCAATGTCGCGCGGTACTCCGCGATTGCATCGTTCTGACGCTGCATTTTTTCCAGGACCTGTCCCATCAAAAAGTGTGCCCGAAAAGCGGGAGCATCTTCATCGAAGTGGCCTTCGTCCAGGTACTGGCGAAGATACTGGATGGCGCCGGGCAGGTTGCGCCCGGCGCGGTTCA
>ODAK010008695.1_pt1 | contig 10135 bp, 3 predicted proteins | sample 1539591 | NCBI WGS metagenome assembly ODAK01 (sample SAMEA3539303, study PRJEB22396) | soil metagenome | biome: tundra; feature: field; material: soil | place: USA | collected 2010-05 | depth 0.15 m | reverse complement strand
GCTGGCTGAACTACTGGCCGAATGTTGGCAGCAGCCCGACGGAAGTTACCTGTGGATCGAGTGCGGGTCAGTCGGTAACTTATACCCTCGGTAGTGCCGCCAGCGGCTATAGCATTTCGAACATTGTGGTCTATGGCGGCTGGGGCGATGCCGGTCGTGATCAACAGGCCTACACCGTTTATTACTCTACCGTGGCGGCACCTACGAATTTCATCTTCTTGGCGACCGTGAACTACAATCCTGCAAATCCAAACGCCATCCAGTCCGCCACGCGTGCAACCCTAAGCGCTTCAACTGCCGGCCCGCTGGCCACCAACGTCGCCGCCTTGAAATTTGATTTTACGACTCCGGCGCCGGAGAACGGCTATTGTGGCTATTCGGAAATCGCCGTGTATGGCACGTCAATCAACCCGGCTGCGACCATGAGCACGTCGCCGGTGACGGCGGCGGATGTGGTAGGCAGTCAGGTCACCTTCATCGCAGCCTTCACTGGTGTTGGTCCTTTGTCCTACCAATGGCAGAAGGTCAGTGGCGGGGTGACAAACAATGTGGCTGGGGCGACGAACACGACCCTGACGCTTGCCAACTTACAGCCTACGAACACGGCGAGCTACCAGCTTCAGGCCTCGAATATCTACGGAGTTGCCGTTAGCACGCCAAGTTCGCTTACGGTCAACAGCGTCTCGGGAGCGGTGAACAATGTGATCACTTCGATGGCCGCGCAGACCGGGACTGGCAGCGGCACGTTTACGCCGACCTGGACTATTACGACGAACAACAGTCTTATCGCGGGCAAGTCACCTAGCAGCACCAGTGGCAGTTTCACGCTGGAAGTTGCAGGTCGCAGTGTTAATTCCCTGACCGATGGCGGTGATGGCGCGCTGACCCAAATCAACGGCGCCAGCGGCACGACCACGAGCATCAACTATGTGACGTGCGGGAATAGCGGCGGCGCGGGGTCTTTGGTTACTTACACGCTGACCGGGTTTGCGGCGGGCTACAATCTGACCAATATCACAGTCTATGGTGGATGGAAGGATGCAGGCCGCGACCAGCAGGCTTATACCGTTTATTATTCCAAAGTGACAGCCCCCGGGACTTTCATTTCGCTAGGTAGCGTCAACTATAATCCCGCGAATCCGGGAGGCGCACAGTCGGCGACGCGGGCGACGCTGACGCCGGCGAACGGAGTGCTGGCCACAAACGTGGCGGCCGTGAAGTTTGACTTTACGACGCCGGCCTCCGAGAACGGTTATTGCGGCTATACGGAAATCCTTTTGTCCGGCGCGCCTTCGCCGCAACCTGTCAAATGGGCGGTAGGCAATGGCAATTGGGACACTAGCACGCTCAACTGGAAATCGCTCGTCACCGCCGGCACCACAAGCTATCTGGAAAATAATCTGGCAGCATTTGACGACAGCGCCACCGGCAGCAGCCCGATCATAGTAACACTGACTGGCAACCATTCACCCACTATCCTCACGAATAATTCTACAAAGAATTATGTTCTCGCGGGTAGTTTCAGCATCACCAATGGCAGCTTGGTCAAGAATGGCACCGGCACGTTGATGTTGGATAATGGCGGGGCGAATAGTTTCTCAAGCATTCAGATCAACAACGGCACTGTGCAAGTGGGTAACGACGATGCGAACGGGAGCATTGGCGCAGGCAATATGACCAACAACGGTTTGGTGATGTTCAACCGCATGGACACCATCACCGTGAGCAACCTGATTTCTGGTTCCGGCAGCGTGATGCAAAACGGCAGTGGCACGCTCATCTTGAGTGCGGCGAACACCTATGTCGGCAACACAACCGTCAACGCTGGCATACTGGCGCTGGTGGAACCCGGTTCTATCTCGGCCAGTGCGTTGGTCATAATATCCAACGGCGCGATTCTGGATGTAACCAGCCGGAACGATCAAACCCTGACGCTAATCAGTGAAAAGACATTGAAAGGCAGCGGTAGTGTAAAGGGAAACCTCACCGCACAGTCCGGCTCGACGATTAGTCCGGGAGATACAATTGGCACGCTGATAGTGCAGAGTAACATCACCCTAAGTGGATTTATTTTGATGGAATTGAACCGGACGAACGGGCCGGCGAACGACGAGTTGGTGAGCGTGGGGGGAACCATCACGGCTGGCGGAACACTGACCGTGACCAATCTAGGGCCGATGCTGCAGCCCGGCGACACGTTCCAGTTGTTTAACCGGTCGGTCGTCGGCTTTACGACCGTGAGCCTGCCCAACATCGCGCCCTATGTTTGGACGAATAATCTCGCGGTGAATGGAGCCATCCAAGTGGTGTTGCCGATGGCAACCAATCCAACTAACATCATAGTTCAACTTAACGGGGGCAATCTGACGCTCGCCTGGCCGAGTGATCACATCGGCTGGAAATTGCAGGCTCAGACCAATGACCTTGCAGTGGGTGTCGGAACCAATTGGGTGGATGTGTCTGGTTCAACTATCACCAACCAAATGAACATCCCGATAAGTCCGGCGAACGGCGGGGTCTTTTTTCGTCTAATTTCTCCATAAAATCAAACAACCTATCATAAAAAATGAACCAATTAACGCATATTCTCATCCTTGGAGCGGCCCTCGCTGCCGGTGTCTGTTTCGGGGATGTCAAAATTCAAACTCTTCGTTGCGAATACCTGGCCGACCCGCTCGGAATTGACGCTGCGAGTCCACGTTTGAGCTGGATCATCACCTCCAGCCAGAGAGGCGAGCAGCAGACGTCCTATCAAGTTTTAGTTGCCTCGGCTGCGGAACTGCTGGGCAAGGACAAGGGCGATCTGTGGGACAGTGGCAAGGTGGCATCCGACGAAGACTCGCAGATAGTCTATTCTGGCAGCCCGCTGGTTTCCCGCCAGAGTTGTTTTTGGAAAGTCCGGATTTGGGACCGCGCCGGCAAACCGAGTGCGTGGAGTCAAGTCTCCCAGTGGCACATGGGTTTGCTTCAACCGGCGGACTGGAGCGCCCAATGGATTGCGGCGAACCCGCCGGATGCGGTCTCAATGGAGCCTTTGATTATTCGTCGCGCGACCTATGAAGCGGTTGAAGGCGTGAGCGCGGTGGACGTGACCACAGCCTTGGCCAGCCGGGTGAGAAACAACCGCCTTAGTGTGGTCGTCAACAACAAGACTTTAGGCAAAGATCCAGCTTACAATGTGGTAAAGCGGTTGCGGGTGGATTACGAGGTGGGTGGCCACCCTTTCAAGAAAGAGGTCAGCGAGAATCAAAAATTGGTGTTGCCGGATGTGGCGGAAACGGTCTGGTATCTGCGGAAATCCTTTGCGGCAAAAGCGCCGGTTCGGCGGGCCGTCCTGTATGCGACCGCGCTCGGTCTGTATGACATGCATATCAACGGACAGCGCGTGGGTGATCATGTGCTGGCTCCGGACTGGACGGATTACCGCCGGCGGGTGCGCTACCAGGCCTACGATGTCACCTCGCTGTTGAAACGCGGTGACAACGCGGTGGCCGCACAGTTGGCGAACGGCTGGTTCAGCGGACATATTGGCAATGGTGGCTATCAGTATTTTGGAAAGATCCCCGTGTTTATCGCCCAACTTGAAGTGACTTACACCGATGGTCGGACCGAACGGATCGTGACGGATGACTCTTGGAAGTCGCATCGCAGTCCCATCCTTTCCTCCGATTTCATGCTGGGCGAAGACTATGATGCACGGCTCGAGATAAAAGACTGGGATAAGCCAGGCATGAATGAGCACGAGTGGTTTCCTGTCGCCGTGCATGACGAGTCGTTGCTGCAACTTGAGGCTCAAACCATGGAGCCGGTGCGCCAGATTTGCGAGATCAAACCCAAGAAGGTCACAGAAGTAAACCCAGGTTGCTGGGTCTATGATTTGGGGCAGAACATGGTGGGTGTCATCCGTCTCAAGGTTTCGGCGCCCGCCGGAACAGTAATAACTCTCCGTCATGCTGAAATGCTCAATCCCAACGGTTCCATCTATACCCAAAACCTGCGAGGTGCGCCTTCCGTGGATCATTATGTTTGCAAGGGCGGGGGCACCGAAATCTGGCAGCCACGTTTCACCTTTCACGGATTTCGTTATGTCGAAGTCACTGGTTTGAGTGGCCATCCCAACGGCGATGCAGTTACGGGAATCGTCATCGGGTCGGACACCCGCCGGACGGGCGAGTTCACCTGTTCGGATGCGCGCATCAACCAGCTTCAGTCCAACATCCAATGGGGACAGCGCGGCAACTACATCAGCGTGCCCACCGACTGTCCGCAACGCGATGAGCGTCTGGGCTGGATGGGCGATGCCGAGGTATTTGTCCGCACCGCAACTTACAATGCGGATGTCGCGGCGTTCTTCACCAAATGGCTGGTGGATGTTGATGACGGCCAAACCCCGTCAGGATCATTTAGCGATGTTAGTCCCGATACTGGCGGGAATGGTGGCGTTCCGGCCTGGGGTGATGCCGGGGTCATCTGCCCGTGGACCATCTACGAGACTTATGGCGACAAGCGCATTTTGGAACGCCATCTGCCGGCGATGATCAAATGGGTCGAGTATTTGCGCCGGCACAGCACCAGTCTCATCCGTGACAAAGATCGCGGCAATGACTATGGCGACTGGCTGTCCATCAATGCCGACACACCCAAAGATATGATCGGCACCGCCTTCTTTGCAAATTCGACCCACTTGGTCGCGAAGTGCTGTCAAGCCCTCGGGCGCGTGCAGGAGGCCGACAAATATGGGCAATTATTCCAAGACATCAAGGAGGCTTTCAACAAGCGATATGTCGCTGCGGATGGCCGCATCGCCGGAAACACTCAATGTGGCTATGCCATGGCGCTTAAATTTGAACTGCTGCCGGATGATCTCCGGCTCAAAGCCGCGCAGTATCTGGACGAGGCTATCCAGTCCAAAGGCGGACACCTATCCACCGGTTTCATTGGTGTAAGTTATCTGCTGCCCGTCTTGACTCAATATGGCAAAGCTGATACCGCCTATCAGTTGCTTCTTCAGGACACCTTTCCGTCCTGGTTGTTCTCGGTGAAACACGGCGCCACCACGATCTGGGAACGGTGGGACGGCTGGACGCCTGAAAAAGGCTTTCAAGATCCGGGCATGAACTCATTCAATCATTATTCGCTTGGCTCCTGTGGCGAATACTTGTTTGGCGGCGTCGGCGGCATCCGCCCGGCCAGCCCCGGCTTCAAAACCATCAAGATTGATCCGGTCATCCGCGACGGCCTGACATGGGCAACGACCCGTTACGATTCAATTCATGGAAAGATCGCCACCGCCTGGAAACGTGACGGGAACCGGCTGACGCTGGAAGTCGTCGTGCCGGCGAACACGACCGCAACCGTCTGTGTTCCCGCCAAGGACATTGCAGGCATCACTGAAAGCGGTGTGCCCGTGCAGCAAGCCGGCGGTGTGAAATTTCTGCGGCAGGAAAATGACAAGGTTGATCTTGAGGTGGGATCTGGAACTTACAAGTTTGCCTCTGAAATCAAGTTATAGACCCCAGTCGCTGCGGCTATGGTGATACCCCACATTTCATCTGGGTTTTCAAGCGCGTGGTTTCGGATTCCGCGACCATTTTGGGCCGGAATTCCCGCCAAGGTTGCGCGGCCATCAGGCCGTATTGGGTGAATGTTTTCATAATGTGGAATTTTCAGTGCGCCAAACGCAAACAGTTCAAGCTATGGATTCATGGTGGTTCTGGTTCGGACAGCGACCCGCATGGTTACCTCTGAAGGCGTCGCGGGTTTTTCAAAGCGATGGCGAACGGTTCTCCCTCTCCGCCAACGGGAGTTGGGGGAGAGGGCCGGGGTGGCGCGTGAAACCATTTATTTGGTGGTGGCCGACGGCAAAGACTGGCCGTCCGTAGGGTGGATGTGGCAAATGCCCGCGTCATTTCCAGTCCAGCGTCGTCACGGGACAATTTTCCTTCCGCCACAGCCCTGCCAGCGTTCGCGATGACATCATTCCTTCGCCGTGTCGGAAGCAGCGCGCCGGCCCAGGAGTTGCGGGTAATCAATCACGCCGCAACGCGCAGCCCAACGGTCATACTCGCCGGATAATTCCTTCACCATTTCCGGGTGTTCATCGGCGAGATTGCGGGACTCTATGCGATTGGTCGCCAGGTCATAGAGTTCCCACTTGTTGCCCGGCCCAAGTGCCACCAGCTTCCAGTTACCTTTGCGAATGGCGCGATTACCTTCGTGCTCCCAGCACAGCGTCCGGTTGGTGTTCCCTTGTCCGCCTTGCAGCAGCGGCAGTATGTTCTCGCCTTCAAGTTTCACCGCGCCTTTCCCCGGATATTTTGCGCCGGCCAACTCCAGAAAAGTTGGCAGCAAATCAATGACATGAGCCGGTTCACGAACCAACCTGCCATCGTTCTTGACGGGAATGCCAGCCGGCCAGCGGGCAATGAGTGGCGTGCTGATGCCGCCTTCGTAGGCCGTGACCTTGTGCCGTCGCCAGGGTGTGTTGCTCACCGTCGCCCACGGACGCGCATAGCCGCGATAAGAATCCCGGCTGCCAATGGGCGCGGACTTATCGCCGCTGTTGGGATCTTCCGCCGCGCCGCCATTGTCGGATAAAAAGATCACCAACGTGTTCTCCTCAACGCCGAGCCGCTTGAGTTCATCAAGCAAGCGACCAATTGCACGGTCCAAGTGCTCCGTCTGCGCCGCATAGACTTCCATCCGCCGCGCCCATTGTTTGCGCTGCTCATCGGTCAGTTGGTCCCAGGGCTTTTGCACGCCTCGATCCATCGGCGACATCTCCTGGCCGGCGGGCACGATGCCTAATTTAATCATCCGGTCCAGCCGCTCTTTGCGAACCGCCTGCCAGCCCTGGTCATACTTGCCGCGATATTCTTCAATGTCGGAGTCGGGCGCCTGCAACGGCCAGTGCGAAGCATTGTAAGGCAGGTAGAGAAAAAACGGTTTGGCCGGTGATGCTTTGACGGCTTCGTTTAGGAACTCGATCGCGTGATCTGTAAAAGCGTCCGTAGTATAAAATCCATCATGCGGCGGCGTGTAGGGTTGGTCGTCCAGAGCCATCGGCTCTCGCGGTCCGTGCTGGAGTCCCCGCCGAAGTAATTCATCGCGCCGTTAATCTGCACAAAGGAGCGGTCAAATCCCCGATGGACCGGCCACTCTTCCGGGCGTTTTCCCAAATGCCATTTGCCGGTCATCATTGTCCGATACCCAGCCGCGCGCAGCAACTCGGCCACGGTGGGACTATCGGTGCTGAGATGATCCTGATAGGCGGGACTGTTCGCGGCGGCGCGCGGCCCGGCGGCATAGCCGTCAATCATCACGCCAATGCCCACCTGGTGCGGATACCGTCCGGTCATCAACGCCGCGCGCGTGGGGCAACACCGCGCTTGATTGTAGAATTGAGTCAGCGCCACGCCGCTCTTGGCCAGGCGGTCTATGTTGGGCGTGGAGATTTCCGAACCGAAGCAGCCAATGTCCGAATACCCGAGGTCATCGGCCAGGATTAACACCACGTTGGGACGCGGCGGCGCTGCCGCTTGGAGTAACGGCATGCCAGCAACCAAGGCAATGCCCATCAGCGCTAATCGAAGAATCATTCTTTTCATGCGTCGCTGCTTTGCCCGACCTGAAAAGGATTCATCAATTTGCAGTCCTGGCCTTCACCAACCCGAAATCAATGTATTGCTCGCCGCCGGTATTGCGGCAATGAACGGCGATCGCATTTTTTCCCGGCTTGATGGCCGCCCGACCACGGCGGTTGAAAGAGAAGTCTTCATAGGTGCCGGTGGCCCCAACCACCTTGAGCGCGAGCACGCCGTTGAGATAAATCTCCGCATCGTCGTCGTGGTGCAGCCAGCCGAGCAGTTCGTCCAAGTTGCTGACGGTTAACTCCACTTCGCGCCGCAGCCAGATGTCATCCGTGTTCCAAACCGTGTTCACGACGGCAGCAGAGCTTTGCGTCTTGCCAAAACCACCTTTGCCTTCCGACCAGGCGGACGCATCAAAATCAGTTGCAAACCAGTTGTCTGCCGGCTTGGTGGTCGTGTAACGCCAAAGTGCAGGCTTGGTATCTGCCGCCGGCACCACCGGCTCAAAGCCCGGCAGCTTGGGCATCGGCGCCCAATTGGAGGCCTTCGTTTTGTCGCGCTTGGCGTATTTTTGCCAGACCGGTTTTTCGTAAAGCATCCGCATGAACACTCCGCCCACCACGGGGCGCGCATCGAAGCCGACTCTTCTCGCGGACTTGGTCTGATACCAGTCGGTCATCGGCGTGCGATCCGGTGTCTGGTTCAAGAAATGAATAATCGGAGCGATTAATGCGTCGAAGTCCTCACGGTTCTGCGTGAGTGTCGCGGTCCAGGTGATCCAGTCAAGCTTGGTGTATTCTTTGCGGTTGTCGAGCGGCAGGCCGAATGCATTTTGCGTCTTCCTGTAAAAATCCATTTCCTTGCGCGCGACTTCGGCGGGAAACAAATTCAAACCAAGAACTTTGTCCCACACCAAATTGTATTTCTGACTCCACGAACTGGGGTTGTCGAACGCGAGGCGATAATGATCGCCATCGTCCGCCTCTTTCACCCAGCGCTGCGCAAATTCGCGCGCGAGTTTGAAATACTCATCGGCCTTGGCTTTGTCGCCACGCATTTCACACAGCTTGGCGAACGAGCCGAGACCGCAAATCGCCTTCACGCTCAAGTTCACGTTATGCGCAAGATGTCCGGCAAAGTCATCTGTGCAGAGTTGTTTCTCGGGATCAAAACCTTTTTCCTTGAGATAGTTTGCCCACTGTTCGAGCTGCTTCCAGTAAAGTCCGGCGAAATCCGCATTGCCTTCCATCTCCGCAACGGCGGCGAAAAGGCAAAGCAAGTTTCCGCTTTCTTCAACCGGCATCTGGTTGTTCACGCCGTGCTCGCCGTCGCCATAGACCTGGCCGTTGGCCTTGGGATAAGTGCCGAGGTCGTGCGGCGCGAAGGGAAATTTCCAGCGCTCGCTCGCGGCGTAGTTCATGAACGGCACGATGAATGATTTTGCGAGCGAGGGGCCAAACAACAGAAATTGCGGCGACATCGGATAAAAAACGTCCGAAGTGCTGATGCAGCCGTTGGAGTGATTTTCTTTGCAGAACTGGAGCGGCTGGCCGTTCTCGTCGGCAACAATTTTTCCGGCGGCGAAACATTGGCGATAAGCGAGCGCGCCTAGCCGGGCGTAATTTTCCCCGCCGACATTTCGCAAGTCGGCCATCAGTTCGTCATCAAATGCCGCACAGCGCTTTTGCAGCGTGGCATAATCGTGTGCCGCTGCTTTCAAGAGATCGGCTGCTTCCCAACCGTTCCGCCGCCAATACGGACGCAGATTCTTCCGCATGTATTGAATCGAATACAAGTCGTCGTAAGCCAGCATCACCCAGCTCGAAGCGGTTCTGTTTGGGACGCAATCCAAACTCGTTGCGAAGGCCAGCACCGTGTCGTTGCGGTCATTGTTTTGCAGCGCCGGTTCGGCGGCGGGTGCGGGCAATTTGCCGTCGGCTAAGAAATCAGCCCGTGTTGCTTCGCTTGTGTTGGCGGTCAGGCTGCCTTTCGCGTTCCCGGCCAGCGCCAGATAGAAAAAGCCCCAGTCAATCCGCAGATCATCGCCACGTTTTTGCAGGACGGGTTGCTCCACCGTGCCGACGCGCCAAGCTTTGATTTTGGCGGAGTCAGCTTTTTGAAAATTGACTGCTTGGTCCGGCGTGTTACAGGCGATGGCCGCACTCACATCGAAGTAAACTGAAACCTTGTGATTTTTGTTGTCGGTCGGGCGCGATTCCCACGTCAGGTAAGTCACTGGGCGCGACAGCAAATCCAAATCGTCCGGCAACGCCGCCGTCATGAACGTGAGCGTGAGACGCACACCTTCGCCTTCAAAGGAATAAATCGTCCGCGTGGGCAAAACTTCCAGACTGGTCTGCGGCAGAACTGGAACGTCAGTCGGCTCCGCGCCCATGACCCGGAAATTCTTCCCGTCAATCTTCACCAACCCGGTCAACTGCCGTGCCTTGCCCGTCCAGTGCGTCGTGTCGGCGTCGGTCAGTTTATCGGCTGGCGACCAAAGGCTGAAATACGGGTCGCAGGCCACCAGCGGAACCGACGGCGGG
>ODAK010008694.1_pt1 | contig 10136 bp, 9 predicted proteins | sample 1539591 | NCBI WGS metagenome assembly ODAK01 (sample SAMEA3539303, study PRJEB22396) | soil metagenome | biome: tundra; feature: field; material: soil | place: USA | collected 2010-05 | depth 0.15 m | reverse complement strand
TCCAACATGTCCTCCATGTCGCCCATCCACCCTTTGCGGACGTTGAAACTGACCCGCCACCCATGAACCGGACAGGTTGACCAGCCAGCGACACTGAGGAAATCCGCGTCAGACGATCTGGTTCGTTGTCCGATTGACGCTGGTGCCGCGATCGTCGACCGTTGATCCACATCAATGTGCAAATCCGCCACCGGCGCGATCAGGCTCAATGAGCCTGTGCGATGAGTGAAAAATCCGACGTTTTCGACGTGATTGTTCTCGGTGCCGGTGCCGGCGGTATGACCGCCGCCGCCGTCGCCGCGGCCGAGGGTCTGCGGGTCCTGCTGTTGGAAAAGGCGCCGGTTGTTGGAGGAACGACGGCCCTCTCAGGCGGAATGGTCTGGATTCCCAACAATTCGAAGATGGCGGCGATCGGCCGTCCCGACAGCCGCGCCGGCGCGGAAACCTATCTCGCCGCCACCGTTCCCGGTCCGGCCGATGATCCACTCCGCACCGCGTTCCTCGACCATGCCGACGCGGCGATCGCATATCTGGAAGCGAACACCGCCGTGCGGCTCAGGCCGGTGGCGACCTACCCGGACTACTACCCAGACCTCCCCGGCGCCACGTTGGGCGGCCGGGTGCTGGAACCCGAGCCGTTCGACGGCCGCGCGCTTGGCGCGGACTTCGCGCTGCTGCGCGAGCCCCTGGCGGAATTCATGCTGTTCGGCGGCATGATGCTCGAACGAGCCGACGTGCCGCATTTCCGGCGCGCGTTCCGCTCGCCACGATCGGCGCTGCGCGTCGCGCGCTTATTGCTGCGGTATGCGAAGGAGCGCTGCTTCCTCGATCGCGGCGCGACGCTTTGTCTCGGCAACGCGCTCGCCGCCCGCCTGCTGCACTCGCTGCGGCAACGCGACGTCGAGATACGTCTCGGTGCCGGCGCCTCCGGATTGGTGGTCGAGGACGGAACGGCGGTCGGCGTCATCGTCGCGGGGAACACGCTGCCGGCGCGCCGTGGGATCGTCCTGGCGACCGGGGGCTTTTCCCATGATCCGGCGTTGCGCGCCCGCCTGCTGCCGGCCAAGGCGGGGATGGTATCGGCCGCCGCACCGGACAACACGGGCGACGGGATCCGCATCGGCCTCGCCGCCGGCGCCGTACTGGGTGAGGGCGCCGCTGGCAACGCATTCTGGACGCCGGTATCGTGCTTTCGCCGCCCCGACGGCTCGGACGCGGTCTTCCCGCACATTCTGACCGATCGCGGGAAACCCGGAATGATCGCGGTCAACCAGGCCGGGGAGCGTTTCACCAACGAAGCGGTGTCCTACCACGCATTCGTCCAGGCGATGTTCCGCGCCGACAATGCCAGTCCGTCGATCCCGGCCTGGCTCATTTGCGACCGGAAGGCGCTGTGGACCTATGGGCTTGGCTCGGTGAAGCCGTTTACGCTCTCATTACGCCAGCCAATCGAAAGCGGCTATCTCGCGCGCGCCGGCAGCATCCCCGGGCTCGCCGCCCGGATTGGGATCGATGGCGAACAGTTGGTCCGCACCGTCGCGTGCTTCAACGAAGGCGCCGCGGTGGGGCTGGACCGCGCGTTCGGCCGAGGCAGCGATGCCTATCAACGTCATGTCGGTGATGGCGACCACAAGCCCAACCCTTGTGTCGCGCCGATCGTGGCTCCGCCGTTCTACGCGGTCACGTTGCGTCCGGGCGATCTCGGCACTTCGGCGGGTCTGGTGACCGATGCGGCGGCGCGGGTTTTCGGGGACGACGGCGCGCCGATCCGGCATCTGTACGCGTGTGGCAACGACATGAATTCTTTGATGCGCGGCGCCTATCCTGGGCCTGGGATAACGTTGGGTCCGGCGCTGACGTTCGGCTATCTCGCGGCGCGGGCGATCGCCGCCGACGGATGAGGATGCAGCCGGCGTTACGCGTCGGTGGGCGGCGTGGTGACAACCAGAAAGACCAGGTCAATCAGCCCCGAATTGTAGATCGCGTGCTCCACCCCCGGCGGAATGTGGATCACGTCGTGGCGGCGCACCACGGTCCGCTCGCCGTCCAGCTCCATCAGCCCCTCGCCGTCGAGCACGTGATAAATCTGCTCCTGCACCTTGTGCCGGTGCGGCGCGACGTATCCCTTGGGCTGATAGGACGAGATACGGTGATCGAGGAGCCGCGTCGGGGCGGTCTTTGGGTTCACCAGCATCTTCGAATGCGCATCGTAATGTTCCGGCGGCGTCTCCCACAGTACTTCGGCGATATTGCGGATGGTGGCTCCATTGCGCTCATGCATCGATGGCTTCCTTCACTCAGCCGGCGCATCGCGTTCGGCCGCGGTCACGCGACGGCCGAATGCCGGTTCCATATGCGGCGTCGGCGGCAGCGACCATGTGCCGGTCGATGGCGGGCGCACATTCGCGTCCACATGCACATCCAAAACCCAGGGCTTGTTGGATCGCACCGCCAGCTCCAGCGCCGGAGCGAGATCGGCGAGCCGGGTGATGGTGACGCCGCTGACGCCATGCGCGCGGGCGAGGGCGGCGAAGTCCGGGTTGTACGGCCGCTGGTTCTCCCCGGCGTAAAAGCCGGTGCCGTATTCGCGGCCGCCGAACAGCCCGTGCTGGATGTCGCGGATCGCTCCCCAGCCGAAGTTGTTCCAGATCACCCAAACGCAGGGAATGTCATACTCGACCGCGGTGCACAGCACGTGCGGCGTCATCGTGAACCCGCCGTCGCCGCAGATCGCGACACAGACACGCTCCGGCGCGGCGAGCTTCGCGCCAAGGATCCCGGACACGCCGAAGCCCATGCCGCCGAACCCCCACGAGTTCAGCATGGTCTGAGGCTGCCGTGCCTCCCAGAACTGCATGAACCAGTTGTGATGAACCCCGACATCGAGGGTGATGATCGCGTCATCCGGCAACACCTTCCGCACCGCGCCCACCACCGACTCGGGCCGCAACGGCGAGGTGTCGAGCGTGAAGTTCGGCCCCGTGAAGTCACGCCACGCCTGCTTCCAGCCAGCGATCTGGCGGAGCCATGCGGGCCGCTCGGGCACCGTCAGTCCGCGCGTGTCGCAGGCGGCGAGCAACTGGCGCAGGAAGCTGCCCGCATCGGAGACAATGCCGAGATCGACGGGATAGTTGCGGCCGATCTCGGTCACGTCGACATCCACCTGGATCAACTTCGTCGCGGGGAAATTCCACGAATAGCCCTCGATCCAGGAAGACGCGGAGCGATCGTCGAACCGCGCGCCAACCACCAGCACGAGATCGGCGTGGCGGCCGGCCTGGTTGGCCGGAAACGCACCATTGCGCCCGATGAAGCCAAGCGAAAGCGTGTGCCCCATTGCCAGGCAACCCATCCCGTTTGGTGACGAAATGACCGGGATGCACAGACGTTCGGCCAGCGCTGTCAGTTCCCTGGCGGCCTCCGACAGCGTCACGCCGTGGCCGATGAACAGGACCGGCCGTTCGGCCGCCGCCAGCATGTCAAGTGTCTGGGCTATGTCCTCCGCGGCGGCGCCGGAGCGACGGACGGTGCGGCTGTGGGTGCTCGCTTCGACCTCCAGGTCGGCTTCCTCCTGGAACAGGTTGAACGGCACGTCCACCTGCACCGGACCTGGGCGGCCCCCCAGCATCGTGTCGTAGGCGAGCCGCAGCGTGAACGGCAGCTGTTCCACCCGCGTTGGCTGGAAGCCGCGCTTCACCACGGGACGGCACACGGCCGGGAAGTCGGCTTCCTTTTGCCGGTACAGCTCCTGGAACGGCGCGCGATTGAACTGTTGCGTCGGCACGTTCGCGGTGATGGCGAGGAAGGCCGATGAGTCGAGATAGGCGTTGGCGAGCGCCATCACGAGGTTCGCCGAGCCGGGCCCGCAGGATGTGAGCGTCGCGGCCGGCGCATGTTTCACGCGGAAATACGCATCCGCCATGTGACCGGCGGTCTGCTCATGCCGCGGCGAGACCAGGGTGATCTGGTCCCGGTGGCCCGCGAGAGGGTCGAGCATGCCGACATTGCCGTGACCGCAAAGTCCGAAAACATGGGTGATTTTCTCGCGGATCAGAAACTCCGCGATCAGTTCGCCGCCCTTCATCCGAGGCATGCATCGTTCCTTCCGTCCGCTTCCCACCCAGATTGAACCTGCCGGTCAGGCTGGGGGGCCACTCGTGACGAAACGATCGCAGGCCGGGGGGCGCACCGCATTGAGCCAGATCAATCCACGCCCTGCCGCCCAGGCTCCTTCGGATTATTGATGCGGCCGGCGAGACGGTGCACTGATCCACAGCCCGTCATGGGCTGTTTGCTGTTTCTTGGTGCTTTGCCTCGCGGCGGGACGGGCTAGCCCCGCCAGAGCCCGTGGGATTTCCAACTGGTTCCAGCGTAGCTCGAACTACTCGCCATTCCATATGGTAAGGAAGCAATGGCGCAGCTCTCATTCCCGCGCTCGACTGAATAGTCGTGCCACCGTTCGGGGCCTTCGAAGGCGGGACTTAGCTCGATGGCGTCTTGGTCGGTTAACCCGGACGTCGATACGGCGACATCGCTCACCAGGGTATCCGGAGCCTCAGACATCTATCAGACCTCGCTCACTGTTTTTTTACGGCGCAACGGTCGATTGGAAAGTCATCTGCGCACACAATCACGCCTGGATACAGCCATAATTTCGCCACGAGCTTCTCAATTTTGAGAAGCCATGACCGGGCGACGAAAAACCCGGCCACCAAGCTGCCATTCTTCGATGGTAAAATAAAAGTAATGACACTTCGGCGCGCGGCTTTTCGGGGCGAACCCGGTTCTTTATTCAAAGCACCTCGAAAGCCGCTGCGCACCAACACCCGCCCGCGGGTTGAAGGTCACTCAGACACCGCGGAGGTGAAGCGAAATACTCAAGCCTTGCTTCGGTTGGTGATTAAACGGGACGGAGGGTTGAGTATAACACCGGTTACGCGGAGGGCTCCGTGTGCTGTGCGACTCCCTGGTGCGAGCCTGGTTTCATCGGCCGATCCGTGATACAAGGCTCCCATGGACCGCGACACCGCCAGCAGCCTGCTGAAAGCGCATGAGGCCGAATTGCGGCGCCTCGGCGTTCAGCATCTGTATTTGTTCGGTTCCACCGCATTTGTTCGGTTCCACCGCCCGGGGGGGGAGCTTGGCCGGATTCGGACGTCGACCTGTTCTTCGACCATGAATGGGGCGAATTAAGCCTGTTCGATGTCATGGAGGTCCAGGAAGTCACGGCCCGCATTCTCGGCCGCGGCACCGATGCCATGACCCGTGACAGCTTGCACCCTGTCTTACGGAATCGCATCGAAAATTCGGCCATCCCGGTATTTTGATGATCGGGCCGTCAGCCGAACCATGTTTGAAAGATATTGTCGAAGCGATTGGCCATATTCGGTCGGACATGGAAAATGTCACGCTGGAATCCTTCGCGGGTGACCGCCGGAAACGATGGCAGGTCGAGCGAGGTCTGGAAATCGTCTCGGAGGCGAGCCGCCATCCGCCTCATGTTAGCTGCGGTGAAAATCCGCGCATGAACGGCGCGTCTTCGTTTCACCTGTGACGCGTGGTTGTCAGACCGCGTCCCGGGGCTGGCCCTTGACGTTACGTCGATGCCGGGAGGCGTTGATGGGTCAGTTTGAACGGTCGCCGTGGGTGGAACCCGGTGATCGCCGGCGTGGTTGTCCTACCGCCGCTATGGGTGGATAACTGACATTCCCGAAGGGTCCGCGAATGCATCGTCGACCATCCGGTTACGCTCCGTCTCCCTGTCGCTCCGTCTCCCTTGTCCGCGAACATTTTGCATGGGAGGGTAATCACGAACTCGGTGGATTCATCGAGCGCGCTGTCGACTGCGATCATGCCGCCGCGCTGCTGCGTGACGATGCCGTAGGTAATCGACAGGCCAAGCCAATGCCCTCGCCGGTCGGCTGGGTCGCAAAGAACGGCCGGAACAACTTATCTCTGGATGTCATTCGGAATTCCCGCGAGATTGTTCGGCACGCGGATTTCGACCGTATCGCCGACATCGCACGTCGTGATCCGAGGTATGGGATCGAAATCGGGTTGGTCGCCGCTGCTTGCGCGTTGGCTGCCGGCGTAGCCTTGGCGCCGATCAGGACCCCGGCGCTGGTCAAAGCGTCCCGCGTGTGACTGATCCGAAGACGGACGGTTGCACCATTGTCCACTACATTATGAGATAAGTCGTATATTTGACTGACACGCAGGACCTTCTCCCGCTGAGCCCGACCGCCATGCGGAACCGGTTCATGGATGATTGGTGCACGCCAACCGCCTGAACGGCTCACGCACACTACTTTTTACACAGCTGCGGGCGTATGGTGGAAAAGTGTCAGGATTTTTTACACAGGTTTGCAAACGCCAAGGGCGATTGAGAATAACTAATTGATTTTTTTATAGTTTTTGATTGGCACGGGGTTTGCATAAAGCTGAGCGGAACACAATTAAAGATGCGGGATCAACAACATGCGCAAGCGATATTCAGCCCTGACGATCGCCGTGGCGACGGGTCTTGGACTAGCATCCGGGGCCCAGGCTAACGTCACCTTCAACACCTTCGTCCCCGGCAGTGCGATAAGCGCCGCAGAGGGGGGTAATCACTCAACCATTGCTTTCACGTACACCGGCACCGGTTTCGTCGGTTCAGTGTATTATGGGACCGATAATAACCAGCTTTACTCGACCAATCTGAGTGGCGGAAACGTGACGCAGTATGGCGGCGCGATTCCGGGGTTCTCAGGCGAGGTGGTGGTTGGTTCCGGGCTTGGCCAGGGCGGATTTGCCGCGGGAGCCGTTTACGCTGGCAACGGCCAAGGCAGTCAGATTTATAGCGTCCCGAGCAGCGGCGCTCCGGTGCTGTTCGCGGCTTTGCCGGATGGCGGGAACGTCCGCCAAATCTTTTTCGATCCCGGCAACACCTACGGTGGCGACATGTTGGTGACCTCGAACCAAGGGAATGTCTACAAAATTAACTCGGCGGGGAGTGTCTCGTTGCTTGCGAGTATTGGTGCGGACACAGAGGGCATGGACATCGCCTCCAGCGCCTTCGGCACCTATGCCAACGACTTGTTGGTTGCCTCGGAGGGCACCGGCTTGATCCATGCGATCACCCCTGGCGGTAGTGTGGGCGTGCTGCCTGGTAGCTTCACGTTGGCCGAGACGGTCAGCACCGTGCCCACGGATCTCTGCAGTTCCAATAATCCGCTCCAGGGATTTTACGTCGCGAATTACGCTGTTGATATCCAGAAGGCCGACTACAGTCAGTTCTGCGCCTACCAGGGTGACACTATCGTCACCGGAGAACTCGGCACAAATTCTCCGGTGACTGACATACACTGGGACGGAAGCACCTACACGGAGACGCTGATCGGCAACCTGCCGGGCCAGTCCGAGGACGGCATCTTCGTCACCGCGCAGCGCATCAACGACGTCACCACGCCCGAACCAGCCTCCATGGCGCTGCTTGGTGCTGGTCTGCTCGGCCTCAGCCTGGTTCGCCGCAAACGCGCCTGACGCCGAACGTCGGGATTCTTTACACAGGGGTGGCGCCGCGAGGTGCCACCCTTTCCGTTGGCGGTGGGTCGTTAGGGTAGGGTCGCACTGCCGTGGGGCGGCGCTCGGCATCTGTGACCCCTGATCGCGGTACGTCCCGACGCTTCCCACCATTGCCCATATCATCGTTCCATCGTATCTCCGGGCGAGGCCGACATTGCTTTCAGCACGTCGATGGTCGCGGACTGATGGTCGATCCGCTCGCTGCATTCGCAGTTGCACCGTGCCAGCGCCGCGTCGCGCTCCCGCCGCGGTTCCGCGAGGATGCCTTGCAGTTCGGCGATCGCGTTGTCTTGTGTCGCAGTCATGGTTCCCCCCGCCTGGCCCGGGCCGCAGTGTGCCGGTTGCGCGCGTGTCCGCGCGGTAGCCGTCGCTGGCCTGTGCTTCCAAGGCCCGCTGGATACGCACCAAGGGCGTTTTGCCCGTTCTGGGTCACGGTGTCCCAAGGCGAATGCTCAGCATTCGGAGTAAATCGGATGTGGCGTGACTTTGCGGCGTACGCGCGGAACACCGCGCCTCGCGGGACAGGCGACGCGCTTCATGGCGGTTTCCTATGGTGAGAACCAAATCTGACCGTCCGCTTAGGGTCGGTTGCGGCGGTTCGGGCCACGGGGACCCGCTATCGCCGCTCCGGGTGGTAAGCGGCGGTTCGGCGGACGCCCCGCCTACGATGCCTTTGGCTAAGACGGCGGCACTCAAACTGACCCACTCCCCGGGAAGGAAGATTGGTGTTGTCCCTCCGCGTCGAGAATGCCGTCGTGCTCACGGCCGACCTTCAATCGCCAGACCGGGCAAATGCGACGTGCGCGCCCACCTCTGACCATCCAGCGACGAGTAAAACCCCCTCGCCGGCAAAACCACGGTTCCGGCCCCAACCACAATCCCTTGACGCGCCAACGATGTTAGAAATACAAACAATTCCTGACACACCCACCCCCAAGGGCCCCATGGACACCCAACCAACCCTCACCGCCCGCGACCTCCTCGCCCACGTCATCGGTGACATCGCCAAAGCCGTTGGCGACCGCGCCCGCGAGTCTCCGCATCAGTGCGCCGCCCGCACCCAGGCCGCCGCCCAAACGATCGCGGCCTTCGAGCCGTACGACGCGATCGAGGCCATGCTCGCCGGCCACTGCCTCATGTTCCACGAGATGATCGTCGACAGTGTCCACCACATCCTGGGCGGCGAGGAGGACGCGGCGCGCCGATCCACGAGAAGCAGTATCGTCGCCATGGACAAGGCCTTCGGCAACAACCTGGCCCGGTTGGAGCGTCACCAGACCCGCCGTGCCGAGGCCTCGCCGGAAGCCCAACCAACGAACGTCCGCGCCGAGACCGACATCGCCGAGCGCCTCCGGCGGCACCAGTCACAATCGCAAGACCGTCAGCCTCCCGCCGCGGCCCAGGGACCATCACCGGAAACGATCGCCGCCAACCCCGAGGCGATGGCCGCTCTCGACACCACCGATCCCACACGGTCCGCCAACGCCCTGGGCGAGAGTTACTCGGCGGTCGCCACCGCGCAAATGTCAGGCTTTAACGGCCACGCCGTGGGGAACTCATCACAAACGCAACGTTCCGCCTATGCCGGCAATCGTCAGGCGAGGCGTCACCCAACCCGTAACGATCAGGCAACTAAAACGTCCGTCGCGGCGGCCAACTGACCGGCGCCGAAGAATGCCGCCAGACGCCGACCGGCGCGACGCGATACCGGGTCGCTCAGCGCTGGCGCGCGGACGCGGTCGATGCCGCCGCCATGGCCGCCCTGACGTTATCGGGACGCGTGAACGCGAGATATTCGCGCGCGTACTCGGGCGGCAGGATCTCAACCATCGTTTCGTTCTCGACCCAGACTTCGATCACATGGAACGGCCCGCGATTACAGTCGAAGCATTGCCACCCCGCGCGCTCGGCGATCGCCTGAACGGTCCTGGCGTCGGTCGCCACGCTGAGCGCGAAATGCGTTGAGCCATAGCCCCGCGCCGCCTTCTTCACGAAGCTGCCGCCGACCGTCCCACCCGGCTGAAGCTGGGTTCCCGCCGGGTAGACCTCCACGCCCGACCCGTGCTCGTCAAGCTGCAGCGCGAAGAAACTGCCTGGATTGGGCGGGAACGGTATCGCGGTTCCACCCATCAGTTCGGCGAGCACTCCGGCGGCTTGCTTCGGGTCTCGCGCGGCAATCGAGAGATGATGGATCATCGGCTCCTCACGAATTCGGTTCCCCCACGGATAGCACGAACGCGCGCGCGGCACCAATACGCCAGACTGTCTGCTCGCCCAGACTGTCTGCTCGCGATGACGGTCGACTGAGGTCGGCCTGACCATGACTGTCCGTCACGCGTCGGAAAGCGGCCCCGCCGGAGCGCCGCGGCTGGATGCAAGGCGGTTGTGGTCAAACGCCAGCCACGCCCCACCGCCGCGTGGAGGGAAATGTCCTTACTGGCGCGGCCCCGGTCGCCATTGATGAACACCGTCGCCAGCTTGCGAAAGCCGAGCTTACGGATCGCTTAATCGGCCAGGGTCTGGCGCACCAGATCAATCCCAGGTGGCTCGAGCGCGCGACACCGCTCAGT